>Ga0136636_10001143_pt1 | contig 15128 bp, 5 predicted proteins | sample AntDrymUQ8522106_2_FD_104653 | JGI IMG/M metagenome (GOLD analysis project Ga0136636, IMG submission 104653) | Polar desert sand microbial communities from Dry Valleys, Antarctica - metaG UQ852 (21.06) | ecosystem: Environmental > Terrestrial > Soil > Desert | place: Antarctica: Dry Valley... | reverse complement strand
GCGGCATAGCAACTCCCGTACTTTATCTCATTTTTGTGTTGCGTTTTACCGGAAAAGACAAATTTCTCACCGTGAAGAATGTGGTAATTCTGTTCATCGTTCCGTTTATCACACTTCTCTTAACCATAACCAATGAGCAGCATGGTTTAATCTGGACTGGATTTTCAGATATTTCAGAGCAAACAAATCTCATGGAATATTATCATGGGATCGGATTCTGGATCGGATACATTGCCTATACCTATCTCATGCTGGTACTGGCAACAATCTCGTTAATCGGTTTTATCATCCGCCAAAATAAGCCCTTTCGTTCACAGGCTATCATCGTATTAGCCGCAGGTTTGTGCCCATGGATAACCAGCTTGATCTATCTAACCGGGAACAATCCAGTACCCGGGTTGGATATAACTCCGGTAAGTATCATTCTGAGTGGTGTTTTGTCGGCCGTTGGAATTTTAAATGTCAGCTTTCTTGATTTGGTTCCCGTAGCCCGTGAAACACTCGTTGAAACCTTACCCGACGGAATTCTGGCTATGGACCGACAAAACAGAATTCAAGATATTAACCAGGCAGCTTTGTTGTTTCTGGGGATTCGGAATAAAAACATCATCGGGTTTCCAGCTGAGTCTGCCGGTGCTTCCGAAATTCAGTTGTTAAATGCTGCGATTGATTATGAACCGGAACATCAGGTAGAGATTCTCAGGGACAATGAAGTAAAAACATTCCGGATACTCAAGCAGGAAATAAAAAATCAGCAGGGTGGCAGGCTGGTTGTTATTCGTGATATTTCCGACCGGGTGGAACGCCAAAAAGAGATTAAAGAAGCAGAAGAGCGTTACCGGAACTTGTATTCAGTTTTTCGATTAATGGCGGATAATACTGAAGACTTTTTGTGGGCAAAAGATATAAACAACAAGTATACGTTTGTCAACAAAACCATGTGCGACAGGCTTTTAATTTCAAATAACATTAATGAACCCATTGGCAAAACAGATCTTTTCTTCGCCCGTCGCGAACGAAAAGCACATCCCGAAAATCCAGAATGGCATACATTTGGCGAAATTTGTGCCGATACCGATGTCCAAGCAATTCATGGAAAAGGATCTAAACAGTTCGATGAATTCGGGAATGTTCAGGGTAAATTTCTTTTTCTTGATGTTCACAAAGCTCCGATCAGGGACGAGAACGGAAATCTAACAGGTGTTGCCGGAACTGCCCGTGACGTAACCCACACAAAGAAACTGGAAGAAGAGAAATTAATCGCATTGGAATCATTAAAGAAAAGCGAAGAGAATTTACAAAGAATAAACGCCGAAAAAGATAAGTTCTTCTCAATCATCGCTCATGATCTTCGTGGTCCGTTAAGTGGCTTTATGGGTTTGACCCAAATAATGGCTGAAGAACTGCCCAACCTGAAGACCTCCGATATACAGGAAATGGCTTTGAGTATGATGAATTCTTCGGAAACATTATACCGGCTACTCGAAAATTTATTGCATTGGGCCAGAATACAGCAGGGAACTTTTCCTTTCAATCCCGAAGTAATTCCATTGTTGCCTTGTGTTAGCGAAAGCATTAATCTGATGCTGGGACTTTCGAAAAATAAAGGAATTGAAATCGTAAATACTATTCCGGAAAAACTAACCGTTTATGCTGATATAAATATTCTTCAAACCATACTCCGGAATCTGATTTCAAATGCTATAAAATTTACGCCCATAGGAGGAAAAGTGAGCCTTTCGGCGAAAGAAAACAGGGACAACAAAGTTGAAATAACAATAAAAGATACTGGTATTGGAATGAGCCAGACTATAATTGGTAATTTATTCCGGCTCGATGTTCAGACTAACCGTGAAGGCACCAAAGGCGAACCAAGCACAGGTCTTGGCTTGATTCTTTGCAAGGAATTTGTTGAAATACATGGAGGTAGCATATGGGTTGAGAGTGAAGTTGAAAAGGGTTCCGAATTTACATTTACAATTCCGGGATCTTCTGAATTTATGTGAAAAAAATCTATTCAGCCAATTGAACTTCAATCTTCACTTTAAGTATAACAGAGGGATTGATAGAATTAAAGATTGCCGGTTATGGATAAAAGCGAAGCTTTAAGGATAAGCAAAGGATATTTGCAGCGAGTTCGGAATTCTGATTTATGATTTTCGGAAGCTTGGCTATTCGGATCTTTTGCCAAAGGTAATCAACACGATAATAGTGATATCGATTTAGCTATTGTGTTAAACAGTGCCACCAGCCATACTTTTGAAACAGAAGTCAAATTAATGGTTATCCGAAAAGGAGAAGAAACAATTATTGAACCTCATGCTTTTACCAAAGAAGAATTTGATTTTCGTATTCCGATTGTCGATCAGATTCTTAAATATGGGATTAAAATAGAAATCTAATTCTCTATTCCTCACCCACTCCCATCAGCACCTCTTTTGCCTTCTTCACGCTTTTCACCTTTTCGAAGGTGAGCGATAATCGGTTGTTGCCTTCTTTCATGCGGCAAGTTTGGTGGTGAGTTTGCACGTAAAGCAGCACCTGACTAAATGCCGGCGACTGATAAAACACCGATTGCGGATCGGAAATAAAATGGCAAACCATTTTGTGGTTTTTCAGAATCACCTTTTCCATTCCAAGCTTTATGGCCGCCCAACGAAGGCGAACAACTTCAATCAGTTCAACACTTTCGTTCGGTAATTTACCAAAACGGTCGGCAAGTCCCGCTTCGAACTGCACCAAAGCTTCCTCGCTTTCGAGGTTGTCCAGTTCGCGGTAAAGCAACATTCGTTCCGAAGTACTTTGTATGTATTTATCCGGAAAAAGCAATTGCAAATCGGTATCAATCTGGCAATCGCTGCCAAATTTTACATTCAGGAATGCCTTTGCCGAATCCTCTTTTTCGTCTTTAAAAAGCTCTTTAAAATCGGTATGTTTCAATTCCTGAATGGCTTCGTTCAATATACGGTGATAGGTTTCAAAACCAATGTCGGCAATAAAACCGCTCTGTTCAGCACCTAAAAGATTTCCAGCGCCGCGAATATCCAAATCCTGCATGGCAATGTTGAATCCACTGCCCAATTCCGAAAACTCTTCGATGGCACGCAAACGGCGTTTTGCTTCAGGCGTAACCAGCGAAAGTGGTGGTGCCAGCAGGTAACAGAACGCTTTTTTGTTCGAGCGGCCTACTCGTCCACGCAACTGATGCAGATCGCTCAAGCCAAAGTTTTCCGCGTGATTGATGATGATCGTATTGGCATTTGGAATATCCAATCCCGATTCAATTATGGTGGTTGAAATCAAAACATCAAATTCGCCGTTGATGAAATTCATCATCACATTTTCGAGTTTTTCACCTTCCATTTGCCCATGACCAACCGCGGTTCGAACGCCAGGCACAATCTTTTTGATAACTGCTTCCACTTCATAAATATTTGAAACCCGGTTGTGCAGAAAAAATACCTGTCCATCGCGTGCCATCTCGTATTGAATTGCTTCGCGGATAATATCTTCGCTAAACCCGTGCAGTTCGGTTGTTATCGGATAACGGTTAGGCGGTGGAGTTTGGATGATCGACAAATCGCGGGCTCCCATCATCGAGAACTGCAAAGTGCGTGGAATCGGCGTAGCAGTGAGCGTGAGCGTATCTACATTCACCTTCATTTGTTTCAGTTTTTCCTTCACCGAAACTCCGAATTTCTGTTCCTCATCCACAATCAGCAATCCCAAGTCTTTAAAAATAACACCTTTCCCAACCAGTTTATGGGTGCCAATCAGGATGTCAACTTTTCCGGATTTGGTATCTTCCAGAACCTGTTTCACATCGCTGGCTTTCCGAAGGCGGCTGATATACTCAACCCTTGCCGGAAACTCGGACAATCGGTCGGTAAATGTTTTAAAATGTTGAAGAGCCAGTAAAGTTGTAGGCACCAGAATGGCAACCTGTTTGCTATCGGCCACCGCTTTGAATGCTGCACGAATGGCAATTTCAGTTTTCCCGAAACCCACGTCACCACACACCAGCCGGTCCATCGGAATTTCCTTTTCCATATCTTCTTTCACCGCAATGGTAGATTTCACCTGATCGGGAGTATCTTCGTAGATAAACGATGCTTCCAATTCGGTTTGCATATATGAATCAGGAGAAAAAGCAAATCCGCGTTCCTGAAGACGTTGCGCATACAATTCAATCAGTTCTTTGGCAATATCCTTTACCTTCAGCTTGGTGCGGTCTTTCATCTTTTGCCAAGCTCCACTTCCCAACTTGCTGATGTTTGGCTCAGTACCTTCCTTTCCTTTGTATTTCGAGATGCGGTGCAGGTTATGAATACTAACCAGCAACACATCATTATCTTTGTAATTCAACCGGATGGCCTCCTGAAGTTTACCATCAACCTCAGTTTTTACCAGTCCCATAAATTTGCCGATGCCATGATCGACATGTACAACCCAGTCGCCCTGATGCAATTTGTTTAGTTCCTTAAATGTGATACTGTCGCGTTCTGCCTTGCGCGATTTAATTTCAAAGCGGTGATACCGTTCAAAAATCTGGTGATCGGTGTAGCAGCATATCTTCCGGTCGTGATCGATAAAACCTTCATGCAGCGTAAAATTAACAGGCAGAAAATTGGCGTTCAATCCTTTGTCTTCGAAAATGGCCTTCAGTCGGTCAGTTTGCGAAACATTGGTTGATAAGATATAATTGGTAAACCCATCGGCCTGATGTTCTATCAGGTTTTGAGCCAGCAAATCGAAATTCTTCTTGAAAACAGGTTGATGACTGGTATGAAAAGTGGAAATTTTCGATTTTTTGAAGAACGATTTCTGTCCAAATTCGGCACAGGTAAACCGTTCAATTTCTTTGGTAAAAACATCGCCTGAAAGCAATTTCGCAAACCAGACTTTCCGTTCTTCTTCGGTTTCGGCCTTATCGATTGTCAGTGTAAAGTTGTGCTGCATCTGATCTGCAATCTGCTTGATATCATTTAGAAACAACACTGCACTCTCCGGAATAAAATCCAGAAAACTGATGCGCTCTTCGCCATTTAAATCCTGTTGAATATTTGGAATAATGCTGATTCGGGTCAGTGCTTCTTTCGAAATCTGATTGTCGAGGTTGAAACTGCGGATGGTGTCCACTTCATCGCCAAAAAAATCGAGTCGGTATGGATCTTCACTCGAAAACGAATACACGTCGACAATACTTCCGCGAATGGAATACTGGCCGGGTTCGTATACAAAATCAACCCGCTCGAACCCATATTCGAACAGTACATCATTTACAAATTCGATGGATAATTTATCGCCTGTCGACACCTGAAACGTATGCGCAGCAAGTCCATCACCCGAAATAACTTTTTCGGTCAAAGCTTCAGGATAGGTTACAATAAGCAGCTGATTTTCGACTTTCAGTCGGCTCAGCACCTCGGTTCTCAGGATAATATTTTCTTGCTCTATGGTTTCGTAATTCACCGAGCGTTTATACGATGATGGGAAAAACAGCACCGGAACTTCCGAAGCGAGTATATTTAGGTCATCGTAAAAATAGGCAGCTTCTTCCTTGTCGTTCAGGCAAATAACAAAGGTTTTTGTTATTTCTTCGGAAAGCAAACAGGTGAGAATGCTACGCGATGAGCCAACAAGTCCCTGCAGGTGAATCTTTTCACCCGGGGTATTCAATAAATGGCACAATCCGCTGGTTAAATTGTGCTTCCTGAACAAATCTCTAAAATTCTTGCGCTCCAAGATCAAAAAATAATTAGGCTGCAAATGTAAGCATTAATGGGGGAAAGTGTATTTTTATGCAATAAGTATAAAAAGCTACACATATGGCACGATTTCTTCAGGACCGTAAAAAGTCTTCAGGTAAAATACCCGGATCACTCATCCACCTCGGAACAAAAAAAATTGATAATCCATTGATTCGGCTTATCAATTTCACCAACGACAAAGTTATTGAAATTGAACCGGAAAAATTGGAAGATTGTATGTCGTATATTTCGGAAGATACGGTAAGCTGGATTAGTTTATACGGTTTGCACGATGAAAAAATGATTCAGAAACTGGGAGAACTTTTTGAAATTCACGGTCTTTTGCTCGAAGATATGCTCAACACCGACCAGCGGCCTAAAATCACTGAAACCGACAAATTGCAGATTATTATCCTGAAAACGCTGGAATACAATGCCAAAACAGAGGAACTAAGTTCTAACCAGATTTCAATGATTCTCGATGACAATTATCTGATCACACTTCAGGAAAAAGAAGGGCATTATTTTGATGAGATCCGAGATAGAATTCGAAAAGGGACCGGCCGTGTAAGGAGAAAAGAGGCCGACTACTTAACTTATGTTTTGCTCGACACAATTGTAGATAGCTATCTGCTTAACATCGAAATTTTGGGTGATATTATTGAAAAATCGGAGTCCCGAATTTTCATTCCCAACCAAAAAGGATTAATCAGGGATATTTACAAACACAAAACGGAAATCAATTTTCTGCGGAAAAACATCAGGCCTATAAAGGAAATTGTGTTACATCTGATTGAAAACGAATCTGGATTTATTAGTGACGACGACTTGAAATATTTCCGGGACCTGAATGATCTGGTTTTACAGGCAACAGAGTCGATTGAAATTTACCAGATGATGCTGAACGACCAAATGAATATTTACCATGCAAGTTTGGATAACCGGGCCAACGAAATCATGAAAGTATTGACTGTGCTTTCCGCATTTTTTATACCGATGACTTTTTTGGCAGGTGTGTATGGTATGAACTTCGATAACCTACCTGAATTACATTTAAAATATGGTTATTTCTATTTCTGGGGTATTTTGGTGGTTATTACAGGCAGTCTGTTTGGCTATTTTAAATGGAAAAAATGGTTTTGATGAAGGGATCAATCTAAATTAGTTCTGGCTGTACAAAGAATAATTCTCCTGTTTCCGAAATTCATTGCTCGGAAAGGTAAAAAAGAATGTACTTCCTTTTCCTTCCTCGCTTTCGGCCCAAATGCGGCCACCATGCTTTTCAATAAAATCTCTGGAAAGGAGCAGTCCCAGCCCCGTACTAGCCTCGCCTTCGGTACCAACCCTGCTAATGTGTTCATCAATGTGGAAAAGCTTACCCAGAATATCACTACTCATTCCAATACCTGTATCTCTTACCGATATTTCGATCGAATTTCGTGAAGCGGATCTGGCAGAAATAGTTATTTTGCCTCCTTTACTCGTGAATTTTACAGCATTTAATGCCACATTACGGATGGTTGATTCAAGCATATTCTGATCGGCAAAAACAACTAAATCTTCTTGCATATTTATTGCAGTTTCAATCCCTTTCCGATTCGCCATTTCACAAACCAATTCTAAACTTTCTGTAATTTTAGGCACCAATAGAAATGACTTCGGATCAAAACTCGTCATCCCACGCTGAAGTCGCGACCAAGCCAGAAGATTTTCGAGCAATGCGTAAAGATTGTTAGCAGATTTACTCATGCTTAAAGCAATATTCTGGATTTGTGACATCGACAGACTTTGTAAATCTTCTGCCATGATTTGTGTCAGTCCCAGGAAACTGTTGAATGGACTGCGCAGATCGTGGGCAACTATGGAGAAGAATTTGTCCTTTTCGGCATTCAGGTTTAAAAGTTCTTCGTTCTTAAACTTCATTCGTTCTTCTTCCTGCTTCTTTTCGGTAATGTCGCGCGCAGTGATGATTAAAACATCTTTGCCAAAGTATTTGCCCTTGTTGACAATGACTTCTTTGGGGAAAATTTCTCCGTTCTTCCGCTCAACCCAAAAATCAAAAAAAGCAGGTTCGCCTGTTTCTTTCACTTGATTGATCAAACTTTGTATTTCATCTAAATTATTAAGAAGTGGAGCAGCTACTGTTTGAAGTGATTGTCCGATAATTTCCTCTTGACTAGAGAGGTACATCTTCTCGGCGCCTTTATTCACGTCTATAAAGCTTCCTGATTCATCCATCACATAAATGGCTTCCGACACAGAATTGAAAATATCCAAATAACTCTCTTTTGTTAATTGCAATGCTATTTCAGCAAGTCTTTGATCTGTAATATCGCGAACTATTGACAATACCTCACTCTGTCCACAGGGCACATATCTTGATTCAAAGTATCTTAATTTGCCGCCAATTTCCATTTCGTAGGTCGAATAATCCGGATTGCCTGTTGCCAGCACGCTTTCGACCTTTTGTTGGGTTATACCTAAAACTTCGTGAGGCAAAATATCGTCGAGCAGCTTACCAAGGAAAATTTCCGGCTCAACCAGTAACTGATCGTGAGATTCTGAATGAAAGTCAACAATTTTACAGTTGGAGTTAAAAAGAAACATCATATCAGGATTTGCCCCAAGCAATGCCTGATTGCGATTAAGACTTCTCTTTAACTCTTCTTCAGCCCTCTTTCTGCCGGTAATGTCAGTTATAGTTCCCTGTGCTACATTTTCACCTTTAAGCTTAACCAATTGTCCACAAATCTCGACATCAACCAAATATCCATTTTTATGGTATATCTGAGTTGAAAAATTGAAAGTTTTATCGCTTGAAAAAATATTTTTTAAATCGGAAAGGCAGTCTGGCAATCGCTCCAGTGGAACTAATTCGCTAAATGATCTCCCAATTAATTCTTCAACCCGATATCCCAGAATTTTCTCCACACTCTCGTTGAAGAAAAGTTGTTTCCCGAATTTATCAATTATGAAAATAATATCAAGAGTCGATTGAGTAATCACCCGGTAATTTTCCTCACTTTCGCGCAAAGCTTCTTCAGCTATCCGTTGTTCGGTAATATCGCTCATAATCAAAATGGCCTTCTTCACCTCATTGCCAACTTTAACCGGCGAAAGTCTGGATAAATACCACCGAATTTCATGATTATTCCCTAATGCCCGAGATTGATAGGTTTGCTGTGTAGATTTCTGAAAGACACTTTCCAGAGAACTCATCATGACTTTATGATATTCAGGAGCAGCCCAATCACAAAAATTCTTACCAATTATATCTGTTTTGGTAAAGCCCGGCAATACCCGACTTGAATTTAAAATGGTGCCATTATAATCCAATTCAATAATGATATCTGCGGCATTTTCGGTAACAGTATGCAGCCTTTCTTCGCTTTCCAAAAGAGCTTCCTCTGCTTTTTTACGTCTTAAGGATACCGTTGCAAGCGAAACGAAGTTTTCAAGTATATCCATCGAGGGATCTGAAACATCTTTACTCAAAGCAAGAATAGCTACGCCATAGAGTTTTTGATCGATGAAAAAGACTGTACGAATATAGCGATCGGCCTTGAGTAATGATTGCACAGCAGTACCCACGACTTCAGGAACTGCGCCAAAAACAGCCTCATTTAGACTACTGTATATGCCAAGCGTGGCATTGGTAATTTCATGGTACATAAAATCGTTCACAGCAGCATCTCTCTTTTGCACCTGTTTGCCCATTTTAATTACAATTTTTTCGAGCAAACCAGACTCAAGATCAATATACTTTGGACTTAAGACTCTATTATCAGGATCATATTCGGAAAAAATTACGCCCATCGCGCCTGTGAATTCCTTAAACTGTTTGGAAATGAATGCCTCCAGATTGTCTGAATTGGAAATTTTGGTTAGATCTAATGAAAATTGCCTGAGTTTTGCAATGCCAGTTTTTAAGTACATCGCGTCAAACTCATTCTTCTGAATTTTTGTAATATCGCGAACAGTCGATACTAGCAATTTGCCCTTTCTTGAATTCGAAATAAAAAAAGAAAACTCAAAGGTCTTATCTACACCATCCAGACTTTCAATTTTCTGCTCGAAAATCTCTCTCAAAGAACTGCTGGATTCAGCGAGAATACGGGTAGTTTCCTTTTTAAGATTAATCCTTAATTCAGCCCCTTTTATTTCTTTTGGTGCAAGTAGATATTGTATGTCCCAGAGGTAATTTCCAATTGCTTCTGAATGTTTGATTCCGGTAAGTAGAACTAAGGCTTTGTTCCAGGTAATAATCTTTCCATTACTGTCGGTAATTAAAGTAGCCTCAAATGAAAGTTCAATGAAATTTTTATATTCTTCTTCGTTTAGAGATAGATTCTCTGAACGTGGCTCGACATGTTTACCCTCAAGTAATCTCTCAAGCTCTAAAACTTTACTTTCTAATTCTTCATACGTAGATTTGCCCTCTTTCATAAATCACCGCGCCTTTTAATATCTACAAATCTCAAATATTCCTGAAAAACAAAATTTTCATGCATCAGCCCAGATTGTCAACTTCATTGACAATCAAACATAAAATAATATAATCAAACAAATAAAGTTAGAAAATCCGAATATTCTATCGCAGTTCATCATTTAATGTCTGTTGACATTCCACATTCAGATCTAAGCTATTGTCCGACAAGATAATCATTTTCTTCTAAAAGATCAATTTTTTTTTCCAAAAGTCCTGAAATTTATGATCATTTTTATGCTTCGAAATCTGTTTTATATCCCGAATTCCTATCAAACATATCAGAATTTCAAATCTTTATACATTTAAACAAATAAAATTGTAAATTTATTCGGGTAAATGAAACAATGGGGCTTTAGATGGCGTAACAAATCTTGACTTTGCAAATTTATTATTTGAACTTTTTTAGTTGATTGGTTTTTGGTGAAAAGCAAAGTTTTAAGGTAATTTTAGTTGTTTGTTTAGTGAAAAGCGGTGGGCTTCCACCGCTTTTCACTTTTTTTATGAAATATATCCGGATGTTATGATTTAAAAAAATTAAATTTGTAAAATAGGATATACAAAACCTTAAAACTTTTTATTTCGTCCAAATATTTAATTTCCAAAGCGATGCGTAATTTTCAGTTTAGCGAGGTCGAAAAAATATTTCTGCTACAGGCAGGTATTGATCAGATAAGCACCAAAATGCCTTACATCACAGTCGAGAATTTCCCAAAATTAGGGATGCTTGCATCACTGCGGTTCCTCGAATGGGTTTCTCAAAATCCGAATGGACTAATCAGCTTACCAACCGGAAAAACATCCGAATATTTTTTGAAGTACACACATTTCTTTCTCCGAAACTGGGATTCGAAAAAAGCACAGGATTTATTAAGCACACACGGACTTTCATGCGTAAAAAAGCCTGATTTAAGAGGACTTCAATTTGTTCAAATGGACGAATTCTACCCGATTTCCTCAAAGCAACATAATAGTTTCTGCAATTACGTCGACAATTATTACATCCGTGATTTCGGACTAGACAAGAGCAAAGCTTTGCTCATTAATTCAGATTTAATTCCTTTGGCTGATGGAAAAACTTACAACGAAGTATTTCCCGATCTGCGAATCGATTTATCGTTGCGCTATCGTGACGCTAAATCTCCTTTTGAAAGGCTTCAGCAAAAATCCATTTTCAGTATCGACGATTGGTGCTCGGAATTTGAACAGAAGATTCGTGAAAGAGGCGGCATCGGTTTTTTCCTTGCCAGCATCGGACCCGACGGACACATCGCATTCAACACCCGCGGAACTGATCATTTTTCAACTACCCGACTGACTGCAACAAACTTCGAAACTCAGGCTGTTGCTGCCGGCGATTTGGGCGGAATTGAAATTTCGCGCAACCGCTTGGTAATAACCGCCGGGCTCGAAACCATCACCTACAATCCTGATGTTGTGGCGATTATTTTTGCTGCCGGAGAAGCCAAGGCTGATGTAATTAAAGATGCGCTTGAAAATGATCCTTCAAATCAATACCCAGCCAGCTGTTTGCATGAATTGGCAAATAGCCGTTTTTACCTCACTAATGGAGCTGCTGTTAAACTGACCGACAGTGTTGATAAATATTACGGAACCGGTGAATGGACGCATCAAAAAACAGAACGTGCGATAATTGATCTCTGTCCGAAGATTAACAAGTTTGGACATCGCATTACTGTGGAAGATTTAATAGCTGATCGCCACTGCCGGCTGATACCGAATCTGAACGAAACAACTGTGCAGTCGGTCATCGACTCCATTACCGCCAAATTTAACAAAGGGATGGAACGCGAGTCGAATCAGGTTTTTTATCACACCGGTCCGCATCACGACGACATTATGCTTGGCATTATGCCACACACCAACCGGCAATTGCGCGATGCCAGCAATGAATTCCATTTTTCAGTCCTGACTTCAGGATTTACGGCTGTAATTAATCAGTATGTAGTTGATCTGCTTACAGAAACACTCCATTTGATTGGCGACGATAAAATTGAAATGATCAAATTCCCTGATTTCTTTGAAGAAGGGTTCAAACTTAAATGGGACAAGGATATTTACCACTATCTCGACAATGTAGCTGCGAATAATGATGCTGAAAAACGACGCGGAGTTTGTCATCGGGTAGTCCGGGCAATGGTTGAGATTTGGAAAATAAAAAATGCAGAGCAACTAATCACCACAATTGTTGACACACTTACTCTTCTAAAGAACAGTTACGATGGAAGTAAAAATCCACCTGAGATTCAAAAACTCAAAGGAATGATCCGTGAAATGGAAGAAGAACTGGTTTGGGCTCATTTTGGAGTTCCGGTAAAAAATGTCCATCACCTTCGTCTGGGTTTCTATCAAGGTGATATTTTTACTGAACAACCCGATGAAAAACGTGATGTCCGGCCAATACTTGAAGAATTCAGGAAATACAAACCAACTGTTATTAGTCTGGCCATGGATCCGGAAGGAAGTGGTCCGGATACACATTACAAAGTTTTAAAAGCGATTGCAGCAGCTGTAAAAGAATGGAAAAAAGAAGAAGATCTCTCCAAATTGCGGGTCATCGGTTATCGAAATGTATGGTTCAGATACCACCCGGCCGACACGGAAGTTATTGCGCCAGTTTCATTAAATGCATTGGCAATTCTTGACTCCTCATTTACCGATTGTTACCTCAGTCAGGTAAATGCTTCGTTCCCAAGTTACCAGCTCGACGGAAAATTCAGTAAACTCACTCAGCGCGTTTGGGTCGAACAGTTGAAACAGATACAATTGCTTCTGGGCAAGAATTTCTTTTATCAGCACGAAAGACCCTTGGTTAGGGCTACTCATGGATTAATTTATTTCCGTGAATTAACTGTTGACCAATTCCTGCAACAAGCCGACGAATTGGAGAAATCGATGGAAGGTGTTGGAATCTGATTTTACTGAATCAGCTTCAATTTATTTTTGCAGTTAAAATCTAGCTATCCAAAAAAATCAGTGTATATTTATGCTGTTTATTAACCGACTAACTTAACAACAATGACTACTAACCGAAGAACTTTCATTCAAAATTCAGTTACAGCAACCGCTGGTTTGGGAATCCTAAGCAGCTTCCCCGGAACTCTTCAGGCTGCGCAAAAATTAGTGGCCCCCAGTGACCAAATCAACATTGCATTGATTGGCTGTAAAAACATGGGATTTGGCGATTTGAAAAATCACCTCAATATTCCCGGAGTTAACTGCATAGGCTTGTGCGATATTGACCAGAATATCTTAAATGATAAGGCTGCTGAAATCCAGAAAACCTACAATCAAAAGCCGCTACTTTATGGCGATTACCGCAAATTATTGGAGAACAAAGATTTGCATGCAGTAGTAATCGGAACTCCCGACCACTGGCATTGTCTGCCGATGATAAACGCTTGCGAAGTCGGATTGGACGTTTATGTCGAAAAACCGATGGCCAACAGTATTGAAGAATGCAATCTGATGGTTAAAGCTGCCAACCGCTACAACCGTGTAGTTCAGGTCGGACAGCAACAACGAAGCGGCGCTAATTGGAACAAAATTAATCAGATGATTAAATCCGGAAAAATTGGGAAACTCCGGAAAACTAATATATGGGGAAATTTTAATTATGGAATTGGCCAACCGATGACTGCAGACACTGCCGTGCCTGCTGGTGTTGATTTCGAAATGTGGCTTGGGCCAGCTCCAACGCGTAGCTTTAATCCAACGCGATTTCATGGATCATGGCGTATGTTCTGGAATTATGGTGGCGGACTGATGACCGATTGGGGCGTGCATCTGATAGATATGGCATTTTGGGCCAAAGACATTACCACTCCGCCTCATAAAATTCTGGCTTCCGGAGCCAACATTTCCTTTGCCGACCACAACCACGAAACGTATGATACCATGTCGGTGATTTTCGAAATTGGCGATTATCAGGTTACATGGCAACATACAGCCGGAATCCAAAACGGTCCATGGAACAAATCTTACGGAATTGAATTCATCGGCGATTTGGGAACTATCGTTGCCGATCGAGGTGGATACAAATTAATTCCTCAGTGGGACGATAAGGAAAAGAAAGCAAAAGTGGAGGCAGAGGAATCTGAAAAAGGCGGTGAAAATCATCAGGAACATGCCCAAAACTTTATCGACTGTGTAAAATCGAGGCAAAAACCAGTTTGCACTCCGGAAATCGGACGTGCTGTTGCCGTTGCCGCGCACAGCGCAAATATTGCAATTCGATCGGGCGAAAACCTTCTACTTTGGGACGAATCCAAAGGCAAATTCTCGAATTCGGAAAAAGCTAATCAATACATTGTGCCTGAATACCGGAAACCTTGGGCTTTGCCTAAAGTTTAGGAAGCCTCCCCTAAACCCCTCCAAAAGAGGGCTTAAAGAGCGACCAAAATTGAATAATCTGCTCTTTTTTCCAACAACTATCTAAATTATCTCTGACCTAATCCTCTCCCATTCGGGGAGAGGTTGGAGAAGGGCTCTAAAAAATTAAATCATGACAAATCGAAGACAATTCATCACCACTCTAGGGCTGGCCTCTGCCGGGTTTGCCGCAGGAATCCCAACATGGGCGATTAATAAAAAATCAACCCAACTCGAAAACATAGGTTTTATTTCTGGCATCGTCGGCAACTTTATAAAAGACGACTGGAAAGGAACTCTCGAAAAACTAGCCATACAAGGTTATACCGAAATGGAGTGCGGTAACTATTTTGGAGACTCGCTATCTGAATTTAAAACTGTATGCAAATCACTTGGGATCAACCCTTTTGCAGGCGGATCGTCAATGCCAGACATGCAAAAAGACACCGATAAAAAGATTGCCGAAGCACTCGAAATGGGCAAAAAGTATTGGGTTTGCT
>Ga0136636_10001141_pt1 | contig 15133 bp, 13 predicted proteins | sample AntDrymUQ8522106_2_FD_104653 | JGI IMG/M metagenome (GOLD analysis project Ga0136636, IMG submission 104653) | Polar desert sand microbial communities from Dry Valleys, Antarctica - metaG UQ852 (21.06) | ecosystem: Environmental > Terrestrial > Soil > Desert | place: Antarctica: Dry Valley... | reverse complement strand
TGGCTCTGGCTCTGGCTCTGGCTCTGGCTCTGGCTCCGGAATTTCGGCTTTTTCCGGCGTCGACCGCAGCAACGGCTCTTCCGACACCAACAGATCTTCCAGCGCCTCGGTGGCGGACTGCAGATGCGGGTCACTGATGGTGAGCGGCGCTTCGAGCGCCTCAAGTTCGGCCGCGACCGGTTCTTCAGGCACAAGCAAATCGAGAACGGTAGAGGGCGCCTCGTCTTCTGCAATGGGCACTGGCAGTTCAACTTGCTGCGATGGAGTGGGTACTTCAACCGGCTGGGCTGCCGGTGGAGGAACCAATGTTTCAACGCCGCGCAACTGGCGCGCCAGCGAAATCACCGCAGACGGGTCTGGAGTACCGCCCTGACCGCTCTCGAGATAGGCCACCCAACGCGTGAACAGTGCCCGTTCGTCGCCGAGCAAACGCAGCATATCCGGCGTAACCGGCTGATCCTGGCGCAACCAGAGGTTGATCGTCTGTTCCAACTCCCAAGCCGATTCACCGAGATCCGTCAGCCCAACCATTCGACCACTGCCCTTCAGCGTATGGGTCGAGCGACGGATGGTGCTCAGCGCCTCAATATTGCGCGGATCGGCCGTGAGCAGACTAATTTGATCGCCCAAAGTAACCAGCACTTCCGTCGCTTCTTCGAGGAAGATGCCGAGCAATTCAGCATCGATTTCCGCATGCGTCGATTCAGCCAGTTGCAGGGTTTCAACCGTCGGCTGCGGTGCCTCCTTGGCTGGTTTGGTAAAACTTGAAAAATCGAAATCACCCATGATGGGCAGCTCGATCTTTGGCTCTTCTTTCGGCGGTGGCGGCCCACCCCGGTCACTGAGGAAAGGCTCAAGAACAAGGCTGGTTTCACTGAACGGCGAGTGATCCTCATCCTCCAGCGGAACGGCCTCGGGCACTTGTTCCGGTGGTGGCTCTGCAACAACCGGTTTTTCACCTATAACGCGGCTAACAAAAGCGTCGAAATCCGTCTCGCCATTCTGCAGTGCATCAACAAAAAAACCGATTAACGAAAGCTGGTTTGCCACCCACTCGAAGTCATCGTTGGCTGGCGAATAATCTGGCCGGGCAAATAGCTGAATACGGCTACCACACTCCTTCAGACTACTGGCGGCAGCAAAATGGCCGAGCATCGCCAGTGCGCCACCAATCTGTTTGAGCGGCCCATCCAGTTGCGCCAGATCATGGCCTTTAGCCGGATCACGGAAGAAACCATCAAGCGCCTGCTCAATCTGCGCCAGATTGTTCTGGATTTCGCGCCCGACTTGACCGATCAACAGCTTTTCCTGCGCCCGCCGAGTCATTTCATCCAGCAGCGGAATACCATCATCATCGGCCGCAGCGCGCCCCGCAATGCAGGCGTACAACCGCGCCACCATCAGGTCGACCTGCTGCGCGAAGTCAGTACCTAGTCGCTTGAAGCTCTCCTGGGCATTCTGCAAGAGCAGGATGGCCGTCGCCACTTCCATCGCGACCGCATCGTTATAGCGCGCCGGATCTTCCGAAAGCCAATTAGCAACCGCGCCCAAGCCCTGCCCCAACCGCTTGAGATCAGTCTGTCCGAGAGCTTCGGTTAATTGCGCACAACTGCGGGCATTTTCCGCGAAACTGGCAAGACTGCCGGCACTGCCGGTACAAAACTTATTCCAAAGTTCTTCTGTCGCAGTGATGGTTTCGCGCAATTTACGCAGCGTGGCATCCTGCAGCTGCGGCCCAGCCGATGCAGTTGCGACCGGCAAGAGTAAAGGCAAGGCAAATGCTGATTGAACCTGAGTAATCAGCGGATCAAGGTCAGCCGGTGCTTGGGCAACGTGATACAAGGCCTCGCGCATGACCCGATCCGGCACACTGCTCGCGCCTTCAAGCAAACGGCGAATTTGCGCATCAATATGCGAACATAACTGCCGCGTCGCTGGATCGGCGCCAATCGCCGGGTCGCGCAGCGCCTCAAGAAAAGCCTGCGTTACCCACCAGAAAGCCCGAGCCGTTGGCGTTGCTTGATTCGACTCAATCCTGATCAGCGCTTGCCGCATTAACTGACGGCCGACTTCCGCTTCCGCCGGTTTTTTCAGCCAGCTGAGCAAGCCTTTTTGGTAACGCATGCGCTCGGACTTGAGAGCATGTTTCAACTGATCCGGCGCCAGCGTTGCCAGAGGTGCAATCCGCCGGGGCGGGCGCTGCGTGAGATCAGGATAGAACAAATCAACGGGATGAACCGTCGTCTGGCCACACACTTCGTTCAAGGCCAGATAAACCGGCATTAAACGCAAGGGTTGATTCGGCTCGCCAACCATCAAATCGTCAAGATACTGGCGCAGCCCGGAGAATGCCTGACGTAACACGGCAATACCGGCAACGCCCGGTGACAGGCTGCCATCTTCCATCGCTGCAAGCAGCGTTTCGATCGACTCCGTGACCCGCGTCACACCATCCAGTCCGACAATCGACAAGGCACCGTACACCTGGTGAACATGGGTACGACAAAACTTCAGCGAGGCGCGATCCGCCCCCGCCTCAAACTGGCCAAGCGCCTCTTCGGCACGCTGCAGCGCCAGGTCAATTTCACCCTTGACCCAGGTCAGCGGGCCCAAATCAAATTCTATTGCCGCGTTCATAGTCTCTCGCGATGCCTATCAGTCCACCTTGAAGCCGGCGACCGATCCCTTCAATTCAGAGGCCAGCGCAGTCAGCTCATCCACCGCCTGTGCTGTCCGCTGGGTACCTGCCGTCGTTTGTTCCGTAACCCGCAGAATGTCCTGCATCAAACGCGCCACCTGGGTGGCTGAGTTCGCCTGATTCTGCGTCGAACTGGAAATGTTTTGAATCAGGTCGGCCAGATTACGCGACACCTGACCAATTTCAGAAAGCGCCTGCCCGGCCGCGTCAGACAATTTCGCCCCTTCGACCACGCCCTGAGTCGATTGCTCCATGGCGAAAACGGCATCCTGCGTATCGGTCTGAATCGTCTTCACAATTGCCGCGATCTGTTTCGTTGCTTCGCCTGAACGCTCAGCCAGACGCTGCACCTCCTCGGCAACCACGGTAAAGCCACGCCCCGCATCACCGGCCGAAGCGGCCTGAATGGCGGCATTCAAGGCCAGCACATTGGTCTGCTCAGTAATATCGGAAATCAGTTCAACGATTTCACCGATCTCCTGCGAGCTTTCGCCCAGGCGCTTGATGCGCTTTGAAGTCTCCTGAATCTGATTGCGAATTTCGTTCATGCCCTTGATCGAATCCTGTACCGCCGTAGTCCCTTTTTCTGCCGCCGTCAGGGACTGACGGGCGACTTGCGCCGATTCCGTAGCGTTACCGGAAACTTCGTTCATCGAACGCGCCATATCCAGCGCCGACTGGCCAGCCTGCTGAATTTCGCTGGACTGACGTTCGGCCGCATCCAGCAACTGGTTCGAAGTCTGGCGGGCAATTTCAGTCGCTGCCGTTACACGATTCGCCGCATCATTGATTCGGCCAACCAGAACACGCAGCTCTTCAATGGTGTAATTGATCGAGTCAGCAATGGCGCCGGTGATGTTTTCGCTAACCGTCGCCGTCACTGTCAGGTCACCATCGGCCAAGTCACCCAGTTCATTCATCAGGCGGAGAATGGCGTCCTGATTTTCGCGATTCACCTGCTCCGACGCGTGGCGCTGTTTTTCCACATCCTGCGCCCGGCTACCGTTATCGTCGAGATATATCCTGGCAAGTAAGGCCAGGGTCGCCAAAGCGACCAAGGTCATGATGATCAGCAGAACCACATACATGGCGCGCTCGGACAAACCATCCTGATAAGCCAGCACCAAATTGTCCGTTGCCTTGAGCAACTCTTCGCTCCCACGGTAAATTTTCGAACCCGCCTGCTTGGAGAGAACCAAAGGTTGCATATTGCCCAAAATGCTTGCCACCGCCTCCTGGTAGGCCTTGTAGGCAGCATCAAGCTCCGCCAGTTTGGCCCGGCTTTCGGCATCATTGGCACCACTCAGGCGCAGTGCATCACTGCCTTTGGTCAAACCCTGCAAAATATCGCGAAAGGCGTTGGTATCCTTGCCTAAGAGGAAGGCCACTTCCGGGCTAATCTCGTCACCGACCAGAAGGGCAGAAGCATTTTTGGCAATTCGCTGAGTCAACATACCCAATTGGCTGGCCGCGGTAACATCGCGAACCGGCGCACCGGCCTGGGTTTTTAGCGCAACCAGCTGCTCAGTCAATTCAAGCATTACGGCATTTTTATCGTCGATCGTCCCGACACTCTTGCCGAGTTCAACCAGATTCTTCTCCTGGCCAATCACCGTCATCGCATCTTTGTCAGCTGCCACCCAAAGCTGGGTCAAGGCATCCAACTGCGGACGAACCTCCTGCGGCGAGGCGGGAACACGAATACCACCGATCTCGCCCCCGGCCGAAAGACGCTCAAGCAGTTGCGAGAAAGTTTCGCGCGATTCCTTCAATTGGGCAAAAGCCACCGGGTTACCCTGCAAGGCCAGCGTCGAAGCTTTCGCCAGGCGCTGCGACAACATGCGCATTTCACCGGAAGCCGCGATGTAGGCGGTGCCGTGGGTCGACTCACGGTTATCGTGATAGACCAGTGCCGCAATGAGCAAAAGCAGAACGACGAAAACCGCACCGACAGTTTTCATCTGCTGAATAACCGGCAGATTGGCCAGGAAGCCCGGCAATGGCAGCTTTCCTGTCACGCCAGTCATTGTTGCCGACGACTCACCCTTGTCGGCCACGCCGACTTTCGGGAGTTTGAAACTGAAAGCCATGGAAATCCTCCACAAGGGGCCCGAGCCAAAATGCCCGGAATCAAACCCCGATATTCATGAAATGATGATCGGCTAGCAGTTCGCGGACCGAAAGTTTGCGCCAGATTTTTCCTTGCGTATCGGCAAAACGCTGCGCGCCCCAACTGGGCGCCGTAGCATCCAGGGGTTCCGGCGTGAAATCTTCAGGATTCTTCAAGCCGAGCATGCGCGAAACGAGTAAAGCGGCATTTGAACCATGCTTGGCGCCGATCAATAACAAGCGGGCATTTGCATTCTGGGGCGTTGCCACGCCGCCACGGAACACGGAAAAATCAGTCACTGCATGTAAATTGCCGCGAATATTGGCGATACCGGCAAACCAGTCACGGGTCAGCGGCACCGGCGTGAGTTGCGGCGCCTGGACAATTTCCCCGCTATCCGAAAGATCAAGCAGCCAAGACTCATTGCCAGCCTGAATACCGAGCCAGGATAAAACACCATGCCCCTGCGCCGCCGTTGTCAGGCGAGCCGCCAGATATTCCTGAAAGTCCCGAAGACTGGTTTTTTTAGCCATCTAGTTCAGGGCAATGCCGCCACACGCTGGAGCAACTCTTCCGGATTAAGCGGCTTGACCAGATAATCCACCGCACCTTGACGCAGCCCCCATATTTTGTCGGTCTCTTGCCCTTTCGAGGTGCAAACGATGACGGGAATCCCCTTGGTTTCTTCGTCACGGGTCAGCGTTCGTGTTGCCTGATAGCCATTAAGGCCCGGCATCACGACATCCATCAGGATCAGATCGGGCTTGTTGGCTTTCGCCTTGGCGATGCCTTCCTCGCCATTCTCCGCAGTGATCACCGTATAACCAGCCTTGGTCAGTACGTCGACGGTAAAAAAGCGCTCGGTAGGGGAATCGTCGACCACAAGAATGTTCTTGACCGGCATTGTTGCTCCTGAACTACGGGTTGGATTCTGTGGCGGCGGCCAAGGCAAAGCTGGCGACCGTTTGCAGCAGACTATCTTTGGTAAATGGCTTGGTCAGGTACTGATCGGACCCAACCATGCGCCCGCGCGCCCGATCGAACAGTCCGTCCTTGGAGGACAGCATGATGACTGGCGTGGCTTTGAAGCGGGCATTTTTTTTGATCAGGGAGCAGGTTTGGTAGCCATCAAGACGCGGCATCATGATGTCGCAGAAAATAACCTGCGGCTGGTGATCGGTAATTTTGGCCAGTGCATCGAAACCATCTTCAGCGAGCACGACCTGACAGCCCGCCTGGACGAGAAATATTTCGGCGCTTCGCCGTATCGTGTTGCTGTCGTCAATGACCATCACTTTGACGCCGCGCAGCCTGGATAAATCAGCCAATGTCCCTGTCCCCTAGCCTTTTTAGGCACACCAATTTTCGTTGAATCATACTACGGAAATGTTGCCTCAAGGCAATATCGCAAACCAGCTCGCCACTTGCGCATTGCACGGTTCGGCGCTTCGCAGTTTCAGATAAAATCAGATCCATCTAACCCTCCCCCACTCGCTGCCCCCTGGGCGCGCAATTTAATGACCACCACCACCCAAACGCCTCCCAGCCCACCCCAGGTACTAGTCTTTGCAGCCAGCGACCCATCATCCGGCGCCGGCATCCAGGCTGACATTCTGACGCTGGCCAGCCTCGGCTGCCACCCACTGACAGCGATCACCGCACTCACCGTTCAAGATACTGTCGGCGTCCAGAGCATTCACCCGGTGAGCGCCGAACTGCTCGAACAGCAGGCACGCACGGTACTTGAAGACATGCCGGTAGCCGCTTTCAAGATTGGCGTAATGGGCAGCGTGGAAAACGTACTGGCCATAGCTGAAATAACTGCCGACTATCCGGAAATTCCGTTGATCTTCGATCCTGTGCTCGCGTCCGGCCGGGGCGATGCGCTGTCGGGCGAGGAAATCATCTCGGCAATCCGTGAAATTCTCTTGCCGCAAACCACGTTGCTGACGCCGAATGCGCCGGAGGCCCGCCGACTGGCTGAAAATGACGAAGATGAAGGCGAGCCGTCAATTGACCTCTGCGCCCAGCGCCTGATCGAGATGGGTGTGCAATATGTGCTGATTACCGGCACCCATGAAAATACGCCGCAGGTGGTAAATACACTGTACGGGCCCGAAGGCGTCATTCGGCGTGACGAGTGGGAGCGCCTGCCGGGCAGTTATCACGGCTCAGGCTGCACCCTCGCCTCGGCCATCGCCGGCTGCATTGCTAGCGGCGCCAGCCTGGAAGATGCTGTGCGCGATGCGCAGGATTACACTTGGCAAACCCTGAAGAACGGTTTTCATGCTGGTATGGGCCAATTAATCCCGGACCGCTTTTTCTGGGCCCGAGGTGATGACGAAGATGCCGCGAAGAGCGAAACCGAAGCAGACATCGCAGCAGGCAGCTATGTCCATTAAGCTGCGCGGCCTCTACGCCATCACTCCGGAATGCACCAATGGCCATCAATTGCTTGCCAGCATTGAAGCCGCGCTGGCTGGCGGTTGCCGCATTGTGCAATTTCGCGACAAACTGAGCGACGCCCCCGAGCGCGTTCGCCGAGCCCGCGCCCTGCTCAATCTAACCCGCCGCTTTTCAGCCCGACTGCTGATCAACGACGATCTGGCTTTAGCCTGCCTGATCGATGCCGATGGCGTTCATTTAGGCAAAGATGACGGCAGCTTGATCGCCACGCGCGCCATTCTCGGCCCCGGCAAAATTCTCGGCGCCTCCTGCTATGCCGACTTTGCCGCCGCCGAGCAGGCCACCACCGCTGGCGCGGATTATGTTGCTTTCGGCGCTGTTTACCCCTCGCCAACCAAGCCAGCTGCGGCGACTGCTACGGTCGACCTGTTTTTTCGGGCAAAAAACGCGTTGACCACAGCAACTTGCGCCATTGGCGGCATCACGCTTGCCAACGCCCCGCCCTTGATCGCCGCTGGCGCCGACCTGCTCGCTGTAATTTCCGACTTGTTCAACGCACCGGCCGGCCTCGCACAAATTACCGCCCGCGCTACCGCCTACCAAAACTTATTCGAGGAATTCCCCGCATGACCACACGCAACCAGCAACTTTTCGAGCGCGCCCAGCGCCACATCCCCGGCGGCGTCAATTCTCCTGTCCGCGCCTTTCGCTCGGTCGGTGGCACGCCCTGTTTTTTCCAGAAGGGCGTTGGCCCGAAGGTGCAGGACGCTGACGGCAAGTGGTATCTCGATTATGTCGGCTCTTGGGGTCCGCTAATTCTCGGCCACGCCCACCCGGAAGTCATCGCCGCCGTACAGAGCGTGGTGGTCGATGGACTAACCTTCGGCGCACCGACTGAGCGCGAAGTCGACATTGCCGATCTGCTTTGCAAACTCGTCCCGTCAATGGAAATGGTTCGCCTAGTTTCCTCCGGCACCGAAGCCACCATGAGCGCCATCCGCCTGGCCCGTGGTTACACCGGCCGCGACGTGTTGATCAAATTTGAAGGTTGCTACCACGGGCACTCCGACAGCCTGCTGGTCAAGGCCGGCTCCGGCGCACTCACCTTTGGCAACCCATCATCCGGTGGCGTACCGGCCGATCTAGCGCAGCACACCATGGTGCTCGCCTACAACGACCCACAACAATTAGCTGACGCATTCGCCGAACATGGCGCCAAAATCGCCGCCGTTATCGTCGAACCAGTTGTCGGCAATATGAATCTAATCGCCCCGACGCTTGAATTCCTGCGCGTTATGCGTGAGTTGACGGCAAAACACGGCACCGTGCTGATTTTTGACGAGGTAATGACCGGTTTCCGCGTCGGCCTGAAGAGCGCCCAAGGTTATTACGGCATTACGCCCGACCTATCCACCTTTGGTAAGGTCGTCGGTGGCGGCATGCCGCTCGGCGCCTTTGGCGGCAAACGCGAAATCATGGAGCAGATTGCCCCGCTTGGCCCGGTTTATCAGGCCGGTACGCTGTCCGGTAATCCGGTTGCGGTGGCCGCTGGCTTGGCGACACTGAAACTGATTCAGGCGCCCGGTTTCTACGAAGCATTAACTGCCAAGACCAAAGCCCTGTGCGATGGTTTGGTTGCTGCCGCCAAGAAACATGGCGTCGCCTTCGCCGCCCAGAACGTCGGTGGCATGTTCGGCCTTTATTTCGCCGAGAAGTGCCCGGCCACTTACGACGAAGTCCTAGCTTGCGACAAGGAAGCCTTCAACAGTTTCTTCCACGCCATGCTCGACGCCGGTCATTACTTTGCCCCGTCAGCCTTCGAAGCAGGCTTCGTCTCTGCTGCACATACCGATGCGGATATTGCCGCAACTATTGCAGCGGCAGATGCTTACTTTGCCCGCAGCAAGTAATGCCAAAAAGGCTTGAAACGCAGTGGCACAAAGGCACTGAGAAAGACAGAAACGCTGACTACCTCAGCGCCTCTGCCAAGCAAGAAGCGTTGCCATGAATACGGGCAGCGCTTGGATGATTTTGATCATCGCCGGCCTTTGCGAGGTAGGCTGGGCCGTAGGGCTGAAATATACCGAAGGTTTTAGCCGACTCTGGCCATCGGTAGCGACCTTGCTGGCGATGGTGGTCAGCGTGGTGCTGCTTGCCTGGTCGCTGAAAGTCTTGCCACTGGGAACGGCATACGCCGTGTGGACGGGCATTGGCGCGGTCGGCACGGCTGCACTCGGGATGTATTTGTTCGGTGAATCGCGCGAGGTTGCCCGGCTATTGAGCATTGGCCTGATCGTCGCCGGCATCGTCGGTCTCAAACTGCTAACACCCGGCGGCGAATAGTTGCCGCCCAAGTGCTACGGTCGACCGGCTTTCAGATGCCTTTTTGACTCGCGCCGTTCGCTCTGAAGTAGCGCCATGTAAGTAAGCCAACCCACCATCGCCATGCCTATGGTGAAAACCCCGTAGGCTACCGGCCAGGGAACGCCAGAAGTCATCATTGAAAACTCCGACATCCCGCCAATACCGGCAACGATGTTGATCGGCATGAAAATAATGCTGATCTTGGTTAGCTTAGACACGCGCTGATTCTGGTTAATATTGATGAAACCAACCACCGCATCCATCAGGAAGTTGATCTTGCCGAACAGGAAAGAAGTGTGACCATCGAGCGACTCGATATCACGCAGAATCTGCCGAGCATCCTCATGCTGCGCCGCGCCAAGAAATTTACCCCGCATCAAAAACGACACGGCACGGCGGGTATCCAGCACATTACGGCGAATACGTCCGTTCAAATCTTCTTCGCGGGCGATATCGGCCAGAATATTTCCTGCCTCATCGTCCGACATCTGGGTATTCAGGACGTGCTTACCGACTGATTCCAACTCGGCATAGACGTCTTCCAGCGCATCCGCTGAATACTCGGCATCAGCAGCATAGAGATCGAGCAAAACGTCTTTGCCATCAGTCACATAACCGGGCTGGGTGCGGGCACGCAGTCGCTGCAGACGAAATACCGGCAGCTCCTCTGTGCGCACCGAAAACAAAATATCGTTGTGCAAAATGAACGCCACCGCGACGTTGCGTGACTCGTTTTCGAGATCAAGCAGGAAGTCAGAGTGCAGATGCACTTCACCGTTGTCTTCTACGTAAAAACGGGCGCTAGCCTCAAGGTCGGTAAGGTTTTCCGGGTCAGGTAATTCGAGGCCGAAAAAGCTGCCGACCCATTCGCGAACCCGCGCCGTGGGCGCAACCAGGTCGACCCAAATCGGCTTGATGTTGGTCAACTGGCCCGGGCGGTCTACCGTCGTCTGACGCAGGCGGCCATTGTGCAACTCGAACGCATTAACCATCACCTTGTTGCTGGTATGGTGACCATCGCCGACCAAATCCTCGCGGATTTCCTCAGATAACAGTTCAAGGATGCTGTCGATCCGCTCCTCGGGGAGTTCCTTCCAGGCAACCAGACGGTCTTCTTCTGGCAGGGCGCTAAGAATCACCGCCACAGAAACGGTGGGAAGCCGGCCAAAAAGCGTCCGCAATTCAAGAATATGCTGGCGCTGCACCAAATTCTCAACGACATCATGACGCGGTGAATTCTGGCGACGCACCATATCCTCAACCAGCCGATGCTTGGCAAGCAGGCTCTGCACTTCCGCGATGTCATCTTTAACCACATCAGCTTCGGTCAGATTTATTTCTGTCAGCTCAGTTTTTTCACTCATGGCGCGTCATGGTGCAGTGCGGAATCGGAGCGCCATTCTAGCACCGCCATGGTGCCCAACTTGTGGCATTTCTCCTCGAATCAGGGCACTTCGGCGCTCGGCATGCGACCAAGAATGATGCCCGTCTTGCGCCCTAAACCGGGGGCGCCACGGTTTTTCTCGTAATAGCGCGGATTCGGCACCATACCAGCCAACCTTGCCGACTGCTCGGGGCCAAGTTGGGCGGCACTGGTGTTGTAATAATGCCGCGCCGCCGCCTCGGCACCAAAGACACCGCTACCCCACTCGATCACATTCAGGTAAACCTCGAAAATACGCCGCTTGCTCCACAGACTTTCCAGCATCAAGGTAATGATTGCTTCTTCGACCTTGCGAAAATAGGACTTGGTCGGCGTCAAAAACAGGTTTTTCGCCAATTGCTGACTGATCGTCGATCCCCCAGCAACAAAACGCCCTTTTTTCTGGTTTTTTTCCATGGCCTTCTGGATACCATCCCAGTCGAAGCCTTCATGATCAACGAACTTGGCATCTTCTGAAGCAATAATCGCGCGTTTTAGGTGAATTGAAATGCGTTCATAGGGCACCCATTCCTTCTTAAGCAGGGCGTCCGGCTTTTTCTCCCGTAGTTCACCGAGACGAATCTCCATGAAGCGCGTGGTGCCAGGATTAACCCAGCCCCAAAGCAGCACCCAGCCGAGCAGCCAGAGTTGCCAGACGAGAAACACACCGACCAGGCCAAGCAAGATCCATTTGACCCAGCGGCCCAAGGTGTTCATGCGTGCAGACCGGCCCGCAAATTGGCCAACACCGCCGCCGTCGGGGGACGAACTGCGCGCCAGACAAAGAAGGCCTCAGCCGCCTGTTCAACCAGCATGCCCAAACCATCAGCACAACAACTAGCCCCCTGCTCACGCGCCAAGGCCATGAAAGGTGTTTCACCTTTGCCATACATCATGTCGTAGGCCAGGCTCCCGGCGGCAAAAATGCCTTGCGGCAAGGGCAGGCTTTCACCAGCCAAGCTGGCGGAAGTGGCGTTAATCACCAGATGAAAACTATTACCGGCGATTTTGGCGAAATTGCCGGTATTTACTGGGAAAATATCGGCAAAGGCAGCAGCCAGTAACTCAGCCTTTTCAGCACTGCGATTGGCAATAAACAAGCTAGCGGGCGCCCCCGCCAGTAGCGGCGCAATGGCCCCGCGCGCCGCACCACCCGCACCGAGCAGCAAAACGCGCTTTCCCGCTAGTTCATAGCCAAAGTTATGCGTAATGTCGCGCACTAGCCCGGCACCATCCGTATTGTCTCCAAAAATCTCGTTACCGTTGAAAGTTAGCGTATTAACGGCACCTGCGCGCGCCGCACGATCGGAAAGCCGGGTGCAGAGGCGATAGGCTTCTTCCTTGAAGGGAACGGTCACATTCGCCCCCTGACCTCCAGCAGTACGAAAATCGGAAATTGCCTGTTCAAAGCCGTCGACCGCAGCAAGTCGCGCTTCGTAGATCAAGGCCTGATTGCTGGCACGGGCAAAGGCCGCATGGATCGCTGGCGACTTGGAATGGGCAATCGGATTGCCGAAAACAGCATAAAGATCGGTCATTTGGCTGACAATTGGTCGCCCTGAGTAAAGTACCAGGTGCGAGTGATTTCGATAACGTCGGTATCACGGCGAATATCCGGCGGGAAAGCGGCGTAAGGTGAAGCCATCTGAACGATGCGCCGGGCCGAATCATCGAGCACTTTGTAGCCGGAAGATCGGTTGATATCGATACGAGTTACTGTTCCATCTGAATTAATCGAAACCGTCAGCAACAACGAGCCGTATAGTTTGCCGCGCGCTGCCGGAGGGTAGTTCAGCGTCCCGATACGCTCGATTTTCTGGCGCCAATCTTCGATATATTGCGCAAAACGATATTCCTCGGCGCGAGCACCGATAAATTTCTTGCGTGGTCGCTTGCTGTACTCATCGGTTGATTTACTGATTTCGCCTTCGAGCCGCGCCATGGCGCGCGCCGATTCAGCCAGATCGAAGCCGCTGACATTTGGCACCGGCGCCGGTTGTTCGCTGGCATTCTGACTTTCTGCAACGCTGCGCAAACTCTTGGCTTGCGTCAGCATCCTTTGCTGGGCAGCCTCCAGTTCCTGCACCCGGCGTTGCATTTGCTGAATATCAGCCCCCACGACCTGCTGCTGCGTTGAGGGCAGCGGCGTTTTGGCGCGGCGATTTTCATCGGTATTACCGCCACCGTCTAAATTCGCTTGCGCCAGCGCCTGAGCGTCGTGCGGCTTTTGTGCTGATTTGGCGTTAACAAGAATGATATCGAGCGCTTTTTCGCGCATCGCATTGCTTGCGTCTGGGAACTGGAAATGCAGCATCAGCAAGGCAGCATGGAAAAAAACGGAAAAACCAATGGCCCAGGCAAGCGGTGACACGGCGGGCAAAGTTGCTAACATCCGTTTCAGCAGCGCCTGCCTGGAAAATTTCACTCGCCCTCCTCCGCAACGACCTCCACCGATGCGTTATTGCCAATCAGGCTGATAAAACGACAGGTCAGCTCAGGTGCCAGCAAATCGATGCTTTCAACCGCCAGATGCACACGCTGGCCGGGTGGCAGTTCACCGGGTAGCGAAGGAACGCGCAACATCAGCGGCAGATGGTCGATTTTGACCAGTTGTTCGCGGCGTACAGTGGCGTCCACTTCAGTCATCCCATACTGTTGTAGCCAGCGCAGGCACCAGTAACGCTCCATCAGTCGCTGAAAATCGGCATAGGCGGCGTAAGTGGTTTCAAAATCGCGCATTGCACCGAACAATTCGGCCGATTTTTGGGCAAAGGCCGGCGTTTCACTGCGCAAACAGGCGATTAACTGCCATTGATTGACCATGTCGCAGTAACGGCGCAGCGGCGAGGTCATCCAGGCATATTGCGGCACTCCCAAGCCTTCGTGCGGTAACGGGGAAGTCGTCATGCGCACCTTGCCCTGCGTTTGCGCCCGATACAGACAGGCGATGTTCTTGTCGGCGAGCAAGCCGCCCCAAGTCGAGTTAGCGACAATCATCAACTCGGCGACCAGTTTGTCGAGCGGACTGCCGCGCTTGCGCTCGCTGATTTCGACTTTGCAACTGTCCGGGTCGGCCAGATCGCCTTCAATCGAAAAGTTGTAATCGTTGTTGCCCTGCATCGCTGAAGGCTTGCCGCGCCGGCCTTCGCAGGCGTTGGCGAAATGCCAGAGATGGAGCAATTCGTCCTTGAACGGTTGGTCGGCCAGCGGGCTGTTGATCGTTTCAGCGTTGAACCACGGTTCGATTTCGTGGTGACGCAGGTTGGCGGCGATATGCACCATTTCCAGACATGATTCCGTGCCGACGACTTCCAGCGACTCATTGACCGTCAGGTAAAGCGACACCGCCGGGCAATCGACACCACCGGCCAGCGTGTAGTTCTGGACCACGGCGTCAGGCAGCATGGTGATCTTGTTGCCGGGCATGTAAACCGTCGACAACCGGGCGCGTGCAATCCCATCAAGCGGCGAACCGTGCTCAATGGCCAAGCCCGGTGCGGCAATGTGGATGCCGATGCGCGTACCAATACCTGGCAAGCGGGTGACCGACAGGGCGTCGTCGATTTCCGTTGTCTGCGCGTCATCAATCGAGAACGCCCGGACATCGGCACGCGGCAGATCCTTGGGCAATTTCGGCGCCTCAAGTACCGGGAAATTCGTTCCCTTGGGAAATTGTTCGTGGAGAAAACGGCGGTAATGCAGGTGGTAGGCCGATTTGATCGCCCCGCACTTGAACAACAACTGAGCGGCACTAAGATTGGTTGCAGCACAGGCGGTTTCAAACGCCTTGGTCTCGCCCTTGTTGCGGTCCGGTGCGTAGAGCAGCGCGTCGGTCAGCGCCCCGATTTCAGGCGGCAGACGGAATTCCTTCAGCTCGTTGATCCAGCCTTCAATCGCGACTGCTTGCTGACGCTTTTTTTCAAGACTGACCAGAGCGGCTGCGAGAATGTCGGCCGGCGCTTTGCGGAAGCGGCCCTTGCCTTTGCGGTGGAAATAGACGGGCGCGGCATGCAGGGCAAGCAGCACCGCCGTCGCTTCAACCGGGGTGGGCGCGTGTCCGTAGTAGTCACGGGCAAAATCAAGAAACGAAAATTCGCCATCGTTTACGCACTCCCAAAGGAAATCCGGTTCA
>Ga0136636_10001140_pt1 | contig 15135 bp, 10 predicted proteins | sample AntDrymUQ8522106_2_FD_104653 | JGI IMG/M metagenome (GOLD analysis project Ga0136636, IMG submission 104653) | Polar desert sand microbial communities from Dry Valleys, Antarctica - metaG UQ852 (21.06) | ecosystem: Environmental > Terrestrial > Soil > Desert | place: Antarctica: Dry Valley... | reverse complement strand
TCCAGATCCCCGCCGAGATCGAGGCCCTCAAAGCCGCCGACATGCCAAAGGCCCGCGCCTGGCGTCTCCAGGTGCGGGCCCTCGCGCAGGCCGCCTTCGCCGCTGGCTTCGTCGTCACCGACTACGCCCGCGACGGTGAGCTTGGGCTCTACTTGCTGGAGCGAGACTAGGCCGTGCGGCGGTAGCGCCTGCCCCCCGATCTGCGGAATAGCGCCACCAGCGCCACCAGAATCACTGCGCCAACAATCGTCCAGATCAGCTCCACCCGCACATCGCCAAACGTGAGCGTGAGCAGCTCGGGCAGGCCAAACGTGCGCGCCAGCCACGAGCCGATAAAGGCGCCCACCAGCCCCACGCCGATCGAGGCGAGCAGGCCACCTGGGCTGTAGCCAACAATCGCAGAGCCGATCGAGCCACAGATCGCGGCCACCACCAGCCACACCAGAATCTCCACCAGCGAAAACTCTACCCCGTTGATGGCAAACATGCTGTACCTCGCTTCATAAACACGCCGCACCTTAAGCAAAGCAAGGGCTGTGCCAGAAGGAGACGGTTGATGGTCGCCAGGCGGCAGGAGTCTCAGTTCACAGTTCGCAGTTCGCAGGAGTCAGGCGTCAGTTCACAGTGCGCAGTTCGCAGGAGTCAGGCGTCAGTTCACAGGCGTCAGTTCGCAGGCGGCAGGCGTCGGTCGTCAATCCTCACCGTCCACCGTCCACCGTCCATCGTCCACCGTCCGCCGTCCATCGTCCACCGTCCACCGTCCACCGTTGCGATCCACTCCAGCACCGTTTCCGCCAGCAGCTCAGGCCGCTCCATCGGCAGCATATGGCTGCCCGCCAGTTCCACCAAGCGGGCGTGTGGCAGGCGGCGCTTCAGCTCGGCCCAGGGGCCGGGGAGCAGCGTGTCGGAGCGGCTTGCGCGCACGATCAGCAGCGGCACGCGCAGGCGCCGCAGGGCGTCCCAGGTATCCACCGGCACCTGCGCGAAGATATGCGCCTCCCAGGCGCGCGGCCAGGCGAGCTGAACGCCGCCATCGGGGTCGGGGCGCAGCCCGCCCTCAAGGTAGCCCTCTAGCGCCGCTGGGGTAAAGTCGGCAAAGATGCTGCGGCTCTGGTAGCGGGCGCGGGCCTCCTCCACGCTGGCGAAGCGCTCGCGCCTGCGGGCGGCGCCGCGCGCGATCGGGGAGCGATCCTCCAGCCCCAGGCGGCGTGCGGCCCAGATCAGCGGCATGAGCTGGCGCGACATGATCGTGGGCTCCAGCAGCGCCACGCCGCGAAACAGATCGGGCCGCTGCACGGCGCAGTACAGCGTCATAATGCCGCCGAGCGAGTGGCCCGCACCGATCACGGGGCCGTCGGCCACGCGCTCCAGGTCGGCCAGCATGTCGGCCGCCAGGTCGCGCCACGTCTGCCCATCCGGCGGGCCACCCTCGGGCCAGAGCGGGCGCGGCCTGTAACCGAGCACACGCAGCTGCGGCGCCAGGGCCGCCGCAAAAGGCTGGTACGCCTCCGGCGGGAAGCCGTTGGCCGGCGCAAGGTAAAAGCGCAACCCCGCGCCGCCAAGGTCGAGGTAGTGGTCGTGCATTAGGTGTGACAAGGAGACAAGGAGACAAGGAGACAAGGAGACAAGGAGACAAGGAGACAAGGAGACAAGGAGACAAGGAGACAGGGAGACAGGGAGACACGGAGACACGGAGACACGGAGACACGGAGACAGCCCAGGCAGGCCGTCAGGCACTCCCGGTCTCCCTGTCTCCCCAGCGAGCGTAGCGAGCGATCTCCTTGTCTCCTTGTCTCCTTGTCTCCTACCCGCGCTCATCCTCGCGGCGGCGGGGCCGGGGCCGGTCGCCATCTGGGGGCGGGCTGCTACGGTCGCCCTCACGCGGCGGGCCGTCGCGGGGCGGGCCGTTGCGGTCGCCGTCGCGGGGCGGGCCGTTGCGGCCGCCGCGATCACCGCCACGGTCGCGGTCGCCGCGGAAGCCGCCACGGTCGCCGCCGCCGCTGCGCGGCGCGGCCCCGGCAGCCTTGCGGTCGTCGGCCGACTCGCCGGTGAGGATGGCGCGTCGGCTCAGGCTGATCTTGCCGCTGGCCCGGTCAACGTCGATCACCATCACGGTGATCTCGTCGCCCAGCTGCAGCACATCCTCCACATTCTCCACCCGCTGCTCGGCCAGCTCGCTCACGTGGACCATGCCGTCCTTGCCGGGGAAGAGATTGACGAAAGCGCCGAAGGGCTTGATGCTCACCACCTTGCCGGTGAACACGTCGCCGATCTTGGCCTCACGCGTGAGGCCCTCGATCATCGCGACGGCCTGCTTGGCCGACTCGCCGTCGGCGGTGGTCACGAAGACCTGGCCGTCATCCTCGACATCGATCTGGGCGCCGGTGGTATCCACGATGTTGCGGATGTTCTTGCCGCCGGGGCCGATCAGAGCGCCGATCTTATCCACCGCGATCTGGAGCGTAATGATGCGCGGCGCGGTGGGCGACATCTCGGCGCGGCCCGCGCTGATCACGGCGTTCATCTTGTCCAGGATGAACAGCCGGCTCTGGCGCGCCTGCTCAAACGCCTGGCCCATGATCTCGTAGGTAATGCCAGTGGTCTTGATGTCCATCTGCAGGCCGGTGATGCCTGCGGCGGTGCCGGCCACCTTGAAGTCCATGTCGCCGAGGTTATCCTCCAGGCCCTGGATGTCGGTCAGCACCTTCCAGCGCCCGTCGGGGGCGGTGATCAGGCCCATCGCGATCCCGGCCACGGCGGCCTTTAGCGGAACGCCCGCGTCCATCATGCTCAGGCTGGAGCCGCAGACCGAGGCCATCGACGACGAGCCGTTCGAGCTCAGCACCTCGGAGACCAGGCGCAGCGTGTAGGGGAACTCGTTCTTGGGCGGCAGCACGGGGATGAGCGAGCGCTCCGCGAGCGCGCCGTGGCCGATGTCGCGGCGACGGGGCGAGCCCATGCGCTTGGCCTCGCCGGTGCTGTAGGGCGGGAAGTTGTAGTGGTGGATGTAGCGCTTGGTCTTCTCGAGCCCAAGGTCGTCTAGGCGCTGCTCGTCGCCGGGCGAGCCCAGCGTGGTGATCGTGAGCACCTGGGTCTGTCCACGCGTGAACAGGCCGGTGCCGTGGACGCGCGGGAGCACGCCAACGTCCACGCTGATCGGGCGGATCTCGTGGGGCTGGCGGCCATCCACGCGCATGCCCTCGTCCAGAATAGCGTCGCGCACCTCGGCCTTCAGCAGCTTCTCGAAGACCTTGCTGACCTCTTTGCTGCGGGCGGGCACCTCCTCGTCGGGCTCGTCGGCGGTAAACTTCGTCACCACCTCGGCCTTCAGCGTGGCGGTGCGCTCCTCGCGCTCCGTCTTGTTGGCGCTGCGCACAGCCTCACGTAGGCGCTTGCCCGTCCAGCCCAGCACCAGCTCCTCTAGCGAGCTATCGCTGGCGGGCGGGGTGAAGGCGCGCTTGGGCCTGCCGCAGAGCCGCACCAGCTCTTCCTGGAGCTCGCAGATGCGCTTGCAGACGGCGTGGCCCTCGATCACACCCTGGAGCATCTCCTCCTCGGTGAGCTCAAAGGCGCCCGCCTCCACCATCAGCACGGCATCCTTGGTGCCAGCCACCACCAGGTCGAGGCGGCTCTCCTCCATCTCAGCCATAAGCGGGTTGGCGACGATCTCGCCATTAAGGTGGCCCATCTGCACGGCGCTCACAGGACCCTTGAAGGGCAGGTCGCTAATGCAGAGGGCGGCAGAGGCGCCGATAATCGCGAGCGTGCCAGGGTCGTTCACCAGGTCGATGGCGAACGTGGTAATGATCACCTGGACTTCGTTCTGGTAGCCTTTGGGGAAAAGCGGGCGCAGGGGGCGGTCCGTGAGGCGGGCGGTAAGGATGGCAGTGGTGGTGGGGCGGCCCTCGCGCTTGAAGAAGTTTCCGGGGATCTTGCCCACGGAATACATGCGCTCCTCGTAGTCCACCGTCAGCGGGAAGAAGTCGACACCCTCACGGGGCTCCTTCGCGCCCACCACGGTCGCGAGCAGCACGGTGTCGCCGTAGCGCACCGTGACGGCCCCATCGGCCTGCTCTGCGAAGCGGCCTGCCTCAAGCGTGAGGGTGCGGCCGGCGATCTCAGCGCTCACCGAGAAGATCTGGCGTTCTGTCATGCTCTCTCTGTTCCTCCGTACATTACGATTTACCGTCGGGCCGGAGGAGGTGGGTTCGGTACTGGAGCCTGCGAACGGGCGAACCGCCCCTTCACACGCTCCAATCCCGAAGGAACCACCCCCGGCAAAAACACCACAGGGGCATCGGCGGTCAGCGACCGCAGACACCCCCGGCATGTCCACGCAGCGAGGTCATCGGGCTAACGACGCAGGCCAAGCCGCTCGATCACGCTGCGGTAGCGATCCTTATCGCAGCGCTGCATGTAGTTCAGCAGGCGACGGCGGCGGCCCACAAGCTTCAGCAGGCCACGCCGCGAGTGGTGGTCGTGAATATGGGTACGCAAATGATCGATCAGCAGATTGATGCGTTGCGTGAGCAGGGCCACCTGCACCTCCGGCGAGCCGGTGTCGGTGCCGTGGACCTGATAGTCACCGATGACTTGGGTCTTCTCATCTTTTTCCAGCGCCATTCTTCCTCCTGCATAATCGCGCGCGGGCCTGGCGCGGCCCGGCGTTCATAACAATAATCGGCGATATTATACCATATGTCACGTTGGGCGCTGCTGCCAGCCCTACCTGACAACCCCAGCGCCCCGCAGCCGGGCAGCCAGACCAGAGCCATCTGGATCACGAACGGCGCGAAATGGCACGAACGGCGCGAACGCGAATCCGCACGCGCGTGGCTGGGTTCGCGGTGGTTCGCACCTGTTCGCGGCTTCGTGGTCCACATGCTCGGGCGTCCTAGCAGCTGGGGGTGAGGGCCGTTGGGCGCCGCGTGCTCGCCGCGTGCTCGCCGCGCTAATGCGGTATACTATTTATATTACCCGTTCGCTTGAAGCATGCCCCTTCCCACCGGGAGGTTGATCCAATGTCCGACCCGGAGTATCTGCCGTACCCAGAGGCTCAGCCCACGCCTGCGCACCCCGGGACCCCGCGCGGCCGCCGTCGCCTGTTGCTGATCATCGCCGCAGCTTTGGGCGGATTCGTGGCCTGCGCCGCACTCGCCCTCGTGCTGCTCGTCTTCACCGTGCCCACGCTGCGCAGCCGCCTGCTCTTCCTTAGCCCAGCAGCCAGTGCGCCCCCAGAGTCCCCCGACAAGTTCCGCGCCCCGCCCGCCGGCCCCGTCGCCATCGCCGACGACTTCAGCGCCGCCTCCAGCCGCTGGGATCGCTCGCAGACGAGCATCGCCGGTGGCGCCTACGAGCTCACGCTCGAGCTCGATAACTTCGACAGCTACGGCCTTTACCTCGGCGGCGACACGATCGCCGACTTCGACCTGGCCGTAGACGCCACCATGAGCGCCGGCCCGCCCAACGCCGAGTTCGGCATCCGCTTCCGCCAGAGCGCCCCCGACGAGCACCTGATCTTCTCGATCAGCCCCTCTGGCTACTATCGCCTCGCCCGCGTGAGCGACAAAACCTACACTTCGCTCGTGCCCTGGACCCGCGACGAGCGCATCAAGACTGGGGTTGGCGCCACCAACCGCCTGCGCGTCGTCGCCGACGGCCCCAGCATCACCGGCTTCATCAACGGCGAGCAGGTGCTCCAGCACAACGACGAGCAGCCGACAGCCGGCCAGCTCACCCTTGGCCTCGTCACCTTCGAGCAGGGCGGCCTCAGCGTGCGCTTCGACAACCTCGAGGGCTTCGCTATGGCCTCGCCCGACGGCGTGCAGCAGGCGCGGCTTGAGCTAAACGAGCAGTTCGAGGACCCCGCTGTAGCTGAGTGGAGCGTGGGCGGCGCCACGATCAAAGGCGGCGCCTACGAGCTCTTCGTGGCCGGCTCGGTTGTTTCCTGGCAGCAGCCGCTGCCCACCGGCTCGTCCGAGGTGCAGGGCGACTTCGCCGTCGAGGTGGAGGCCACCATGCTCAGCGGCAACCCTGAGGGCAGCGGCTACGGGCTGATGTTCGGCGACGGCGGCGCGTTCGACTTCTTCGCACTGCTGCTCATGCCCGACGGCAGCCTGATGCTCTACCGCAACGGCCCCGACGGCGGGCTTGTGGTGCAGCCAACCGTGGTGCAGGCGGTGAACCCCGGCCTGAACGCCACCAACAAGCTGCGGGTGGAGGTGCGCGGCCAGAAGCTGACCGTCCTCATCAACGACCAGGACCTAGGCGAGATCGAGTTCCCCGAGGGCGTACAACTCGGCGGCATGACGGGCCTTGTGCTCCAGAGCGCCGACGCCGACGGCCTGCGCGCCCGCTTCGATGACTTTAAGCTGGAGGAGCTAGGGGAGTGACAAGGAGACCGGGAGAATCGCTCGCTGCGCTCGCTCGGGAGACAAGGAGACCGGGAGAATCGCTCGCTGCGCTCGCTCGGGAGACAAGGAGACAAGGAGACAAGGAGCGCCTATCGGTGTCATCAGGCTCTCTCTTTGTCTCCCGGTCTCCTTGTCTCCCGGTCTCCCGGTCTCCTTGTCTCCCGGTCTCCTTGTCTCCTTATCTCCTTGTCACTCCGCCACCACCCGCTCCGCGCCCAGCACGCCCTTCAGGCTTTCGAGCAGGCCCGGCGACAGCGTGATGGTGTGCTGCGACTGGAGCACCACGATGCCCACCCCGTTGGGCAGGTAGAGCGTCACCGCGTCGGGGCCGCTGCTGGCGCGCAGCACGCTGTAGACATCCTGCATGCGCCGCACGTCGAGCTCGTCGTTGCCGGTGCGCGGCAGGTAGAGCCGTAGCTTGCGGCCCGTCGGCGCGCTCTCAGTCATGGTGCTCCCTCCATACTGCGCCGGGGCATCGCTGCGCCCTGCCTCGCTCTTGCTGCGTGCCGAATCGCCCTTGCCGTTCCCGCCCCCGCTCACCTTCACCTGCTGGCGCGCCCGGATCGTCGCCACAGGCGCAGCAGCGGGCGCCGGTGTGTGCATTGGCTCTGGTGGTCTCCCTGTCTCCCTGTCTCCCTGTCTCCCTGTCTCCCTGTCTCCCTGTCTCCCTGTCTCCTCTTCCCCCAGCTCCTCCAGATCCATCTCGCTGGGCAGCGCCACGGGCAGCGGCGTCAGCGAGGGCTGCACCGCCTCCACGGCCTCCACCACCAGCTGCGTCGCGTCGCGGCGGTTGTCCACCTTCGCCGTCACCTTCAGGGTGGCATCGTCGCGCAAAACGTCGCCGCTCCTGGCCAGCGTCTTGGGGAAGACCACCATCTCGATCGTGCCGGTGAGATCTTCCAGGTTCGCCACCAGCATGGCATCGCCCTTCTTGGTGGTAATCCGGCGCACCCCGCTCACCACGCCAACGAAGGTCATGCTGCTGTTCACGCTCTCCTCGTTGATGTCGCCAAGGTTGCTCACACCCGTCAGGTCGATGCCCTCCAGCGCCTTCGCGATTGGGTCTTCGGAGACATTCAGGCCGAGCAGCTCCTTCTCCCAGAGCAGCTCCTCCTTCTTCTCGGCGGGCAGCTCGGGGATCATCGGCATGGGCACGCGCGCGATGTTCAGGGCCTGGGCGCCGCCGCTGCTGCCGCCGAACACATCAAACAGGCTGCTCTGGCCCACATCGCGGGCCTTCTGCGCTTCTGCCCCGGCGCTCACGGCCTGGTCGAGGATGGCGAGCTTCTGGCGCCGATTGCCGGGCAGGCCGTCGAGGGCGCCGGCCTTGATCAGGCTCTCCACCACGCGCTTGTTGATCGCGTGGCGATCAACCCGGCCGCAGAGATCTTCAAGCGACTGGTACGGCCCGCTCGCCTCGCGCTCCTTGATGATCAGCTCGACCGGGCTCTCGCCCACGTTCTTGATCGCGGCCATGCCGAAGCGCACGCCGCGATCAAATTTCACGCCGGGCGGCAGCGGCTCCACCAGCGGCTCGATCTCGAAGCCCTTGAGCGAGCGGTTCACGTCGGGGCCGAGCACCGCCACACCCAGGCGCCGCGACTCCAAGGCCGCCTTGGCGACATCCTCCAGCGTGCCGCCGGCGCCGGTGAGCACCGCCGCCATATACTCTACCGGGTAGTTCACCTTCAGCCAGCTGGTCTGGTAGCTGAGCAGCCCGTAGAGCGTGGCGTGGGGTCGGTTGAAGGAGTAGCCGGCGAAGGGCAGGATCAGCTCCCAGAGCTGGTTGGCGATCTCGCCGCTGATGCCCTTCTTCACGCAGCCCGCCTTGAAGATCTGCTCGTTCTGCGCCATCAGCGCGCGGTCTTTTTTGCTGATGGCCTTGATCACGATGTAGGCCTGGCCCAGCGTGTAGTCGGCGACCGTCTGGAGCAGCTGCATAATCTGCTCCTGGTAGACGATCACGCCGTAGGTGTCCTCCAGGATGGGCTTGAGGATCGGGTGCAGATATTTGATCTGGCCGGGGTGATTTTTATTCTGGATGTAGTTCGGGATCTCGGCCAGCGGGCCGGGGCGGTAGAGCGCCACCATGGCGTAGAGATCCTCCACGCGGGTGGGCTTTAGCTGCATAAGGTAGCGCGTGATGCCCGCCGACTCCAGCTGGAAGACGTTGCGCGTCTCGCCGCGCCCCAGGCTCTGAAAGACCTTCGGGTCGTCGGTGGGGATCTGATCGAGCCACATGCTCACGCCGCTGGTGCGCTCGATGTACTTCAAGGCCTCGGCCACCGCCGACAGGTTGGCGAGGCCCAGGATGTCCATCTTGAGCAGGCCCATCTTCGCCAGGGTGGAGCCCTCGAAGGCGGCCATAACGGCCGTCTCGTCTTTGGTGGTGCGCTGGAGCGGCAGCATATCCTGGAGCGGCGTGCGGCTCACCACCACGCCACAGGCGTGGGTGCCGACGCTGCGCATGCGCCCCTCGACCTTCTTGGCCCAGTCGATCATCTCGTGCAGGTGCGGCTGGGTGTCGTAGATCTGCTTCAGCTCGGGCACGCGCTCCAGGGCCTGCGAGATCGTGGTGCCGACGGGCAGCTGCGGGATCAGCTTGGCCACCCGGTCTACCTCGCCGAGCGGCACCTCCATCACGCGGCCCATGTCGCGCAGGGCGGCCTTGGCGCCCAGGGTGCCGTAGGTGATGATCTGGGCCACATTCTCGCGGCCATACTTGGTGGCGATGTAGTCGAGGATCTCGCCGCGGCGGCTGTCGGCGAAGTCCGTATCGATGTCGGGCATCTCCAGGCGCTCACGCGAGAGGAAGCGCTCGAAGAGCAGCTTGTTCTTCACTGGGTCCACGTCGGTGATGCCGAGGCAGTAGAGCACCAGCGAGGCGCCGGCCGAGCCACGGGGCAGGCAGGGGATGCCGCGCGAGCGCGCGTACTTCACGTAGTCCCAGACGATCAGCATATAGTCGGGGAAGCCCGTGGCGTTGATCACGTCCAGCTCATCGTCGAGGCGGGCGATGTAGTTGGCCGGGGGGTTGCCGGCGAAGCGCTGCATCAGGCCCTGCTCGCAGAGCACGCGCAGGTAGCTGGCGGCGTCGTGGCCCTCGGGCAGGTCGAACTCGGGCAGCTGCACGCGCCCAAAATCCAGCTTCAGGCGACACATATCGGCGATGCGGCGCGTGTTCTCCAAGGGCGCAGTGCCGTAGCGCTTGAACTTCTCCCACATCTCCTCGCCCGACATAATGTGGTAGCTGTCGTCCATGGCGAAGTTCTTGCCGCAGAACTCCTTGTAGGTCAGGTTCATGCCCATCGACATGACCATGTGCTGGGTCTTCTGATCCTCCTTATGCACAAAGTGGGTGTCGTTGGTAACCACCATGGGGATGCCGAGCTCGCTCCCGATACGCACCAACTCGTCGTTGATACCCTCCAGCTCGGGGGTGTTCTCGTGCAGCTGAAGCTCCAGGAAGTAGTTCTCAGGGCCGAGCAGATCGCGGTAGTAGGCGGCTGTCTCCACGGCCTGCTTGCGCTGCTGGGCGGTGATGTTCTGGATCACCTGGCCGGCGATGCAGGAGGAGGTGACGACCAGGCCCTCGTGGTGCTGCTCTAGCAGCTCGCGGTCGATGCGCGGGCGGGCGAAGACGCCGCGGCCCATGCCGTCGAGGTGCGAGCGGGTGGTGAGCTTGGCGAGGTTGCGGTAGCCCACCTCGTTCTGGGCGAGCAGCAGCAGATGGTAATAATTCTTCCCGCCCTTGGTCATCGGGTCGGTGCGCGCATTGGGGGCCATGTAGGCCTCCATGCCGATGATCGGGCGGATGTTGGCCTTCTTGGCCGCGTCGTAGAACTCCATCGCGCCGTACATCACGCCGTGGTCGGTGAGGGCGATGCTGTCCATGCCAAGCTCGGCCGCCCGCGCGGCGATCGCCTTCGTGGGGGCGTAGCCGTCTAGCAGGCTGTACTCCGAGTGGACATGCAGATGGACGAAGTCCTTCATGGGGAAATACTTTACACTTACAGGATCGAAAAAGCCCACAGGGCAAGCATAAAGCCCGCCCTAGCTGTCGCCCTCGTGTCAACATAACCGCACGGTGAAGCGATCCGTAAACATAACGTGCGGCGCTGACAGGCTAAAGCTGCGACGCCTCGTATTATAGCACACGCGCTCTGCATTGAAAGAGTGTAAAGGCTACAATTCAAGAACATTCATGTGGATAACTCTGTGGATAATGTGGACAACCGCATGGATGTGCGGGAATGCAAAATGCAAAATGCAAAATGCAAAAGCCGGGCAAAGCGCTGAGTGCTGAGTGCGCCGTCCTGAATCGGATGTGGGTACATACTACATTGGCGGCACATATCTTGCTACTAAGAAATGTTAGCTGCGCGAAATAAACGCCCGCAGCCAGCTGGGCGAATGCCGCCCAGGGAGAGAGACCGTCAAGGAGTATCTACCATGGCCAGCACACAGACCGACGGGCACGACGAGACGCTAGACGCCACGATCAGCGCGCTGGAGGGCGGTCTGACCAGCATCGACTCCAACACCGCTGTGAGCGTCATCAGCAACTGGAGCAAGACGCTTTCCGGCGCTGGGCTCACCGACATTGCCAGCGACCTCGACGCCCTCAAGGGCGAGCTGACGAGCGGCTCGCTGAGTGGCGCGCGGATCGGGCCGATCCTTAGCCGCCTGGGCAGCAAGACCACGAGCGCAGCCTCGAGCGCTCCGGCTAACTACCAGTCGAAGCTGGAGAAGCTCGGCAAGACCCTTAGCCAGGCCGGCGGCCAGCTCGGCGGGTAGGACTCTGCTCAGACACGGTGTGGCAACGCCACACCGTGTCTCTTCATGTACCATCTATACCAAGAAGCGGGCGGCGAGCACGGGGAGCTGCTTGAGCGGGCCGGTGCGGACGCGGGTGTTGGGCAGCGAGGCGAGGAACTGCTGGCCGTACTTCTTGGTGAGCAGGCGGCGGTCGAGGCAGACCACGATGCCGCGATCCTCGCGGCTGCGGATGAGCCGCCCGAAGCCCTGCTTGAAGCGCAGGATGGTCAGGGGCACGGAGAACTCGGCGAAGGGGTCGCCGAACAGCTCGCTGCGCGCGGCGAAGATCGGGTCGTTGGGCACGCTGAAGGGCAGCTTGGCGATCACCAGCACGGAGAGCGCGTCGCCCACCACGTCCACGCCCTCCCAGAAGCTGCTGGTGCCGAGCAGGACGGTGCGCGGGAACTCCTTAAAGCGCTCCAGGATCGCGCGGCGGCTGCCGTCGATCCCCTGGCCGAGCACCGCGATCTCCTGCTCCTCCAGGGCCTCCTGGATGCCCGCGTAGGTCTGCTTCAGGGCGCTGTTGGCCGTGAAGAGCGCCAGCGTGCGGCCCCCCGTGGCGGTGCAAAGCTCCACCAACGCCTCGTCCACCGCCTGCTGGTAGCTGCGCTGGTTGGGCTCGGGGATGTCGTTGGGGATGAAGACGAGCGCCTGCTGCTCGTAGTTGAACGGCGAGTCTAGCAGCAGCTCCTCGGCTTCCTCAAGGCCCAGGCGGCGCTTAGTGAAGCCAAAGCCGCCCTCCACAGTGAGCGTTGCCGAGGCGAGCACGCTGGTCTGCTTCTGGCTAAAGAGCTGGGCCTTGAGAATGTCGGCCACGCTGAGCGGCGCGGCGGTGAGTGTAAGCGTGTCGCGGTTGCGGTCCTGTGAGAGCCAGCAGATGCTCTCCGCGTCGCCGAAGATGATGTGGCCGGTGCGGACGCGCACATCTACTGAGAAGCGGCGCAGGAACTCCACGCGCAGCAGCAGCGCGTCGTAGTCGGGGATGCCAGCGCCCTCCAGCTCGCGCAGCAGCGCATCCAGCTTGCCGAGGGCGTCGCCGATCACGGTGAGGGTGTCGGTGAGGTTGGCCCACGCGGCCTGGATCTCCAGCCACGCGGGCTTGCCGCGCTCCTTGGCGGTGATGCGCAGGCGCGGGTCGTACTGCCCATCGCTCACCTCGCGCACCACGAAGGCCGTAAGCTGGTTGAAGCAGTCGTAGACCGACTGGCGGGCGCGGGCGAGCACGGGGCGAATCTGCTCGGCGTACTGCTCGGCCTGGTCGCGCTGGGCCTGCTCGGCGCTGCTATCGCGTAGGAAGCCCTGCAGCTCAGCGAGCAGGCCGCCCACCACCTGCGCGCCGCCCTGCTGGAACAGCTCGTCGAGAAACTTGAGCAGCGCGGCCTGATCCACGGCAAAGCTGAGCTGGTCGGTGGCGACATCCTCCAGGTTGTGGGCCTCGTCTACGATCAGGTGCTCGTAGGGCGGCAGCACATTCGACTGCGAGGCGAGGTCGGCCACGAGCAGGGCATGATTCACCACAAGAATGTGGGCGGACTCGGCCTCGCGGCGGGCCTTGAAGAAGAAGCAGTCGCGGAAATGGGGGCAGCGCGGGCCGATGCAGGTGTCGGCGGTGACGTTGACCCGGCCCCAAGCAGCGTTCTCGCGGTCCATCAGCAGCAGCTCGGCCTTGTCGCCGCTGGCCGTAGTGGGCAGCCAGAGCTGCACCTTGAGCAGGGTGCGGATCTCCTCGGGCGACAGATTCTCGTGGCGGCGCAGGTCGTCGTAGCGCTTCAGGCAGAGGTAATTGCCACGGCCCTTGAGCAGCGCGACGGTGAAAGGCTCCTCGCTGCGGGCGCCGAAGATCGGCTCGCCGTCGTCGCTCACTGGGCGCGCGGCGACCGCCATGATCCGCTGGAGCACGGGAATATCCTTGAAGAAAAGCTGGTCCTGGAGGTTAATCGTGTTGGTGGAGACCACCACGCGCTCGCCACGCTGGGCGGCGTAGGTGGCGGCGGGCACCAGGTACGCTATGCTTTTACCCGTTCCGGTCCCGGCCTCCACAAGCACCGGGTCGCTCTGGTTGAAGGCGTCGGCCACGGCGCGGGCCATGTCCACCTGGGGCTTGCGCGACTCGTAGCCGTCGAAGGAGCGGCCGAGCGGCCCCTCAGGGGCGAAGAAGGCGGCGATGGCGTCGAGGTCGAGCGGGCGGTCGTCGCCGGTGGGCTTGAGTGGGATAACCTCAGTTGACGGTTGACGGTTGGCGGCAGCCGGCGCCTCGCCGAGCTTACCGGCCTCCAGAAACGCGCTCTTGGTGCGGGCGCGCAGCGCGTCCTCGAAAAGATCGCGCATGGGGAAAGCGATACGCTGGGTGAGGCGCGTGATCTCGGTGAGGTCGCGCAGGCCAAGCTTGTCGATCAGGCCCAGGATGTGGGCGAACACCTTGGCGGAGACGATGGCATCGTTGAGGGCGCGGTGGTCGCCGGGGTGCGGGATGCCAAGGTACTCGGCGATGGCGCCGAGCTTGTAAACGGACACCTGAGGGATGAGCAGGGTGGCGAGCTCGAAGGTATCGTAGACGGGCTGGGCGAAGCTCATGCCCTGGGCGCGCAGCATGCCGAGGTCGAAGCCAACCGAGTGGCCGACGATCGGGTAGCTCTTGATGAAGCGGGCGACCTCAGCGCCGACCTCGTTGAAGCGCGGGGCGCCGGCGAGCTGCGCGGGGGTGATGCCGGTGAGGCGGCTGATCTTAAGTGGGAGCGCCTGGTGCGGGCTCACGAACTGGCTAAAGGTTTCGAGCAGCTCGTCGCCGCGAAACTTCACGGCGGCCACCTCGATGATCTCGTCGGTGCCGGCGACCAGGCCGGTGCTCTCGACATCGAGGGCCACGAAGACACGCTCGCTCATGGCTCGCTCCGCAAAGCTGCGGCGCGGGCCGCCCCGCGCACATGCGGGCTATTATAGCGCATGGAGCGCGCCTGCCTACATCAGGCGGAGCGCCTGGCGCTTGACGTAGGCGAGAATGGCGGAGATGCCGTTGAGGCGCTGGGGGCTGAGGATCTGGTGTAGGCCCATCTCGTGAAAGAAATCGCTGGGCAGCGCGAGCACCGCGCGTGGGGGCACGCCGCGCAGCCCCTCGGCCATAATCGAGGCGTAGCCGCGCGTGGTTGGCGCCTCCTCGGGCACGTCGAAGTGGAAGATCACGCCCTCACCGTCGAGCTCGCCATGCACAAAGACCGGGCTCATGCACTCGTGAACCCGCTCCATGCCCACGTGGGCGCGCAGCCGCTCGGGCAGCGGCGGCAGCCGGTCGGCGTAGTCGAGCATCAGCTCGAGCTTCTCGCTGCGGTCGCTCGCCTGGAACTCCTCGATGATCTCGCGCAGGCGCGGTGGGATGGCGCTAGAGTCTGACATAACATTCCTATTTCCGCTGGAGCAGGCCGATCAGGGCGTTGAGCACACGGGCGCGATACTCGGTGGCCGTCTGCACGTTGCGCTCGTGGATGTTGAACAGCGCCTCGTCCAGCTCCATCGTCTCGTCGCGGCCCTTGCGCATAGGCACCACGACCTTGCTGTCGCCGTCGAGCTTGACCTCGGTGAAGGCGCCGGGGCGCTCGACATCGAGCTTGGAGACATCCTCGGCGCCGGTGAGCACATAGAAGGTGCGCACCTGCATCACGGCGGCATCCTCGATATACTTGCGCACCTGGGCCGCCGCCTCGCGGATCGAGTCGTCTAGGTTACTGGCCATGGGTCTTATGCTCCTTTAGAGGGGCGCCCACAAGGGGCGCCCTTACGTTCGTCTGAGAGAGCGTCGGGGCGCCCTTACGTTCGTCTGAGAGAGCGTCGGGGCGCCCTTACGTTCGTCTGAGAGAGCGTCGGGGCGCCCTTACGTTCGTCTGAGAGAGCGTCGGGGCGCCCTTACGTT
>Ga0136636_10001138_pt1 | contig 15144 bp, 17 predicted proteins | sample AntDrymUQ8522106_2_FD_104653 | JGI IMG/M metagenome (GOLD analysis project Ga0136636, IMG submission 104653) | Polar desert sand microbial communities from Dry Valleys, Antarctica - metaG UQ852 (21.06) | ecosystem: Environmental > Terrestrial > Soil > Desert | place: Antarctica: Dry Valley... | reverse complement strand
CTGCCAAATACTGGTGAGGCATTTGAGTTACAATTTTTCGGAAGTACTTTATAGAGAAGCTGGGGCGAAGCAGCGTTGGTTTAAACCAAACAAAAAAATAGTTGTTAATTTATTGATTGTTAAACCCAAATTAAGTACAACAAGGAAATCAAATAAAAGTAAATTTATCTTTTTATTTTTTTACAAAGCACCTGCTGGTTGTATTGCTACCACCAAAAGAATTAGATTTATGTATGCAATTATTATTTATGTTTTACAATCACTCATATTGCTCAACTAAAAAGTTTAGATAAACAAAACTATTAAATATATTTATACATTTATTTAGGTACTCATCCTTCAATAACACCTAAAAATTTATTAAAAGTAAACATTCCAGTATTTATGTTACCACACACTCAGGCAAATAATAATCCTTCAACTGATATTACAATCAATTATGAAGAACTTCTGAAAAAAGTGGAGGATCATGTTGCTTTATTTTACAAAGAGCAAACAGATATCAATCTATTTTATCACAATTATTCCCATACACTTGAGGTATTAAATAATACAAAATTAATAGCTAACCACTACCAGCTTGATGACAGAATGTACTTTAACGTATGCGCTGCTGCTTGCTTTCATGATACTGGCTATCATTTAAAAAACAATAAAAATCATGAGCAAAAAAGTGTAACATTAGCAAAGCCATTTTTTGATAGTATTGGTATAGATACTACCGATATTGAGATAATTAGCAATTGCATTATGGCCACCAAAATGCCGCAAATGCCAATAACACTTGCAGAAAAAATAATTTGTGATGCAGATTTATTTAATTTGGGCTCAGCCGATTTTAAAGAAAAAAATAAGCTTTTAAAAAGAGAAGAAGAAGCCTTTGAAAATAAAATAGTAGATGCGCTTGCCTGGCGTGCCTCTTCAATTAGATTGCTTGAAAAGCATACTTACCATACAGATTACTGTAGGTTGCTACTCAATAAAACCAAAGAGGAAAATTTATTAGTGCTAAAAGAAAGACAAGAGAAAAAGGAGAAAAAGGCATCTTTAATTGCTACAAAGGAAATTAACCATAACAAATCGTCATTTGATATGGCAGGTGTAGAAGATGATAAGCAAATGAAAAAGGTAAATAAAAAGAATTTACCATTAAGGGGTATTGAAACCATGTTTAAGATTTCAGCTTCTAAAAATATTAGGATAAGTGAAATGGCCGATAGTAAAGCCCATATAATGATATCTGTAAATTCAATTATAATTTCGGTAGTGTTAGGTTTAACTATAAAAAATCTGGATGAACATAAACAGTTGATTGTACCCACTATTATTTTACTCGCTGTTAATTTAACTACCATTATTTATTCTGTACTAGCCACCCGCCCTAAAATAGCTGATGGTTTTTTTACAAAAGAAGAGGTGGAAAATAAATCGGTAAACCTGCTTTATTTTGGCAGTTATTACAATATGAATTTTAAAGAATACCATGAGGGATTAAAGGCAATGATGGCAGATAAAGAATTTTTATACGGTACGCTTACAAAAGATACTTTCTGGCAAGGAAAAGTACTTGGCCGCAAGTATCGTTTATTAAGAACTTCATACACTGTATTTCTATATGGCATTATTATGGCTGTGGCAGCATTTGCTATAGCTGTCATTTTTTTCAGCTAACTACAATATTAAATATCATCAATGGAAATTTGTTTTTTCGACAGGGACATTAGCTGGCTTTCTTTTAATCACCGTGTTTTGATGGAAGCTGCTGATAACAATGTTCCATTACTGGAAAGACTTAAATTTCTCTCCATCTATTCCTCTAATCTTGATGAGTTTTACAGGGTACGCATACCTGTTTTGTTATCGCTTAAAGAAATTGAGCATAAAAGAAATGATACCGATATTGTACAAAACATCAGCACCATCGTTAGCAGCCAAATGAAAGAACTTGGGGCTGTATTAGTAGAACAAATTATACCACAACTAAAAAGCCAGGATATTTACCTGGTTTATAATGAGGCCATTCCTCAGTTTTTACAAAATGATTGTACTACCTATTTTATTGATAAAGTAGCTGGCTTTTTACAACCAGTGTTACTAAATGAAAAGATAACAGACCTGTTAATTGAAAACAATACACTACAGATACTCGTTTTGTTAGCTGATAGTACTGGCAAAGAATATCTGGCAATGGTAAATATCCCCTGCATTAATTTACCCAGATTTTATTATAAAAACAATGTAGAAACTAATACAAGATTCATTGTTTTTTTAGATGATATTATTAAGGCAAACCTGCATAAAGTTTTTGCCAATTTCACTATAAAGGAAAGCTATTCTTTTAAAATAACCAGAGATGCCGCACTAGATTTGGCAGATGAATACGAGGGAGATATTGCAGCAAAAATTAAGCAACAAATTAAAAAAAGAGATTTTGGACTAGCTACCCGCTTTTTGTATCAACCGGGTATTTCGAGGCGGATATTACAAGCAGTAGTTGATAAATTAAATCTAAAAAATGCCAATATTGTTGCAGGTGGTAATTATCATAATCTTAAAGATTTAGCAAAACTTCCTATTGCCGATAAAGAGAATTTTGTATTTGAAAAACAAGCACCAATTATTAACAAAGCGCTGTCCTCCACTGACAGTATATTTAATCTTTTAGCTAAAAAAGACCATCTTTTACACACTCCCTATGAATCTTATTATCCTGTTATTCGATTTTTTAACGAAGCATCAGTTGATAGTACTGTAACAGAAATATATATAGCCCTTTACCGGGTAGCACACAATTCAATGATTGGCAATTCGTTAATTAGTGCCGCAAAAAATGGCAAAAAAGTAACCGTATTTATTGAATTAAAAGCCCGGTTCGACGAGGAAAATAACCTTAATTGGGCACTTAAAATGAAAGAAGCCGGAGTAAAAATTATCTACAGCATTCCTGGCCTTAAAGTACACGCAAAAGTTGCACTTGTAAAAAGAATAGAAAAAAACAGACCTAGATACTATGGACTGTTTTCTACAGGAAATTTTAATGAGAATACAGCCAATGTGTACACTGATCATATTTTATTTACAGCTAATACTACCTTGTTAAGAGAACTTGAATTACTTTTTATTTTCTTCTCTTACCGGGTAAAACCCAAAAAACACCCAACGCTTCAATTTGAACATTTGCTGGTTGGTCAATTTAATCTTCAGCAAAAGTTTATTGAGTTAATTGATAATGAAATAGCCTTTGCCAAACAAGGTATTGCAGCTACCATTATTATAAAAATCAATAGCCTCGAAGAGAAGGTAATGATTAATAAATTATACGAAGCCTCTAATGCTGGGGTACAAATTAAATTGATAGTAAGAGGTATTTGTTGTTTAATACCTGGTATGGCAAATAAAAGTGAACATATTACTGTTGCCAGAATTGTAGATAGGTATTTAGAACATGGCCGTGTGTTTACTTTTAGTAACAATAACAATCCACTTGTATTTATAGGCTCATCAGATTGGATGAACAGGAGTATGTACCGACGCATAGAAGTATGTGTACCAATTTACGAGGCAATATTAAAAGAACAAATAATTCAGTTGTTAAATATTCAGTTATCAGATAATGTAAAAGCAACAATATTGAATAATCAACTTCAAAATTTAAAAAGAGAAAAAAGTGATTTAACGGAACTTATTCAATCACAAAAGGTAATTTATGAATTACTACATTGTGAACAACTAACCTAAAGTTTTAAAAAATTATAAACGAAAATTGCCATGCTTACTTATAAAAAGTTATTAGCTTTTAGTATTTTAATCGCCATCGGCTTTATTGGCTGTAATAGTTCAAAGCAATTTACAGGGCCTGCAGGATATGATATTAACAAACCAGAAAAATTTATTATGACTTCGTCATTAAAGGAAATTTCGGGCATTAGCTTTTTAAATGGCAAAGAAGATACTACTTACGCCATAGAAGATGAGACAGGTAAATTGTATTATTTTTCTATGGGAGGCGATAAAGTAAACCATACTAAATTTGGAAAAAAAGGTGATTATGAAGATGTGGCAGTTTTAGCAGATAAAACAGTAGCAGTTTTAAAAAGCGATGGATCTATCATATTATTTGCTGCCAATCAAGTAGGTAAACAAGATGCTGAAAGTGTAAAAGAGTACAATAAGATTTTACCCGAAGGCGAATATGAAGGACTATATGCCGATAGTAATAAACTTATTGCTTTATGTAAAAACTGCCCGGGCGATAAAGGGAAAAAAGAAGTTTCTGTATATACTTTAGAGCAAACAAACAGCACCGGACTATCAATTACCAATACATATAAAATTGATATTACTGCTACACAGCCAAATGAAGGAAAAGAAAAGTTTCATCCTTCCTGCATTTCAAAAAATCCAATTACCAATGAGTGGTATATTATTTCTTCGGTAAATAAAGTACTTGTTATTGCAGATCAAAACTGGCAAGTTAAACAATCCTATACCCTTAATCCAGCTTTATTTAAACAGCCCGAAGGTTTAACTTTCAACAAAAACGGAGACATGTTTATTTCTAATGAAGGTGGTAATGGAGATGGCAATATTTTATTATTCAGGCGCCAAAAAAATTAAAATATTGTGCAATGGTAAATGCTACTTTTTTACAACTGAAAGCAAAAACGAGCGATGTAGAATTTGAGGTGTAGAAAATTTTGACACCGATATAAAAAAGATGGTTCATCAATAATTTTTACAGTTTAGTAAAGGGCATCAATCCTTACTTAACCCTTTAATAATTACATTACCGGTTCCGTTTTTATCGCAAGGATACGCAAATTGTTTCTTTACAAGCGAGGCTGAGTTGATAGTGGTATAAAAATCATCAAGATATTTTATTGTAGCTTTTTTATACTTTTCATCCAGCAAAATGCAATCAATATAAACCCCATAAACTTCCTTTTTAATTTTGTTGAAAAATGCGATAGTCTCAATAAAATCATTCATGTCTTTATTGCAATACCCTCTGTACCTTCTTTCACGAATACCATTCATCAACAGTTGCTCTGCAGGTTTTGCATAAGGAGCGTTAACAATACCGGCGTGGTCAAAATCATAAGGTACAGCAATAGGAATATCAAGAGAATCGGTAGCAACTAATTTGATGTTTTGTAAATATTCTACCGACCAATCAGTATTGCCAATAAGAAATTGAAAAACTGCCATTTTTAAAAATGACTGGGGTAAAACTTGCCTCGGTTTTAGCATACGGGATACCATCACCATGCTATTCCTGCTGGCCATCTGAATATCTTCTTCTAACAGAATGCCATAAAAAGGTACAGTAGCTTTTTTATTGTTTTTTTCTTCAATAGTCACTTTAATAAGCCTTGCCTTATAACTCTCCGGCGCAACTAGATTGTATAGTTTATACACAAGCCATTCCCTTACCAGGTATTCGTCGCCAATACAAGGCATAACAAGCTTCATTTTAACCTGTTCTTTAAAAATAGATGAATGGTTTTCTATCTCCTTCTTAAATAGCAACGATATTGGCGGATAGATACAATTTTCTTTTAATTTCCTAAAATGCCCCCTTGTTTTCGCATGGGCGGGTAAGGATACTTTTACGCCATCATCGGTTTTATAAGTAATTATTATTGGATATAAATCCGATTTTCCAAACCTGTCATTTAGTAATTTTCCCATGCTTCCTTTTATAGTAATTTCCATTACAGAATCAGAGGCAAATAAACTATTGAGTGGCTCTTTAAGCTGCACCGGCATTTCATTAGCATCTTGTTTAATTTGTGCATTTACATTAATAGATGCAACTATTAATACAATTAAAATATGCCCAAACATTAGGAACCTGGTTAGTTTAAAAATCATTTTACTAATTTTTTGGCTTTATAATTTGTAAAGAAAACTTTAGCAATGTTTATCAATTTAAAAAATTGGAAAATATTACTTCACTTAAAGATAATAACATTCCATCCTGTTTCAAATCATTATGCAAATGTAGTTAGCCACTTTAAAGAGCTATCATAACAAAAAATAAAGAAAGAGTTTAGGGCTTGCGATTGTAGTACATCCCATTGCGGTGGAAAAGCTAGCATTAAATAAAGAAAGGGTTTCAAGGTATTTTTTGGTTATAAAAATAATCTACTTTATAAAGAAAAAAATATGCTACAATGCTCATTGTTGATGTGTAGCATACATGTAAAAAATATACATTAAATTTTTAAATGTAAAAGCTGGGTTAAACCAAAGCGTTTTTTTAGAGCCTTTATTAAAAATTACGTAGTAAAATAAAAATACCAGGTGTACTTTTTGGGTTCAACGATAAAGTTAGTGGGTAAAGTTTTCCTATTTTCGTATTACTTTAAAATAAAACATATTTAAAGATGCCCAATGCATTGCTATTGAACGGAACCTTGCTACTAAAGTGACTAATTGATTTAAAAGCGGATTAATAAAAAAGTAATTACCATCTAAATTTACCGAAGAGCCAAATTATAGCATTCTAAAATTAGAATAAACGAAAAAGAAAATGCTCATTAGCCTACGGTTGGGATGTTTCCAAACAAATAGAAATATTTTTCGTGTTTGGTATAATGGAGCAAACAATATGTATTATGCGTATTTTATGCGGTTTATTGACGAAAAAATAACTTTAATTGTTCTGTCAAATAAATTAAACCGAAATCTAGACAAACTTAACTTTGAAGTTGCACAAATCATTTTTGATAAAAACTACAAACCAATCATACCAATAGCAGATAATGAAAACAATCAAAAAATTTCACAAAAAATAATTGAGATAATTTTAAGAGATTGACCTGAAGAAGCAGTATTAGAATATAAAGGAAGACCAATTAGAACAGATGTTTTAGAAAACAGTATAAATGACGAAGGGTATCATCTATTATCACAAAAAAATAACGAAGCAATTAGCATTTTTACAATGAAAACAATTGCTTATCCAAAATTATTTAATGCTTTTGACAGGTGCGAAGTTTATATATGAGTAAAGGCGACAAAGCAGCAGCAACAAAGAATTATGAAAAAAATTACATTTAGACACTATAAATGGAAACGTAGAAGATATTCTAAAAAAAATGAAAAATTTACAAACAATAATTTGCATTTTTGCCACTACATTTAAAATAATAACCACTGCGATTTCAAAAATATTACCCTTTTAAACATTTTTAACGGGGTATTGTAATTATTCTTTGTTGACTTCGGCATTGTTAAGCAAACAGTAGAACAAAAAAAATTAATAAGATTCATGTTCATTAGGGAAATCACTGCTTTTTACATCAATAATATATTGCTTTACAGCACCTGTTATTTGCTCATCAAGGTTTAAATAACGTCTTAAAAACCTCGGATTAAATTCTGTATTTATACCAAGCATATCATGCATCACCAATACTTGCCCATCGCAATCGCCACCAGCACCAATACCAATTGTTGGAATATGCAAACTATCAGAAACTTCTTTGGCCAATGCAGCGGGAATTTTTTCCAGCACAATGGCAAAGCAACCTGCAGATTGCAGCAATAAGGCATCCTTGCGAAGTTTTTCTGCCTCCGAATCTTCAGTTGCTCTTACTACATAAGTGCCAAATTTATTAATACTTTGTGGTGTTAAACCCAAATGTCCCATCACAGGAATACCGGCACTAACAATCCTCTTAACTGAATCTATTACTTCTTCACCTCCTTCCAGTTTTACAGTATGTCCACCACTTTCCTTCATAATTTTAATAGCAGATGCAAGTGCAATTTCAGAATTGGATTGATAATAGCCGAAAGGTAAATCTACTACAATCAGTGCCCGTTCTCTTGCCCTTACCACACTTTGTGCATGGTAAATCATTTGATCAAGTGTTATTGGCAAAGTGGTTGCATGCCCTGCCATAACGTTGCTTGCGCTATCGCCTACCAATAGTATGTCTATACCGGCGGCATCAAATAGTTTTGCAAAAGAAAAATCATAAGCAGTAATCATGGAGATTTTTTCGCCAGCCAATTTCATTTTTTGTATAGTATTGGTAGTTACCTTTTTATACTCTTTTTCTGGAGCCATTATTGTACAATTAAAGTTTTGAGAGAAGATAAATAAAGCAATAAAGAGTTTGCCTCTGCAGTAAAATAAAACAAAATCTGTGGTTTAAACCAGATTTTGAAGCTAAAATACTGGTGATATCTACAAATGTAACACAGATAAGTGTTTGGGGTTATTTTTTGATCGAAAAAATAGTCAACTATTTTGAGGAAAAAAATGTTCTGAACGCTCTACTGTTCAGCCATTGGAAGCTGCAATAAATTTTCAATTGCAAAAGCTGGGTTTAATAATCCCAAAATAGTTCTGTATTAGCTTTTTCCGCTGCTTCAATTTCTATAAACGAGGAAAGTATATCTGCTTTGCCTTTTTGTATGGCTACCGTGTGCTCATAATGTGCAGACGGCTTTGCATCTTCTGTACGAATTGTCCAACCATCCTTATCGTGGTAAACATTCTTTGTACCCAAATTAATCATAGGCTCAATGGCAATTACCATATTTTCTCTAAGCTTTGCACCACTACCCCGTTTGCCATAATTTGGTACCTGAGGGTCTTCATGTAAATGGCGCCCTAGCCCATGCCCAACAAGATCTCTTACTACACCATAACCTTGTGTACGCTCAGTATGCAATTGTATAGCAAATCCTATATCCCCAACCCTGTTGCCATGTACAGCTTTTTCTATTCCTTTGTATAATGATTGCTTGGTTACAGTTAGCAGTTGTTTTACTTTATCAGAAATATTACCAATAGCAAATGTATAGGCACTATCACCATGAAAACCATTTTTAAAAACGCCTACATCAACAGATACAATATCGCCATCTTTTAGCTCATTTTTTGTAGGAAAGCCATGAACTACTGCATCATTTACAGACATGCAGCAAGCAAATGGAAATGCTGGATTACCGTAGCCTTTAAAAGATGGAATAGCCCCGTTACTTAAAATAAATTCCTCAGCTAATAAATTAAGTCTATTTGTAGTTATACCTGGTTTTATTTCTGCAGCTAATATAGATAAAGTTTTACTTACCAATAAAGCGCTAGTACGCATTACTTCAATCTCGTCTTTTGTTTTATAATGAATCATGATCCCTGATTTAGTAAAATTGTAAAGTAGGTTATACAATAAACCCCGACAAATACGTCAGGGTTTATTGTATAATATAGTCTGATAATCAATTAGTAATAACCAGATACGAATGCTATTGTTCAGTATGCTACCTTAGGTAGTTACTGTTTGACGTCCCTGAACCCTGCCACTACTCATTAACCCATCATATTGGCGCATTAATAATTGTGTTTCTATCTGTTGCAAAGTATCCAATATAACACCAACCATAATTAACAAAGAAGTACCGCCATAAAAGGTTGAAAAACTTTGCTGTGTTTTGAAGACTAGCTCAAAAATACCTGGCAAAATACCTACAAAAGCAAGTAATATAGCACCTGGTAAAGTAATTCTATCCATAATAGTACCTATATAATCAGCAGTTGGCTGCCCTGGCTTAACTCCCGGGATAAAACCATTATTACGTTTTAGGTCTTCGGCCATTTGCTTTGGATTAAAAATTAAAGCAGTATATAGAAAAGTAAATGCAACAACACAGATAGTATATACAATCATATACACCACGTTTGTATGATCAGTAAAATATTTTGCCCATCCACCTCCTGTAAAACCAGAAAATATAGTTGGCAAAAATAGAATTGCCTGAGCAAAAATGATTGGCATAACACCAGACGCATTTACCTTCAATGGTAAAAAATTTCTAGCTCCTCCAAATTGACGATTACCAACTATTTGCTTCGCATAATTTACTGGTACTCTCCTGGTTCCCTGAATAAGCATTACAAGACCCATTATAATGGCGATTAAAAAAGCAATTTCAATCAAGAAGATCAAAATACCTCCACCACCTCTTGTTGCCCTTGAGGTCCACTCCTGCATAAAAGCTTCGGGTAGCCTGGCCAAAATGCCCATCATAATAATTATGGATGTACCATTACCCAACCCTTTATCGGTAATTTTTTCACCAAGCCACATTACAAATAAGGTACCCACCGTTAAAATAATAACAGTTGATACAACAAAATAAGGAAGATAAGCAGGTATTAAGGCCTCAGCGTTACCCTGGCTTTTAAGAAACCCAATATATGCTGCTGCCTGAAAGGCAGTTACAATTACTGTTAGATAACGTGTCCATTGGTTAATTTTCTTTCTTCCACTTTCACCTTCTTTTTGAACTTTTTGCATTTGTGGAACCAAAATAGTCATCAACTGCATGAATATTGAAGCAGATATATAAGGCATAATACCTAAAGCCAGGATAGAGGCTTTATGAAATGCACCACCAACAAAAGCATCAAGTAAACCAAGCATGCCACCCTTGGTGCTGTTAGAAAGATTAGCCAATTTATTTGGATCGATACCAGGTAGTACAATAAAAGAACCAAGCCGATAAATAAAAATTAACAATAAGGTAAACAATATCTTTTTACGAAGCTCTTCTATGCTCCAGATATTTTTGAGTGTTTGAATGAATTTCTTCACAGAATAATACTTTTAAGGATGTTATTAAAACTAAAAAAGACGCTTTTCATACCAGCCCAGATGGCTAGCAGAAATGCGTCTGTAAATATCGTGAAATTATTTAACTATTTCTACAGTACCACCTGCAGCTTCTATGGCAGCCTTAGCTTTTGCACTTACCGCATTAATTTTAAAAGTGAAAGTACCTTTAATTTCGCCATTGCCTAAAACCTTGATACGATCATTCTGGTTTACTAAACCATTAATGTATAAACTCTCAAGATTAAACTCTGTAATAGCGTATTTCTCTGCGTAATGATCTACCTGCCCAAGGTTAATAACTTTATAATCAATTCTATTGATATTTTTGAAACCACGCTTTGGCGTGCGGCGCTGGATTGGCATCTGACCACCTTCAAAACCCATTTTACTTTTATAACCGGCACGGCTTTGTCCACCTTTGTTACCTTTTGTAGAGGTACCACCTTTACCGCTTGCCTCGCCACGACCAATTCTTATTCCTTTGTGAACTGAACCTTTTGCAGGTCTTAGAGAATGTAAATTCATAAATGTTGATTTTTACTTACGGGGTATCTCCCCTCGCTTAATAATATTATGTGTTGACTAATCTATCTGTAACGAATGTATCATAAATGATGTAAACTTACTTCGATTAATTATTGACAAATTGCTAATTGAATTATGCTAATTCTACTACTGTTACAAGATGATTAACTTTTGTAACCATTCCTAAAATTTGTGGAGTAGCAATTACTTCTACAGAGGCATTCATCTTTCTAAGCCCTAATGCTCTCATTGTCTTTTTTTGACGTTCAGATCTGTCAATGACGCTTTTAACTTGAGTAACTTTGATCTTTTTCATATTTACATATCGAAGTTTCGATAATTTTTATTTTTAAAATAGCGAACAAATACTATTCGAATTTATCCGTTGAAAACCTTTTTTAAAGAAATACCCCTTGCTTTACTTACAGCGATAGGTTCTCTAAGTGTAGCAAGCGCCTTTACAGTTGCTTTTACCACATTATGAGGATTAGCAGATCCAAGACTTTTTGCAAGTACATCTGTAATACCAGCGCTTTCTAAAACCGCCCTCATACTACCACCAGCTATTACGCCAGTACCATGGGCCGCAGGCTTAATAAATACTTTAGCAGCACCCTCTTTAGATAATTGTTCGTGAGGTATAGTACCATGCATAATGGGAACTTTTATTAAATTCTTTTTTGCATCTTCAATTCCCTTTGTAATGGCTTCCTGTACTTCTTTAGCCTTACCTAAACCCTGGCCAACTATGCCAGCGCCATTTCCAACAACTACAAGTGCAGAAAAGCTAAATGCACGTCCACCTTTTGTAGTTTTTACTACACGGTTAATAGATACAACCTTTTCCTTTAGTTCAAGGTCGCCCGCTTTTACTCTGGTATCGTTTGATTTTAACATGTATAAACCTATTAGTAAATTTAAAATTAGAATTGTAAACCACCTTCTCTTGCACCTTCAGCCAACGCTTTAACTCTTCCATGATAGATATAACCACCTCTATCAAAAACAACAGTTGTAAGACCTAAATCAGTAGCTTTTCTGGCAATAACAGCACCCACAAGTTTACCTTTTTCAGTTTTTGTTACTTTTTGAGCTTTAATATCCTTATCTCTTGAAGAGGCTGAGGCAATGGTTTGACCATTTTCATCATCAATTAGCTGAGCATAAATATCAGTGTTGCTTCTAAATACACTTAAGCGTGGTTTTGCAGATACACCGCTAATCTTTTTACGGATACGATACTTTATCTTTTGACGTGCAGTTGATTTATTATTCATGATCTATGTTTTTTCCCGATTCTGCCGGGTATTTTTTATATATCTAAACCCAAAGGGTTAAGAATTAATTTTTAAACCTGGCTATTTATTTACCAGCACTCTTACCAGCTTTTCTTCTAAGTACTTCACCAGCAAATTTAACACCCTTACCTTTATATGGTTCTGGTTTACGTAAACTTCTAACCTTTGCACATACCTGACCAATCAATTGTTTATCTACGCCCTCAAAAGTAATCATTGGATTCTGACCTTTTTCCTGAGAAGTAGTAACTTTTAATTCTGATGGAATTTCAAAAATGATATTGTGAGAATAACCCAAAGCAAGATCAAGTAAATTTCCCTGGCTGGCCGCTTTATAACCCACACCCACAAGTTCAAGTTTTTTTGTATAACCTTCTGTAACGCCTTTAACCATATTGTTAATCAAAGAACGATACAAGCCGTGTAATGCTTTGTGACGAATTTGATCAGTTGGCCTTCCTATTTCAACTGATGAATCTTTTACTACGATGGTGATATCTCTATCTACAGCTTGCTTAAGTGTTCCTTTTGGACCTTTTACTGTAACTACATTATCTCCTCCAATGGTAACAGTTACATCTTTTGTAAAGTCCACTGGTTTTTTCCCTATTCTAGACATAGTCGGTTTTATTAATTATTATTAGTAATTGGTTAGTGTTCAGCCACGACTTAGGCTTAATTATCAAACCATTTTATAGAACTACTTCGTAAAAAAGCAGTAATTTGTTTAGTAAATATTGCAAAGAACTTCACCACCAACGTTTTGTGCCTTTGCTTCTTTATCTGTCATTACACCTTTAGAAGTAGATACTATTGCAATACCTAAACCGTTCTTTACCCTTTTAAACTCTTCTGGTTTTGCATACGTACGTAAACCCGGACGACTTATTCTTTCCAGGCTTTGAATAACTGGTAATTTTGTAGCCGCATCATACTTCAAGGCTATTTTAATTAAGCCTTGTTTATTATCTTCCTCAAACTTATACTTTAAAATATAACCTTTATCGTATAAAATTTCGGTCATACGCTTTTTTAAATTTGAAGCTGGAATTTCAACTATACGATGATTTGCCATTTGAGCATTACGTATTCTTGTTAGAAAATCTGCAATAGGATCAGTTACCATATTTTTACCCTCCACGTCTCCTTTTTAGGAGATTAATTTTTAAGAATAATTTTTATTATTTTTTTCTTCCAATGAAGAAAGGATATTACCAACTAGCTTTTGTTACACCTGGTATTTTACCCTGAGAAGCCATATCTCTGAACATATTTCTGCACAAAGCAAAATGACGCATATAACCTCTGGGACGACCAGTTAGCTGACAACGGTTTCTTAAACGAACCGGTGAAGCATTTTTTGGAAGTAAATCGAGTGCTTTATAATCACCTGCTGCCTTAAGGGCTGCTCTTTTTTCGGCAAACTTTGCGGTCATTACTTCACGCTTTCTTTGCCTGGCTTCTACTGATTTTTTTGCCATAATAATTATTGATTTACAATTTACGTGACTGATATTTTGAAATTAAATTATCAAAATCAACATCCGTAGTTAAGATTATTTTTTTACGTTTTTAAAAGGCATACCCAATTCTTTCAACAATTCAAAAGCTTCCTCGTTTGTATTAGCGGTTGTAACAAATGTAATATCCATACCAGTAATTTTGTTAACCTTATCAATATCAATTTCCGGAAAAATTATTTGTTCGGTTATACCTAGTGTATAATTTCCTCTACCGTCAAAAGCCTTATCATTAATTCCCTTAAAATCTCTAACTCTTGGTAATGATACAGATACAAACCTATCTAGAAATTCATACATTTTAACACCACGAAGAGTTACCCTTGCACCAATTGGCATATTCTTACGCAACTTAAAGTTAGAAATATCTTTCTTACTCATTGTTGCAACTGCCTTTTGGCCTGTAATGTTAGATAACTCTTCCACAGCGATATCAACTAACTTTTTATCAGCTACAGCACCGTTTACACCACGGTTTAAACAAATTTTAGCAAGTTTTGGAGCTTGCATAATGGTTTTATAACCAAATTTTTTCATTAGCGCCGGAACAACTTCGGTTGTGTATTTAGCTGCTAATCTTGGAGCGTATGTTGAAGTACTCATTATTTTATAACCTCCCCTGATTTTTTAGATATTCTAATTGATTTACTATTTTCCCTGGTACGTTTAATTTTAGTGCCCGAACCTGCCTTAGCATCCCATAACATAACGTTAGAAATAGCAATAGGAGCTTCAACCTCTATAATACCACCTTTAGTATTTTGGGAGGTGGGTTTTGTGTGCTTTTTTACAATTCCTACACCTTCTACCAACACACGGGATTTTTCAGTAATTACCTGTAAAACCTTTCGTGGTTTTTTAAGATCTTTATCATCACCTGCAATAACTACTACTGCATCACCCTTTTTAATATTAAACTTAGGTTTAAATCTTGTACTCATTTTATATCGATTTGCAAATTTGCTAATATGCTTCTGTGCATATTCCAAACTAATGTTTGTTTAATTATAGAACTTCCGGCGCTAGAGAAATAATTTTCATGTAGCCTTTATCTCTTAATTCACGAGCTACCGGCCCAAAAATACGAGTGCCTCTTGGTTCATCTGAATTGTTTAATAGCACTACTGCGTTATCATCAAAACGAATATATGAACCATCTTTACGACG
>Ga0136636_10001135_pt1 | contig 15163 bp, 8 predicted proteins | sample AntDrymUQ8522106_2_FD_104653 | JGI IMG/M metagenome (GOLD analysis project Ga0136636, IMG submission 104653) | Polar desert sand microbial communities from Dry Valleys, Antarctica - metaG UQ852 (21.06) | ecosystem: Environmental > Terrestrial > Soil > Desert | place: Antarctica: Dry Valley... | reverse complement strand
TATTGAAACGTACAGATAAAAATCTTGTTGTAGCTCGTGATGTTGTAACTGCAACAGCAACACCAGTTTTACAAGGTATAACAAGAGCATCACTTCAAACAAAATCATTTATCTCTGCTGCATCGTTCCAAGAAACGACTAAAGTATTGAATGAAGCTGCGGTTGCAGGTAAAATCGATTACTTAGAAGGATTGAAAGAAAATGTAATTGTAGGACATAGAATCCCTGCCGGAACGGGTATGAGAGAATATGACAATACGATTGTAGGTTCAAAAGAGGATTACAATGATATGATGGCTAACAAAGAGGAATATATTTATTAAGGTATGAGTAATTCTAATCAACAACAAGAGCAAATTAACATTGAGTTAGACGAAAAAATTGCTGAAGGAATTTATTCTAATTTAGCAATAATAAATCACTCCTCATCCGAGTTTGTTTTAGATTTTGTAAGTATCATGCCAGGTATACCAAAAGCTAAGGTGAAATCAAGAATTGTCTTGACGCCGCAGCATGCTAAAAGATTATTAAAAGCAATTGGGGAAAACATTCACCGTTTTGAAGTCGCTCATGGCGAAATTAAAGATACTGAACAAACACCAATACCGCTTAATTTTGGTCCTGCGGGACAAGCATAAGTTCTTTAAAAGGCTTCCGTCACAACGGAAGCCTTTTTTATTTACACCCTATTTCTAAGGATAGCATTGTTATTTTACAAAGGTAAAACGCTGCTTATGACGAATGAAATCTTCAGTTTTATTCTTTTCTACTTCGCATTTGGTTTTTTTGTAAAATCGATTTTAGGATCGGTAGTCAATCTATACTACTACATTTTTAGGCTATTTATATTTGTTATGATTCCACTTCAAACTGTAGTGTGTACTTTTTTGGTCGAAATATTGGTTTAAGAATTTCAAATGAATTCGCTCCTAGTATGATGGCTTGCCATCAAGAACATCATAATTCAGTGGTAAGTGCATATTAAATAGTGGCTTTAAACAACAAGTTTGTGCTTTAAACGATTATAATGGTGCTTCATCGAAAATATTTTCGAGGCGGTTTTAAATGATATACTTTCGCATTTGAAATAAAAATGCAAAACGCGTCTATTATATAAATCGAATTGTTATGAACTATTTTCCTTTAAGAGCAAATAAAAAAACCATTGTTAATGGCCTTATTCTATTTGTTTTTATTCTAATTTCAAACACAAATGTTGTGGCACAAACTGTAAATAATGTTGCAGATTTGAATACAATTGAAGTTAGTGTTACTGTGAAAAAAGAAAGTGTTTCAGCAGTATCTTCTTCTAACAGTATGAATTTTGTCTTGTGGTTTATGGGTTCGAAACAAGATCCAAATAGTGCCATTTCTACTGAAGGTAGCAACACAAAAAAGCAGGTAATTACCTCTGGCGTAGCACCAAATCGCCTATTGATTAAAGCTTTTTTAAAGAAAGCGGTGAACTTGGAGAGTATGGTTGCCTAACTTAAAATCATTACCAAAATAGATATAAAAAAAACGCTAATTGATTAATTAGCGTTTTTTTTATTTATTCAATTTCAGCATTTTTTCTTAGCAGGAACTTTTCTGTGATGACGTTCTGTCTCTGTCAACGCTGTTTTTTTACTATATAGAACAAAGAAGGTACTAATAAGATGAAACGCAATTGCATAATCGTAAATAATTATTCAAATTCAGAAGTAAAGAACAACTTAACATTTGGATATTTATTTTGGGTCATCTGAATTGTAAAGTCTGAATCGGCTAGAAATACTAATTGTCCGTACTTGTCATGTGCTAGAAATTTTTGCTTGATTCGTCTGAATTCTTTAAACTCATCACTTTTTATATCATTTGGCTTTACCCAACAGGCTTTGTGTACTGGGAAATTTTCATAGGTACATTTAGCACCATATTCATGTTCTAGACGGTATTGAATTACTTCGTACTGTAGTGCTCCTACTGTTCCAATGATCTTCCTGTTGTTCATTTCAAGTGTAAATAATTGCGCAACACCTTCGTCCATTAACTGATCAATTCCTTTGTCGAGTTGTTTGGCTTTCATAGGATCCGCATTATTGATGTATCTAAAATGCTCTGGAGAGAAACTTGGAATCCCTTTGAAACTCATGATTTCCCCTTCTGTTAAAGTATCTCCAATTTTGAAATTCCCGGTATCGTGTAAACCTACAATATCACCCGGATAGGAAATATCAACGATTTCCTTTTTTTCAGCAAAAAATGCATTTGGACTGGAGAATTTTAAGTTCTTTTTTTGACGAACGTGATAATACGGTTTATTTCGTTCAAAAGTACCTGAAACAATTTTTATAAAGGCGAGTCGGTCTCTGTGTTTAGGATCCATATTGGCATGGATTTTAAAAACAAAACCAGTCATTTTCTCTTCTTTTGGATCTACAAGTCGCGTTTCTGAATCTTTTGGTCTTGGAGATGGGGCAATTTGGACAAAACAATCCAATAATTCCCGTACTCCAAAATTATTTAATGCCGAACCAAAAAAGACAGGTTGTAATTTTCCATCTAAATAATCTTGACGATTAAATTTTGGATACACCTCATCTATTAATTCTAATTCTTCTCGCAAAGTATCGGCAGGTTTTTGCCCAATAATTTTTTCCAATTCTGGATTTTGTACATCCGAAAAAGCGATAGTTTCTTCAATGTTTTTCCGGTTGTCTCCACTAAACAGATTGATATTCTGCTCCCATAAATTGTATATTCCTTGGAAGTCATATCCCATTCCTATTGGGAAACTCAGAGGGGTTACGGTTAAACCCAGTTTTTGTTCCACTTCATCCATTAGATCAAAAGCATCTTTCCCTTCTCGGTCTAATTTGTTAATGAAAACGATAATTGGTATTTTTCGCATTCTACAAACCGCTACTAATTTCTCTGTTTGTTCCTCAACACCTTTGGCTACGTCAATTACCACAATCACACTATCCACTGCCGTTAAAGTTCTAAAAGTATCTTCTGCAAAATCCTTATGCCCCGGAGTATCTAGTATGTTTATTTTTTTATCTTTATAATTGAATGCCAAAACCGATGTAGAAACTGAAATTCCTCTTTGGCGTTCAATTTCCATGAAATCGCTCGTGGCTCCTTTTTTGATTTTATTGTTTTTAACAGCACCCGCTTCTTGGATGGCTCCCCCAAAAAGGAGTAGTTTTTCTGTCAGTGTTGTTTTACCTGCATCTGGATGCGATATAATCCCGAAAGTTCTTCTGCGTTGTATTTCTTCTAAAAAGCCCATATTTGTATAAATAGTCTGCAAAAGTACTATTTATAAGTGTGAATAAAAAAAATGAGACTGTCTTTTAGAACAGCCTCATTTTTTTTACATTTTTTTTAAGTTTACATGTTAATGGACCAAACCGAATACCCATTTGGTGGGCATTGTATTTTGACCCATTTGTCAGCCTGAGTAGTTGGTATCCATGCAGAATTTCCAGTAAAATCTTTTATTTTAGCATTAGCCCAGTTAGTCTGGATCCATCTTTCTTGCCAAGTGGAAGAGTTATTTATATAGACCACTAATCCGGGATTTCCATTATATCCATTTCTTCTAGCGATGTATTCATCAGTATCTGTATATAGAATGGAGGTTGTTCCAGTTGCTTTTTGGTTGTGAATCCAAATTAAATTGTTCATTTTGGTTTTGTTGATCCATTCTTCATAATCTCTGTAGAAAATCGTTGGATATCCTTCATGTGTTAAAATGTAAGCATAGGCGAGCTCTTTTTTCCAAATCTCATCAGTATCATGGTTCGAGACGAACGTTACTGCCTTATAAGGGTTTCTTTTCCACATCATGTCATCGTTGAGGATGTTCAAGTTATTTCCATCAAAAGCATCGTTCATTTTATAGTAGCATGCAAAATCAAATACGGAGCTATTGGCATTGTTTGCCCACCACTCTAAAGTATTTACATTTGCATCCCAATATTCTCCAACAGAGAATCCACCAACATTAGCATTCCAATCTTTGACAACCCAAGGACCAAAACCTTTCACGTAATCAAATCTCCAGCCATCAAATTTCATCGTGTTCTTGTAATACTTTCCTACGCCATCTGCTCTTTTCCAAAGCCAGTCTTGTACGTTTGGTGCCACATGGGCTAAATCTGGAAAGCCACCAAAAGCGCCTTCATCATTGTTTCCGTAAGAATTTTTATAAAAATCAGCACTAGTTCTTGGGAATTTTCCAGAAGCCACCCCGGTAAAATTGGTGTACGTTTGAGTTCCTGTGAAAGGATTGTTCTCTAATTGTCCCCCGCTATTGTGATTCAGTACCATGTCAGCATATACTTGCATGTTTTCACTATGTACTTTCGTGATTAAACTTTCTAGTTCGGTACGAGAACCAAATCGAGTTTCTACCGTGCCATTTTGATTGTAATTTCCAAAATCGAAATAATCAGTAGGATCATATCCCATAGAAAAAGGTCCGTTTTGAGCCTTTGAAACGGGTGGAAGCCAAACGGATCCAATACCCGCATTTGACCACGCCGTTATTTTAGTGTTTACCGTGTTCCACCAAGTACCGCCGGCAGGTACATCCCAGTAGAAAGCTTGCATCATAACACCTCCACCTGGATTTGCAAGGTATTTGCCGTTTGTAGTATTGGATGCTTTTCCGGTGCTGAAAGGATGACCATCATGATGGGTGACGTCGATAACTTTAAATTGTTTCGCAGCAGCAGTAGCATCGTTTGTGAAATCATCACTTGAATTACACGAAGACAAGCCAACCAATAATGCGGCCAGTAAGTACTTTTTAAAATTTTGTTTGTTCATAAAAAAAGTAATTTGGGGTTAGTTAAGAGATTTGGGTAAACGTTTTTAAAAGCAGATTTAGAAATGAATTCTTGTTTTAGATTTTTATTTGAAGGTTGTTTCGGAATTTCAAATCTGTACCTTTTTGTGAATTTTGAAATAGAGGGCGATAAAAAGTAGTATTGCTTTATTTTTATATCTTTTTTTCTATCAAATTAATATGTTTTAGCTAATTTATGCAATTTCTCACACGAGATGCGTCAGTGTGTTTTTTATTCGGAACGAAAACGTTGTAGTGTTGAGAACTTTTTATTTAGGGCTTTTAAAATGAGAATTTTAAGAAAATGTAGTTTGCGTTTTGCGGTGAAATCATTAAATTTCAGTGAGATTTTTGTTAATAGGCATTAGTATTGAAACGATATGAAGCAGCATTTTTTAATTTTGAAACGACAAATACAGGGCAAAGGAAAATTTTGAGTAAATGATTAAGGTGAGATTTTAGAAAGTAGAAGCTGTATTGACTTATAACAGTCAGATTATTTCTAGTGTAGTAGCTTATTAAGCTAATTATAAAATGTCTTTATAATATTTTGTTAATACTAGTTAGGAAACTTGTATTATCTAATTGAATTGCTATTTTTGTTCGTTTTAAATTTGAGGAAAGCTACGGAATTGTATTATGTAAAGCAGTTCAATACTTGATTCTTAAAGTGTATATTTGCCAAAATTATTCTGGCTTTTATAGTTGGATTTAAAAACAACACAATCAGGATGTTTTACATTTAATATAAATTATAATAATGCCAATAAATAAAATACAAATGAAATCTATTAATAATAGAATTGCACTGACTTTTTTTCTTTTGCTTTTTACAAGTGTCATAACAAGTGCTCAAGAAATTATTAAGGACTCCGTTATCGCTCCTGTTAAAAAGATAAAATCGACTGGAAAACTTAAAATTGACGGGGTAATAGCAACGGTGGGAGACTATATTATTTTAGATTCAGATATTGATAAGTCCTTTCTTGAAATTTCTACTCAAGGAGGTTCTGTAAGTGATATTTCAAGATGTCAAATGCTAGGAAAATTATTAGAGGATAAATTGTATGCGCATCAAGCAATCCAAGATAGTATCGTAGTAACAGATTCAGAGGTAAAAGGGATGATGGAAGACCGATTGAATTATATGATTGAAAAAATTGGTTCTTTAGAAAAAGTAGTTCAATATTATAAAAAGGATTCTGAGGAGGAATTTAGAACTTATTTTTCTGATATTTTAAAAGAGGGGAAGTTGACCTCTGAAATGCGAAATAAGATAGTTGAAGCAGTTCAAATTACTCCAGAAGAAGTACGTAATTATTTCAAAACTATTCCTAAAACCGATTTGCCAACTTTTGGCGTAGAATTAGAGGTAGCTCAAATTGTTGTTACACCGAAAGTTTCGGCAGCCGATAAACAAAAAGTTATTGATCGACTAAATGATTTCAAAAAAGAAATAGAAGAAGGGTCTAGTTTTTCAACTAAAGCAGTCTTGTATTCACAAGATCCCGGTTCCAGAGCTAATGGAGGGTTTTATAAAATGAATCGCAAAACTCCTTTTGTCAAAGAATTTAAGGAGGTTGCTTTTAGTTTAGCGGAAGGGGAAATATCAGCTCCTTTTGAAACAGATTTTGGGTATCATATTATTTATGTAGAAAAGATAAAAGGGCAAGAAGTAGAATTACGTCATATATTGCTAGCGCCAACTGTGACCGAAGCAGCTTTGACTGAAGCAAAAGAAAAAATCACTTTGATCAAGAAAAGAATCGAAGACAAAGAAATTACTTTTGCGGAAGCAGCCAGAACACTATCTGACGAGAAAGAAACAAGAGCTAATGGAGGAGCATTGATTAATCCACAAACGCAAGACACTCGTTTTGAATTGACAAAAATGGACCCTGCTTTTTACAGCCAAGTCTCTAATTTGAAAGCTAATGAAGTTTCCGCTCCTATATTAGACCAAGGAGAAGAGGGAAAGAAGAAATTCAAGTTAATCACTATCACCAATAGAATTGATGAACATACCGCTGATTATGCTAAAGATTATATAAAAATTAAAGAGTTAGCTTTAAAAAATAAGCAGATTACGGCTATAGGGAAATGGTTTAATGAAAAAATAAAAGAAACCTATATCAAAATCATTGGAGAATATCGAGACTGTGATTTTGCAAATAATTGGCTTAAGAAATAGTACTATTTTTCAAAGTTTAGGTGCGTTTAGTGCTAAAAATTTTTTCTTTTAATAAATAAAAAGAGTTAGTTTTATGATCTCATAACGCTAACTCTTTTTTAATTTTAAATACCTATAAATGTCAGACGTAGCAGCAATACAGAACTTAGTTCAAAAAAGACAAGAGTTAAAAAGCGAAATAGCAAAAATTATTGTTGGGCAAGATGCTGTGGTAGATCAAATTTTACTTTGTATTTTTTCTGGTGGTCACGCCTTATTGGTAGGAGTTCCCGGATTAGCAAAAACCTTGATGGTAAATACGCTTGCGCAAGCACTGGGTCTTGATTTTAAAAGAATTCAGTTTACTCCTGATTTAATGCCTTCGGATATCCTAGGAAGTGAAATATTAGATGAAAACCGGCATTTTAAATTTATAAAAGGACCTATTTTTTCTAATATTGTGTTAGCCGATGAGATCAATAGAACACCGCCAAAAACTCAGGCCGCTTTGTTAGAGGCCATGCAGGAACGTTCCGTTACTATTGCGGGTGAAAATTACAAGTTAAATTTGCCCTATTTTGTTTTGGCAACCCAAAATCCGATAGAGCAAGAGGGAACCTATCCTTTACCTGAAGCACAATTAGACCGCTTCATGTTTGCCATAAAATTAGAATATCCCTCTTTTGCAGAGGAAGTTCAAGTCGTAAAGCGTACGACTTCCAACATGAAGAATACCATAAATCCATTATTTACGGCACAACAAATTATTGATTTTCAAGATTTAATTCGCAGAATCCCTGTCGCAGATAATGTGATTGAGTATGCCGTGACATTAGTGAGTAAAACCAGACCTGATAATCCATTGTCTACTGAATTTGTGAAAAATTATTTAGACTGGGGAGCGGGACCACGAGCTTCACAAAATTTAATTTTGGCTGCAAAAGCCAATGCTGCTTTCAACGGAAAATTCTCTCCAGATATCGAAGATGTAAAAGCAGTTGCGATTGGTATTTTGCGCCATCGTATCATTAAAAATTACAAAGCAGATGCTGAAGGCATCACCGAAGAAATGATAATTACAAAGTTGTTTTAAATGCTTTGTTTGTTGTTTTGAGCTTGATTTTTTGTTTGAACTACAACGTTTTCTTACTTATCCTATTATTTGTGTTTCAGAAACGATACGAATGCAATTGATTAGTTATGGATTAATCAATTTTGTGTTAAATTTTTTAAATTTTATCATTTTCAAACAGTAAAAATCAGTATTAGGTAATAATATCATTTGAAAACATGGCGTTCATTAAATTTTTTTAAATTTCATCTTAAAGAGCTAAATTTGCGTCATAAATAAAGAACAAGATATTATGGCTTTTAATTTTGAGAGGATCAAAAAAAGCAGCCTTTAACATTGAAAACAATTGTATTATGAACATTTATAACGATTATCTAAAGGAAATCGAAGAAAGAAAAGGGCAGGGACTTCACCCAAAGCCAATTGATGGAGCTGAATTAGTAGGCGAAATCATTACACAAATTAAAGATTTAGATAACGCAAATCGCGAAGACTCTCTTTCATTCTTTATTTACAATACAGTTCCTGGAACTACTCCTGCTGCTGGTAGAAAAGCTGCTTTTTTAAAGGAGATTATTCTTGGCATATACGATATAAAAGAAATTACTCCTGCTTTTGCGTTTGAACTATTGTCTCACATGAAAGGCGGTCCTTCGATAAAGGTGTTACTTGACCTAGCTTTAGATACAAATGTTGCTATTGCAAAAGAAGCAGCAGAGGTTCTTAAAACACAATTTTTCCTTTATGAAGCGGATACCAATCGCTTAGAATTGGCATTCAAAAGTGGTAACAAAATTGCTAAAGAAATTTTAGAAAGCTATGCTAAAGCGGAGTTTTTTACGAAGCTTCCTGAAGTAGTAGCAGAAATAAAAGTAGTTACTTACATTGCCGGTGAAGGAGATATTTCAACTGATTTATTGTCGCCAGGAAACCAAGCGCATTCCAGATCTGATCGTGAGCTTCATGGTAAATGTTTGATTTCCCCTGCAGCTCAGGATGAAATTCAGGCCTTACAAGCGCAACATCCTGATAAAAGTGTGATGTTGATTGCTGAGAAAGGAACAATGGGTGTGGGTTCCTCAAGAATGTCAGGTGTGAACAATGTGGCGCTTTGGACTGGTAAAAAAGCAAGTCCTTACGTTCCATTTATAAATAGTGCACCAATTGTAGCAGGCACAAACGGAATTTCTCCAATTTTCTTAACTACTGTTGATGTAACCGGTGGTATTGGTCTTGACCTTAAAAACTGGGTAAAGAAATTAGATGAAAATGGTAATCCAATTCGCAACGAAAGTGGTGATGTCGTTTTAGAAGAAGCTTATTCTGTGGCTACTGGAACGGTGCTCACCATCAATACGAAAACAAAGAAATTATATAACGGCGATACAGAGTTGATCGATATTTCTAAGGCCTTTACTCCTCAGAAAATGGAATTTATCAAAGCTGGAGGGTCTTACGCGATTGTTTTTGGTAAAAAATTACAAACGTTTGCTTCTAAGACTTTAGGAATTGCGATTGTTCCCGTTTTTGCTCCATCCAAAGAAGTTTCGATCGATGGACAAGGTCTTACAGCCGTTGAAAAAATATTTAATAAAAATGCTGTTGGTTCAACGCCAGGAAAAGTGTTGCACGCTGGATCTGATGTTCGCGTTACCGTAAACATTGTTGGTTCACAAGATACGACTGGTTTAATGACTTCTCAAGAATTAGAGTCGATGGCTGCTACCGTGATTTCGCCAATTGTCGATGGAGCGTACCAATCGGGTTGTCATACGGCATCGGTTTGGGATAATAAATCGAAGGCAAACATCCCAAGACTGATGCAGTTTATGAATGATTTTGGTTTAATCACTGCTCGTGATCCTAAAGGCATTTACCACGCTATGACGGATGTAATTCACAAAGTTTTAAATGATATTACTGTTGATGAATGGGCAATCATTATTGGTGGTGACTCGCACACCAGAATGTCAAAAGGAGTTGCTTTTGGTGCTGATTCAGGGACCGTTGCGCTTGCTTTGGCTACTGGAGAGGCGTCTATGCCAATTCCAGAATCAGTAAAAGTCACTTTCAAAGGCGTAATGAAAAATTACATGGATTTCCGTGACGTGGTTCATGCTACGCAGTCTCAAATGTTAAAGCAATTTGGGGGTGAAAATGTATTTCAAGGACGCATTATTGAGGTTCATTTAGGTACACTCACAGCTGATCAGGCTTTTACCTTTACAGATTGGACCGCTGAGATGAAAGCGAAAGCTTCTATTTGTATTTCTGAGGACGACACTTTGATTGAATCATTAGAGATCGCCAAGAGAAGAATCCAGATCATGATTGATAAAGGAATGGACAACGAAAAGCAAGTGCTTAAAGGATTGATTGCTATCGCTAATAATAGAATTGCAGCTATTCAATCAGGGGAGAAACCAGCTTTGACTCCAGATGCTAATGCAAAATATTATGCGGAAGTTGTTATTGATTTAGATATCGTTGTAGAACCAATGATTGCCGATCCAGACGTGAATAACGTCGATATTTCTAAGCGTTACACACACGATACCATTAGACCTCTTTCTTTTTATGGCGGAGTGAAAAAAGTAGATCTTGGTTTTGTAGGTTCTTGTATGGTACACAAAGGCGATTTGAAGATTCTGTCTCAAATGCTAAAAAACATCGACGAGCAATATGGAAAAGTGGAGTTCAAAGCGCCACTTGTAGTAGCGCCACCTACGTACAACATTGTTGACGAACTTAAAGCAGAAGGAGACTGGGAAGTTTTACAAAAATATTCTGGATTCGAATTTGATGATACTGCTCCTAAAGGCATAGCGCGAACGGGATATGAAAACATTCTTTATTTAGAGCGTCCAGGGTGTAATTTATGCATGGGTAACCAAGAAAAAGCAGCCAAAGGAGATACAGTTATGGCAACATCTACGCGCCTTTTCCAAGGAAGGGTTGTTGAGGATACAGAAGGTAAAAAAGGAGAATCTTTGCTTTCATCAACACCTGTTGTTGTATTGTCTACAATATTAGGTAGAACTCCAACTATGGAAGAATATAAAGCAGCGGTGAAAGGGATCAATTTAACTCAGTTTGCACCATCTCATAAATTATTAGTAAAATAACAACGCATATTTGTTAATTATATCAAAAAGCCTAGGTCTGCACAAAGACTTAGGCTTTTTTTATGGGTATAGCTTCTCTATTTTTTGTATCTTGTGAGTATTAAAAACGTAAATTTTATTACACATAACAAACAATCCTATATATTATGGCTTTTGATATTGAAATGATTAAAAAAGTGTACGACAACATGGCAACTCGTGTTGACAAAGCACGCGAAATAGTTGGACATCCACTTACTTTAACGGAGAAAATCTTATACAATCACCTATGGGATGGTATGCCATCAAAAGCTTTTATACGAGGCGCTGATTATGTCGATTTTGCTCCCGATAGAGTAGCTTGTCAAGATGCAACAGCTCAAATGGCATTGTTGCAATTTATGCATGCTGGTAAGTCTAAGGTAGCTGTGCCTACAACGGTGCATTGTGATCACTTGATTCAAGCTAAAGTAAATGCTGTGACAGATTTGGCAAGAGCCAAAACACAAAGTAATGAAGTGTTTGAATTCCTTTCATCAGTATCTGATAAATATGGAATAGGTTTCTGGAAACCGGGAGCTGGAATTATCCACCAAGTAGTGTTAGAGAATTATGCATTTCCAGGCGGAATGATGATTGGAACCGACTCACACACTGTAAATGCGGGTGGTTTAGGAATGGTTGCTATTGGTGTTGGTGGTGCTGATGCCGTAGATGTAATGTCAGGAATGGCTTGGGAATTAAAATTCCCAAAATTAATTGGAGTAAAATTAACAGGTAAACTTTCTGGTTGGACAGCGCCAAAAGATGTAATCCTTAAAGTCGCTGGAATTCTTACCGTAAAAGGGGGAACTGGCGCTATTGTTGAATATTTTGGTGAAGGTGCTACTGCTATGTCTTGCACCGGAAAAGGAACAATTTGTAATATGGGTGCCGAAATTGGCGCAACCACATCTACATTTGGCTATGACGCGTCTATGAGTCGCTATTTACGGTCTACAGACAGAGCCGATGTTGCTGATGCTGCAGATAAAATTGCACCCTACTTAACAGGTGATGCTGCCGTATATGCTAATCCCGAACTGTATTTTGATCAAGTAATCGAAATCAATTTAGACGAATTAGAACCACATTTAAACGGTCCTTTTACTCCAGATTTAGCAACACCTATTTCTAAAATGAAAGAGGAAGCCATCAAAAATAACTGGCCTTTGAAAATTGAAGTGGGTTTAATTGGCTCTTGTACAAACTCGTCTTACGAGGATATCGCGCGAGCAGCTTCCATCGCAAAACAGGTGACAGATAAAAATTTAAAAATAAAGTCGGAGTTCACCATTACTCCAGGCTCAGAATTGGTTCGATACACGATAGAACGTGACGGATTTATTGATATTTTTGATAAAATGGGAGCTACCGTATTTGCAAATGCCTGCGGACCTTGTATTGGGATGTGGGATCGAGAAGGAGCAGAGAAAGAAGAGCGCAACACGATCGTTCACTCCTTTAACCGCAACTTCTCTAAGCGTGCTGATGGAAATCCAAATACTTTAGCATTCGTTGGTTCGCCAGAATTAGTAACCGCTCTGGCCATTGCGGGTGATTTAAGTTTCAATCCATTGACAGATACTTTGATCAATGAAAATGGGGAAGAAGTCAAATTAGAAGCGCCAACAGGCGATGAATTACCTCCAAAAGGTTTTGCTGCTGAAGATTCCGGTTTTCAAGCACCAGCCGAAGATGGTTCCGGTATCGTTGTTTCTGTGAGCGAAACTTCGGAGCGTTTGCAGTTATTAGCACCATTCTCACCTTGGGATGGAAAAAATATTACAGGAGCTAAATTGCTTATCAAAGCATTCGGAAAATGCACCACGGATCACATCTCGATGGCTGGACCATGGTTGCGTTTCCGTGGACACTTAGATAATATTTCTAATAATATGTTGATTGGTGCTATCAATGCGTTCAACCAAAAACCAAATAAAGTTAAAAACCAATTGACTGGTATTTATGATGCAGTTCCCGCCGTTGCACGCGCGTACAAAGCAGCTGGAGTTCCATCGATTGTAGTGGGTGATCATAATTACGGAGAAGGATCCTCTCGTGAACATGCCGCTATGGAACCGCGTTTCCTAGGTGTAAAAGCAGTATTGGTAAAATCATTTGCCCGTATTCACGAAACAAACCTTAAAAAACAAGGGCTATTAGGTTTGACCTTTGCAACAGAAGCAGATTACGATAAAATTCAAGAAGATGACACAATCAATTTCACGGATTTAGTTGATTTTGCTGTCGGAAAACCCTTAACGTTAGAATTCGTTCACGCAGATGGAACCAAAGATATAATTTTGGCAAACCATACTTATAATGAAGGTCAAATAGGTTGGTTCGTAGCTGGTTCAGCATTAAACCTGATTGCTGCTGCTGGAAAAATATAATTAAAGCAAACAATTTTTGTATTAAAAACTCTCAAGTAAGCTTGGGAGTTTTTTTATGGTTCAAATTCACTTTTGTTTTGGGAGCTGTTTCCTGCTGGCCGTTTCAAGCTTTTTCATACAATTGCTTTTTCCTGATCATAAAGGAGCTTCCGCTGGTCGCTCTTTATGATCGGGAAAAATAAGCAATTCTATTTCAAAAGGCTTTCCTCTTTCATCAGGGCTACAAACGAGACCCCGTGTTTTCAGATATTTCTTTTTAGTCAAATGAGATTTATTTAAGAAAAAGAAAAGAGTCAAAAGTGTAAAATAGAAGTAAAATTCAAAAAACAGGGCAGTTTTTTAATTTTTGAACGTTAAAATTAAAAAAAAGAGGCTGATTTTTGATTAAATCTCTTATATTAGCTTTTTTGAAATATTCTGTTTGGAATGAAGCTTTTTTTGCTTGTTTTTGTAATCAATCTTCTTCAATATTTGACATCCAGTTTAACAATTGCAGAAAATTGCAACGACTCACTTTTTTTAGTGTTTTTGCAAATGAATTAAAAAGCAACGGGGATTTTAAACAGACACATCCTGAGTCTCTTTTATAAAAAGAGCCTGAGATTATTTTTACATCTTTCAATAAAATTGTAAAAAAGTACAGTTTAGCGAAATCTAATAATTATATCCCGAAATCGCTAGAAAAAATACAAAGGGGTAGGTAATTTGAAACAAATAAACATGAGATTAAAGGTAACAGTAGCACTAATTTTTTTGAATAGTATCGTTCTTTTTTCACAAGAAAAAATCACAAAGCACACTATAGTAAAAGGGGAAACAATATCGAGTATCGCTGAGAAATATGAAGTCAAGCAAAGCACCATTTTTAAATTAAATCCCAATGCTAAAAATCTTTTAAAACTCAATTCCGTTTTATTAATTCCCGTAACTTCAACCAAAAACACTACCGTTAAAACCAAAAGTGCTGTAGTTCAAGTGACCAAAGAACACGAAGTTCAAGCTAAAGAAACAATTTACGGAATCGCAAAACAATATGGAATTTCTGTTAAAGAATTAAACCAAATCAATCCTTCCCTGGCAACTGCCGAATTGAAAATTGGTCAAAAAATAAATATTCCTGCTGCGGCAATTACAAACGAAATAGCAAATGTTGCAACATCAAAACAATTTCCCACCAATACAGAACTAGTTAAAGAATCTAAAACTGCAACCGAAGCAACCCAAAGTCCACAATCCTTCATTTGGGAAGTAGTAGCAAAAGAAACTAAATATTCGATCACAAAGAAATACGGAATTACAATTAAGGAATTTGATAAGGCCAATCCATCTTTAGGAGTTAAGGCCCTTAGAGTTGGTCAGAAAGTAGTTATCCCAGGAGTTAATGCGCCAGACTCAGCAGTGGTTGCAGCCTCAATTGGGATCCCATCTATAGCAGAACTAGGGTCTCAAAACATAGTGTCGACGCCAACAAGTGAATCAAAAACACAAGAAACCATAGCGCAGCAAACACAAAATACTGCAACTGGTCTTCAAGAGCAAATT
>Ga0136636_10001133_pt1 | contig 15171 bp, 15 predicted proteins | sample AntDrymUQ8522106_2_FD_104653 | JGI IMG/M metagenome (GOLD analysis project Ga0136636, IMG submission 104653) | Polar desert sand microbial communities from Dry Valleys, Antarctica - metaG UQ852 (21.06) | ecosystem: Environmental > Terrestrial > Soil > Desert | place: Antarctica: Dry Valley... | reverse complement strand
GTATCGTTAAGCGTTAAAATTTTACTGAGCAATACAGGGCCAAACTCACTTACGGTGGCTCTTAATTTTACACCCTCACCGCCACTAATGGTAAGCAATTCTGCCGGAAATAACGCAGGAGTATATGGCATTTGCAATACTTGATACCGGGTGTTTATTTTATCGTTAGCTGCTCCTATGGCGGCTATACCACTCAAATCTCCCTTAATATCCATTAATAATACCGGTACACTTGCATCACTCAAAAATTCACTAATCATTTGCAGGGTTTTGGTTTTGCCGGTACCGGTTGCCCCTGCAATTAGCCCGTGCCGGTTGAGCGTTTTTAATGGAAGGTAAATACCTGCATCTGCTATTACTTCTCCATCTAAAATACCTGCCCCAATTTTTACAGATTCGCCTTTAAAAGTATAACCTGATTTTACGGCTTGTATAAATGCTTCGTTGTTTTTCATATTTTATTTGTTTAAAGGAAAGATACTACTGCTTTTGAAATTTGAAATAAATTTTTTAAAGCGCTATTTTTTTATGCATGCACCTATACCTATCAGCGACGTGGCATACAATTTTTTAAAATTACCTACAGTAAAACAGTCCATGTTTAGCCCAACATGTACCATTCAGATTAATCAGTAAACGGAACAAAAAACACAATAATTAAATGAGAAATATTAAATAGTAAATTATCAATTGCAACTGCAATACCTTTAGCATAGATTTTGCAACTGAAATCGTAATGATTTTTGCAACTGCAAAAGTTGGGTTTAACAAAATATTAGTTGCTATAATAGCTATATCAACCGTATATTAATTTTATTTGCTAATAAACTTAAAAATTATGGAATCAACACAACCTTCAATCCTTTTATGCGAAGATGATACTAACCTTGGGATGGTTTTAAAAAACTACCTGGAGCTGAACGATTATGAAGTAACCCTCGAAAGAGATGGTAAGCTTGGTTTAGCGGCTTTTCAGCGAGAGAAATTTGATATTTGCTTGCTTGATGTAATGATGCCCAATATGGATGGCTTTACTTTGGCGGAAGAAATTAGGGATATAAACCCGGATGTGCCATTGTTTTTCTTATCTGCAAAAACTATGAAAGAAGATATTATCCAGGGGTACAAACTTGGGGCAGATGACTATATTACAAAACCTTTTGATAGTGAAGTGCTTTTAATGAAGATAAAAGCCATATTAAAACGCAATGAAGAAATGCACAGAGAGGAGGTAAATGCAGAATTTGATATGGGCAAATACCATTTTAACCCAAGGTTAAGAGAGTTGACGATTGACGGTAAAATACAAGTACTTTCTCCAAAAGAAAATGAATTGCTTAAAATGATGTGTGAATATAAAAATGATTTATTGCCACGGGAAATAGCCTTGAAAAAAATATGGGGCAGCGATACTTATTTTAATGGCCGCAGTATGGATGTTTATATTGCCAAATTACGCAAGTATTTAAAGGAAGATAGTAGCATAGAAATTGTAAATATCCACGGTAACGGCTTTAGGTTGGTAGCTGAATAAGTAAAAAAACGCAACAAATAATTAAAATGAAATAAGGCAGACTATTTTTGAAAGTCTGCCTTATTTCACTTAAAATATCCCTTGAACAAAGCTCGTAGCTCAAAGCTCGTAGCTAGTAGCTAGTAGCTCGCAGCTCAAACCTCATAACTCAAAGCTCGCAGCTCGTAGCTCAAAGCTCGTAGCTCGTAGCTCGTAGCTCAAAGTTCGCAGCTCATAACTCACAGCTCAAACCTCAAACTCAAACCTAAAACCTCTTAGCTCAAAGCTCGCAGCTCAAAGCTCAAAGCTCGCAGCTCAAGGTTCACAGCTTTCCCTAACTAAACAAAGTTCCCTCACCTCCAATAGTTTTTATTCTTCCTAAATGAGTATAAGCCTTAGCAGTAGCCTCTCTACCCCTTGCAGTGCGTTGTAAAAAACCTTCCTGTATTAAAAAAGGTTCATATACTTCTTCTAAAGTGCCGGGCTCTTCACCTACTGCCGTAGCAATAGTTGTAATACCAACTGGACCACCTTTAAATTTATCAATAATGGCACTTAATATCCTATTGTCCATGTCATCTAATCCATGTTCATCTACATTAAGTGCTTTAAGTGAGTGTTGCGTAATGCCGATATCTATACTACCATCATTAAGTACCTGGGCAAAATCTCTAACCCTGCGCAATAAGCCATTGGCAATACGAGGTGTACCTCTGCTGCGCCTTGAAATTTCGCCAGCCGCTTCGTCGCTTATTGGTGTGCCAAAAATACCGGCACTACGTAAAATAATTTTTTGTAAGGTGGCCGCATTATAATATTCTAATCTTGATTTTATACCAAAGCGGGAAAGTAGTGGTGCCGTTAACAAGCCACTTCTTGTGGTAGCACCAATTAGTGTAAAAGGGTTCAGGTTTATTTGCACACTTCTTGCATTGGGGCCGCTATCTATCATAATATCTATACGATAATCTTCCATGGCAGCATACAAATACTCTTCCACCACATTACTTAGGCGGTGTATTTCATCAATAAATAAAACATCGTTGGTTTCAAGATTGGTAAGCAGGCCTGCAAGGTCGCCTGGCTTTTCTATTACCGGGCCACTTGTTTCTTTAATGGTTACGCCTAGTTCGTTGGCTACAATGCGGCTTAAGGTGGTTTTGCCCAAGCCCGGTGGGCCATGAAATAAAATATGATCTAATGCCTCACCTCTAATTTTTGCTGCTTTTATAAAAATGCGCAGGTTTTCAATAGTTTGCGGCTGCCCTGTAAAATCAGCCATCTCGCTTGGCCGTATGTTGTTCTCAAATTCCTGGTCAGCTTTGCTCAAAGAGTCACCTTCTTTATTAAGATTGGGGTTTGCCATACTGTAAAAGTAAAAAATTAAACTGATGCGCTAATTGCTAATTGATTTTACAAACCACCTGGTAGTAAAAAAAATCAATTACAATAACCTATTGCTCTTAAACTTTCTTTTTGCTGCTCAATTTCTCGTACAGCACAATTATCATCAGTACCAGCAGCATACCATAAAATGTATCTTCAAAAGGAATAGTGTAAATGCGTATGCCGAGGTTTTCAGCATCATTGTACAGTACTACTGGTATGGCAGTTAAAAAACCATTTACAAGTAAAAAAGGCAGCAATATTACAGCATAAGAAATTAAAAATAAAGTAGCATCAAAGGAAGCAAAAAACTTTCTGCACACATATAGAAGTGAAATAAAAACGCCGTTAAAAATAAACGTCCAGCTAGTATAAAAACGATCGTAGAAAATAACACCTGTAATAAAAAGTATGCCGGCCAATGATTGTAGCACAGTATCGGCATATTTTCTATTGCGCAGGGTTGGAAAATAGCACTTAATACACTCATAAATAAAAAGGCAGCAGTAAGGCACTATTACAAAAAAAAGCACTTCTTCTACCGGCAAGTTATTAATTTTAACGCCGGTAATAAAATTGGCATTAAAACTCCACACACCCAGGTGCGTAAAGTACATATCCCAGCAGATATACAATAAACAGGGTATTAGCATAGCAGGAAATATAAACTTCCACTTTTTATAAAATGCTACCTTTTTATCAAAACTAAGCGCAAACGGACCAGCAACTGAAGCTGCCAAAATAATAAAATATGTGTATTGGGAATTCAAATTATATCGATTTTTATGGTGTAAAGAAACGAATTGATTTGATAGATTGGTGTATTTTGTTGAAACATTGAGAACAAATAGTACACTATTAACCAGCAGCTCAATTTTTTATAATTATCCATTAAACAACAGCTTAAAAAAAACAACCTTTACGGTAGTAAATAAATAAATGTGCTATTTGCAAAACAATAGCCATCGAAAACAGTAGTGTTTTTAATAACATCAGTTTACCTGTTTTAAAATTTAGGTAACAATTTAAAAGCAGCTTCACTAAAGGGGTGCATTTTAAGTTGTCGCTCCCATTTTAGGTTGGCATGGAGATCTACCGGGTTTAGACAGTGTTTGGCAACCTCACCAACCACCCGGCGCTGCGTCATTTTGAAATGCATCCCACTAAACACTAAAGTTGCTACTCTATTATTTCTTCTATATTTGTTATATTCTACCATAAAGCATTTATAGTATGACCCCCAAATATTTGATAGTAGGTACAGGTTTTTCAGGATGTGTGTTGGCGAATCAATTGGCACAGCAAATTGATTGTACCATAGAAATGTGGGATGAAAGAGAACATATTGGCGGCAATTGCCATACCGAAAGGGATACTGAAACCAATGTGATGGTGCATCAATATGGGCCACACATATTTAATACAGATAAAAAAGAAATTTGGGATTACGTAAACAGTTTTGGCGAATTTAAACCTTACGTACACCGGGTAAAGGCAATGGTTGGCAATAAAATTTTTTCTTTGCCAGTTAACCTTCAAACTATAAATCAATTTTTTGATAAAAGCCTTAGCCCGGCCGAAGCTGAAATATTTTTGGCAGGTTTAGCTGATACTACCATTACAGAACCAGCCAATTTTGAAGAGCAGGCATTGCATTTTATTGGCCGGCAGCTATATGAGGCCTTTTTTTATGGATACACAAAAAAGCAATGGGGTTGTGAGCCTTCTGCCTTGCCTGCGGCTGTATTAAAGCGCATTCCGGTTAGGTTTAATTACGATGATAATTACCATGGACACCAATTTACCGGCATACCTGTAGATGGTTATACTGCAGTAATGTTGAAAATGATAACCCATCCAGCAATAACAATAAAGCTTAATAAAAAATTTAACCCTGCTGCTGATGCAGCCAATTTTGACCATGTATTTTACACAGGCCCGTTAGATGCGTTTTTTAATTATCAATTTGGACGGCTAGGCTACAGAACAGTAAGTTTTGAAAAAACTTATGCAAACGGTGATTACCAGGGAACTGTTCAAATAAATTATTGCGACGAAACCGTGCCTTATACAAGAATAACCGAGCACAAACATTTTACTCCCTGGGAAAAGCATTCTAAAACTGTTTACTTTACGGAGTACAGTAAAGAAACAACTGCTGATGATGTACCTTATTATCCTAAAAGATTGAATGAGGATATTAGTTTATTGATGCAATACAGAAAATTAGCGGAAGAGCAACAGCAAGTGTCTTTTTTGGGCAGGCTAGCTACTTACCGCTATATGGATATGCACCACGTAATAGGTGAGGCATTAAACTATGCAAAGCAATTTGTAAACAGTAAAAATAACAAACAAAAAGTACCGGTATTTGCCAATAGTGAAAACCATGCTGCATAAAAAACCGCAGTTACTTCCCGTTACTCAACTTATGTAGTTGAATTTGTAATAAAGTTTACAAATACAATACAGATAAATTCCTCAGCTTATTTTTTGTAAAGAAAGTTAGAGAATTATTTAAAGCTAAAAAAATGTTGGAAAATGCTACACTTTATAGCAGTTGGCAGTGCTTATAGATCTTCAACAGACAAATTTGAGGTAAAAAACTATTTTTTAAAAGCAATAAAAGAGCAATTGTAAACAGGTTAATTAAAAAAGCAACTTTCAAAAACTGCCAGGCAATTTCAAAAAGTTGCTTTTAATCTTGTTACGAAGGTTTAATACTGTAATAATTTGGTTCTTATTCCAGCTTAGTACTTTTAAAATCAATTACTGATTTTAATGGGCAAACAAATAATTGTAAAATTTAATTTGCCTTTTTTTGTAAAATAACCTACTAAAAAATTTTGGTTTTCTCATACATTGTTCTAAAGCGGGATATTCATCAAAATAACGAATATTTTATTTTTATTACAATAGAATAAATAATTAAAGTCAAGTAGAATATTAGCCACATTTTTGTAGTTGTTTGAACTACTTATTAATAAAAATTAAAATGATTTTGAGATTATTTTAGTTGATTTTGTTATAGCAAGTTGTTTTCAATTGCATATAAAGTAAGATTAGCATTGGTTTTCATATTCATTTTGGCCATTATTCTGGCACGGTAGGTACTTACTGTGGTTGCACTTAAAAAAAGAGAATCTGCTACCTCCGTTACTGATTTGCCTGAGGCTATCATTTTAAATACATTTAACTCTCTGTCGCTCAGTGTTTCATGCACTTTTTTATTGAAATCCTTATCGAGACTGTCTGCTATTTTTTCTGCAATAGAAAGTGTAATATATTTTTTACCAAGCAAAACCCTGTTTACTGCATTAACTAATTCTTCTGGTGCAGTGTCTTTACTAAGATAACCAGCAGCACCAGCTTTTAACACCCTAATGGCATATTGCTCTTCGGGGTGTATGCTCAGGATTAAAACAGGTAGTGTTGGAAAAAGATGTTTTATATGCTGCAAGGCTTCCAACCCACTTTTGCCAGGCATTGTAAGGTCAGATATTATCAAATCCCATTGATTTAAAATAACTTTTTTTATTAATTCATTTGCATCTGCCACTTCTTCAATAACTGCATCAATAAATTCTTCAGCCAATATTTGCCTTATTCCTTTTCTTACAATGGTGTGGTCGTCTGCTATAAGTATCCTTATCATAGTTAATTATCTATTGGTGATGTTTGCACTTGCCTGTTAATTACAGTAAAGGTATTGTGATAAATACAGTAGTTCCAATGCCAGGTTCACTTTTAATTTCATAATTACCCCCCATTTCCATTGTGCGTTCTCTCATACCAAACAGACCGAGTGTTTTTTTACTACCTATATCATTTACTACAAACCCCTTACCATTGTCGGTAATGGTTAATTGTAATTGCTTATCATCAAAAATAAGTGAGCTTATAACTTTTTTTGCATCGGCATGGCGGGCTACATTCGTCAGCGACTCTTGAAATATTCTAAAAAGACTTGTAGTAAATTTTGTTTCAATGGGCTTATTGCCAGTTAAATCAATGAAAGTAGTTGCAATGCCATATCTTTTTTCAAATTCATTACTTTGCCACTCCAATGCCGCCAACAGGCCAAGGTCATCCAACATACTTGGGCGCAACTCGGTTGATATTTTTCTTACAGATTTGATTGTATCTTCTATTAGATCCATTGTATTTTGAAATTTTTCTTTTATTTCAGATTCATGCGGTATTATTTTTTTGTTTAACCAGGATACATACATTTTTAGCCCGGTAAGCTGTTGCCCAAGTTCATCATGAATTTCTCTTGAAATTTTTGTACGTTCATCTTCCCTTATATTTTGCAGATGGGTAGCAAGTTGCCTTATTTGCTGGTAAGATTCCTGCAGGCGTTCTTCTGCTTTTACTTTTTCATCTATGTCATTAGCCAAAATCAATCTTACATTTTTGCCTTCATAAAAAATATCGTGTGCAATAATTTCTACTTTAATAATTTCGCCATTTTTCTTTTTATGTCTCCAAATACCTTTGTAGCTCGCATTTACGGGTACGGCAGCTTTCATTTTATTAAGTAGTATGGTATCTTCTAAAGGCCTTATATTATTTATATTCATTTTTAAAAACTCATCCCGGGAGTAGCCATAGTGAGCAAGAGCAGATTCATTTACGTCCACAAAATCTCTTTCAGGATAAGAGAGCATCCACATAGGCATGGGATTATTATAAAAGAGTAGCTTATATTTTTGGTTAGAGGCTATTAGTGCTAACTCATATCTTTTTTCATTAATAGCAAAAGCTACCGTTCTGGCAATGGTTTCTATTAATTGAACTTCCTGGCTGGTAAGGGTACGGGGGTTTTTAAAAAATAAGTTAAAAAGTCCAATTGGCTGTTGCTGATAAATAAGGGGGAAATAGGCAGCAGCCTTCAATTCTTCTGCAAAAAATGCTACTGAATCTTCTGTTGATTTTCGTTCTGCATCAATATCACCTATGGTAAAACAGTAGGTTTTGTCATAAAGTTTTAGCACATTACTATTTTTTTGCAAATAGGCTTTAAATAAATCCGAAAGTCCATTATCTGCCACAATTTCCAATTGATTTTTTTCATCAAAAATGCCTATAGATACCTTATCGGCACCTATGTTTTGTATCAATGCAGTAAGGCTTATTTCATATAACTGATTTACCTGTTTAGCCTGGCCTATTGCCTCACTTAATTTTGCCAGTAACTGAATTTTATCAAAGTTTCTTTTTGCCTGTGCTTCAGCTTTTTTTCTTTCAGAAATATCTAAACCGTTACCAATTAAAAATGGGGTTCCCTCTATGTCTATTACCATTGCTGTAAAGTAAAATGGTATCTTCTTGCCTTCTTTTGTTATTATATTGGTTTCCAATTCTGCTTGTCCGTATATAAATCCCTCTTCCAGTTTTTTTATTACTATATCAAAATCAGCTTCATCTAAAAACTCGTTAATACTTTTAGTAGCAATTTCCCCGGGTGTATAACCAGAAATTATTTCCAGTTTCTTATTCCATCTAAATAATCCTTTAGCTAATTTTTGATACATAAAGAAAATACCTGGCAAGCTATCAATAATTTTTTCTGAAAGCTCGCTAGCCTTTATTGCTTTTGCTTCTGCTTCTTTCTTTTGGGTTACATCTCTATAATATACAGATATGCCAGTGGGAGAAGGATAGATATGGTTTTCCAGCCAAGTATTTAATGGTGAATAATACAATTCTAAAAAATAATACCGTTGCTCCACTAATGCCTTATTATAATATTCGTAAAAAAAAGCCTGGTTGTTTAAATCCGGAAATTCTTCCCAAATGTTTTTTCCAATTAAATCTTCTTGCTTAAACCCAAGTAACTGGCAAATTCTTTTGTTTACATAAGTATAACTCCAGTTTTTGTCTAGTGCTATAAAACCATCGGTGATGCGCTCGAAAATATCAGATAATTCTGCCGTCTTAACATTTACCTGCCTTTCCAAATCCTGATTAAATACTTTAAGTTGATCTTCCAATTTTTTTCTTTCTGATATATCTTTATGCACAGCAACATAGCCGGTAATGTTTCCCTGCTTATTTAATAAACAGCTAATACTTGCCAATACAAATATTTTTTTTCCCTCTAGCGTAGTAACCAAATATTCAGATAAAAAACTGCCTTTCGTATTAAGTTCAGCTAAGCTTTTTAAAACTTCTGCTTCGGATAAATGTACGTTGAGCAAAGATGGCAGGGGCTTTCCAACAGCATCCTCACTAGAAATACCATATTGTGCTGTTGCATATTTATTCCAGCTTTGTATAATAAAATTTTGGTCTGTGGAGAAAATCGCATCCGATATTGTGTCTATTAAGGAGGCATTGTAAGCTAATTTTTCCGAAGCAATCTGCCGGTTTTTTAAATTGTAATTAATTATGACAAAAAATAGCAATAACAATAAAATAAAAAATGATGAAAGATAAAAAAATCTCAAAGTGGTTCTTTCTGCTACAACCTGCAAATAAGAATTTGCATCGGTGAGTAAAGTGTTATCTGTATTCATTATGGCAGATGTGACAGATCTTATACTATCACTTAACACTCTTCCTGTGCCAAGCTTTACAACTGTAACTACAGGCTCAATACCCTCCATTTCATATAACAAGACCGTTTGTTTTGAATACGCTATTTTCTTTTGTAATAGCGCAATCAGCAATTTTAAATCTAAAGCCCTCTCCGGTTTATGTTCTACTATTCGAGCTAAAGTAATGGTATCATTTATAAAATTATTTAGCGCTTTTTTATAGGGCAAGGCAAACTGCTCTTTGTTTGTAAAAGTATAACCCCGCTGTTGCGTTTCAAGCTGCTCCAGGTGAATTAAAATTTTTTCCATAGCAAGCAACATCTCTAACGAGCTTTTAACTTTTGCATTTTGCTTTTGGGTTTCCTTCATGTTTTTATACGTAGCAAAAACAAAAAATGTGATGCATAAAATAACCAGCACAAACAGCACAATGATGATATTTTTAATAGAATTTACTTTCATGAATGCCACTATTTTTATTATATAAATTAAAAAAATACCTTTTTTATCTTAAGAAATACGTTAAATCCAGCTTTGTAGTTGCAATAGCTGCAATGGTTTTAACCACAATATAAGCATGTGCGTAAAGCCTGGTATGCTGTTGAAAATCTACTATGGCTTTTAGCTGCATTAGCAGGGTTAACGCCGTATAGTTTTAAATGAAGTTAAAACTTATTACCCTTATTTAAATACGCAGGTAAGGATAACTGCACAAGGATAACTGCACAAGGATTACTGCACAAGGATTACTGCACAAGGATTACTGCAAAAGGATTACTGCAAAAGGATAACTGCAAAAGGATAACTGCAAAAGGCGTTCTTTGCAGATAAGTAACTATAAACCCAGTCAATTAATGATTAACAGAAAAAAACTTATTTACAAAATACCAAACGGAAAATAAAAAAGCGGTTAGCTGTTGGTATAATTGATATTTTCGCAATCATTTTATGGGTTGTTAGCTCAGTTGGTTTAGAGCATCACGTCGACAACGTGAGGGTCGCTGGTTCGAGCCCGGCACAGCCCACTAATTTTTATATTATATATTTTGAGTTGTAAGACGGTATAAAAATGGCTTTAGATGCCTGCTATAAAGGTTTAATGCAAGTAAAATTAGTAACGATTATTATTTCATCACCCTGGTTAACAGCTAATTTTACTATTCAACAGTAACAGTAACCCTACTGTCAATTTGTTAAGAATCCATTTCAATTAGCAAAAAAATATTTCATAGTTTGTTACTGCTTACTTATTTCTTCCAATATTTTTAAAATAGTTTCCATCTGTTTGTTTGCGGCTGATGGCTTGCGGTTGGTGGCAACTGGTTTTAAAACAACAGGTAAGGCTAAAGCTGTATTTGCAAAATTTGTAGCCTCTTCTTTTTTTTGAAGAATATGGCAAATACGGGCAGCCAATGCAGCATAATAAAATTTTTGTGTGGTTGTTTTTAGCAATGCAACAGGATATTTAATTACTAATAGATAGGCCTGCTCCAAATTTATGGACTCATTGGTTTTAAAAAGTGCTTCTGCCAGTTTTAAGTCTGAAATAGTAGTGGTACCACCTCTTGAATTTTGTTCAATGCAGTAATTGGTAACTAGTGTAAAAAAATGAATTGCCTGTTGATGGTTATTTTGTTGCAGGTAATAATCTCCCAACTTTTCCTGGGCAAGAATAACGCTGCTATGCTCTTGTGGAAAATCTTCTAAAAGGCGTGAAAGCAACGCTACACCTACCGCTTGTATGTTTGGCTGGGCATTATCCAGCAATAAAGATCCCTGTATTTGCAAATATTCAGCTTTGTTATAATTGCCACGGGCACGCTTTAAAGCGTCTTCAAATTTACTGTCAATAGTGCCGTTCCAGGTGCTGTTTTTATACCAATCGTCTTTAAGCTTCTTCATGTTGTATGCTGTTTGTATTACATTAAATTGGCAAATATAAACTAATGCATTCCTAAAGTTCTGTTCTTTAAAAATCAATTATAATGGGGGTTAGCATACTATTTACCTGCTGTAATACAATTATTATAAAAAACTACACCAATTCTACCAGTAACCTCACCAACATAGCTGCTGCCTGCGTAGCCTCTTTTCGTTGTGCTGCCAAATCGTATTTTTTTTGATTTTTTTTAATCTCATCCCACAGCTCATCTACTTCCTCTAAAATTACTGCGTAGGCTTCATGCTGGTTATGAAAATTAGTAGGAAATAGTTTTTTTGCCCGCATTACCTCTGCTTCAATTTCCTGCAAAGCAACATGCAATTGCTGCTGATATGCTATTGCTTGTTCATCTGCCTGCTGCACCTTATCCATCTTGTTATTTTTTGTTTTGTATTTATAAGTTAAAATGATGTTTATTGTAAATTTAAAATTGCTAAACATTAACTGATTTAATAAAAAAATAGGGTAGCTTTTCTATTGTTCATTACAACTTTTACATTTTACACTCAGTATGTCGAAGTCATATCCTCATCTACACAAATAATAAAATCGGCTTTGTTTTTATTTTCGTCCAGTAATTTGCTAATGTCTTTTTGAGATACTGTTGTAACCGTTACAATTTTTAAATCTGGTTTACTTTGCATTAAATGCCATACAATTCCATCATGATTATCTGAATGATAACTGCCATTGTAGTGAATGAACAAGCTGCCGGGAATGAAATATTTTAAAATGAAATAGGCCATGGTAGCATCTTTAATGGCTTGTGCTTTCAACATATTTACACTGCCATGTCCCGCCATCATATCCATCATATTTTTATACCCGGGCAGGTTTGCATCAAAATTTATGGGTAGCGGCGCCATCCATAATTTAGTAGTTGCGGCAATAGTATCCAGTACCTGGAACCCACCCCTCGATACCATGCTGGCGTACCTGCGTGGTATATTTGTGGCAGCAAAGGCAATATTATTTTCTTTGGCAAAATTTACCAGCGGGGCATAATCAGTTGGGTAGTTATTCCAAAGCCGTGCTGCAGAATCTAATCCTTTGGCAGATAATTTACCTTGCAAATAAAGGTCTAATGCCGGTTGATTATCCTGTTCAAACATTTCGGCACCCAATACCAGGTTTCTTTTTTCTTTACAATCTTTGGTAATCTCCAGTTCCATCCAATGGCTAATAGGATTGTTGTGGTACTCTCCAATCAGCACAATATCATTTTGCGCAAGTTTATTAATCATTTTTCTGTACGATACTTTTTTACCTTTAGCATTGTATAAAATATAAGCAGGTTTTTGCTGTGCCCAAATGCTTAAAACAACACAACAGGCTAAGGAAAGCAGTAGTAATTTTTTCATGTTCGAAAGATCGGTAAATTTTGTTAACTGCAAATGGTTTGTGCATAAACTGAAATAGTCTTGCTTATTTTTTTAAATAGTTAAACGAAAGTTATTTATTTGTATTACGGAAAGGTATTTACCTGTTTGTTTACCTTGTGCCTAAATATAAACCAGGGCAAAGTTATTTTGTTGTACTACCAAATTGTACTTCTTTAAATTTTTTACAATACAATAGTTACTTATGGCAGAGCACAAAAACACAAATAGAGATTGTGTAAAAATTGGTTTGTTTATTAGTGCTTTAACTTTACATTTACGCAGTAATTACAGCAAATTTTTATAAATAAATGAGTAATAATACAGACGGAATAAAAGATGGCCTTTTGCGGGGATTAAAAAGAATACTTTTTACTACTACAGATAGTGAAGAAGTACTGCCAGCAGCAGTTTCGCCTGCCGTAACTAAAGCAGCACCGGCCACAGCAGTACCAGCCAATTCAACATTGCCAGCCACTGAAAATGTAAAAGAAATGAAACTGCGTATTTACCAGTTGCTGGAATCTTTGAATAAACCAGGCTACGATTTTTTTGAAGTATGGAACGCCGCCATTGAAATGGGAGAGGCTAACAGTAGTAATATAAAAGCTGCCTTTACTTCGCTCAGGTATGTAGATAAATCTCTTTCCAAACAAAAATTATTAGACACAGGTAATTATTACATTAGTAGTTTAAAAAAAGTATTAGACACAGAAACAGCCAAGCGGCAAGAAGAAAAAGACAAACTGATACAGCAAAAAGAGCAGGATAAGGCAAATTTGATAGCAGAAATAAGCGATATTGAGCAACAAATACTGGCACTTCAAAACAAGCTGGCAGATAAAAAGCTGCAAAGCGAAGGCGTTAATGAAAAATACAAATTACCGGTAGAGATAATTGAAGAAAAAATTGGTAATGGCCATTTGTCTGTAAACAGTGTATTAAACGAAATGCAACAGGTAGTTGCCATCATTCAAAAAGAAATCAACTAAAATATGAGCAACCAAACAAATGAACTTACCATTATACCAGCCGAATTAAAAAATCAATTACCTATTTTTCAGGTATTGGGCGATAGGCTGCCCGCAGCAGTAAAAACCCCCGAAGGACGAAAAACAATAACCTCCATATTTTATTGGATACTTATATTGGGTGGCTCTTTCTGGTTTTTTAAAAACATTGACAGTTTACTTGCCTACGCAGCTAAATCGGTACTGTTTATTACCTTTTCTATTGTGCTGATTGTATTGCTGATGTTGGCGCCAAAAATAATTAGTGTGCTACACAGGCTAGGTAAAACCATGCTGTTTAAAAGCGAAAAATCAATTATAAGAAACAACCCAATCATTTCTTTACAAATGTTGCTGGGTGAGGCAAAAGACACGTTAAAAAGAGTAAAAGAAAAAATATCTAATGTTGATGCTGTACGTATAGATATGATACAAAGCGGCATACAAGCACAAAATACTGCTGAAGAAAAATATGCACTGGTAAAGCGCCTTGCAGTACAAGCCTCTGGCAACGAAGAAATGGCCGCAGAGGCTACTGCACAAAACAATACAGAAAAAGCCAACAACAATAGCCGTATGGCAAAAGAAACCCGTACAAAAGCTTTTTTATTGGGTAAAGAAGGCGAAGCAGAGGAGCATAATGCACGCAGCTATGCACAATATGCCAACCAATTTGCCAAAGTATTAGAAGTGTTGAAAGATAATGAAAGTGCGGCAAGAATTTATGTAAGTACTTTGGACAGCAGCATTACTATTTTGCAGAAAAAAATGGAGGCCACTCAAAAAATGAAAAACGCTACCGAAGGGTTGGCAGATGTGTTCAATATTAAAGATAGCTGGGTATTTCAAGAGGCAATGAGCGCTGCTACACAAGCCATCAGCCAGAACATTGCTTCCATCCGATCTAACCTCGAATTTTTGGACCAAAACAATAATATTACCGTTGGAGGTGCCCCATCTCAGCAAGAGTTAGAAGCATTTGTAAAAAGGGTAGATGATAGAAATTTAACCGTTTTAAATGTATCGGCAGTTGGTAGCAGCAGCCACAACCTAAGCAGCAATGAAAGAATTGACAAAGGATTTTCATTGCTGAATTAATCAATTTTTTTTTGAGCCTAACCATTTATCTATGTGCAGCTTCATTGGCGAATAGGATGCTGTTATTAAATTCTTTTGATAAGAGGATTTAATAACCACTCTGGTACAGCAGATCTTTATTCATCTTTTATCACAAAATTTGCAATAATTAATTCCTTTTAATTTTTTATATAAAATCCACTAAAAAAATAATAATCAAATAAACAAACACCATGTCAACAACACCATCAGGCTGGAGCCAATTACGCTGGCCCATAAAAGCAATTCTCATCGCTTTACCACTCATTGGTCTTGGCTATTT
>Ga0136636_10001132_pt1 | contig 15173 bp, 12 predicted proteins | sample AntDrymUQ8522106_2_FD_104653 | JGI IMG/M metagenome (GOLD analysis project Ga0136636, IMG submission 104653) | Polar desert sand microbial communities from Dry Valleys, Antarctica - metaG UQ852 (21.06) | ecosystem: Environmental > Terrestrial > Soil > Desert | place: Antarctica: Dry Valley... | reverse complement strand
CGTCCGATGATGCCAACGCGATCGCCTTGTTTAATCTCAAAAGAGACATCCTTCAGCGCCCAAAAGTCTTCTGAAGTATCTTCTAAATCCTTGTCTCGCTTACCTATAAGCCCTTGAGCAAAGTTTTTCGCCCCATTAGCAATGACATCCCGTAAAGCTGTGTAGCGTTCTTGCTTTTGATGACCAATAATGTATTTTTTGCTCAGATTTTCCACCCGAATCACCGCATCAGACATTTTTGAGTCCTTTTAAACCTGTTCGATAGTATTTGCAAGAAGCTTGGATAACCATAGCAGAAGATCGCGTTTATTTGTAACTGTATAGTTGTGTGATTTTGTCTCTAAATTTATAGCGCGATCGCTAGGTATGTGTTCAGAAGGTTTATAGACAAGAATGCGAATTTAGGTTTAAGGCATTGTCAGGCTGCGATTAATAACATCGTTGAGCGCATAGGGGCAAGTGTCAGGCATTTCTAAACCCGTCTCAGCGATCGCATCTAGTCGCGCTTTTTTGTAAATCACGCCCAGATATTCATCTATAACATACTTTTGTAGACTAGGACTATCTGCTAAATAGTCAGTAATATTTAGTCTTTCCCTCTGGATTGTCCCTAACCAACTACGCGATCGCAGTGGAATTTGATAGTCCCACTTAAGCAAATGATCCAAAATCAAACGAATACTGCTTAGTAACCGATCACGCTCCCGCTTCGACAAGTCCCTAACCTCCTCCACTAGATTTTCGATATCTAGCTCATCAAAACGCTTACTAGCTATCAAGTCAGCCATCTTTTCTGACCACAAAGCATAATCTTGTTCATACAAGGTCGTCATATTTGTATAGCCTCCTTGATCACTATTTTAATTTTTACATTAAAAGTCAATATAGCTTAAAAAACTTGTGTCTTCTGGGTTTGCGGTGACAAACAAAACCAATAGACGGCGAGACGCTTGCCCAAATTCAGATGTGATTGCGGGAATAATATTTTCTGTCGGTAACTCAAATCTTTTATTCAAAAAGTAAGTTTTCAAAGGCATTTATATTGCTCCAACGGTATACAGCAAAATCTCGGCGATCGGTAGTGAGAATTTTGCCATGTTTTAAATATTCTGCCAAAATAACTAAAGATGCATCTGCATAATCCATAGGTAAATTTTCATATTGCTTTATTAAAAATGCCATTCTTTGAAAATGAGCTATTTCAAGATCAAATACCTGAAATGCTTCTTCAGCAACATCAATTAAGAATTTACATTCTTGCGCTATACCACCGCCTCTTGCCACAAGTAAGTAACAGGTTTCAGAGATAACTGGATGTGTAGTAATTAACGGTTCATCTAATTTATTTAAGATTGTTCTCGCTCTTTGGTGATGATCGTCATTGGCATTAAAGAGGGCTAGAAAAAATCCCGTATCAGCAATAATCATTGACCTTTGCCAATCAGGTCACGAAAAATTTCCTCAGAATTCTCAGATAGTCCTGACTCACCTTGAAAACTAGCAATTAAAGGGCTTTGTTTGAGACGAGCAAGAGGATCTTTTTGTTTTTGAAGTTGCTGAAAATATGCATCAATTGCGGATGCGATCGCAGATTGCAGATCTTGATTGGTTCTTTGTTGAATATAGCCTAATTTCCTCTTGTTTTCTTCGGTTAAACTCAGTGTAGTTATTTCCATAGTATTGAGGAATATAGATTTTTAAATCATTGTAATATTTATCAAGTCAAGCATTTGTTTTGAGAAAACCTAATCCTGCGGAAATGCGTCTGGGTTGCCAGTTCAGGGTCATGGATAGGCGATCGCATCTAGTCGCGCTTTTTTGTAAATCACGCCCAGATATTCATCTGTAACATACTTTTGTAGACTAGGACTATCTGCTAAATAGTCAGTAATATTTAGTCGCTCCCTCTGGATTGTCCCTAACCTCCTCCACTAGATTTTCGATATCTAGCTCATCAAAACGCTTACTAGATATCAAGTCAGCCATCTTTTCTGACCACAAAGCATAATCTTGTTCGTACAAGGTCGTCATATTTGTATAGCCACCTTGATCGCTATTTTTACTTGCATACTAAAAGCCAATATACTCCCTTCCCAGTGAAAGATTAGCGTTGCGGCGCACCGCGCCGCAACGCTAATCTTTCACTGGGAAGGGAGTATGATTTGTTGTATTTACCTTGCCCATAGACTTAAAGACTATGATTGACACTTTTTCTGAGACTTCACCACAATCTTTGTCGAATAATGTTGAGCCATCAGTCCAGATCCGCGATCTGAATTTTCATTATGGTGAAGGCGATCTGTTCAAACAGGTTTTATTTAATATCAACCTTGACATCTATGCTGGGCAAATAGTGATTCTTACGGGGCCATCTGGATCGGGCAAGACTACATTGCTGACCCTCATCGGGGCGTTGAGAACTATCCAAGAAGGGAGTTTGCAAGTTTTAGGGCAGGAGCTAAGGGGGCTTAATCCCAAAAGTCTGGTGCAAATCCGTAAAAATATTGGGTTTATCTTTCAGGCGCACAACCTGTTTCATTCTTTGACAGCGAGACAAAATGTGATGATGTCTACGGACTTGTTTAAGCATGAGGGTGGTAATGCGATGGCAGCCAATAAAGCATCGGAGATTTTGACGGCTTTGGGGTTGGGTGAAAGGGTGGACTACAAGCCCCATGCTTTGTCGGGTGGACAAAAACAAAGGGTAGCGATCGCGCGTGCTTTGGTTAATCGTCCGAGCCTGATTTTGGCTGACGAACCAACAGCTGCGCTAGATAAGAAGTCTGGGCGCGATGTCGTGACCTTGATGCAAAAAATGGCAAAGGAAGAAAATATTACGATTTTGATGGTGACTCACGACAACCGTATTCTTGATGTTGCCGATCGCATTGTAAATCTGGTCGATGGCAACTTAGAGTCTGACAATGTAATGACTGATTTTTTGGCAAACCGTAATGAAGCGGATGTTGATTCTCGAACATTTATGTTGTAATAACGTCTGACAAATAAAACCTATATAGGGTTATGCGGCGCATACTCCTATATAGCAACTTGATATATGGGCAAAAACCGCAAAATGTTACCAACTCTTGTTTTCCGTAAACTGATCTATTTGCTGCCGATTGCCTTTTGGAGTCCTTGCTTAGTCATAGCTTTGCCAGTAACTGCCCAAAACACGGTTATTTATGTGAATCCGCGCATTGGCAGCGATCGCCCTGAGTTGGGTACAAATGTTGCGGCTCCTTATAAGACTATTACTTATGCCCTCAGTCGAGTTAAGCTCAATCAGCTTGTGATTATTCAGCTTGCGGACGGAGTTTATAGCGACAAGACAGGTGAGAAGTTCCCAATTCGATTGCGTCCCAATGTAACTTTGCGCGGCAACGAGACTAACAAGGGCAAGGATGTTGTTGTGACGGGAGGTGGTGCATGGCGATCGCAGTTAGGGTTTCCCCAAAATGTGGCGATCGCCTTTAGTGATCGCTCAGAACTGCGTGGCGTGACTGTCACTAATCCCCAGCCTAGAGGCTATGGACTATGGATTGAAGATACTAGTCCTGCGATCGCCAATAATACTTTTTTAGACAACAAACAAGATGGCGGCTTGATTTCGGGTACATCAAGAGCGATCATTTCTGCAAATCAATTTTTTCGCAATGGCACTAGTGGCTTGGCGATCGAAGGTAAAGCTAGCCCCGATATTCGTGGCAACTTATTTCAACAAACAACCTTTGGCATGAGTATTCGCCAAGATGCTGCGCCACAAATTACCGAAAATACATTTACGCAAAATCAAAATGGAATTTTGATTCAAGGTAATGCAAAGCCAATTTTGCGCGGCAATGCGATCGTCAATAACCGTGACTATGGCTTAACTATCTCTGATCTGGCGACCCCCGATCTGGGTAAGCCCAATGATGATGGCAATAATAATTTTCAAGGCAATGGCACTTTCGATTTGCAAAACGTTAGCAGAAATAAAGTTGTGGTTTTGGGCAATCAATTGGACACAAAAAGAGTTAAGGGTGATTTGCAATTATCAAATACCCGACAGCCAGCCAATTTGTTTGCTAGTAGTCCTAGCCAAGATGCTCAATCTACAGTCCCAACATCTGGGCAGACTACTCCCTCGACCAACAACCGATTTGCCAATATCAATCAACAGCTTAGGCAAAGGGTCGCGACTAATCAGCCGATGAGCTTTACACCCAGTCCTAATGTTCCGCCAGTCCTAGTTACAGCCAATCCCCTAACTCAAAATAACATTCCGAATTTTGGTTCTAATGCGTCAAGTCAGGCTAATAGTCCTTTTTGGTATGAACCCGTCACATCAGTAATTGTTCGCATTACACCTAGACAATTTAATGCCCCGATTCCGACTAATCCTGAAATTAGTGCTAACTTACCTCCTGTCCGCTCTACCCCTCCAGCGGGTGAGCCAATAAATCAGCCAATTCAGATCGCGCCACTTGCTAATACCAGTCTCACACCGCAAGCCCAACCCCGTTATCGGGTAGTTGTACCAGTATCTTCTCCCAATGCCGTAGCACAGGTGCGTCAGATCGTACCTAACTCCTTTGCCTCACGCTTAAATGGCAACTTGGTAGTGCAGATCGGAGCCTACAGCGATCGACGGGTAGCTGAGGGACAAGTAGCTCGCCTTTCTCAAAAAGGCTTGTCCGCCAAAATTGAAGCCATTAAGCGTTAAGAATTTGCTATAACAGCGCTTTGAGCTGTAAACCAAAGATAGTGGCGGCGCGGAGCGCCGCCACTATCTTTGGGGTTTCGGTGTTAAAACTTGCAAGGTCCATTCTTGCCATCAGGACAGACAGTTTGGGCATCGGTTTTTGGCAATTTACTTTTGTCAAACTTGACACCAGTTAAATTGATGCCATTTAGCTTAGCCCCATTTAGATTTGCGCCATCTAGCTGCCCACCTGTCAAATTTGCACCCCTTAAATCCGCTTCCGCTAGATCGGTAAAGTTTAACCTTGCCTTAGTAAGGTTCGCTCTTTTGAGATTACTAAAACTGAGATTTAGTCCTGATAGATTTTTATTAGCAAGATTTCGACCTTCCAGTGGTTGATTGACAATTTGCCAAGCTAGTAAATTTATTGGCGGCAGTTTGGTGGCTTTGTCAGTACCTTGAGCGCCAATTTTAGTGCCTCTAAAGCTAGCTCCAGTTAGGTTTGCTCCGCTAAAGTTGGAACGAGTTAAATCTGCACCCGAAAAGTCAACAAATCGCATCTGAGCATCTCTAAACTCAGACCAAACGACACTTGTACCAACTAATTTAGCTTGATTTAGATTTGCTTTGACAAAGCTAACTCCATCTAGATTTGCGTCTTGGAAATTCGCTCCTTCTAGACTCGCATCTTGCATCTTTGCCTTCGTTAAAATTGCTTTACTAAAGTCAACATTATCCAACTTGGCTCCTCTAAAGTCAGCATTTGTAAAGTCAAGCCCACGCGCATCTTTAAAAATGCCCCAGCGCAGCCCTAACTCAAATACAGGTCTATTCATGACTGTGTATAGCAGAAGTGCTGCACCGATCGCGCCTAATCCCATCGCAGGAAATTTGAGGTAGTTTTGCCATAGTGACTCTAAGCTAATGCTAGGTTTAGTGGCTTGGGACTTGCTTGGGGCAGCTTCTGGGAAGTTGCTAGGCGGCTCATAGCGATCGTAGTTATCTTCCGTAAATCTATTGAAATCTATCTGATCGGGGTGGGCTGCCATGCGAGCTTGGGTTGCATCACCGAAGTTTGTCACCTGAGGCGAACGGCGATCGCGGGGAATTTCCCTTGTTTCACTAACACTCGTTATATCAGAGCGTCTAGCGATCGGTTGCTGTCCACGCGAAGACAAGGGCGTAGTGGAGGGACTGATAGTGGTTATATTGTCCGACAGATCACCACTTTCTAGAAGTCCAGACCAATCATTATTATCGTCATGAACTTCTAGTCCAAGTTCATCGAAATCAGGAAGACGAGGCTGCTTGCGTCTAGCCGAAGTGGATGAATTTTCTGGCGATCGCCCTTGAGAAGGATTGCCCGTATTCATCATGGGTCGGGGCGGAATATTAGCCATTTGCGAAGGATTTATTGTGCGTGAATCCATAGGTGATGGCAACACGTCCGATAAGACCGTATCAGCATCTAGTAAATCTGACCAACCCTCGTCAATGGAACTAATCGACTTATTATTTTTAAATTTGCTCGAATCATGATGATCATTATGAAAGCTGTCGAAATTACGATCATCTATACTTACCGCCCCCCCACTAGTTTGGTTGGGAGTTGTTAAGGGTCTACCACTAGTGGGATTAGCCTGTTTAGGCTGAGCAGTGCTACGCTTTGGCGGCAAAGGCAGCATAAATGGCGGTGGTGGCGGTGGATTGTTATTAATGGTTGGTAAGGCGGGACTAGGAACTGGAGTGGGCTGACTGGGTGGTGCGGGTGGTGTTAGTCCTGTACTGATGACGGGGTTAATAAAATTTGAGTCAAACTCGTCACTATCAAAAGCGGTGCCAATACTGTCTAAGTCAAAGTCATCGAGAAAATCATGATCGTTAGAATCGTAGCTAGATCCTACAGGTGGTGTGGGAAAAGAATTAACAGAAGCACCACTATCAAAACTTGGAGATGGAATGTCAAGATTAAGATTAGGTGAAAAATCTGCGCTAACACCGTTGCCATTGAGCATCTCATTGGCTAAAGACTCTTCAATTCCTAATTCTGCCGCAAATTCATCCTCTAAGGAGTCATTAGCGATCGCTCTCTCAAATTCGTCTTCTAAGCCAAAATCATCCAAATCCAACGCTGAGGGAAATGGTTCCTGCTGATCGTGACTAATAGCATTAGGCCCAACATTTGCCTGTGTGTTAGCAGAATTGGGGCGGACGGGGGTAAGCATTGTTGCGATATTATTGTCTTCTGACAGAGGATAGTCGATTAGACTGTCATCATCAAACGTTGCCAAGTCAAAATCTTCATCAAGAATACTTTCTAACTCATCAGTTTGAGCGCTACTGAGGTTGTTTTCTGGATAGTTATTAGGGGCAGGAATGGGATTAAGCTCAGACTGTAGAGGATAGGCTGTATAACTATCTAAATCATTATTGAACCCAGATCCAGTAATTTGATCAGCGATCGCGGCAGCAAAATCTTGATCAAAATCCTCTTCAAAATCATCTACTGAGTTATTTGCCAAAGATAGATCTGATTGCGGTATCTCTAACTCTTCCATCAGTGGTTCAGATAAACTTTCGTAGGTATCAGTGAATTCGTCTTGAACAAAATTATCGACAAAGCTGGAGTCAGCACTGGCATAATCGAGAGATGCTTCAGCGATCGCCCAATCATCATCATTTTGCGATTCTAAGTTGGCATCATCTAAGCTATCTTGAAAATCAAAATCTTCATTTATGTTTTCATCTATGTTTTCTTCACCTATGAAGTTGTCAGTCTCAAAACTATCAACTGCTGCATTTTCTGCAAGAATTTCTAACGGCTCTAGTGCATTGACATCCTCATCTGCGACTGGTAATTGCTCCCATCCGAGGTCATAGCTATTAGGATCAAGCTCATCAGCATAATAGTCGGCTGCACTCTCAGCTTCAATGGACTCTTGCCAATTACTAAGATCGCCTGCATCCAAGTCATCTGTTGTCAGAGCTTGCTCAGATTCTAAAATCCAGTCAGAATTTTGTTCAGCGCTTAATTCATTATTCGCATCAACGATTTGAACAAAATCTTGAACAAAATTTTGCTCTAAATCCTGTGCGTAACTATCCTCGTTACCGATATCCCAACTTGTCTCACTAATAGGAACCTCTGGACTAATTTCATCAATCTCGTCTTCTAGATCTGCACTCCAATCTTGATCAGTGGCAATCTCTGAGAGGTCTTCATAAACAAATTCATTTTCTGATGGCTCTGCGTAGTCTGGCGATGTGGGGACAGACCATTCTTCTGGCTCAAAAGCATTACTTATCGCTTTATCGGATATAGAGCTAGATTCAAGAATATCTCCACCCCAAATTGCGTCATCAGAAACATCAATATTTTCAGAACTGCTAGCAATATTCTGAGCGTCTACTTCCCAACTGTTCGCAAATGCATCGTCATAGGAATCTGTGTCAATGTTAATATTTGCGGAATTCGACCAAACCTCATCGCTGATAGCTGCGGCATCTAGCGAGTTGATATCTTGGATCTCGCCAAAACTATCGTCTAAGGGATTAAATTCCTCAGCGTCTCGACTAATTTGTTCATTGTTAAATATATCCTGAATGTCTTGATTAGTTTGTATTTGATCTGCAAATACTGCTGCTGATTCTTCTAAACCAAGCTCTTCAGAATACTCTTTGTCTAGCTCTTCTGTTGTGTATATTTCTTCGGAAACTTCGGCGATCGCGCTATTAAATTCAGGCTCATATTCAGGATTTACACTTGCGATCGCGGAAATTTGTGTTTCCATCTCAAAGCTATCATTGAAGATTGCTAGCCCTGACTGTGTATCGGTCTGAAGGTTAGAATAATCAACAAATTGCTCATCTTGATCTACAGATTGCTCTTCAAGATAAATTTCAGATAGATCTACAATATCTTCCTCAAATTGAGCAATTTGAGGATTAACATCATTTATCGATTCCTCGAATTGATCAAACTGCTGGTTAATATCAACGATTGGTTCCTCAATCTGCTCATTAACATTAGTTGTCACTTCTTCAAACTGATTGACAAGATCCTCATCTAGAGACTCAAATCCAGCGATGGATTCCCAATCACTACTTGCACTTTGTCCTAGATCATTTAGTTCATCACTTAGATCATTACTTAAATCAAAATTATCTTCAAGAAAACTATTAAGTTCGAGAAGATTTTGCTCATTATCGTTACTAATAAAATCAAGTGAACTGGAGTCTAGATTGTCGAATGTATCAGAAGTATCAAAGCCTAAATCATCTAAATCAGCCAAATCTGAATCTTCTAAGAAGTTTAGCTCTCCTAAACCTAAATCATCATTTAAACTATCACTTAAACTGTCTAGGCTTGATTGCAGTACAGTAGTTGGAGGTGGGATATTATCTAAATTGGCTTTAGCTCTGGCTTTGATCTCCGAATCATCCATTCTTTGCTTGAGATTGGTGACGATCATCCAGTCAATATTTTCAACATTATTTTGGGTTTCCGTTGAGGAAACTGTGATGCTTGGCGAAGGCGATCGCTCTATTTCCGCGTCTAAACCAATGGATTGCAACCATTCCAGATCTTCAAGATCATCGTCAAGATTTGCACTGGTAGGATTTTGGGTTGCAGGTTTTGCGGCTGTGGACTGGATTGTCGTTTTTTGAGGCTGGGGAGAGCCGCCAATTCGCGTACTTAGATCAGACATGATCATCCAATCGACATCAGAAGCATCCGAAGCCGTTGACTTATTGATATCAGAGTTGTCAGCGCCCGAACCCTTTTGTTGATTATTTTTATTGGATGCCATTAATCAATCCTCGTTATTAGCTTCTAACTTGCTCTAATACTGCCTGTTGATCTGACGTAAATATTCAAGCCTATAAATTAAGCTTAGCAATAATATTAGTTAGATTTTAGCAAGATAAACTATATACCATCTGTCAACTTTGTACAAAACTCAGTAAGTTCAATATTTTAGAGCTTGCTATCCAGCTTTTTCTTATCGACACAAAATTTAAATCTTCGTGAAAATAACTGACAAGATCGGCATCGAATCAGCTTTAATTAGAGAGGCAATTGTCGAAAACACAGTAATTCATGGCAAAAATATGGGGATTGCAAGGCGACAATTCTTGCAGGCGGGTCTGACTAGCCTGATCGGGTGGCAATTGCTCACTCGCGATCGCGTGGCATTTGCCGCAGAACAATATGCACGACAAGCGTTCGCCAGCAAACACAAGTTAGCCATTCTCATTGGCATTAATCAATATAGTCCAAAGGATGATAACAGTTCCACACCATCGAAGTTATCTTTGCGCGGATGTCTCAATGATGTGGAACTGCAAAAAGAATTATTGATTTACCGCTTTGGTTTTGCGCCGCAGGATATTGTCACCCTCACCGATCGCGAAGCTACCCGCGCCAACATAGCCAATGCAATTACCGAGCATTTAATCGCCCAAACCTTACCTGATGACTTAGTGGTAGTGCATTTTAGCGGCTATGGATCTCGCCTTGGTGACTACAATACCCTCGTGCCAGTCGATAGTGGCTTACCTCAAGATCTAGATAGCCTACAAGACATTACCGAATCAGAATGGCAAGTCTGGATGCAAACAATTGCCACTAATCGCCTTGTTAATGTGATTGATGCAGGTTTTTATTACCCCAATTTATCGACCTTACCGACTGTTGGCAACTTTCGTTTGCGATCGCGAATTGGTCTAAAAAGCTGGCAGCCACCAGTTAATGATGATGCCATTCTTTCTCCATCATCAACTGGTGTGACTTTACGCGCAGCATTAGGGGAGATGCCCTGTATTGATGCTCAATGGGCGGGCTTCAGCAGTGGTGCATTTACTTATGCACTGGTGCAGCAACTCTGGCAAATTATGCCTGCGAGCACGATTAACGTAGTTATGAGCGATATTGCTACAACCATTGATCGGCGAATCATGCACAACGCCAGTCTCCCGATGGATCAGCAGATTGCCAATATGTGGAAAGTCGATAAGCTCTCGGATGCTCTTATATCCCCCGATGGCAAAATATCCACTGATGGCAAAGCGGCAAAGTTGAAGAGTATTGCGAACGATACTTTTGATGTTTTCCCTATTCCTGCCTTTAGCGCTGACGGCGTGGTTACGGCAATTACTAGCGATCGCCGTGCCGCAGATGTGTCCTTGGCAGGGCTACCTATTACAGTTCTCAATAATTACGCCACAGGTTCGATTTTGAGTACCGTTAATCCTCACGATGCCAGAGTTTTAGTGCAGCTAAAAGCTTGTAATGGATTTAACGGACGTGTGGAAATAATTAGCGATCCCAGTACCAATCCTAAAAGTGAATCGAATGCGGAACCAAAGATAGGGCAAGGACTAGAATCGGGGATACAGCTTCAAGAAGTTGTTAGAGCGATCGCCCGCAATACGAAACTTGCGATCGCTATCGATACAGGGCTTAGCAAAATAGAACGGGTAGATGCCACCAGTGCGCTCTCAACACTGCCCAATATGTATGGGGTCAATGCTAATGAACAGAATGTCGATTGCTTATTTGGTACGCAGACGGCGAGCTATGGGCTGTTTACGGTTGGGCGCACGTCAATTCTTGGCTCGTTTGGGTCGGTAGGTGAATCAGTGGGTGTAGCACTCAAAAGATTGCAGCCATTTCTGGATAGTTTGCTAGCCGCCAAATTGCTCCGCATCACTGAAAATCAATCCTCCGCAAGTTTAGATGTGCGGACTACTTTTAAAGCTGCGATCGGAGTCGATGCTCGTCCTGTTACCATCGCTAGTAAATCCTCAGCCCGTGCAGCTTCTGTCCCTCCTAGCAGCCTGAGCAACACCATTCGGACTAAGCCAATTAGCATTGGCGATCGCCTTGAATGTCAGATCGAAAACTTTAGCGAAGAACCTCTCTACACCAGAATCTTTTGCCTTGATCCTCGTAGCAAAATATTGACTTCCAACTTCACAGCTACACCCTACGCCAGTGATGGCATCATTCCCCCTCAATCCACCCTCACGATTCCTTATCCCAAAGTGCCGATAAATTGGGCTGTTTCTGCACCGAAGGGGATTGTTGATGTGTTTGTGGTGATCAGCCGCTCACCACTACTTGAAGTTACTAGAAGCTTAGAAACATCTCAACGTCAAGCTTCGTCCTTAAATGGACTAATCTCAATCCCTAATCCTTTGCAAGTGATCCAATCTCTACTCAATGATCTAGATCGTGCCTATAAAGTCTCTGACTTTACGAGTCCCATCGGCGATACATGGATGCTTGATGTAAATCAGTGGACAACCTTTAGTTTTAATTATCAAGTTGCTTAGGATCGCAAATTAAATAAAGCCCAAATATGATTTGCGCTTTAAAGGGTACAGAGAAACTTCTGAAAGTGCCGCGAAGCGGCACTTTCAGAAGTTTCTCTGGGTTTTAACAGCGCAAAGCGCTGTATTTGGGTTTTGAAATGCCTAAGTTATTGTGTTTGCGATCCTTAGAGCATAGAAACGTTATATTTGTTACTTGCAAAGCTGTAGGCTTTTACAAGTCTTGGTTTGTTTTAGCGTTTATTTATTCAGGAGTTTTTAAGGGTGATTGGTTCCCATTTACACCGCAATTTATATCCCCAACTAAAACCCCATTTGCATCGTGGCGCAGATTTGCTATTTGCGACTTGGGTTGGATTAATCTGTGCCGTACCTCCCTGCTATATGCAGTCAGAGTTTCAGTTGTCCGCCCAAGCTGCCGAGTTACAACAGTCTCAAGCGATAGTTCCTCTCTCGCCAAGAGCAACTAACCCCCTTAGCCTTGATATTACAGACGATTTATTAGACCGCGATCGCCCAGTGCTATTACAGGCGATCGACCACAGCATTCGCTATATTCGTACCCCATCAGCCGCTAAACGCTACCCTGTTGCAGGGATCAGCCAAGAACTCGTAGAAAAAAGCCTAGTCAGATTTCGGCGACTTGTGCAGGTTTCTCGCACTGCTAAAGATCTGCAACAGGCGGTAAATCGCGAATTTGATGTGTATCAATCGGTGGGGCGCGATCGCAAGGGGACTGTGCAGTTTACAGGCTATTACGAAGCAGTTTACAAAGCAAGTCGTACTCGTACTGACGAGTTTCAGTACCCGCTTTACAAGCTACCGTCCGACTTTGCCCAGTGGCGATCGCCCCATCCTACCCGCGCCATGCTCGAAGGTAGTAAGCAACTAGCTGGTTTAGAAGTTGCTTGGCTTAGCGATCGCTTTCAGGCTTTTTTGGTTCATGTGCAAGGTTCAGCAAGATTGCAACTAAAAGGTGGCGAAGTATTAACTGTTGGCTACGCGGGTAAAACCGATCAGCCCTATCGCTCAGTTGGTGCTGAGCTAGTTCGTGATGGCAAAATCCGCTTAGAAGATGTCGATCTCCAAGCTCTGATCGATTACTTTCGCGCTAATCCTCAAGAAACATTAATGTATCTCAACCGCAATCCTAGCTTTGTCTTTTTTCGGGAGACTAGCGGACAGCCAGCGACAGGCAGCATCGGCGTACCAGTCAGCCCTGAGCGCTCCATTGCTACAGACAAAAAAATCTTCCCCTCTGGTGGTATCGCCCTAGTGCGTACCCAAGTTCCCTTTGAAAACCCGATAACAGGTAAACTCGAACTTCGGAATGTGCAACGCTTTGTCCTCGATCAAGATACAGGTGGCGCAATTCGTGGTGCAGGACGAGTCGATATTTTTATGGGTACTGGCGATCGCGCTAAACAAAGGGCAGGACTCATCAAAGGCGATGGCGAATTGTACTATTTACTTCTAAAAAAATAGATATTCAAAGCAAGTTGCGGCGCTTCGCTTCGCAACTTGCCAGAGAGCGCTATATCAAGGCAATTAACACTGCGATCGCAGCGCCAATACTGGTATTAATGCCATTAACTAATTCATTGGTTAACCAATCATATTTTTCTTGCAAAGTTGCGCCGATCAGACTTTCGATATTGGTGGCGATAAAAGCGGCGATCGCGCACCAAAGTATCTGCCAAGGATTGTCCAACAAGCCTACGCCCCAACCAATCACCGCAATCACTAACGAGCCAAGAATACCGCCCAGCGTCCCTTCTAGACTAATGGCTCCCTCTGTACCTGCGGGAACAGGCTTAAACGTAGTGATTAAAAATGTGGTTTTGCCATAGGCTTTGCCAATTTCACTAGCAGTGGTATCGGCTAACTTAGTGCTGAGACTTGCCACATAGCCAATTAGCCATAATGGATTGGGTGCGATCGCCTGTCCGATCGCACAAACTGCTCCCGTTGCCGCCGAACCCCAAAGATTTTCAGGACCTCTTGCCCCATCTCGTTTTTCGGCAATACCTTTAGATTCCTTGATGCCTTTACCGATGCGAGTCACTCCCGAACCGACAATCAAATAGATTAAAATTACTAGATAACCCTGCCAGCCAAGGCAGCCCCAAATAATTATCCCTAAAGCCCATGCATGACAAATCCCTGCGGTAGTCAGGACTTTACGAGGCAATAGCAAACCGATCGCGCCTAAAATTGTGTTTAAAGCGATCGCAATTAACCATTCCTGTGAAATTGGGAAACTATTGCTCATAGGATGTTATCTAAAAGGTATGAATAGCTAAGCAAATTACTAAGTATTAAGAAGCTAAAGAGTATGACAGAAGCAGTTGCACAGTTTTTTGGTAATTTTCGATGGATGAGTTGGAATTTGTTTTTAGCAATTATTCCACTCGTACTTAGTTATATGTTATTTACTGAGCGATCGCCAAAACGATTATCCAAAAATCCTCTCTGGTGGCTAGGTCTAGGACTATTCATCCTATTTTTACCCAATGCTCCCTACATCATCACCGATATTATTCATTTTGTGGATGATTCACGATCTTTAGACATTTCCAGCAACGGCATAATTTTTGTCTTAATCCCTCAGTATGTTGCCTTTTTGCTCGCAGGGTTTCAATGCTATGTGATATCGATGATTAATCTTACAAATTATTTAAAAAAGATCAAGCTCATCAAAAATCCACTATGGATAGAAATTACCATTACTTTTATCTGTGCGATCGGCGTGTATTGGGGCAGGTTCAATCGTCTAAATAGCTGGGACGTTTTTACACAGCCGCAACTCGTTTTCCAAGATGCTCTCAGTAATCTGAGAAACCCTAGCTTCTTTTTCGGCACAATGCTATTTTTTGTGACCTTCACCTCCATGTACTTTCTCTTCAAATCCATCAACATCGCGATCATCTTTTACTGGCAAAATCGCAATAAACAAATTTCAGCTTAAAACCCAAACCAAAGAATATTTTGAAAGCGCTGCTTTGCAGCGCTTTCAAAATATTCTCTGATTTGGGTTTGAGCGCAAAGCGCTGTATGTATTTTAAAGCCCAAAAATGGCTCGGTTGGCTTCGCCCACCGAGCCATTTTTGCGCTCCTATAGCAATTTCCGATCAAACTAACCAGTAGAACT
>Ga0136636_10001131_pt1 | contig 15173 bp, 16 predicted proteins | sample AntDrymUQ8522106_2_FD_104653 | JGI IMG/M metagenome (GOLD analysis project Ga0136636, IMG submission 104653) | Polar desert sand microbial communities from Dry Valleys, Antarctica - metaG UQ852 (21.06) | ecosystem: Environmental > Terrestrial > Soil > Desert | place: Antarctica: Dry Valley... | reverse complement strand
GCTTTGGCAAGGCTATTGAGAAAGCGGGGGAAAGTGTCGCGCAACGCGATGTCGAAATCTGCAAGGCTGGCACTGATGCCCAAATCTGCAAGGCTCGTCACAGGATATTCCGATATCCCGCACGGCACGATGCCGGCAAAGTGGCTTAGATTAGGGGAAATATTGACGGCAAAGCCGTGCATAGTGACCCATTTGCGAATGCGCACCCCAATCGCGCCGATCTTTGCCTCTTGGCCGTATTGTGTGTCGCACCAAATGCCAATGCGCCCTTCCGCGCGGCGCGCTTCAACACCGAACCGTTCAAGGGCGTCTATCACCCAGCCTTCAAGCGCATGAACGTAGCACCGGACGTCTTTGCCATGGCGGGCAAGGTCGAACATTACATAGCCAACGCGCTGGCCGGGGCCATGATAGGTGTACCGACCGCCGCGTCCGGTGTCATAGACCGGAAATTGCTGACTGAGTAGTTCGGCCGGGTCAGCGCTCGTGCCGCTGGTGTACAAGGGCGGGTGTTCAAGCAGCCAGACAAGCTCTGTCGCGCCAATATCACGGATTGCCGCCTGCAACGCCTCCATTCGCGCCACAGCGTCTGGATAAGGCGTAAGGCCCTCCGATACTTCCCAGTCTATTTGGTCATCCAAATCCATGCAGCGGGCCTTAGCATGCCGCAAGCGGCTTGCCACCGCATATGTCTGCCTCTACGCGCCAAGCATGCAGGGAGACATTATGCAAAAGAGGCTTGATTACCGTACGGTGTGGACCGACGCGCGGGCGTTGCTTGCAGCGCATAAAGACGCGATTATTGCGATTGCTGGCTTCTTCATCTTCATGTCGGCATGGATTTCTGCGTTTCTCGTGCCACCGCTGATGATCGAGAATCTGGACGACACGAATCAGGCAATACTGGAAATCAGCCGTTATTTTGAAGCCAATTGGCGCGTGCTATTGCCGACGATGCTGGTGACCATGTACGGCAGCTTGTCGCTTTATGTCCTTCTATCGGGGCGTGCGCTGGAGAAAGTTGGCGATGCCTTGGCAATTGCAGCGGCGTTGTTCGTGCCATATTTGCTTGCAACCTTGCTTGTCGGCTGGGCCACATTAGCCGGATTTTTCCTGCTCGTTGTGCCTGGGCTTTATCTCTCCGGCCGCTTTGCGATATTGCCTGCGGTGATCGCGCAGAATGCAGGACCAGGGGTAAACAAGTCCGTCATCCGGACTTGGCACGTTACCAGTAAATGCGGATGGGCGATCCTGTTCCTGATGCTGTTCGTTGCCGTGATCGTCCGCATTTTTGCAGGGATAGCTGATTCCGCGATAGCCGCCATGTGCCAGTCCATTGCGGGCGAAGGCGGTGTTCCAATTGTTGAATCTGCTGTTAAGGCCGTGTTTGTTGCAATTGAGGCCGTCGCTTTTATACTAATGTTGGTCGCGGTGAACCGTCAGCTTTCGGCGAAAACACCTACCCGATAAGCGGAATATGCGGCGCAGCGCTATGAGGGATGAGGCCAGTGAGTCGCGGATCGGGGAATGTCTCCAGCTGCCTTTGATACGCGGTGAAACCAGATTTTTGGTAAAAGGCCAGCGCATTGGGACTATCGAGCGTGCAGGTATGCACCCACATGCGCTGAACCACTGCTTCAGCCCAGCCTATCTGTAGCGCCATGGCAATCAGCCATTTTCCATGACCTTTGCCAGTTAGCTCCGGCACGAGACCGCAAAAGGCAATTTCGCATTGTCGAGGCTGCCTGAAGTCAAGCTCGAGTATCCCGACCTCAATCCCGCGTCGGTCAAGGACGGCCCAGATTCGCGCCGCCGGGTCATGGATGATGTGTAATAACTCAGCATCGCTGAGCTGAAGCCGTGAGTACCATAGCCATGGCTCGCCAATGCGACGGTAAAGCGTTCGGTATTTATCCGCCGTTAGGTCTTGCCAACGTTCCAGCCGCAGCTCTGACGCTGGCAGCGCGCGCAGCGGTGGACGGCTAGTCATTTCCAACGATGTAACAATCGCGCCTAGTTCGCCATTTGCAATCGGGCTAAAGACCATTCGGGATCAGTCCCACGCCACTTCAGGTGGAAGGCTCATCAGGATCGCGTCAACATTGCCGCCAGTCTTTAAGCCAAAGGTCGTACCGCGGTCATACACCAGATTGAATTCGGCATAGAGCCCGCGCCAGCGCAATTGCGCCTGCTTTTCTTCAGCCGTGAACGGCTGGTTCATACGGCGGCGGACAAGTTTGGGGAAGATATCGAGAAACGCGTTTCCAACATCGCGCGTCAAAGCAAAATTCTGTTCAAACAGCACATCGCTGGTGTTTTCGAGATGGTCATAAAATATCCCGCCGACGCCGCGATGAACATTGCGATGCGGGATCCAGAAATAATCCTCCGCCCACTTGCGGTACCGTTCATATACATCGGGGCCATAGGGCGCGCAGGCGGCCCGTAGCCGGGCGTGGAAGTCGGCGGTGTCCTCTTCATAAGGTATCGGCGGATTAAGGTCCGCGCCGCCGCCAAACCAACTTTTTGTAGTGACGAGATAGCGCGTGTTCATATGTACAGCAGGAACATGCGGGTTCGACATGTGCGCGACCAGGCTGATCCCGGTGGCAAAGAAGTTCGGATCTTCGGCGGCACCATGAATGGTCTTGGCAAATTCGGGGTTGAAGCTACCGCCGACGGTTGACACGTTGACGCCGACCTTTTCGAAAATCTTCCCCTTCATCACGCCGCGCACGCCGCCACCGCCGGGGGAACCATCATGGTCATGCCGGTCCCATAACGTATATTCAAATGACGCATCCGACCCCGCTTCGCGTTCAATGGCCTCGAACGCAGCACAGATGCCATCGCGGAGCGATTCGAACCACCTCCGTGCTGCCTGTTGGCGCTCATCAAGTATCAGGGTCATGTCATATCTCCCGGAAATGAATGGGTCTGTCTAAGACCTTCTGCCAGAGCGATGCCAGCCGATACAGAAATGTTCAAGGACCGAAATCCTACGGCCATTGGAATATACACCCGCGCGTCGGCGCGCGCATGGACTTCCGGCGGTGCGCCTCTACTTTCAGACCCCATTAAAATCACATCGTCTAATTGAAACTGGAACCTGGGCAGGGGGGTAGAGGCCTTGCTCGACATCAAAACGATCCGGGCACCATTTAATGAGTCCAAAAACGCCGCCCAATCCGGATGGCGCTGAATTTTCACATGGTCGACATAATCCATCCCCGAACGTTTCAGCGCGCGTTCCGAAAATGCGAAACCGCAGGGTTCAATGATATCGCATGTCACGCCAAAACATGCAGAAGTACGCAAAACGGCGCCGACATTTCCCGCCATGTCCGGTTGATACAGCGCAATGCGCATTCAAAACTCCTGCTGAAAACCTGTTTGCGACGATTAGCGCGCATCCTGCTGCACTGGCAACCGCGCGTGTTGTCTTGCCAGCAAAAACGAGCGCGCAAATAGCAAAATAGCGGCAGGTGGATAAAATCAGCCGAGCGGCTAAACTTGTCGAAACGGCCGCCGTAATACTGGATTAGACCGCGAGGTCATGGTTTCGCTAACTGCTTTGTTAAGACGCTGGTCCGTCGGAAATCATGGTCTCAAAGGTCTGCAGAGCCTGGCTGTCATTCAGCGGTGCTTGAATATATCGGCTTCCGGACGCCGTCCCACCCACTTGGCTCCGGAAGCCGGTTTTCGTTACCGCTTAAACGAAATTGTTGCGCGCAGCCCGCCTGTACTGCGGTTTTCCAACCGTACGTCGCCGCCATGCGCGCGGGCGATAGCGCGCGAGATCGTCAGGCCAAGCCCCGATCCTCCCGTTGACCGGCTGCGCGACCGCTCTGCGCGCACAAAGGGTTCAAACATATTCTCGGACAGCGCGGCGTCTATGCCTGGGCCGTCATCGTCAATATCGACGAAGACCATCCCAGCCTCTTCGCGCACCGCAAGCGATGCGCGGTTTCCATACGTGATGGCATTGCCGATCAAATTGCGCAGCGCACGCCGGATAAGTACGGGGCGGATATGTGCGACCGTGCGCCGGTCAGATACCGTCACCTCTGCTCGGTCAAATTCGCTCGCGACCGATTCGATCATCGCACCAATATCGACCGACTGAAGTGGCTCGCCCGATTTCCCAAGCCGCGCCAGCGTCAATATGTCGTCCAAGATTGTAACCATCTCATCAATGGTCGACGCCATTTTTTCGCGCTCTTCATCGTCGTCAACGGATTCAATTCGAACGCGAAGCGCAGCCAGCGGCGTTTTCAGATCGTGGCCAATGGCGCCAAGCATGACATCCTTTTCACCCAACAAGTTCGACACACGGGCCTGCATCGCGTTAAATGCCACGATGAGTTGCTGCACATCGTCGGGTCCAGCGCGCTCCATCGGTTCAGGCTCACCTGCAAGGCCAACGCGGCGCACGCGTTTGGTCAGGTCCTCCAACGGACGCGCGATTCGTCTGGCGACGAGGGCCAGCGGAATCATGACTGCAGCGAACAGGGTAAATGTCTGTAGTAGCAACGCAAAGATGGAGGCGTTTTCATTGGGGCGAACAAGTCCTGCTGCATTTACCCACCGCCCATCCGGCAGACGCGCAGAAAACAGGACAGCTCTGCTGGGCGTATCACCGCTTGCTCGGCGAAAGCGGGTGGCCTGCCAGCGGCGCAGTTGTGGCTCGCGCAATTCCGGGGGCAAAGCGTTCACCGAGACAGCGGAAATACGAACGTCGGACAACTCTATGTCGCCTTGGCGCAAAAACTCCTGCGCGCGCACAGACATTTCGCTTTGATAATCCGCGCGCGGGATATCAAGTGGTGCAGGTGAAGTAGTCATTGCTACGACGCCAGCGCGGCGGCCAGCGCGCGTTGATCCGAAACGTTCCCGCGCGGCGCTCGGCACGTTGATAGCAGGGTCAAATGCATCAACGCTGTGCCGCTCAATCTGATTGGCGACGCGACCTACCACCATTACGGACGTTTCGGCCACCGCCCGCGTGCGCACGCCCGACAGCAATAATGCCGCGTTTACCGACTGTGCGATCAAAAGCGCGGATGCAGCAACGAGCAAAATCTGCCCATACAGGCTCTTGGGCCAAAGACGGAAAACGCGCGTCGCCATCAAAGCCGTGTGACCGTGGTCGAAAAGCGATAGCCGCCGCCCCAAATGGTTTTGATATGCTGTGGATCTTTGGGATCACGCTCGATCTTGCGGCGCAAGCGGCTAACTTGGTTGTCGATGGCCCGATCAAATGGCCCGCCCTCGCGTCCGCGCGTGAGGTCAAGCAACTGATCGCGCGTAAGCACTTGGCCGGCGCGTTCGACCAATGCCTCAAGCATCCGGAATTCGCCCGAGGACAAGGGCACCAATACGCCTTCCGGGTCATGGAGCGTCTGTTCAGTGGTGTTGATGGTCCAACCGTCAAAATTGAAACTGTTGCCGCTGCGGTCGGGCTTGGGCGCACCAGAGGTGACGCGGCGTAAGACTGCTTTGATTCGCGCGACCAGTTCCCGCGGGGAGAAAGGTTTAACGACATAATCATCTGCGCCGATTTCGAGGCCGATAATGCGGTCGGTTTCTTCGGATTTAGCGGTAAGCAATATCACAGGTGGGCCATCATGCGCCGAGATATGTCGGCAAAAGCTAAGCCCGTCTTCGTCGGGCATCATGATGTCTAGCAACACCAGATCAATGTCATAGGACAAAAGCGCCGAACGCGCGGTAGAGGCTATGGCTGCGTCAGTGACGCGGAAACCCTGCCGCTCAAGATATTTCCCCAATGGCTCGCGAATCGATGCTTCATCATCAACGAGCAAAAGATGGGGACGAGATTTGTTCATATCACAAATACTTATGGATGGTTTCGGCCTTAGGCCAGAAGAAAGGCCGGAGGAGAAGGAAAGGAAACTCCTCCGGCCAAGAATTGACACGGTCCAAAGGGGAGGAAGACCGCGCCAGCAAAGCTCGTTAGCCGCCGTTAGGTTGCACAGGAGGGGCGTTTCGGCCGCCCCAATTGCCCTTACGGCCGGCCTTGCGCTCATCCATCGTGATGCTGCCGTCATTATTGGCGTCGGCCTTGGCAAAGCGTGCTTCAACAGCCGCGCGGAACTCGGCCAGTGATACGGCCTTGTCGTTATTGGTGTCGGCACGTGCCATCATGGCCATGCCTCTACCGCTGCGGCGGCCGCCTTTTATGCCCATCTTGCCACGCTCGGCGCGTTTGGCTTGTCGGTCTTCACGGCGTTCACTGCGTACTTCATGGATGGCCATAAATTCGCTCTGGCTGATGGAGCCGTTATTATCGGCGTCCATCTTCGCAAAGCGCCTGGTCATCATTGCGGTCCGATCAGCAGCGTTGAATACGCCATCATTATTGGCATCCATCTTTGCAAAGCGGGCATCACCAGCCGCAATTGCTTCAGCCTTGGTCACGATGCGGTTGCCGTCCTGATCGGCTTTACCGGGAGCAGCATAGAGCGCCGCACCCGACGTAACGGAAAGGGCCATGAGGCCCGCATAGATTGAAAGTTTCTTCATCTTGGTCGCTCCTTATTGTCTTCCGCATGACAGCAGATGACTGGGGTATAGGAGGTATATGTCGTAATAGTTTGTCGCAGCAATGGCTGCTTTGTCACAAAATGTATCAACATGATGGTGCGCCAGACGATATTTTGGCGAACGTTGGAGCGGGTGAGGGGGTGCCGAAGGCGAACGGAGCGCAGTGGAGGACAATTGAACCCCGGCCCTGTCAGCAAAGAAATGGGCGAACGTTGGAGCGGGTAAGGGGAATCGAACCCCTCTAGCTAGCTTGGAAGGCTAGTGCATTACCACTATGCTATACCCGCGACGGACCAAATGGCCGTTGGAAGCGCCGCTATTGCCATTATCCGGCGCAAGCGTCAACGCCCTGATTGCAAAAGAAAGGGCCGCAAAAGCGGCCCCTCCAAAATAGGTTTCGTACAATCAGTGCTTTTTGTCAGCCCAGATCGTCTTGTATGACATCCATGCAAGTACCGTGAAGATAAGCAGGAAGCCAAGGGCCGCCCAACCGGCGCTCTTGCGGTTTTCCATCTTTGGCTCGGCAGTCCAGGCCAAGAATGCCGAAACGTCTTTCGCCATCTGTTCCTTGGTTGCCTTCGTACCATCATCATAAGCGACTTGATCGTCGACGGCGATCGGGTTGGCCATGGCGATGTTCAATGTCGCAAACCATGGGTTAAAGTTAAGGCCTGGAGGTGTCGTCGCTTCAGGAAATTCCTTCAGCAGTTCTTTGCCTTCTGCGTTCTTGTAACCCACTTGCTCGCGGTAACCCATCAGCAGCGAATAGACATAAGCCGTACCATCAGCACGCGCCTTGGTGATCAGAGAGAGATCAGGTGGAAGCGCATTGTTGTTGGCTGCACGTGCAGCAACTTCGTTCGCAAATGGCGATGGAATTTTGTCAGCAGGAATGGCAGGCCGTGTAGCCGCTTCACCCGTTTCGGGGTTGATGCTTGGCACTTCGGTCTTCCAGGCCTTAGCCAGTGTCTTTACTTGCTCTTCATTGTAACCCAACGCAGCAAAGTCGCGGAAGGCAACGAGCTTTAGGCTGTGGCAAGCGGCGCAGACTTCGGAATATACCTTCAATCCACGCTGCAACTGACCGCGGTCGAATTTGCCGAAAGGACCGTCCTGCGGAAAGCTTACAGCCAAAGGTTTTTCGTAGAACTCATGCTCAGCTGTTGGCTGTGCTGGTTCCTGTATCGCCGTAATAACGGTGTCCCCAAGACCAAGCAGAAGCATGCCGCTGAAAAACAGGCCTACTAAAAAAGCAACTAAACGAACCATGATTATGCTTTCCCTGTTTTACGCAGCCGCTGTTTGAAGCGGTTTGCCGGTCACAGCTTCAGTAATTGAATTTGGCAACGCAAGTGGCCGTTCAATGCGCGAAACGATTGGCAAGATGATCAAAAAGTGAGCGAAATAATATGCTGCTGCAATCTGGCTAAGCACAACCCACTGGGTGTAAGGTGGCTGCGCACCGCAATAGGTCAATATGACCAGGCACGGGATCAAACCAAACCAGAAGAATTTGCGGAACAGAGGGCGATAATGACCCGAACGCACTGGCGATGTGTCCAACCATGGCAGGAAGAACAACAGCAAGATCGATCCGAACATCGCAAGCACGCCCATCAACTTGGCTTCAATGAGAATGATGCCAGTGAATGGGATGCCGAAGTCGACGGTAAACGCCTTCAAAATCGCGTAGAATGGCAAGAAATACCATTCAGGCACAATGTGTGCTGGTGTCGACAGTGGGTTTGCAGGGATATAGTTGTCGGGATGGCCCAACATATTCGGTGCAAAGAAAGTCACGGCAACGAAGAAGATCAGGAAAATTCCAAGGCCGAAGCCGTCCTTCGCAGTGTAATATGGGTGGAATGGAACTGTGTCCTGCTCGCCCTTTACGCTGACGCCTGTCGGGTTTGACGAACCGGGAATGTGGAGCGCCCAAACGTGCATGATGATCACGCCCGCAATGACAAACGGCAATACAAAGTGCAGCGAGAAAAAGCGGTTCAGCGCAGCCTGATCGGGCGCGAATCCGCCCAAAATCCACTGACGCAATGGCTCACCCACCAATGGAATGGCGGAGAAGAAGCCCGTGATAACCTGCGCACCCCAGAAGCTCATTTGGCCCCAAGGAAGAACATAACCCATGAACGCGGTTGCCATCATCAACAAGAAGATGGTGACACCAAGCAACCAGATCATTTCACGTGGCGCTTTGTAAGAACCGTAGAAAAGGCCGCGGAATATGTGAATGTAGACGACGATGAAGAAGAAGCTTGCGCCGTTCATGTGCGCATAACGCAAGAACCAACCTGCGTTCACGTCGCGCATGATGTGCTCTACGCTGTTAAACGCGCCGTCGACGCTTGCATAATAATGCATGGCGAGGACAATGCCGGTTACGATCTGGATCATCAAAGCGACGCCGGCAAGGACGCCGAAGTTCCAGAAATAGTTCAGGTTACGGGGAACCGGATAACCGGCGCCGACTGCGTTATAGACCAGACGCGGCAGGGGTAGGCGTTCGTCCACCCACTTACTCACCGTGCCTTGCGGCTTATACTCTTGTGCCCAAGGGAAGCTCATTGCGTTCTAGCTCCTCAACCGATTTTGACGACTGTGTCAGAAATGAATGCGAATTCCGGAACGACGAGGTTCGTCGGGGCTGGACCCTTCCGGATGCGTGCGGCCGTGTCATAATGTGAACCATGGCAAGGGCAGAAATAGCCGCCATATTCACCTTTGACTTCGCCAGAGGCTGCACCCAGCGGCACGCAACCCAAATGGGTGCAGACGCCAAGGGTGATGAGCCAATTTTCTTTGCCGGGTTTGGTGCGGTCGGCAAGTGTTTGTGGATCGCGCAAGCTGCCGACATCGACCTCATTGGCCTCTTCTACTTCGGCAGGCGTCAAATTGCGGATAAACACTGGTTGCTTGCGCCAGCTGGTCTTGATCGACTGGCCTGGCTGGATCGCAGCAACGTCAACCTCGATCGAGGCCAAGGCAAGCACGTCAGCACTTGCGCTCATTTGCGATACCAATGGCATGGCAACAGCAGCAGCGCCTACGCCAGCGAAGCTGACGGTTGCGATGTGAATGAAGTCGCGGCGACGAACGGGGGTTGCTCCACCATCGCCTGCAACGCGCAAATCCTCAACCGGAATGCCATCCAAAGTCGCGCTGTCAGCGTTCAATGCTGCTGCGACTGGATCGGCTGGCGCCTTTGCTGGCTTTTTACCTACGCCATTAGTATTTTTGACTGTCGACATAATCTGCCCTTTTTGCGTCGCGGATCAGGCCCGCGCAATACCGTCGAGATCCTATCACTCCAGCCGCGCAACGCAAATTGGCGCACGGCAAGGGCGATTCAGCGGCCACATAGACGTCTTTCCAATCATTTGCCAACAGGCAATTTGGTCGCCAATGTAGCAAACGACGCCAGCTTGATTGCATTTTGCGAAACCAGCGGAAATTGGCCGCTAAAGCTTGCCTAAAGTAACATAATACGACTAAAGGGCGGAAATTTTATTCGATTATTGTTGGAGTGATACCCATGGCGACAAATTGGACGCCTGAAAGTTGGAGACAAGCAACGGGCATACATATGCCGGTTTACAAGGACGCTGTTGCGTTAGCCGCGACTGAAGAGACCTTGCGCAATTACCCGCCGCTGGTTTTTGCCGGTGAAGCGCGTAACCTCACAACCGATCTTGCCAAGGTCGCGGAAGGCAAAGCGTTCCTGCTTCAGGGCGGAGATTGCGCCGAAAGTTTTGCCGAATTTCACCCGAATAACATCCGCGATACATTTCGCGTTATTCTGCAGATGGCCGTCGTACTGACTTTCGCGGGCAAGCTGCCTGTGGTGAAACTTGGCCGCATGGCTGGCCAGTTTGCCAAGCCGCGTTCAACGCCAACAGAAACAATAAACGGTGTTGAACTGCCAAGCTATTTCGGGGACATTATCAACGACATTGAATTCGTGGCAGAAGGCCGTGAGCCTGACCCTGCGCGCATGGTCCGTGCTTACAGCCAGGCGGCGTCGACGCTGAACCTGCTCCGCGCCTTTTCCAACGGCGGCTATGCCAATCTTCAGCAGGTCAACGCTTGGACGCATGATTATATGGGCCGTTCGCCATGGGCGCAGAAATATCGCGAGACCGCAGATCGTATTAGCGAAGCCTTGGCCTTTATGGAGGCGTGCGGAATCACGCCGGAGACGGTGCCGCAGATTAAGGGCACGAGTTTCTACACCAGCCATGAAGCATTATTATTGCCTTATGAGCAAGCGATGACGCGTCAGGACAGCCTGACTGGCGGTTGGTATGATACCTCCGCGCATTTCCTTTGGATTGGCGATCGCACGCGTTTCGAAGGTTCGGCCCATGTCGAATTCCTGCGCGGCATTGGCAACCCCATTGGGATCAAATGCGGCCCAAGTTTGGCCGCGGATACGTTGCTGCGGATGCTCGACACCTTGAACCCCGCACGTGAGGCAGGGCGAATTACGCTGATCTCGCGTTATGGCTATGACAAGGTGGAAAGCGGCCTACCTACCTTAGTGCGTGCAGTGCAGCGTGAGGGTCATCCAGTCATCTGGTCCTGCGACCCAATGCACGGCAACGTCGTCAAGTCCGCCAGCGGATATAAAACGCGGCCTTTTGAGCGTATCTTGGCCGAGGTGCGGGGCTTTTTCGCGGTTCATCGAGCTGAGGGCAGCTTTGGCGGTGGCATCCATATCGAGATGACTGGCCAGAATGTCACCGAGTGCACAGGCGGCGCAGTGGCCGTAACCGACGAAGGTCTGGCGGATCGGTACCACACGCATTGCGACCCACGCCTCAACGCGGCGCAGTCGCTTGAATTGGCGTTCTTGCTGGCCGAAATGTTGAATCAAGAAATGACCGAGCGGGCGAAAAAGGCGGCATAACAACCGACTTTTCCGCTGCTGCGCGGCAAGTCTTGGCAGCGACGTCTACTGCGCGGTGGATTCCAAGCGATAGCCGTAACCGAACACGGTGAATATGCGGAACCCGTTTTCAGGCTGCAAATGCAACTTCGTCCGTACCCTCGAAATGTGCATATCGAGCGTGCGTGTCGAAAGCGAGGCTGTTGTACGCCAAATAGTTTGCATGATAAAATTTCGGGACAATGTCCGGTCCGCATTTTTGAAAAACAGTTCAGCCAGCTCGAATTCCTTTGCTGTCAGAAGCACGGTCTTGTCTTGCATGCCAACGCTTTGGTCGAGGCGGTTCAGCAGATAAATGCCGTACGTGACATGGGTATCAAATGCACCGGAACCTGCATTGCGGTGCAACAACGCGTTCACGCGTGCTATGATGACTGAGCGATCTTCAGGCTTGGTGATATAATCGTCAGCACCGGCGTTCAAAGCCTCAATGATTTCGCGCTTGGCGGATCGATTGGTCATCATGATGACGGGTGGTCGATCGGTCAAGTTGGCTTGCATCCATGTCATGATGGGCATTCCGTCTTTGGTCGGGATCGTCCAGTCAATAATGACGAGGTCAAATTTCTCGGTGGCCAACACCTGAGTCAAAGCATCGCCGTCGGCATAGCCCACCGCCTCATGGCCAAGTTCTTCTATAATGAGCTTAAGATGCGCCACCACATCCGACTCAACGTCGGCAATTACTACTCTCATTTTATGGTCCGCCCCTCAGCAACCGGCCGATATTACGGCAATGAGGTATAAATAGGCCAGAAATCATATAGTTACCAGACAACCAGCCAAATATTGACAAACCTTTACAATAATTTTCAAAAAAATACAATTTTTTTCAGAAAATGCGTTGGCTGGGGCGGCAGGGATCGAACCTGCGAATGGCGGCATCAAAAGCCGCTGCCTTACCGCTTGGCGACGCCCCAGCAAGCCAGTAATCTGGCCGGTGCGGGCGGCTTATATCGCGGGAATATTATTGCGCAACTGCTTAATCGACACGTTGCACCCAGCCGTGGGTGTCCGCGACCGTTCCGCGTTGGATATCCACAAGTTTTGCGCGAATTTGCTGAGTCATCTGCCCGGCACCGCCAGCACCGATGGTAAAACTGCCTTGGGCGGATTGCACCTTTCCAACCGCCGTCACGACCGCTGCGGTGCCGCAGGCGAAGGTTTCTACCAACCGGCCTGATTGCGCATCAGCGCGCCATTGATCGATCGCATAGCGTTCCTCACGCACATTCAGGCCTTGTTCGCGTGACAAGGTCAGCACGGAATCGCGGGTGATGCCTTCCAATATCGTTCCATCGGCTGGCGGGGTGATGATCGACCCGTCATCGAACAGGAAAAACAGGTTCATGCCGCCCAATTCCTCAACCCAACGATGTTCGGCTGCATCGAGAAATACGACCTGATCGCAACCCTGCTTGATGGCTTCGGATTGCGCGACGAGGCTGGCGGCATAGTTGCCGCCACATTTTGCAGCGCCAGTGCCGCCCGGTGCCGCGCGTGTGTAATGTTCAGAGACCCATATCGAAATCGCGGGCGCGCCGCTTTTGAAATAATTGCCTGCTGCCGAGGCAATCACCATGAACAGATATTCGGCAGAAGGCTTCACGCCCAAAAACACTTCACTGGCAATCATAAATGGCCGCAGATAAATAGAGCCGCCATCAACCGGCGGAAACCAGTCCTTGTCCACCTCAACCAGTTGCTTGCAGGCTTGAAGAAACATGTCTTCAGGCAATTCGGGCATCGCCAGGCGTTTGGCCGAGCGTTGAAAGCGACGGGCATTTTGTTCGGGGCGGAACAGAGCCATTCCGCCATCGGCAAGGCGATAAGCCTTCAACCCTTCGAAAATCTCTTGCGCATAATGCAGAACGGCAGTCGCAGGATCGAGCATCAATGGCCCACGCGGCCCGACCTTTGCATCATGCCAACCCTTCGCGTCCGAATAACGGATGGTCACCATATGGTCGGTGAATATGCGACCAAAACCGGGATCGGCAAGCTGTGATGCGCGCTCGGCCGGATCAACGGGGTTCGGGTTTGCCTCAAAAGGAAATGCGCCAGCGGTCATGGAAGCTCTCGTCTATTAGGGTCTTGCACTGTCCTATGGGCTAGGCCAAGATACGTCAATATGGCTGTCCCATCTTCTGTTCCTGTCACGCCTGCTGCCTCGCCCTTGTTCCTTCGCGAACACGAAGTTCGACGCGGGGTGGAGCTTTTGTTTTTCGGTTACACGCGGCTGACGCGTGCCATTGACGACGGATTGGCAGAACATGGCCTTGGCCGCGCGCACCACCGTGCGCTCTATTTCATTGCGCGACAGCCGGACCTGCCGATTAGCGCGTTGCTTAAAATCCTTGCCATAACGAAGCAATCTCTTGGCCGCGTGCTGACCGATTTGGGTGACAAGGGCCTTGTCGAAACCCGGACGGGTAATATTGACCGTCGGCAGAAACTGTTACGACTTACGGTCGAAGGGGCTCAATTCGAAGCGCAATTGTTCGAGGCGCTGCGCACCAGTCTGGCGTCGGCATATGCAGCGGCGGGGCAGGAATCGGTGACTGGATTCTGGCGCGTACTCGAAGGCTTGATACCCGCAGAGGACAAGGCCATGGTCGTTGCCTTGCAGAAGGATATTTGATGCGCGACACCCTTACACGGCTTGAACAGACCATCGCGCAAAGGCAAGGGGCCGTGCCCGACAGCAGTTATGTCGCATCGCTGTTCGCCAAAGGCCGCGGCAAAATTGCGCAAAAGGTTGGCGAAGAGGCGACCGAGACAATCATCGCTGCGCTTTCGGGTGACGGGCAACATGTTACCGCGGAAGCCGCCGACCTGGTTTTCCATTTGATGATATTGCTGCGTGATGTTGGCGTGTCATTTGACGATGTTCTGACCGAGCTTGATCGCAGAGAAGGCGTGTCCGGCCTCGTTGAAAAAGCGACGCGTAAATAGGCCAAGGAGTGATGCATGCCGATTGACCCGACATGGGAATATGACGACCAGAATATTTTCGCCAAGATTTTGCGCGGTGAGATACCCAGCAAGCAGGTTTTCGAGGATGAATGGGCCTTGGCGTTTCACGACACCAATCCGCAGGCGCCCGTCCACGTCCTCGTTATTCCTAAAGGCCCTTATGTCAGCTGGGATGATTTCAGCGCCAAAGCCAGCGACGCAGAAATAGCCGGATTTGTCCGCGCCGTTGGCCATGTGTCGCGCGAATTTGGGCTGGTTGAACCCGGATATCGACTGCTTGCCAACATCGGAATGGATTCGCATCAGGAGGTTCCGCACCTGCATGTCCACATTTTCGGTGGAAAACCGCTCGGGCCCATGCTTATGCGGTGAAATTATGTTGCGCGGCCGCATTTTGAGGCTAGGTTCCGCGCGATAAGAAATCCATCGGGGAGAATATGATGGCCGTTGAGCAGCAATCCGTGATGCAGCGCATGTTTGCGCGCAAAACGATCGCACAAGTACAAAGAGAGTCAGCAAGCAGCGAGCTGAAGCGTTCGTTGGGCAAATGGAACCTTCTGCTGTTAGGCGTTGGGTGCATCATCGGTGCGGGCATTTTTGTCCGTACAGGTAGCGCGGCCGCACTGCACGCAGGTCCTGCTGTTATGCTTTCGTTCGTTGTTGCCGG
>Ga0136636_10001130_pt1 | contig 15184 bp, 12 predicted proteins | sample AntDrymUQ8522106_2_FD_104653 | JGI IMG/M metagenome (GOLD analysis project Ga0136636, IMG submission 104653) | Polar desert sand microbial communities from Dry Valleys, Antarctica - metaG UQ852 (21.06) | ecosystem: Environmental > Terrestrial > Soil > Desert | place: Antarctica: Dry Valley... | reverse complement strand
TTGGGCAAATCTATTGATAGTCATGTAGTTTGACCAAAGGCGTGAGGGAAATTAAGTCTTCACAATTTGCACCCCAACCATGCAGAGCGACGATCGCTCCGAGGGCTTCAGGATTTGGCAGTTGAGCAGGAAATGCTTGGTAATTTAAGGTCATGAGCAAAATTATATATAAATATTGTGATTGCCATACAGCGCTTTGCGCTTTTGTAAAACCTAGATAAATTTTTGGAAGTGCCGCGAAGCGGCACTTCCAAAAATTTATCTGTACCTTTTAAAGCCTCAACTTTTCCTTTTGCGTAAGTTCTAATATTTCAAAATTGTAGACTTGCGATCACGAATATATCAGGGCAAACATAAATTGCGTCACAAAGTTGAATAGGATCGATAATGAGTTAAGTATTTGTAAAGAATTAACAGCGTATGTTATCAGCCTACCGTGACCATGTTGCCGATCGCGCCGCCCAAGGGATTCCACCTCTGCCCCTCGATGCTCAGCAAGCCTCAGCCCTTTGTGAGCTATTGCAAAATCCCCCCGCAGGTGAGGAAGAATTTTTACTAGCGTTACTACGCGATCGCATTCCCCCTGGTGTCGATCAAGCTGCCTATGTGAAAGCGGGATGGCTAACTGCGATCGCTAAGGGCGAAAGCAGATCGCCATCAGTCAGCCCAGCCTATGCGGTGGAATTGCTTGGCACGATGGTCGGTGGCTATAACGTACAGACTCTAATTGATTTATTAACTAATGATGAGTTGGGCGATTTGGCAGTAACGGCGCTCAAAAAAACGCTGCTAGTATTTGATGCTTTTAATCAAGTTTTAGAATTATCAAAAACTAACGCTAGAGCGAAATCTGTCATCAATTCATGGGCGGCGGCGGAATGGTTTACCAGCCGTCCTGCCTTGCCTGAAACTGTGACCGTGACTGTATTTAAAGTCACAGGCGAAATCAATACCGATGACTTCTCCCCTGCTTCTCAAGCATTTTCGCGTCCTGACATTCCCCTCCACGCCCTCTGTATGTTGGAATCGATGATGCCAACGGGCTTGCAAACTATTGCCGAACTCAAGCAAAAAAGTCATCCCGTCGCCTTTGTCGGTGATGTCGTGGGAACAGGCTCTTCGCGCAAATCAGCGATTAACTCGGTGCTGTGGCACATTGGCAACGATATTCCCTTTATTCCCAATAAGCGATCGGGCGGTGTAATTCTCGGAAGTACGATCGCACCAATTTTCTTTAATACTGCCGAAGATGCAGGAGCATTACCGATTCAATGCGATGCCACCAAATTGGAAACAGGTGATGTGATTATCATCCACACGCGCGAAGGAAAGATTACTAACGCGGCGGGTGAAACTCTCTCTACCTTTAGCCTCACCCCTGACACGATCGCCGATGAAGTTCGCGCAGGTGGACGGATTCCGCTCTTGATTGGTCGCAGCTTAACCGCTAGAACCCGTCAGGCTTTGGGACTTCCCGCTAGTGACGTGTTCATTCTTCCCGCCACTCCCGCCGACACAGGCAAAGGCTATACCCTCGCTCAAAAGATGGTCGGCAAAGCTTGCGGTGTAGCAGGTGTGCGTCCCTACACTTCCTGCGAACCCTTGATGACTACTGTTGGTTCCCAAGATACGACAGGACCCATGACTCGCGATGAGTTGCAGGAACTTGCTTGTTTAGGATTTAGCGCTGACTTGGTGATGCAGAGCTTCTGCCATACCGCCGCTTATCCAAAACCCACCGACATTAAAACTCATAAGGAACTTCCCGACTTCTTCTCCAATCGTGGTGGTGTTGCCTTGCGCCCTAATGATGGCATTATCCATTCTTGGTTAAATAGAATGCTTATGCCCGATACCGTCGGCACTGGTGGCGATTCCCATACCCGTTTCCCCTTGGGCATTTCCTTTCCCGCAGGTTCAGGCTTAGTCGCCTTCGCCGCCGCCCTTGGCATCATGCCCCTCGATATGCCCGAATCTGTATTAGTGCGATTCACAGGCGAGTTACAAGCTGGTGTGACCCTACGCGATGTCGTAAATGCTATTCCCTATATTGCCATTCAACGCGGATTGCTCACCGTTGAGAAGAAGAACAAAAAGAATGTCTTCGCAGGTCGGATTATGGAAATCGAAGGTTTGCCTAATCTGAAAGTGGAACAAGCCTTTGAACTCACCGATGCCACCGCCGAGCGTTCCTGCTCTGGTAGCACGATTAAACTTAGTACGGAGACTGTTGCTGAATACTTACGATCAAATGTCGCTTTGATGAAGAACATGATCGCTCGCGGCTATAGCGATGCTAAAACTCTATTACGCCGTATCGCCAAAATGGAAGAATGGCTGGCAAATCCCATTCTCATGGAAGCCGATCCCGATGCCGAATATGCGGAAATCATCGAGATCGATCTCAATGAAATCAAGGAGCCAATTGTTGCTGCACCTAACGATCCTGACAATGTGAAGTTGCTCTCGGAAGTGGCAGGCGATCGCGTGGATGAGGTCTTTATCGGCTCTTGCATGACCAATATCGGACATTACCGCGCCGCCGCCAAGGTTCTCGAAAAGGAAGCCGCCGTCAAAGCTCGTCTCTGGGTTGCACCACCCACCCGCATGGATGAGTTCCAACTCAAAGAAGAAGGAATCTACAGCACTTTCGGTATCGCTGGCGCAAGAACGGAAGTCCCTGGTTGTTCTCTCTGCATGGGAAATCAGGCAAGGGTTGCCGATGGTGCGACCGTGTTCTCCACTTCCACCCGCAACTTCAATAATCGCATGGGCAAGGATGCTCAAGTCTATCTCGGTTCAGCAGAATTAGCGGCGGTCTGTGCCTTGCTAGGCAAGATTCCCACGGTGGAAGCATATCAAGCGATCGTCACTAAGAAGATCGATCCTTTTGCTAGTGATCTCTATCGCTATCTCAATTTCGATCAAATTAGCAATTTTGAAGATCAAGGTCGAGTGATTGCTCTAGAGGATATGCCTCGCATTGAGGATATTTTGGGTATGCCTATGGGCGCGAAGTAAGTAGGCAAGCATGATTAAACCCAAAACCCAAGAAGCTGTGGCGCACGCTAAGCGTGCGCCACAGCTTCTTGGAGTTTAATTATGCTTACTTGCTTGTTCTTAATAGTTGTAAGCATAGACTCAAGCAAGCATTGTCTCCACTATTTTAATCTGCAATCACTAACATGAAGATGCGATCGCTGTTTTACGTTGTGGAAATAGGCGGTTAGGATTGCTTGAAATCAACATTTTCATAGATGAGTGATAGCGAAAGATTAAGATCTATGCTAGTTAGTTGAACCTCAGGATCGTTAACGGTTAAATCTAAACTATTGATTGTTAGATATTCCCAAACCTCTGTACGATCGCTGCGACGATAGAACTCAATACTCGGAGAATCTGAATTGATGAGCATATATTCTTTTAATGAGTCGATCTTTAGATAGTTGCGTAACTTAATCCCGCGATCGCGACTTTCTGTAGCAGGAGATAAGACCTCAGCAATTAAACAAGGATATTGTAAAAACTCCTTAGCATAGCGATCGCGAGGTTCGCAACTAACAACAACATCAGGAAAGTAATAAACATTATTTGGAATGGTCATTACTTTGGCATCACCACCAAGGATACGACAATCTTTGCCACGTAAATGACTGCGAATCAGTACAATTAAATTAAGGGCAATTTCATTGTTTTCAAGCTTCCCACCTGTCACCTCGATAACTTCTCCATACTCATATTCATATCTACCTTCTCGTGTTACTTCCCACTCTAGATATTCTGTAAGTGATAGGCTAGGCGATGAGGTAGTAACAATCATAAATTTTACCGACAATTTTTATATTGATTATAATCAGAAACTGTGTTTAATGATCGCACTTTTGATGTTGAGAAATAGGCGATCAGGTCTTCTGAATGGGCGATCGCGTTTTGATTTGGTGAGGATTGGAATTGCGATCGCGTTTTGATTTTTCGGGGGATGGGCGGTATGTTAAAATTTAGCTAATTAACTAGTAGAGATTCTCTTATGACTTCCCTAGTAGAAATTAAGAGCGCGATCGCCAGCCTATCTGATGATGAAACATCAGTATTGTTTTCATGGCTACAAGAGCGTGTAGATGACAATTGGGATAACCAAATAAGAATTGACGCTCAAGAAGGGAAACTAAACAGAGCTATTCAAAGAGCGCAAGCCCACATTGCTGCAAATCGCGTAAAGAAACTTGATGAAGTCAATAAATAACTGATCCTTATAGCAAAGCTAAAGTTATCTAGCGCAAACCAAAACCCAAGAAGCGCCGCAACTCGCTTCTTGGGTTGTATGTCCCAAGCCAAGCAAGTTTTTAAGAAAGTGCAAAGCGCTGTAATGAGAGCTTACGAAATGGCTTGAAATGATAGCATTATGGTAGAAAGAGCATCTAAAACTTCTGTGCTACTCCCTTCGCAGTCAAAGATTATCGTTGCGGCGCGGAGCGCCGCAACGATAATCTCTTGGGTTTAATGTCTAATCCTATGCCAGGAAGGGAGTAAGTAGATAGGCGTAATAAAGTCCAAAAGGCTGTGGTGCACGCCCAGCGTGCGCCACAGCCTTTTGGACTTTAAATTTTCTTTTGCCTACCTACTTATCGGATGCACGGATTAAATAGAAGCTTAGGGTTTAACAATTATCGATTAACAAGTCCACTATGTCCGATCTCAAAGTCAGCGAAGCTGTAGCCAAACTCTACAACACCTATCCTTTCCCACCTGAGCCGATTCTTGATGAGCCACCCCCTGGTTATAACTGGCGTTGGAATTGGCAAGCTGCCTATAGCTTCTGCACAGGACAGAAACCTCCAAAAAATAATATACGGATTCTAGATGCGGGCTGTGGATCGGGAGTGAGTACTGAATATCTTGTCCATCTCAATCCTGAAGCCTCAGTGATTGGCATTGATCTTAGTGAAGGAACCCTCGCTGTCGCTAAAGAACGTTGTCAGCGATCGGGGGCAAATAGAGTGGAATTTAAACATTTAAGTCTCTTCGATGCCAATCAATTGGAAGGAGAATTTGATCTGATTAATTCTGTGGGAGTGTTGCACCACACCGCTGATCCCATTCGGGGCATTCAAGCCTTAGCCAATAAACTTGCCTCAGGTGGTTTACTGCATATCTTCATCTATAGTGAATTAGGTCGTTGGGAAATTAGGTTGATGCAGGAAGCGATCGCACTGCTGCAAGGTGATCAACGCGGCGATTATGTTGATGGCGTAAAAGTCGGGCGGGAAATCTTCGCAAACTTACCAGAAACTAATTGCATTCGCCGCCGCGAACAAGAACGTTGGGCATCTGAGAACTATCATGACGCTTGTTTTGCGGATATGTATGTGCATCCCCAAGAGATTGATTACAATGTAAATACGCTCTTTGAATTAATTGATGCTTCGGGATTAGAATTTCTTGGCTTCTCCAATCCGCAAGTTTGGGATCTTGATCGCTTGATTGGCAAGGCTCCAGATTTAGTCGAAAGGGCGAAAAAACTCACTGAGCGCGATCGCTATCGCCTGTTAGAAGTTCTTGATCCCCACACGATTTCCCATTATGAGTTCTTCTTAGCAAAGCTACCAATTGCTAAACAAACTTGGGTAGATGATGCCGATCTCTTAGCCGCAATTCCTGAACCTAGCCAATGTATTTATGGCTGGCAAGATAGTCCTAACTTCTTTGATTACAACTATCAATTAGTCAAAATTAGCGATCTAGAATGGAAGTTCTTACTGGCTTGTGCTGATAATCAGAACCAAAAGCGTTCCGTTGCCCAAATCTTAGAATCTGTTGAGGCAAACTTAGACGATGTGCGATCGCTAAAAAGGCAACAAATCATCTTTCTACAGTCACAGAACATTCTGCTAAATTAAAACTTAGGGAAACTTTTGAAAGCAAGGCAGAGTCGCGCTTTCAAAAGTTTCTCTGTACTCCCAAGTAGCTAAAAAATCCAAGAAGCTGTGGCGCACGTACAGCGTGCGCCACAGCTTCTTGAGTTCTGGATTTTACTTCGAGGAGCTACCTATTTGAAAACTTGCTTGATTTAAAACACTCTGAAGGATGCTTATCTTAACTGGCTTACTGACAAACTTATACATTCCTGCCGCCAAACAAATTTCTTGATCTTCTTCCATCACACCAGCTGTTAGAGCGATAATTAATGGCTTCCGAGATGTAGCATCATTACCTAAGATACATTTAGTTGCTTCAATTCCATCCATTCTAGGCATTTGAATATCCATCAAAATAACATCGTAATCCTGATGCTCAAGTTTTTCTAGTACTTCTAAACCATCATTAGCGACATCGGCATTGTATCCAAGTCGTTCCAACATCTTTAAAGTCATTACTTGATTAAATTCATTATCTTCAGCTAAGAGTATTTTTAGCTGGGTAAAAGGCTCTTGTGTTTCATGGATAGAAGATATGGATTCATTTTCAGCCTGTGAATCTATTAAAGCTTCGTTTGAAGTTAATGAAAAGTCTGTCTTAATTGGTTGAGCCAAAATGTAAAACTTAAAGATTGTGCCATGACCTAAATCGCTTGATACGATGATGTCACCTCCCATTAGGTTAATAAATTGCTTGCTAATCGACAGCCCTAAGCCAGTACCTTCTCGATACTTATGCTCAGATCTGGATTGAAAAAACGGCTGAAAAATATTTTCTATATCCTCTGAAGCTATACCAATACCTGTATCTTCAATTTCAAAACATAGATATTGTTGGTTACTATCAAAAGATGGATTTTGTCGTTGCTCGGGATAATTTGAGTTGATAGAAACCCTCACATAAACTCCACCTTCGAGGGTGAATTTAATAGCATTATTTAGGAGATTTATTAAAACCTGTCTCAATTTCAACTCATCAGTTTCAATTAGAATATTAGAATCTAACTGGTTATCTATGTTTAAAAATAGTTTTCTTTCTCTAATTTTAATTCCAATAATTTCTTTGACATTAGTTAGCACTCTATCAATATTAAAAGTATTTAGATTCAATTCTTGATTATTAGATTCAATTCTAGACATTGTTAGGACGTTATTAATTAAATTTAGTAAATGCTCGCCGCTATGATTAATGATTTGTAATTGTTCTCCTGTTTCTTTAGTGACACCATCAGCTTCTATAATCAGTTGTGTAAAGCCTAAAATAGCATTTAAAGGAGTTCTTAACTCATGACTCATATTGGCTAAAAACAAACTTTTAGCTTTACTAGCTTGTAGGGCAGTTTCTTTAGCTTGCTGAAGCTCCGTATTCATATTCGTTAGCTCAATCGTTCTATCTAGAACTTTCATTTCCAGTGACTCACTTAACTGTTCTAGTTCTAAATTGATTTGACGTAACGCTTCATTTTTAGAGTTCTCAAATTCATGGATTTGTGCGATCGCCTTTACTAAGGCATCGGCTAAATAATTAATTTCATTGGATGGTAAAGGTTCTTTTAAATCAATATTACCCGTGATTTTACTTTGGCTAACAGCTTTAGTTAGTAATTTTAAAGGGCTTAATGCATATGACTGAATCAGTACAATCATCAGAGCTAAAATTGCTAAAGTTCCACCAAGCATTGTGATGGTGGTAGTGATAAATATTTCCCAACTTTCTTGCTGAGCTTGTTGTAAATCAATGGCAACAATTACTAATCCACGTTTGTTTGTATACCTTGGATCTATGTTTCTAAATAGGCTGCTACTAAAAGGTAAGATATAAACAAGAGCAGGCTTATTATTGATTGTGGTTTCTACTTTCGACTCCAAGCCATTATTTGCCGATTCCTCTAAGAAAGGAATTAATTCGGGATAAATGTTTCTATACTGAATGCTCTGATTATTATTATTGATTTTACTGGTGATAATTGAATTATTGTCAGGGGCTATAATATCAATATCAATCACTGTCGGGAGAGTTGCATAGTTCTGCACCATGCGTTTTAAATTGGTATTTCCATATTCAATTAGACCTTCGGTTCCAAATTCTAAGCTACGAGCAATTGACTGTGCTCTTTTCTGAACCTGACTTTCTAATTCCCTTTGCAGCAGTTGATAATTAATCCATAAAGTAGACGCTCCTACTACTACTAAGGATATGGAAAATCCTCCTAAAAGCTGACGCGACAGACTATTTTTCATGGTTTCCAACTGGCGATCGCCTTCATCAAAGGTTCAGAATCAATCTCTAAATTGTCTCGGATCACTTTTCCATGGCGTAAATCTTTACGCAGTAAAGATTTAGACTCTTGAATTGCTTCTTGCAGTCTTCCATTTTGCTTAAACATTCTCTTGTTTAGAGAAATATTACCTTTCTCTAGACCTGCATATCCCTTCTCAACAGACAGTATAGTTTGACTAGTCTGCCTAGCGATTGACTTAAATACTATATCTGGTTGTATTTCCACATCATGTATAGCATCAAACCAAGCAAGCATAAACTTAGCCACATCTTCCCTGTGATTTTTGAGAAATTTAGAACCTGTGACTAGAGTATCAATAACTAAACTATCAACATCTTTAGTCGTGAAAATAATTTTGCCGCCAGTAACAGACTCAGTTTTAGACATCAGTGGTTCCCACATCACTGCCGCATCAAGACTATTTGATTCCAACAATTCGGCACCCCTTTCATTAGAGACATTCACTATTTCGATATCATCAGGAATTATTTTCTGCTGACTGATGGCTTCCAGCAAAATCAAATGAGCTACTGTCCCAAGTTTTGCGCCTACTTTTTTACCTTTCAGATCACTAATTGAGCTGATCCCTTCACGAGCAACAATGCCATCGGAGCCAGCAGAAATATCAGTAACAAGCACAACTACAGGATTATCATCGCTAGCATCTATTTGCATCAATTCCCAAAGAGCCACAAAACTCATATCCTGAGCGCCACGAATTGTAGCTCTGATATTATCTTGCTGATTGAGAAACTCTACCAAATTAACCTTAATTCCATGCTTCTCAAATAACTTTGCTTCCTTAGCATAAAGGGCGATCGCATAGCCAAGCCAGTCATTTAGACCAACACGCAGTGGTGCTGCTTCTCGTAGCTGCACACAAGCATTTAGAGAGACTACCAATATAAAAGCTATCAGAGTCAGTAGAATTCTAGGAAGCATTTTGTTTCTGGATTGGCTCTAAAAATCATGTTAGCGCAAATTTCTATTTGGGGCGACACAAATTTTGCCAATGTGTCCAGATAATCACCATAGCCATAGTGTCGAGTCGGCAATATTGATAAAGTAATTCTTGCCACTGCGATCGCTCTAATTGTTTTTCGGCATTCAGTTCCCCTTGATTAATTATCCTATTTTCACCGTACATTAGGTCTTGATAAGCTAACATAGCCCCTGCACCTTCATTAACAACTTGGAAGCGATTGCCAATTTGCATTTGTGGCAAAACATCATAAGGGTTCAACACTTTACCATCGCGATCGCGATAGTATTCCTGAAAGTGAGGTACTTCGTGTAAATAGGGATTAGTTTTCCATATCGCTGGCAAAACATACTTTAAGGAAGTCCGACCTTTCATCAAAGGATGGAAATAATGCTTTAGGGTAAGGGCATTCATATCAACAAGCTGTGACGAACCTTTACTTCCCAGCTTTGCAGTGTTTGCAAGCCATGTCATCAACTGTGGATTTTGGTAATCATAGGCTTGCATTTGGTAGTAAATGTCTCGCAGTACGCTATTCTCATGGGTTGCCCAAGTCAAAACCGTACCCTGATCACCTAGACATTCCATTAACGACTCAGCAAACTGGAAATTGGGAAATGTATTCTCTAAATCTAGCCATTCCGTTTGAACTGGAGGTGTATCTGGAGATGTGATTGTGTGACAACTCCACTGAAAAGCCACCTGCTCATAGGTTTGCATTCCTGCTCGATAGGGAATTACCATTCGCGAAGTTTCAAAATCAATGAAATGAATTGGATATTCAGTTTGACTGACGATTTTAGGGAGATATTCAGAAATCCATTCTTTGTTCTTCTGGGTATACTCGATTTGAACTAGTTGACGATAGCTATAGGTGTAGTCATTTAGTTCTTCTAAGGGAACGTCAAACATACCTACCTTCTGCTGCTTGATGAGTTCATTCACCAATGGCGTATCATTGCCGCCAATTCTTCCCATTTGATATAGATCTAATATGTGGTTTTCCACATCAGCAAGATCGCCCCAGCATTCACGAAATCCATCACGGGAATCAAAATCACTAGCTCTATATTCACAACCTTTACAGTTTTTACCAATCGGCGCAAATATCTCTGGTGATTGATTAAGCAAATAGTCAATATATCTTTGGGATTCAGCAGTTGTCGCTTCAACTAGTTCCGCAACTTCTTCTTCAATATCTACCTTGGTTAGAAATTGATCTTGTCTTAAAATTTCTAAGTCACCAGTAAATTCAATTTTGATTCCATTCAACTTCGATAATGAATTTCGATAACTAGAAATTCGCTGAATCTGAAAGTAAGAAGCAAGATTATCAATGGAAGTAGTTTTAGCTCGATCAGGAACAATTAAATTGGGCGAAATCTTGAATTGCTGTTCAGGCAAACTTTCTGCCAACATCTCCTGCAATATACCAACTTGGTAGGCAACATCCTCAATGATGCTTCTCCATTCGCCGCCAACCTTGCCAGTACGCTTATTCCGAAATAGCGATAAATTGCGGTATCTAACTAAGTCTGCATGGGCTTGACTGTCGAATCCCTTGGCTCTAATCTCAATAATTTGAATGCGATCGCCTTGTTTGACCAGAATATCAGCACGCGCAATCCGATGCCCTGAATAAAATACAGGTTCAAATAGAGTCACATTATCTTGTTGCAAATAGGAAATAGTCTCTGCTGCTGCCTTGGCAATACTTTCCTCGGAGCTAAAGTTAGCAGTGAGATAGATTCCTTCAGGATAGAGAAGATGGGCAATTTTACTGATGATAAAGTTCCCATCAGCCAAAATTCTGGTATATCCATCAACACGATCAACCGTGGGATAGCCCAACTTTTTGTAATGAAGCTTTGTTGTGCAACTGCGAGCAGTTTTAAGGTCGGATTTTGTTAGATATAAGGGATGGGACATACTGTTATCTTTGTTCGGGGTGGCAAACTATCGAATCGCCACAAGTATCATTGATGGCGGCAATTAATTCGTACATTCGTCCCATTTCACGCTGGTTTAAATGCATTGTCAATCGCGGCAAATCCATAACATGAGGCTCATTAATTTCGCTAGGAAAGGCTTGACTGCGCTCAATTTCACCCCTAGTAAGAATATCTCCAAAGTTCTTGTTCAACCTTTCCAGATGAACATCATCGATCTCTGCATTTAAGCGAATTACAAATAAGTCATCGACCCATCGGCAGGAATGATAAATGCTGTAAAAAGAACTAATAAATTGACAAGCTTCATTGACATCATCGGTGATTTTATACAGGCTACGATCCTCATCAGCAATTAGTCCCCTAGCCATTAAATTATTCTGTACAAAATGATCCCAATTTTGCCAGTAATCACCACCCTGTTTGTCAATTAAGACAATTGGACGCGGAGTTGTGCGCCCTGTTTGACAGAGGGTTAGACATTCAAAAAATTCATCTTGCGTCCCAAAGCCTCCAGGGAATAGAGCGATCGCATCACTTTCTTTGATGAAATATAACTTGCGCGTAAAAAAGTAACGAAAACTTAGTAGACGCGAAGCATCAGACACAAAAGCATTACCAGACTGTTCAAAGGGCAAATTAATATTTAGTCCGAAGGAGTTGTCGCCAGCCCCCTCATTGCCAGCCGCCATAATGCCGCCGCCGCCACCAGTAATCACCATAAAACCTTGCTTGGTGATCTTTTCAGCAAAATCAAAGGTGCTTTGGTATTCGGGCGTATGACGGGCTGTTCGCGCCGAGCCGAATATACTGACTTTACGCTTAAAGCGATGGGGATAAAACATGGCGATCGCCTTTTGCATATCCTGCAATGACCCTGCCAAAATCTTCCAGTCAAGTCGCTCAACATTCGCATTACCTAATTGAGCGATTGACTCTAAAGCTGCATAGATGAGATCTCCATATTCAGTTGATTCCAGTCGATCAACCAACTGTTGTAAATCACTAGCGAGTGTCTCGATATCCAAAGAAGAAGGAATTTTAGCCATAAAAATCATTTTAACAAGGCTTTGTTATTTGCCATAACCTGCCACTTTATAGGATACTAAAGTAGTAACAAAAGTTAACAAAAAATTAATAATTTCCTATGGCAACCATTACATTTGTGAATGAGGGCAAAGATGCGATCGCGATGGATGGGGCTAATCTCCGCATAAAAGCTCTGGAAAACAACATTGACATCTACAAATTCATGGCGAAGCTGACGAACTGTAATGGCTATGGTCAATGTGCCACCTGTGTTGTAGAGATTACAGAGGGCTTAGAAAATCTCTCCCCCAAGACCTCGTTTGAAGAAAAGAAGCTGAAAAATAAGCCAGAAAACTATCGGTTAGCCTGCCAGACTCTAGTAAATTCAGGTAATGTAAGCGTAAAAACTAAGCCGCAATAGCCTTGATTCATCCTATTTTGTGATTTTTTGCGCCTTTGGCGCAAAAAATCACAAAATGGCATGAATCTGAGCGCTATCTTTAACTTGAGATTGAGATTGCGATCGCCTTATTTAGGTATGTGCGGTAAAACGTACTTCCCAAAAAATCCACAAACTGACGATTAAGTGCTACGTTAAAATAGCATAATTGTCTATAGAACCTTTTAGGCGACAGAGAAACTCCCTATGGCGCGTGATTATTACGAAATTCTCGGAGTCGATCGCAGTACTGACAAAGAGGAAATCAAACGAGCATATCGACGCTTAGCTCGCAAATATCACCCCGATGTCAACAAAGAACCGGGGGCAGATGAGCGTTTTAAAGAAATTAATCGTGCTTACGAAGTCCTATCAGAACCCGAAACCCGTGCTCGTTATGACCGATTTGGGGAAGGAGGAGTGTCAGGAGGCGGCGCATCACCAGACATGGGAGATATGGGCGGCTTTGCTGATATCTTTGAGAGCTTTTTTGGCGGATTTTCTAATACAGGTCAACAACAGGCGCGTCGTCGCAGTGGACCGACAAGGGGCGAAGACCTAAGATTTGACCTAAAGTTAGACTTTCGTGAAGCGGTATTTGGCGGCGAGAAGCAGATCAAGATCTCGCATTTAGAAACCTGTGGCACTTGTAATGGATCTGGCGCAAAACCGGGGACAAGACCACGCACTTGTGGAACCTGTAGCGGTACTGGACAAGTTCGCCGTGCTACCCGTACACCCTTTGGCAGTTTTACTCAGGTTTCCACCTGCCCTACCTGTAATGGGACTGGGCAGACTATCGAAGACAAGTGCGAAAGCTGTAATGGGCTAGGGCTAAATCAAGTCACGAAAAAGCTCAAAATCACAATTCCTGCTGGTGTCGATAGTGGCACAAGGTTGCGAGTTTCGAGTGAAGGTGATGCAGGGCAGCGTGGAGGTCCATCGGGTGACTTATATGTCTACCTATTTGTTCAATCTGACAATGAGTTTGAGCGCGAGGGAATTAGTATCCTCTCTGAGCTTAAGGTTAGCTATCTGCAAGCTATTCTCGGAGACAAAATTGCGATCAATACTGTTGATGGCAAAAAACCTCTAACCATCCCCGCAGGTACTCAACCTGACACAGTATTAACCCTTGAGGGCTTAGGAGTACCCAAACTTGGCAACCCCGTTGCGCGTGGCGACCATTTAATCAAAATCAAAGTTGATATTCCGACCAAGTTAGCTACTGAGGAGCGCGAAGTCCTAGAGAAGCTCAAGGAAAAACAGCTTGGTGGTGCAGCCAAGAGCGGCATCGGTGACCTTTTGGGCGGTTTATTTGGCAATCAAAAGTAACTATCATGTGTATTCAAGCAGTTAAGTTAATTGATTTACGTGGGGTTCCCTGCCCTCTTAGTTTTGTGAGAGCAAAGTTGCATCTGGAAAAGATTGAAACTGGTCAGTTACTCGAAGTACTGCTTGATGGTGGTGAGCCAATTGAACAAGTACCCAATAGCTTGATGTCCGATGGACATCAAATTAAAGGTATCGAAGAACGCGATCGCCACTTTGCATTGACAGTTCAGAAAGCATGATGTCAGATCTAACTGGCACGGTATTGGCTGTGCAAGCCAATTTTTATCGTGTCAAACTAGACCTTGAGTTTACTATTGAGCTATTTGATGAGTCTGGGCAAAAGTACGAGCAAACTATTTGTGAACTACTTTGCACTAGACGTGCCCGCCTCAAGAAAATTGGACAGCAAATTTGTGTTGGCGATATTGTGATCATCGAACAACCAGATTGGCAAGGTGGGCGCGGGGCAATCTCTGAAGTTTCACCCAGACGCAATTTACTTGATCGTCCGACGATTGCCAATGTTGATCGGATTCTATTGATTTTTTCGCTTGCCGAACCTACCCTTGATCCCTATCAACTCAGTCGCTTTTTAGTCAAGGCAGAAAGTGCCAAGGTTGAGGTACTACTATGTCTAAATAAACGTGACCTAGTGGATGACCAAACTTGGAAATTATGGCGCGATCGCTTAAATAGTTGGGGATATGAACCGATCGCGATTAGTACTTACACTCAAGAGGGAATTGATAATCTAGCTCAGCATCTACAAACTGGGGTAACTGTAGCCGCAGGAATGTCTGGCGTGGGTAAATCGAGTTTAATCAATTTACTGATCCCCAGCTCACAAGTTCGCGTTGGCGAAGTTTCTCAAAAAATGGGACATGGTAAGCACACTACTCGCCATGTGGAGTTATTTACCTTGCCGACAGGTGGCTATCTCGCTGATACGCCTGGGTTTATGCAACCCAACTTGGTGGTTACGCCTCAAGATTTAGCAAACTATTTCCCTGAAGCGAGACAAAGGCTATCCTTGGGAATACCATGTCATTTTCATAACTGTTTGCATCGCCGTGATGAGCCTGACTGTGTAGTGCGTGGTGATTGGGAACGCTATGAGCTTTATCTAAATTATTTAGAAGAGGCGATCAGTAACCAACAACGGCTTAAAAATACTACAAATGCTGATGCCTCCACCAAAGTGAAAGACACTAGTGAAGGTAAGCATCAACAAGAGCCAAGATTACTCAAAAAGA
>Ga0136636_10001128_pt1 | contig 15192 bp, 13 predicted proteins | sample AntDrymUQ8522106_2_FD_104653 | JGI IMG/M metagenome (GOLD analysis project Ga0136636, IMG submission 104653) | Polar desert sand microbial communities from Dry Valleys, Antarctica - metaG UQ852 (21.06) | ecosystem: Environmental > Terrestrial > Soil > Desert | place: Antarctica: Dry Valley... | reverse complement strand
GCGGTGCCGCCGCAAACCCCCTACACCAGCCCGGCGCAGTTTCTGGCCGACCTGGGCGTGATCGCCGCCAGCCTGCAGAGCCACCATGCCCAGGCCCTGGTGGCGCCGCGCCTGGCGCCGCTGATGCGCGCGGTGCAGGTGTTCGGCTTCCACCTGGCCACGGTCGACCTGCGGCAAAGCAGCGACAAACACGAGGCGGTGGTGGCCGAGCTGCTGCGCGAGGCCCGCCTGCATGCCGACTACAGCGCCCTGGACGAGGCCGCCAAGCGCAGCCTGCTGATGGGCCTGCTGAACGACGCCCGCCCGCTGCGGGTGCATGGCGCGGCCTACAGCGACCTGGCGCAGAGCGAGCTGGCGATCTTCGAGACCGCCAAGACGATGCTGCTGCGTTACGGCCGCGAGGCCCTGCGCCACTACATCATCAGCCACACCGAGAGCGTGAGCGACCTGCTGGAGGTGCTGCTGCTGCTGAAGGAATGCGGCCTGCTGGCCGGCCCGAATGGGGGCACGCTGGACGGCGGCGCGGTCAATGCGCTGATCGTGGTGCCGCTGTTCGAGACCATCGGCGATCTGCGCGAGGCCGAGCCGATCATGCGTGCCTTCTACGCCCTGCCCGGCATCACCGGTCTGCTGGTGCGCAGCGGCGGCGAGCAGGACATCATGCTGGGTTACTCCGACAGCAACAAGGACGGCGGCTTCTTCACCAGCAACTGGGAGCTGTACCGTGCCGAACTGGCGCTGGTGGGCCTGTTCGGGCCGCTGCGCGAGACACACGGCATCACGCTGCGGCTGTTCCACGGCCGCGGCGGCACGGTGGGGCGCGGCGGCGGCCCCAGCTACCAGGCCATCCTGGCCCAGCCGCCCGGCACGGTGAATGGCCAGATCCGCCTGACCGAGCAGGGCGAGGTGATCGGCAGCAAGTACGCCAACCCGGAGATCGGCCGGCGCAACCTGGAGACCCTGGTGGCCGCCACGCTGGAAGCCACGCTGCTGCACACCAGCGGCAGCAAGTCGGGTGCGCCCAAGGCCTTCCTTGACGCGGCGGCCGCCATCAGCGACGCCAGCTACGCCGCCTACCGCAAGCTGGTCTACGAGACACCGGGCTTCACCGACTACTTCTTCGCCGCCACGCCGATCCGCGAGATCGCCGAGCTGAACATCGGCTCACGCCCGGCCAGCCGCAAGGCCACCCGCGCCATCGAAGACCTGCGCGCCATCCCGTGGGGCTTCAGCTGGGGCCAGTGCCGGGTGGCGCTGCCGGGCTGGTGCGGCTTCGGCTCGGCCATCGCTGCCTACCTGGGCCCTGGCGACGGGCATGACGAGCGGCTCAAGCTGCTGCAGAAGATGCACAAGCAGTGGCCGTTCTTCCGCACCCTGCTGTCCAACCTGGACATGGTGCTGGCCAAGAGCGACCTGCGCATCGCCGCGCGCTACTGCGAACTGGTCGAAGACCAGAAGCTGGCCAAGCGCATCTTCAGCGCCGTCAAGGCCGAGTGGGAGCGCACGAACACCGCGCTGTCGCAGATCACCGGCGAGACCGAGCGGCTGCAGAGCAACCCGGCGCTGGCGCGCAGCATCGAGCACCGGTTCCCGTACCTCGATCCGCTGAACCACCTGCAGGTGGAGTTGATGCGCCGCTACCGCAACCGCAAGGAAGGGGCGCCGGAGAACGAGCGGTTGAAACGCGGCATCCACCTGTCGATCAACGGGGTGGCGGCGGGGTTGCGCAACACGGGTTGAGGCAACCTTGCTGCCCGTTCAGGTGGGTCTGCCACACGTCGCGCGCATCCGCTGCGGCGTTGCTGCGCTGGCCGTGGCGTCGGTCAGCGTGCGACGACATTGCCCGGCACGATGCGCGGCACCACGCTGAACACATTGGGGTCGCGCGCGTCGACGAACACTTCCACCCAATGCACATTGGGTGAGCCGAAGTTCTCCAGGCGGGTGAGGTTCTCCAGCGACACGCCGGCACTCACCAGCGGCTTGTCGACACGGAAGTAATGGCTGTCGCCGTGGGCCAGCAACACCGGCTTGCCGAAGGCGATGGTGCGGGCGGTGATCCGGGTGATCACCTCGTCGAAGCCCAGCCGGTTCAGGCTGCCCGGGGCGAACTCCAGGCCCGGGTTGGCCTGCATCGCGATCAGTACGCCGGCGCTGTCGGCCGCCACGGCGCGGTTGAAAATCTCGTCGATCCAGGCCAGGCTGGCAGCCAGGCGGGCGTCGTACTCGGCCTGGCGCTCGGCGGGGCGGTCACCGCCGGCAAGCTGGTTCCAGGGCGCCAGGTTGTTGGCGCTGCCCACCACATGCACCGTGGCCATGGTGGTGCCGGCAAAGGACCACAGGGTGTTCTCCACATAGGCGCTGTGTGCGGCATGGCAGGGTGCGGCGGCCTGCGACAACAGGGCCATCGGCCGCTTGCCGGTGCTGCGGCCGATGGCCGGGTAGAAGATCTCGCGGAACTTGGCCAGCCGCTCGGTGGGCAGGTAGCCGCCGTTGTTGGCGCGGTGGCAATCGGTCCAGTCGTTGTCGCCGGGCGTGACGATGAAGGCGTCGTCGAACTTCTGGTACTGGTTGAAGCGCTTGATGAACAACGCGTCGTCGCAGCGCTCGCTGCCCTGCTTCACGTCACCGGTGTGCAGCACGAGGCGCACATTGCGTGAGGCGTTGATGTCGGCGATGACCTTGTCGAACTTCGGCTCTTCACCCACGCCATAGGGCGCGTCGCCGAGCAGCGCGAACGAGACGCCGGCGCGCAGGTAACCGCCGGCAGCCGCAGCATGGCCAGCTGCGACCACCAGGGCGACGGTCAGGGTCGTGCGGATGGCTGTATGGATCAGTCTGGATTGCATGGGGTCACTCCACGGGGATCAAGGGTCAGGGGCAGGCCGGGTCCGCCTTGTGCCCGGGTGGATCAGCTGCGGCGGCGCGCGGCGGCGGCGACGATGCCCAGGCCGGCCAGCAGCAGGGCCATGGTCTGTGGCTCGGGTACGGCGGTGACGCTCAGCGTGCCCCCCAGCAGCGCCGACGACTCCACCGTCTGCACACCGCTCAGGGCCAGGTTGCCGATGCCCAGTGCATTGTTGTAGACCAGCGAGAGTGACAAGGTCTGGCCGACGGCGCTGCTGAAGGTGAGGGCCAGGGTGTCGCTGCCGTTCAGCGCCACGCCGTTGTAGCTGGCCAGGGTGTTGAAGCCGGCGTCCTGCACCAGCAGGCTGAAGGTGGGGGTGTCGTCGGCACCGGCCAGCGTGCTGGTGCGCAGCGATTCAGCGCGCAGTTGCAGGCGCACGTCCACGGCAGTGCCGTCGGTCTCGCCGTCGGACGCCACCAGCAAGTCGACAGTCAGGCCGACGCTTGCCAAGGGCGCTGGCCGTGCCATCCACCAGTTACAGGCGCGCGGCCAGCGTGCCGCTGGCTGCCAGCGACAGCAAGGCGGTGGCGATCGAGGTCTTGAGGAAGTGCATGGGGTTGCTCAGTGTGCGGCGCTGGAGTCAGGGACCAGGGGTCAGTTCAGGCGGGTGATGCGGTTCATCCGGCCGGGGGCCACGCCACCGGCGTTGGCTTGCAGGCAGGCCGCGAAGGCATCGGTGTCCACCGCGCCGCCCAGGCGATTGCCGCCCTGCACCAGCACCGCAAAGCCGTCGCCGCCCGACACATGGGCCAGGAAGGCCGCCTGGCTGCCCCAGGCCTGCTCGTCGGCGATGTGCTCGTCCACCGTGCTGCAGTCGGCCATGCGCCGGTTGGGCACGCTGGTGGCCGTGCTGCCCAGCGTGATGGTGACGGTGCCGGTGCCGGTGCCGGTGCCGTCACCGGGGATGCAAGCGGCAAAGGCGGCCGCAGAGAACAGGCTGGCTGCGGCCAGCGCGAGGAGGTGTTCGACCATCGGGTGGGCTCTCTTGAAAAGAGCAAGCAGGCAGGGGGCCCTGCCGGCAAACACCGGTGCCCGGCTGGGTCAGCCAGCGCGGCGGCGAAGCACCAGCAGCAGCGCGGCGCCGCCCAGCATCAGCGCATAGCTGGCCGGCTCGGGCACGGCCGAGATCGTCACGTCCGCCCACACGGCCTTGTGGTCGGAACTGGCGTAGTTGGCATACAGGTTCGGGTCGCGGAAGTTGCCCACCAGGTCGTACAGGTCGCCGGTGTTGTTGGGCGCGGCGCGGTCGGGGTCGGCCGGCCAGAAGACGCCGGCGCCGGTCATCGGCAGGTTGGCCGACGGCAGCACATAGTCCACCCGCAGGTTGCCGGGTGCAAAGTCACTGAAGTCGGCGGTGTCCTGTGTCGGGTCGCCAACATGGCTCTGGTTCGCGTTGCCGTTGTTGCTGGGGTGGTCCTTGGCATCCAGGCCGCCCGGGGCGCCGGGCGTCAGCGTGGTGTTGACCAGCGGGTTGCCCAGCAACTGGTTGATGGCGTTGTAGGCGGTGCCGTTGACCACGCCCTTGAAGCTGTCGCCATCCAGGGGGTCGGCGTTGTAGTCGCCGGCGATCACGAACCTGGCGCCGGGGGCCAGGCCGCCGGTGCCGCCCTGGTCGTCATAGAGGTAGCTGGCGCCGGCGATGTAGTCGGCCCACAGGCGAATCTCGTCGTGGTTGCGCTTGCCGTTGCGGTCTTCGGCGCCGTCGAAGGTGGGCGGGGTCGGGTGGGCTGTCAGGAAGTGCACATCCCGGCCGTTGATGCGCACCGTCACGTCGACATGGTTCTTCGAAGACAGGCGCAGGTTGGCAATCTCGTCGGTGCTGTAGAAGTTGGCCAGGTTGTTGGTGCCGGCCACCGGGTCGTTGGTCAGCAGGTTGCCGGGCATGTCCTTCCACTTGAAGTTCTGGAAGCTGCGCACCGCCACGATCTCATGCCTGGAGTACACGGTGAAGCCGAACTGGCCGCCGAAGTTGCCGAAGCCCCAGGCGTCGTCGCCGCCGGCCACCACGCCGTTGTTGTTCAGGTCGAAGCCCGATGCCAGGCCGGTGTTGGTGTTGGGCGTGTAGCGGTGGGCATAGGCCAGGCCGCTGGTGAAGCCGCGCACTGCATTGCCATGGCTGGCCGCCAGGAAGTTGTCCTGGAACCGCTGCGCCGCCTGGCTGCTGTAGCCCAGCGCCATGGCCTGGCTGCTTGCCGTCGGCATGCCGGCCAGGTCAAAGTCGAACTCATTGACCAGCAGCACATCGGCGTTCAAGCGCTGCACGATCTCGGCCACGTTGTGCGCCTGCTGGATGCGGTTGGCTGCAGTGCCCGTCAGCCCCGTGGCCAGCGGGTTGGCCAGGTCGCTCAGCAACTGCCCGCTCAGGTCGCGGTTGAGCGACGCATTGAAGGTGGCAAAGCGCACCGTCATGTCGGCAGAAAACGCCGTTGTGCAGGCCAGGGCCAGGCTCAGCCCTGCAGCGATCGCGATTGGGGTGTGGCGCATGGCGCTCCTCCGGATGGTGATGGATTGCGCGCGTGCTTGGCCGCGCTTCTGCGGTGCATCGTCGCGTGTTGCGGTGACCGGTTGACGGCGGGCCCAGCCCCCACCATGGTCCGTTCAGGCCATCACGCTCTGCTGGCGCTGCGGCTGCGGGGGCCGCAGCGGCCTCGTCGGCGCATGTGGGGCGAATGTGGGGCGCATGTGGGGCGCATGTAGGGCGCAAGGCCGCACCGCCACCTGCGGGTGTCAGCTGCGGCGGCGCCGCGCCAGACCGGCCACGCCCGCCAGGCCGCCGAGCATCAGCGCCCAGGTGCCGGGCTCGGGCACGGCCGAGACGCCGATGTCGGGGTGGTCGGTGAAGAAGCCGTCCATGCCCAGCCTCAGGAAGGCCTGGACCTGGCCCGTCATGTTGCCCAGATCCGCCGGGTTGCTGCTGCTGTCGAACTCATTGGGCAGGAAGATGTTCTCCGCGCGGAAGGTCCAGCCATGCACCTCCATGCCGAGGGCGTGGGCGTCGGCCACCAGGGTGGTGGGTGTGCCCAGCCTGCCGCTGACCAGCGGGATCATCAGGTTGGTGTTGGCACCAATGCCGTCGGCATAGCCGTCGATGAAGTTCAGCCCGGCAGCCCCGGCAGCCGCCAGCTGGGCATAGGTGCGTGTGTCGCCGGCCACGGTGAAGTCATAGGGCCTGCCGCCGCTGCTGAGCAGCTGCACGATGCGGATGTCGGTCTTGGTGTTCAGGTACTGCAGGTTGCTCACCTCGAACGACTGGATGTAGACCGGCGCCGAGGCCAGGTTGCCGTAGTTGGCGTGCAGGATGGACACCAGCTTGTCTTCCATGCGCATCACGCCATTGGCGGTGGCCACAGCACCGAAGTAGGTGGGATGCTTGGTCTCGGGATAGATGCCGATGGTGCGGCCCAGGCGGGCCGACTCGCTCTTGGCCAGGTCGATCACCTCCTGCAAGGTGGGGATCACCTCCTGGTCGTTGAAGGCGTTGTTGGCCACGCGCAGGTCACGCAGGCGCTCCTGGGCGCGGATGTCGGCGCGCAACTCAGCGGCGGTGAAGTCTTCCGCCCACCAGCCGCCGACCTTCGTGCCGTCCAGCGTCTTCACCGTCAGGCGGCCGGCGTACTGGGGCAACTGCCACACATTGGTGCTGGTGTCGGTGCGGTTGAGTACCGGGGCGCCATTCAGGTACTGGATGCTGCCGTCGGCGTTCAGGTTCACCCGCGCCAGCATGGGCTCGTGGCGGGCCAGCAGTTCGCCGTCCTTGCTCATCACCAGATCGGGCTCGATGTAGTGGGCGCCCTGGGCGATGGCCAGGCGGTAAGCGGCCAGCGTGTGCTCGGGCCGGTAGCCCGACGCGCCGCGGTGGCCGATGACGATGGGGGCGGCGCCGCTGAGCGTGGCGGCATTGGCGGCATGGGCCGGTACGTGCGAGAACGTGGCAGCGGCAGCCAACACCACCAGGGGCAGGCTGAAGAACGCGGGGCGGAACGGCATGGAGTCTCCTCGTCGGAAAGGTCAGGTCAGACGCGAGTGTGCGCAGCCATGATGAAAGCGGCGTGACGGCAGCCATGGCCGTTTCGGTGGATACCTGAAACACAGCTTGCCCGGCCGCCCGGGTTCAGTGCTGGCCGACAGGCTGGTTGGTGCGCGCCACCAGAGGCGGTTGATGTAAGGTCCGCAGCGGCTGCGGCGACCTGCTGCAGCCAATGCTGCCCAAGCCATGCCTGCATCCACACCCACACCCACACCCACAGCCGCATCTCCTCCCGCACCCAAACCCGCCCCTGCCACCCTCAGCATCATCGTGCCCGTGCTCGACGAGGCAGCCGGTGTGGCCGCCATGCTGGATGCGCTGGCGCCGCTGCGCGCCCGCGGTGCCGAGCTGATCGTGGTCGATGGCGGCAGCAGCGATGGCACGCTGGCGCTCGCCCGCCCGCGTGCCGACGCGGTGGTCACGGCGCCGCGCGGCCGCGCCCGCCAGATGCGCGCCGGGGCTGCGCAAGCCCGTGGCGATCGGCTGCTGTTTCTGCATGCAGACACCCGCCTGCCCGACGCGGCCGATGCCGCCATCAGCGCAGCGCTGGCTGCCACGCAGACCGGCCGCGCCTGGGGACGCTTCGACGTCCACATCGCCGGGCGGGCGCGCCTGCTGCCGCTGATTGCAGCGCTGATGAACCTGCGCTCCCGATGGAGCGGCATTGCCACCGGCGACCAGGCCCTGTTCATGACCCGCGCTGCATACGATGCCGTCGGCGGCTTCCCGGACCAGCCGTTGATGGAGGACATCGAGATCAGCAAGCGGCTGTTGCGCCTCGGCCGCCCGGTCTGCCTGCGCCAGCGTGTGACCACCTCGGGGCGCCGCTGGGAACAGCGCGGCGTGTGGCGCACGGTGGTGCTGATGTGGCGGCTGCGGCTTCTGTACTGGCTGGGCGTCAGCGCGGACCGCCTCGCGCCGCAGTACCGATGACCCACGGATGACCTCCGGGCGCTGCGTCGTCGTCGTGATGGCCAAGGCACCGGTGCCGGGGTTCGCGAAGACGCGCCTGATTCCAGCGCTCGGTGCCGAGGGGGCCGCCGCGCTCGCGCAGTGGCTGCTCGACCGCACGATGGCGGCGGCTCTGGCGGCATCGGCGGCGGGGCTCGGGCCGGTTGAACTGTGCGGCGCGCCCGACATGTCGCACCCGGCGTTCGACGCCTGGGCCGATCGGCCAGGGGTCGTGTGCGCACCGCAGGGCGCCGGTGATCTGGGCGAGCGCATGGCGCGGGTGTTCGAGCGCTGGCGGCACGACGCACCGGGTGTGCTGCTGATCGGCACCGACGCGCCGCGCCTGGGCGCCGACGTGCTGCTGGCCGCCGCCGAGGCGCTGCAGGCCCACGATGCGGTCTTCGTGCCGGCATGCGATGGCGGGTACGCGCTGGTCGGCCTGCGACGGCCTGCGCCCCAGCTGTTCACCGGCATGCGGTGGAGCACCGCCGAGGTGATGCAGCGCACGCGCGAACGGCTGCTAGCGAGCGCGCTGCGCCATGCCGAACTGGCAGCGCTGCACGACATCGACGAGCCGGCCGATCTGGTGCATCTGCAAGGGCTGGGCTGGCGATGAACGCTGATGAACGCACAGACGGTCTTCATGGCGCTCTGCGTGAGGCGCTCCGCGCGGCCGGTGCGCCCGGGGCCGATGCGCCGATCGAAGCGCTGCCCGACGCCGGCCTCGCCCACGCGCACCTGCGCCTGGCCGGCACCGGCCTGCTGGCGCGCATCCCCAAGCAGAGCCAGATGGACCTGGCGGCGCAGGCCAACCTGGCCTACCAGGCCGCCTGCTTCGACCGTGCGGCCGCCAGCGGCCACACGCCGCGCCTGCATGGCGTGCTGGCGCCGTCGCCGTCACTGCCGCGTGGCGCGCTGCTGGTGGAGGAGATCGTCGGCCGCCCCGCGCGCCTGCCGCATGACCTGCCCCTGCTGGCGCGCGCCCTTGCGGCGGTCCACGCGCTGCCCGTGCCGCCGCCGGCCGCGCGCGCACCGCTGCTCGACCCGGCCGACCCGCTGGCACTGCTGCGCGCAGAGATCGATCGCCAGGCAGCGCATCTCGACGGCGCGCGTCTGCAGCCGCGCAGCAGCGCAGCCATCGCACGCACACGCGCCGCGTTTGCAGCCTGTTGCGCCCGGCCCGACCGGCCGCCGCGGCGCTTGATCGCCTTCGATGCCCATCCGGGCAACTTCATCATCCGCGCGAGCGACGGTGCTGCGGTGCTGGTCGATCTGGAGAAGGCGCGTTACAGCCACCCGCCGCTGGACCTCGCGCACGCGACGCTCTACACCTCCACCACCTGGGACCGGGCGAGTTCCGCCGTGCTCGACGCCGACCAGGTGCTGGATTTCTACCGCGACTGGCTGGCGCACGGTGGGGATGCGCTGGCCTGGCAGGGCTGGCTGGTCCCGCTGCGGGCGGCGATGTGGCTGTGGTCGGTCACCTGGTGCGCCAAGTGGCGCGTGCAATCGGCTGCCGCCGCACGACCCGATGCCGACGGCGAAGACTGGTCGGGCGAGCGCAGCGAGTCAGGGTTGATCGCGCATGTGCGTGACCGTGTCGACGACTACCTGTCGCCGCAGGGTGTCGAGCGTGTGGTCGACGAACTCGATCGGCTGGCTGCAGACGGCTTGTAAGCCCGCAGGGCCGATGCGCTTCAGGGCGGGGCGGCCAGCGCTGCCTGGGCGGCCGCCCGGTCCAGCGTCGCGAAGAAGTCGCCGAAGATCGCATCGCGCTGCACCGCGTAAGCCTCACGCATCGGGTGCGCGCCCGGCTGCGCCTGCCAGCAGGTGTCGTCGCCCAGCGCGGGCGTGCGCACCAGGCTGCTCGGCACCCAAGCCGGCTCGATGAGCCAGGCAATGTTGATCAAGTCCCAGATCACCCACGAATGCGCCTCGAAGCTGTCGATGCCCAGGAGCGGCCAGAGCGGGTTGTGGGTGTAGAGATCGAACAGGTGGTCGCCGATCGCCCCGCGGCCGCGCACCCACCGCTCCATCTCCGGCAGCGACAGGCGCAGCTGTGCACCGACGTGGAAGCCCGGCAGGTAGACATGCGGCACGCCGCTGCCGAGCAGCACGCGCGTGGCGTGCAGGTCTTGTTCGAGGTTGAACGAGCGGTTCGGCTGCGGCGCGTGCGAGGGGTAGCCGCTGGTCCAGACGACGACGATGCGCTCGGCGATCTGCGGTGCCACCAGCAGCGCACTCGCGACATTCGTCGCGCAGCCGATCGCGACGACATACAGCGGCGGGCCGTCGGCCGCCGTTGCCAGCGCGGTGGCGATCAGGTGCTCCACCGCGTCGCTGCGCTGGGGTGTCTGCGCTGCCACGAGATAGTCGGTGGCACCGCGGAAGACGCGGCCGGCGCTCGGCAGGCCGAGCTGCCCGAACACCGACTCGATCGCCACGACACTGCGCTCCATGCCGACGCCGGGCGGGTCGAAGCAGGGCAGCGCGTCGCGTCGATCACCGCGACGGTGCGCGAATGAATGCGGCGCCGCATACACCGCCTCGACCTGCAGCCGCTCGGGTGAGAGCAGCGCCCAGGCGAGTGCGAACGGATCGTCGATCTCGTTCGCGGCGTCGGTGTCGATCACGATCCGCGGGCGTGCGCCGGGCAGCGCGAGGCGGCGCCCATACCAGGCATCGTCGCGGCGCAGCAAGGGTTCCATGGCCACATTCTTGTCGAAAGCGCTGTAAGGAATCGCCCGCCGGCGCGACTGGCAAGGTTTGTCGGGTCGATACACTGCCCCGCGCCTCGAACCCGGAACACGCCGATGACCAGCCTCCATGACAGACGTCGACAACTCCTCGTGGCCGCTGGGCTCCTACCCTTCGCCCCGCTGCTGCGTGCTGCCGATGCCGCCGCCTGGGAGCGCACCGAGAAGGCCGCACGCGGCCAGACGGTCTACTTCAACGCCTGGGGCGGAAGCGAGCAGGTCAACGCCTACCTGCAATGGGCGGCCGGCGAGATCGGCAGGCGCCATGGCGTGCGCGTCGAACACGTGAAGCTCGGCGACACCGCCGAGGTGGTCAAGCGTGTGCGTGCCGAGAAGCAGGCCGGGCGGCTGGCCGACGGCTCCGCCGACATGATGTGGATCAACGGCGAGAACTTCCTCGTGATGAAGCGCGAGAGCCTGCTGTTCGGCCCGTTCGCCGAGGCACTGCCGAACTTCGCCCTGGTCGATGTGACCGGCAAGCCGACCACGCGCATCGACTTCTCCGAGCCGGTGGACGGCATGGAAGCGGCCTGGGGCATGGCGCAACTCACCTTCTACGCCGATGCGAAGAAGGTGGCGCAGCCGCCGCAGAGCATGGCCGCGCTGATCGATTTCGCGCGCAAGAACCCTGGCCGGCTCACCTACCCCAAACCGCCGCAGTTCCACGGCACCACCTTCCTGAAGCAGCTGCTGCTGGAGCTGGCACCTGACCGCCAGCCCTTCTACGCCCCGGCGCCGGCCGATGCGCAGCGCTTGCTGGCGCCGCTGTGGCGCACGCTCGACACGCTGCACCCGCTGCTGTGGCGCCAGGGCCGGCAGTTTCCGGCCAGCACGGTGGTGATGCGGCAGATGCTCGCCGACGGCGAGCTGCTGATCGGGCTGACCTTCAACCCCAACGAAGCGGCCAACGAGGTCGCCGCCAAACGCCTGCCGGGCAGCGTGGTCAGCTGGCAGCACGCAGCGGGCACCATCGGCAACACCCACTTCCTGGCGATCCCGTTCAACGCCCGCGCCAAGGAAGGCGCACAGGTGGCGATCAACTTCCTGCAGTCGCCGCTGGCGCAGGCCCGCAAGGCCGACATCCAGGTCTGGGGCGACCCGACCGTGCTGGCCGTCGCGCGCCTGTCTGCTGCCGACCAGGCCGCGTTCGCGCAGGGCCAGGGCCCGGGCTCGGTGACGCAACCGGCGCCGACGCTGCCAGAGCCGCACGCGTCCTGGGTCGAGGTGATCGAGCGCGAATGGGCGCGCCGCTACGGCCAGTGATCTTGCCGATGCGCTTCGCCTGGCTGCTGCCGGCCGGGTTGTTCGCGCTGCCGCTGGCTGCGGCCCTGGTCTGGGCGCTGGCGGGCGCGCTCGACCCGCTCGCCTGGCGCCAGTTGGCCGCCGATCCGGCGCTGGCGCCGTCCTTGCGTCTGGCGCTGTGGGTCGGCAGCGCCAGCACACTGCTGTCGCTGGGCCTGACGCTCTGGCTGGTGACACACCTGCATGCCCGCCCCGCGTGGGCGCGCCTGGAACGCGCCCTCGGCGGGTTGCTCGCGATCCCGCATGCGGCGTTCGCAGTCGGCCTGGCGCTGCTGCTGATGCCCAGCGGCCTGATCGCGCGGCTGATCGCACCGCTGGCCGGCTGGACCGCGCCGCCCGACGTCGCGACCGTGCAGGACCCATTCGGCCTGGCGCTGATCGCTGCGCTGGTGTTGAAAGAGGTGCCGTTCCTGCTCTGGAACGTGGCCGCGCAGTTGCGCCCGGTTGCCAGAAACGCGCAGTTGCGCCAGCAACTGCAGACCGCGCAGGCGATGGGGTACCCGGCGGCCAGCGTGTGGTGGCGCGTGCTCTGGCCGCAGCTGCTGCCGCGCCTGGCGCTGCCGCTGCTGGCGGTGTGGGCCTATGGTCTGACGGTGGTCGACATGGCGCTGGTGCTGGGGCCGACGCGCCCGCCGACACTCGCCGTGCTGTCGTGGCAGTGGCTGCTCGATGCCGATGCCGCCATGAACCGCCAGGGCGCGGCCGCCGCGCTGCTGCTGGCCGGGGTGACTGCGGCGGGCGCGCTGGCCGCTGCAGTGGCCTGGCGGCTGCTGCAGCCGGCACTGCGTGCCCGCGAGGTGCGCGGAGACCGGCCCCCGGCACATGCCGCCGGGCCCGGGGCGCCGCTGCTGGCGCTGGCCGGGGTCTCTGCCTACGCCAGCGCGATCGTGCTGCTGCTCTTCGTCTCGATCGCGAGCGTGTGGAGCTTCCCGGCGCTCTGGCCGCAGCAGGTGTCGCTCGACGCCTGGGGCGCGGTGGCCACGGGGCTGCGCAGCGTCTGGGTCACTGCGGGGCTCGCGTTCGCCAGCGCGGCGACTGGTGTGGTGCTCGCCATCGCCTGGATGGAGACCACCCCCGAGGCCTGGGACCGGCGCGCCGCACCGCTGGTGTTCGCACCGATGCTGCTGCCGGGCGTGCTGTTGGTGGTCGGCCTCTACCGCCTCGCGCTCGAACTCGGGATCGACGGCAGCCTGGCCGGGCTGTGGCTCGCCCACAGCCTGTTCACCACGCCCTATGCGCTGGTCGCGCTGGCACCGGCCTACCGCAGCTTCGATGCCCGGTATGAACACACCGCGATGGCGCTGGGGCGCAGCCACCTGGCCTTCTTGCGGCAGGTGAAGTGGCCGATGCTGCTCGCGCCGATCGCCTCGGCTGCGGCGATCGGCTTCGCGGTCAGCGTCACACAGTACCTGAGCACGCAGTTCGTCGGCGCCGGCCGCTATGCGACGGTGACGACCGAGGCGCTGACGCTCGCATCGGGCGGGCAACGCGGCACCATGGCGGCCTTTGCGCTGCTGCAGGCGCTGTTGCCGGCGCTGGCCTTTGCGGCGGCCTGGTGGCTCGGGCGTGCGCAGGCGCGCCGCATCGGCGTGCCCGGGGTGGCGTGATGCTGGAACTCATCGACGTCTGCATCGCCACGCCGCAACGCCGGCTGGTGCACGGCCTGTCGGCGCAGGTCGGTGCGGGCGAGGTGCTGGTGGTGATGGGCGAAAGCGGTTCAGGCAAGTCCTCGCTGCTGGCCTGGTTGTGCGGCACGCTGGCACCCGGGCTCACGGCGAGCGGACACGTGCTGCTCGAAGGCCGCGACATCGGCCTGCTGCCGACGGTGCGGCGCCGCGTCGGCATCCTGTTCCAGGACGACCTGCTGTTCCCGCACCTGAGCGTGCGCGAGAACCTGCTGTTCGCCTTGCCGGCCGGCCGGGCGGCGCAGCGCATCGCCCGCGCCGAAGCGGCGCTGGCCGACGCGGGCCTGGCCGACCATGGCGGGCGCATGCCGCACACCCTGTCCGGCGGGCAACGCGCGCGGGTCTCGGTGCTGCGTGCGCTGCTCGCGCAACCGCGCGCTCTGCTGCTGGACGAGCCGTTTTCGCGGCTGGACCTGCCGCTGCGCGAACGCTTCCGCGCCTTCGTCTTCGAGCGCCTGCGCGCACAGGGCATCCCGGCGCTGCTGGTGACGCACGATGCGCACGACGTGCCACCGGGTGCGCGGGTGCTGCAGCTCGACGCCGACGCCACCGGTGCTTGACCGCCGTGCCTTGCAGTGGAAGGTGACCAGCCTGGTGTGGCTGCCACCAGCGCGCTTCGGTCGGGACGATGGCCCAGTCGCGATGCCGGCTCCGGTCGGCCTGCAAGTCGGAATCAAGACCACCACAGACCTGTGCCGCAGGCAACCGGTCCCACGCCGTGGCCGCCACCGCCCGGCCCCACAAGTCGATCTGCACCGGCGTGCCGGCATGCACCTGTTGCGCTGCCGGGCCGCGCACATCGCCCAGCGCCATGCAGGCCCACGGCCTTCGGCGACCAGCCGGCAGCGCTGAGCTCACCCACCGGCTGGCCTGCCAGCAGGATGGCTTCGCCACCCCAGGCGAAGTCAGCCGCATCGGCCAGCACGAACTGCAGCGGCTGGCCCTGCGCCGCCAGCAAGGCAGCGCGGCCGATGAAGTCGCTGCCCTTGCCGAAGCGCACGAAGCCAGCCCAGCCGGCTTCGAACGGCTCTTCGAACCGCTCTTCGAACGGCGTTTCGAACGGCGTCTCGTCAGGCCCCAGTTCGGCCCCCCAGGAACGCCGGCCGGCCTCGATGCGCAGGGCATCCGGCGCCCGGTAGCCGGCGTCGCGCAGGCCCAGGTCAGCGCCGGCGGCCTGCCGTTCGATGTCGACATGGCGCGCCATCTCCACCGGCACATACAGCCCGTAGCCGGCCTGCCGACATGGGCGATGCGCGCCGCCCGCACCCGCGCCAGGCCGAGGTCGATTTCCTTGGTGTGCGCCAACGGCGGGCCGGCGGGTGACAGGTCGTCGGGGCTCAGCCGGGCCAGCAGCCCGCGCGCCCTCGGCCCCATCAGCGACAGCACGTTCCACAGCGCGCCCACGTCGGTGAGGGTGGCGTGCTGCTGGTACCCAGTGAAGTGGCCGTCGACCTGTTGGCTGAAGACCGCCTGCCGGCCGGCTGGGACCAGGCCAACCTGCAGGCAGCCCGCGCGCTGCACGGCGCGTGGCTGCGTGAACGCCGCAGCGCAGTGCTGGTTGTG
>Ga0136636_10001127_pt1 | contig 15199 bp, 12 predicted proteins | sample AntDrymUQ8522106_2_FD_104653 | JGI IMG/M metagenome (GOLD analysis project Ga0136636, IMG submission 104653) | Polar desert sand microbial communities from Dry Valleys, Antarctica - metaG UQ852 (21.06) | ecosystem: Environmental > Terrestrial > Soil > Desert | place: Antarctica: Dry Valley... | reverse complement strand
TAAAAAACACCAATCGTATATCGATTCTATCCGAAAACTGGAGGAAGATAATTTAATTACCAAGACCGAACTTTGCGAAAAGATTGAAGCATTTGACTACAGCAACCTCAATAATTACCGTCTTTGGGATGATGCCACCAAAACCATTTTAGCATGGCAAGAAGAGTGGAGAAGCATTGGATTTGCACCCCGCAAAGTAAATCAAAAAGTATTCGACCGGTATCGCAAAGCTTGCGATGCGTTTTTTGCAGCCAAAGGTGAATTCTACAAAGAAACAAAAAATGCTCTCAACATTAATTCCGACAATAAAAAGGCATTGTGCGAACAAGCTGAAGCAATAAAAGACAGCATCGACTGGAAAGAAACCGGCGAAAAAATGATTCTACTTCAAAAAGAATGGAAAACAGTTGGTCCGGTTCCCAAAAAATATTCTGACGAATTGTGGAAACGATTTATTACTGCTTGCGATTATTTCTTCGAACAAAAAAACAAAAGTACTTCGGGTCAGAAAAATGCCGAATATGAAAATCTGGCAAAGAAAAAAGAGTTGATTACAAAAATAAATACTTTCGAAAAATCGGGTACTAATAATGACTCTGTAGCTGCACTGCGCGCTTTGATGGCCGAATGGAATACTATTGGACACGTGCCTTTCAAAGAAAAAGACAAAATATACAAAGAATATCGTGACGCTGTAGATAAGCAATTCGAAACGCTTAATGTAGATGCGAATAACAAACGCATGGACAATTTCCGTAGCAATCTTAAAGAAATAGGTAGCAAAGGCGAAAACAAATTGTACCGCGAACGTGAAAAACTGATGCGTGCATTCGAACATTTAAAGTCCGAAATTTTGACCTACGAAAACAACATTGGTTTCTTCTCCTCTTCTTCCAAAAAAGGGGGTGGGTTAATCAAAGAAATGGAACGTAAAATTGAGTCTTTAAAAGATGAGAGCAAATTAATTGAGCAAAAAATCAATTTAATTGACGAAGATATCTAGTTCGTAAAACAATTCCCGACCATAAAATAGAAAGCCTCAACCAAAAAATGGTTGAGGCTTTTTATATCTATAAATTGGCAAGCCGCGATACAGGCCAACCCTCAAGTCCAAATCAAATTAATATTTATTAATTAAAAAGTTAATTAGTAGTAATCTATAACTTTATGAACAATACGCGTGATAATATTGTAGCAAAAAAAACTATCTTTGTGCGATAAATAAAACAGGCATAACTTTTTCAACCCAAAACATGAAAGTATTATTAAAACTTAGTCTTTTAGTATTGTTTATTGCTGCGACAATGAATGCAGATGCTCAGAAATATGCCTTAGAAGCTGGTTATACAAATCCAATGCGATTTGGAAAAACGGTAGGCCCCACTTTTTTTTATGGAGGTAAAATTGGTGTGACAGCACGTTACAGCTTAAAAAGCAATACCAATGTGAGTTTCCTGACAGGGGCACTTTATTCGTTGGTTTATGCTGACAGAAATTCAGGATTTCCAAATTCAGAAATGGTAACCTATAAAACAACAGGTCACTTTATCGACATTCCTCTTCAGGTCTTTTATTCATTACCACTTTCAAAGAAAATGAGCTTTTTTGGGTATGCCGGTCCAACAATTAATATCGGATTGGCTCAAAACATGAAAGTCACATCTAATCAACCTGTTACAAGTTTAAATTACGTAAAAACTGGTTCATTTAATGTATATGGTTCAGGTCCTGATTATCAACTGAATAGACTAAATCTACAAATTGGTATCGGTGGTGGTATCCAATGGAAAAACATTCAATTAAAATGTGGATACGACTTTGGCATCACTAACTTAAACAAAGTGGATACCGGTAATTTGTATCAAAAAGGTTGGTTTGTATCTTTCTCGTACCAATTTTAAGGCATACGCAGTGTTACAAAAGGCTAAACTTGCAAGCGAGTTTGGCCTTTTTCTTTAAACAAAGAGTTTGAATCAAATCATTAAAGTTTAATGTTCTTCTTACAATTTAGTTATCTCAACTGAATTGAAAATAATTGTTTATTCTCAATTAATAATTGCGCTGAACGCCTTATAATTATAGGATAATGATTATTTTTGTACTTAATTCTATTCAAAAGACGAATTTGTAAAATGCAACTATATAGTATTTTTCTTCAACACCCCATTATTTGTACCGACAGTCGGGTGTGCCCCAAAGATTCGATTTTTTTTGCACTAAAAGGTGACAATTTTAACGCGAATGTTTTTGCGCTGTCAGCAATTGAAAAGGGTTGCTCATACGCTGTAGTTGACGAAGCCGAATTTGCAATAGATCATCGTTTTATTTTAGTTGAGAATGTGCTAGAAACCTTGCAAACACTAGCAACTTATCATCGAAAAAAGCTCGAGACACCCATTTTGGGAATTACCGGAACAAATGGAAAAACCACGACAAAAGAATTGATTGCAGCAGTATTAAAAGAAAAATACAATATACTTTTCACTCAAGGTAATTTAAACAATCACATAGGTGTACCACTAACCTTATTGCAATTAAAAGCCGAACACGAAATTGCGGTAATAGAAATGGGTGCAAATCATCTGGGCGATATTAAACAACTTGCGGAAATTGCATGCCCAAATTACGGTATAATAACTAATGTGGGTAAAGCACATCTGGAAGGTTTTGGATCATTTGAAGGTGTAAAACAAACCAAAAAAGAGCTTTACGATTATATTTTTGCCAATGGCAAAGAAATTTTTATCAATAAAGACAATGCTTATTTGGTAGAAATGGCCGCTAAAACCGGATTTAAAGCTACCGATCGCACATGCGAATATAGTTTAGATCCGAATAGCAAGAATTGCGAAATATATGGTTGGGTAAAAAGTTGCTCACCATTTTTAAATATGGATTGTACGTTGGGCACTTCTGAAACGGTGACGATAAACACGCAATTGATTGGTGCTTATAATGCTGAAAATGTGCTGGCTGCTATTGCCATCGGACACTACTTTGAAGTTGAAAACAACAGTATAAAACAAGGACTTGAGAATTATATTCCACAAAACAATCGATCACAACTCACTGTCACTGAAAACAATAAATTAGTAGTTGATGCATACAACTCAAATCCTACAAGTTTACGTGCGGCGATTCTGAATTTTGCGCAAATGGACGTTGAGAATAAAACACTCATTATTGGCGATATGCTCGAACTGGGAGCACAAAGTGAAGTTGAACATCAAAACATAATCGAGCTCCTACAACAAAACAAGTTTCATAACGTTCTGTTAGTAGGAAAGGAATTTTCAAAAACAATGAGTCAATTTCATTGTTTTTCCGATGTCACTGAGCTCATAAAGCATCTTGAAAAACAGCCTGTTAAAAATAATTTTATTTTAATAAAAGGCTCAAGGGGCATAAAACTCGAAAAGGTGATTTCGAAACTTTGATTAAACGAACAATAAATTTTTAGTATTATGGATCCAATAAAGAAAAACAACCTTACCATTATCACAGTGGCATCGGCAATTATTGTTGCTTTAACCATTGCCATATTCTATTTTGTTCACAAAGCGAATGAAAAAGAAAAAGAAATGACTGAGGTTGTTCAGATGATGAATTTCGACAAAGAACAAGTACAAAAAGAATTTTCTGATTTAAACTCAGAAATGGGTGGCTATACAACTAACATTCATAACGATTCGCTCATAAAATTGCTGCAAGATCAAAAAACGAAAGTTTCGCAATTATTGGATGAATTACGTATCACAAAATCGACCAATTCCGTTCGTATCGCCCAGCTGAGAGCTGAGTTATTGACCGTTAGGAAAGTAATGATTCAGTACGTAAACCAGATTGACTCCCTTAATTCGATGAATAAATCGCTCAAAACGGAGAATGTGGAGGTTCACAAAAAATATCAAGCAGCAACACAAACGGTCGAAACCTTATCCAAAGAGAAAGAATCTTTAAATCAGGTTGTTTCCAGAGCATCAATTATGGAAGTAACTAATTTCAGTATGTTGCCTGTAAACAGTAAAGGAAAGAAAACAGGCTGGTTTGCGCAAACAGCCAGCCTACAGTTCAACTATACAATTGCTAAAAATGTAACTGCTCTACCTGGCGAAAAGATGGTCTATCTTCGAATTACACGTCCTGATGACGATGTGCTGACTAAAGGAGCTGGAAATGTTTTTATCTACGAAAACCAAGATATTGCATACTCAGTGGCAAAAAAAATTGAATACACAGGAGATGCCATAAACGATGTATTTTTTTGGAAAATTGGTGAAATTCTTCCTAAAGGAAGCTACCGTGCCGAATTTTTCATTGATGGAAACAGAGTTGGAAGTTTTAAATTTGTATTTGAAAAATAAATAGTTTGAACCCTAACCCTTAAAGGGGAATTTGGATAGTTCGGTATAAAAAAGTTATAACAAATCACTAATATTTCTTATCCCCTTTTAGGGGCTAGGGGTTTATATGTCACAAAGCAATAAATTCACTCATGATGCAGACGCGATTGCCTTCGACATAAAACACCGAAATACGATCAAGTTTAATATTTCGCGTTACGATGCGGCTGTGAATAAAGGAATGGCTCGTTACAACAATGTTGAATTGGCAAAAAGTCAGGCAGCAGCTATCAAACGTGATGTATTGCAAAACTGGGAGAAATACCTAATTCAGTTTGAAGAAAAAATAAGTGCGCGTGGCGTAAAGGTACTGTGGGCAAAGGATGCTGCAAAGGCAACCACTTATGTGGAGCAAATTTTGTATGACAAGGCAGCTACTTTATTGGTAAAAAGTAAATCGATGACCACCGAAGAAATAGAGTTAAACGAAACAGCAGAGCGTGTTGGTTGCGAATCCGTTGAAACTGATCTTGGTGAGTTTATAGTGCAGGTAGCCGGCGAAAAGCCCTATCATATTGTTACTCCAGCCATGCACAAATCGAAAGGTGATATCGCAAAATTATTCAATGAGAAATTTGGCACACCCATAGACAGTACTCCCGAGGAAATGACAGAATACGTTCGTCAGGTACTTCGAAAAAAATATACTACGGCTCAGGTAGGTGTTACCGGAGCTAACTTTTTGATAGCAGATATAGGCGGAATTTCAGTAACAGAAAACGAAGGAAATGGGCTTATGTCCACTTCGTTTCCAAAAGTCCATATCGTTATCGCCGGGATAGAAAAAATTATTCCGTCCATGACCCAGCTCGGGCTCTTCTACCCGCTTTTGGCAGCTCATGGTACCGGACAACAGGTTACGGCCTACAATACTATTTTTACAGGCCCCCGTCAGGCTAATGAAGTAGATGGCCCAGAAGAAATGATAGTTATCATGCTTGACAACGGTAGGACTACGGTTTTTGAAGATGATGAGGCTTTTGAGGCATTGGCATGTATCCGTTGTGGAGCTTGTTTAAATGGCTGTCCGGTGTATAAAACAATTGGTGGATATACCTACGATACAACCTATAGTGGCCCTATCGGATCGGTACTAACACCATTTATGAGAGGTTTTAAAGACTTTTCGCACTTAAGTTTTGCTTCTACACTTTGTGGGAAATGTGTAGAAGTTTGTCCGGTAAAAATACCTTTGACTGATATTTTATTAGCCAACAGAAGAAAGACAGTGGAACAAAACCTCCGACCTAAAGCCGAGAAATGGCTGATGCAAGGCTTTAAACTAATAAGTTCTAAGCGTTCGGGTTTTGATTTTGCACCTAGTGTACTAAAAAATATAGGGACTTATCCATTTAATTATATGGTTTGGGGACCTAACCGAAAAATGCCAAGATTTGCCCGAAAATCATTTTCGCAGCAATATAAAATGGAAGAGAAATAAATTCCAACAACTAATTTCAAATTTGGAAATCAGAATATAGACTACAACTTATAAACATAACAACTAGAATAATGAAACAAAATTCACGCCTCGCAATTGTATTTTTAATGCTAATCATCAGTTTTTCAGCCTGTAAAGAAGATAATTATATCGACTGGAAAGTACAGAACGATACTTTTTTAGAACAAAACAAAACAAAAGCCGGAGTCATAACCACCGCTAGTGGATTACAATACAAGATAATTGACGCCGGTTGGAGTTATAATCGTAAACCTAACAAAAGCAGTTGGGTAAATTTAAACTATATAGGGCATCTAGTAGATGGCAGCAAATTTGACAGTGGATTATTCTCGGCTTACCTAAACAGTAGCGCATTATCGGGATTTATTGAAGGAGTTACAAAAATACATGATGGAGGCTCTATAATACTTTATATTCCTAGTAATCTGGGGTATGGCAAAGATGGTTCAGGCACGACCATCCCTTCACATTCAACTTTAATTTTTCAAATTGATTTAGTCAGTTCTGAGAACTAGAAGCGCCTAATCAAAAACCATACTTTTCAATGCATTCATTATGAAAAAGATATTTCTATTCATTTTTTGTTCTTTGGCTGCTTTTGCAACTGGCACTGAATATACTGTTGAGAGTATTCCCACCCCGATAACTGCAAATGCGCGTGAATTTGTAAGTAATCCCGATGGGATTTTGAAAACAGAAACCGTTCAGAAAATGAACGAAATGATTTATGCACTCCAAACCGAAACGGGTGCAGAAATAGCTGTAGCAGTAGTGAATTCAATTGGGCAAGCCGATCATGTGACTTTTGCCGAACAACTATTTGATGCTTGGAAAATCGGGAATGCTAAGCAAGACAATGGTTTGCTGTTACTATTTGTACTCGATCAACGAAAAATAAAATTTGAAACTGGTTATGGTCTGGAAGGCGTTCTACCCGATGCCATCTGCAAAAGGATACAGTATCAAAACATGACTCCGGAGTTCAAAAAAGAGAATTATGATGCTGGAATGTTGGCCGGTTTGGATCGCATTATTTCTACTATAAAAAAGGAACCTGTTCAAAAAGCAGTTGCTACTCCTATTGCTTGGGGTGAAATACTTCCGATTGTCGTTGGTGCATATCTGCTGATTATCTTATTTACCTGGATGTGGGTCAATAGTTCAATTCAGAAAGTAAGAAAAGACCCAAAACATACCACTAATATTGCCCGTTATAAAGCCGTGAAAAATGAAAAGGCAGGAATTATGAGCATAGTAGCTCTGATGTTACCAATTGCCGGGTTTGTAATTATCCTGTTATTTTCAAATCCAATTTTCATTTTCCTACTTATTCCTATTCCATTGTGTACAATTCCGGCTAATATTTACGCAAAGTTGATAATGGTGAAAATAAGGCGGGAAGCTATTCCCTGCACGGTTTGCAGCGGAAAAATGCATATTTTGAGCGAAAAAGAAGAAGATACACATCTAAAACTGGCTCAACAATTCGAAGAAAAACTGCATGCAGTCGACTACGACGTATTTGTATGCGACAAATGTAATAACCAAGCCATCTTCACACTCGACAAGCCGAGTACGTATTCTGAATGCCCAAAATGTGGCACAAAAGCCTTTATTATAAAGGATAAAAGAACATTAGTGGCGCCCACCTACATAAGCTCTGGCACTCAACGAACCACTTATTATTGTAAATTCTGTGGGTACGAAGAAAATCACAACGACAACATTCCACGTCTTACGCGCAGTAATACCGGAGCGATAATTGGTGGAGCAGCTGCAGGAAGCATTTTTAGCGGCAGTGGTGGATTTGGAGGCGGAGGTTTCAGTGGCGGTGGTGGAAGCTTTGGCGGTGGAATGTCCGGTGGAGGTGGTGCAAGTAGCGGCTGGTAATTTTTCAGTTGGCGGCAAGCGGTAAGCGGTTATTAAGATTATATCATCATATAAACATTCTCACTAAGTTATTGTTACAATTATTCAAACTAAACTCAAAATTATTTCAAATGAAAAAGAACACAATTATTATTCTTGTAGCTATTGCAGCTCTGTTTTTATGGGGAATGTCAAGTTACAATGGTTTGGTAAACAAAGAGGAGACAGTGAATAGCCAATGGTCAAATGTTGAAAACCAATATCAACGTCGCTCCGACCTCATTCCAAACCTGGTAGCCACAGTAAAAGGTTATGCAACACACGAAAGTTCAACACTCGAAGGAGTAGTAGCAGCTCGCGCAAAAGCGACACAAATTACGATTGACCCTGCAAAACTAACTCCTGAAAAACTACAGGAATACCAAGCAGCTCAAGGTCAGGTTAGTTCGGCACTGGGTAAATTATTAATGATTACCGAAAATTATCCTGATTTAAAAGCAAACCAGAACTTTTTAGAATTGCAAGCACAATTGGAAGGAACTGAAAATCGAATTTCGGTTGAACGTACTCGCTTCAACGAAGTAGCACAAGGATATAATACATCCATTCGTCGTTTTCCGAATTCAATTTTCGCAGGCCTGTTTGGGTTTGACAAGAAACCATATTTTGAAGCAGCAAAAGGAAGCGAAAACGCACCTGCTGTAAAATTCTAACAATTCTCAAATCCATCCGATGGCCCTAAAGCCATCGGGCAGATGACGAAATCAATACTTTGTTTTGGTATTTTTAGTCAATGGAAACTAATTCGTGTTCATCAATCATTCAAAACTAAAAATTATGTCGCACAATAAATATAGTCCGGCTGAGGATCGGTACAGTAATTCTGTGGGCTATCAAGCTTGTGGAAAAAGTGGTTTACAACTTCCGAATATTTCACTCGGACTTTGGCATAACTTTGGTGATGTAGATGATGTCGATGAATCGTTAAAAATGATTCAATTTGCATTCGATCATGGCATTACACATTTCGATTTGGCCAATAATTACGGAACTCCATTTGGCAGTGCCGAAAAAAATTTTGGAAAAATCATGAAAGAACATTTTGCATCACACCGCGACGAAATGATAATCAGTTCAAAAGCAGGTCATTTGATGTGGGATGGACCGTATGGCGATGGTGGCTCTCGTAAATATTTGATGGCGAGCTTAGATCAAAGTTTGAAACGCATGAAATTAGACTATGTGGATATATTCTATTCGCACAGATATGATGAGAATACACCTTTAGAAGAAACCATGGGCGCACTGTCGGACATGGTGAAACAAGGGAAGGCATTGTATGTAGGAATTTCGAAATACCCCACCGAAAAGGCTCGCGAAGCTTACCGTATTCTTCGTAAAAATGGAACACCCTGCTTAATCAATCAAGACAAATACAATATTTTTACACGGAACATTGAACAAAGTGTTTTACCACTTGCCGAAGAAAATGGCGTGGGTATGATTGCCTTCTCACCATTGGCACAGGGAATGCTTAGCGACAAATATCTGCATGGTATTCCTGAAAATTCACGCGCTGCCCATAGTTATGGTTTTCTACAAAAAAGCCAACTAACCCCCGAAAGAATTGAACAAATAAGTAAACTGAACGATATTGCATTGCAACGTGGACAAACGCTGGCACAAATGGCTCTTGCCTGGTGCTTCCATCAACCTGCTGTAAACTCAGTGATTATTGGAACAAGCTCGGTTAAACAGCTGCAAGATAATATTGACGCTTTAAAGAATGACAGATTTAGCGATGATGAGTTGTGGAGAATCGGTGAACTGGGAGCGTAAATTTGATTTAGAGCTGAAAAGGAGGTACTATAATTTTGAATAAATCAATTAGAAGATATGGCTTGCTGTGCGTCTTCCTTACGACCGTTTTCGTGAGTTGCAAAGACAATATCCAATCGTCAATACCCGATTACCCCGTTTACCTGCAACTCAACCTCACAGCAAAATATCCAACTTTCAAAAATTCATCTGGACAATTTCTTAGCTTCGAAAAAGTAATTACCACCAACGATAGAATTGGATTCGGTGGCATTGTAGTTTGCACAGGTATTAGTCTAGATGATTACGGCGGAACACAATACTACGCCTTTGATATGGCTTGTCCGTACGAAGTAAAAAACACGGCAAAAGTCCATCCCGACAAAACCGGTTTGCCTCAGCTTGTTTGCGATAAATGCGGATCCGTTTTCGATATTACTTTTGGATCGGGGCATCCACTATCTGGTCCGGCAAAAGAGTACTTAAAAAAATACAGAACATCCCTATCTGGAGATATTTTGTTTGTAAATCGGTAATATATTAGACTACCTCAAAAAAGGAAGTGAATATTTCAGCAAGATTGAAACTACCTTTCTATTTGATTGTATGATAATTATTTCTGACAAGAAGCAACAACAACTTGAAAGCGATTATTTCCATGATTTCGATTTAAACACAAGTGCAGAACCGGCTACAGAAAGAATGTAGAATGGATAGAGTATCGAAAGAAGGAAAGAGTAAAACCAAAGGTGTTTAACATGGAAAAAGGAACGAACAGAATATAAGAAAAAAACATCAACGAGATATTTTATTCCAAAAATTGAAATACTAACAAATAGCAGTTGTGTAGAAAAAAGTGATGACAACATCAAAATTAGTATGCTAGATGAAATTCCAAACACAACACAAGTTGTAACTATTAGTTGGACATCGGAGTAGGCAGGTGATTTCGAAGCCCATCGCCTTCTTTGCTTAAAAAACGCAGTGAATGTTTTTGCCGGTTCAGTAAAAACAATTGCTGACTCTGACTTCAAAAACCGAATAACTCCACCTCGTTTTTTTATACTCTGCAATAAAAAAATATCATCGCCCGACATTTGTTCATCAACCAAATCATGCTTACTTTCGAGCCAGGCTTGCTTAGTAAATGCCAAATTGGCACCATTGCACAAAATTGGCATCCCTGCTCCTACCGCACCTGCACCTGCCGCCACCAGAGTTGTAAATTCAAAAGCTTGCAATCTGGCAAATAGCGACTTATTATCAAATAGTTGCACCGGGCAAATAATCAAATCACTCACATGAGACTGTTGAAAAGAGCAAATCATCATTAACCAATCTGAAAGGAGTGTGCAATCGGCATCCGTTGTGATTATCAGACTTCCAGTAGCAATAGAAATTCCCTCTTTTAATGCATTTTTCTTTCCATCGCCCATGGCATTAATTACTTTAACATTCTCAAACTTAGCTAGCGCAGCCTCCATTACGTAAATAGTGCTATCTGTAGAATGGTCATTCACCAAAATCAACTCAAAATCAGTACAACTTTGAAGTTGCAGGCGTGAGAGAAGGTTTGGCAAGCTGTGTTCCTCATTTTTACACGCAACTACAACAGAAGCAGATGGTTTTGAAATCGGGTTGTAATTTTCGATTGGTTGAAATAGCGGCATACGCTTCCATCCCACCGTAAAGATGAAAACCAGTATGGAATAAAACACACAAATTAAAATACTTAATAAAGTTATCAACATATTTATGAAAGAACCGATTAACCGACTCAAAGATATTAAAAAAACGTCAAAAAAAAAGCACACTTCGCAGTGTGCTTTCAAATATTGTCTTAAAAATTAATTGCCTTTACATTTTTCACAAAAGCCCATATACGAAATTTCTACTGCGTCTATTTTAAATGGAGTATTGGGAGGAATATGAAATAAACTCGGTTTCAAATCGAAAATATCGTGTACTTTTCCACAACCTTTACAAATAAAATGTGCATGAGCAGAAATATCCACATCATAACGTGCATTTTTTTCATCGATGACCAAAGCACGAACAGCACCTTTTTCTACAAAAATATCAAGTGTATTATAAACCGTCGTCTTCGACAAGGTTGGCATAGAAGGGCTAAGAGCCAAATAAATTTCGTCAATAGTTGGATGCGTTCTGTTATTCATTAAGTAATCCATAACGGCTGTTCGCTGAACAGAAGGCTTAATGGAATGTCGACGCAAATACTCGTGTGATTGTGCTGATGTAAACATTGGTTGATAGTTTTAATATGAAATGACTACAAAGCTAGACAGATTACAGTAAATGAAACAATAAATAATGTTATTTGATTAAAAAAAAGGACGAGAATAATGTATATTAACTGTTTTGACCTTTATTTAACTTATCTTAGTGCTTAAAAATTGCTTCAACCCTAACTAATGCGAACTCATGACTTTAGTGACAAAATGCGTCTATGATTGCACTAGTATTCTCAAAGGACTAACTATTTGAATAAAAAGGTCGCAATAAAATAATTTATCACGACCTTTTATTTATAAGAAATTAAGATTCAATAATTACAACATGTTGATTTCTTTCAACACATCGTTTGTAGCACGAACAGCAGCAGCACTTTTTGCAAACAATACAGCTTCTTCAGCGTTCAATTTATAATCGATAATTTCTTCAATTCCGTCTTTACCGATTACTACTGGCACTCCGATACAAATATCGCTTTGGTCATATTCGCCTTCAAGATACACACAGCAAGGAATAACTTTCTTTTGATCGTGAATAATTGATTCTACTAAGTAAGCAGCAGCAGCACCAGGTGCATACCATGCAGAAGTACCTAGAAGACCTGTCAAAGTAGCACCACCTACCATTGTATCGGCTACAACTTTTGCCAATGTTTCAGCATCAAGAACATCAGCTACCGGACGACCTTTGTAAGAAGCAAAACGAGTCAACGGAATCATAGTAGTATCACCGTGACCTCCAATTACCAAACCTTCAACTTCGGTTGGGTTAGCATTCAAGGCTTTACTTAAATAGCATTTGAAACGTGAGCTATCTAATGTTCCACCCATACCTATCACCTTGTTTTTTGGAAGACCTAATGATTTAAATGCCAAATAAGTCATTGTATCCATAGGATTACTTACCACAACAATAATAGCATTTGGAGAATATTTCAAAATATTTCCTGCAACGCTTTTTACGATACCTGCGTTTACGCCAATCAACTCTTCACGGGTCATGCCCGGTTTGCGAGGAATACCTGAAGTGATAACCACAACATCAGAATTTGCAGTTTGAGCATAATCGTTAGTACACCCAACAATTGTAGTATCGAAACCTAACAAAGACGCCGTTTGAATCATATCCAAGGCTTTACCTTCTGATATGCCTTCTTTTACATCGAGCATAACTACCTGATCAGCCACCTCGTTTAATAACAAAACATTTGCACATGTGGCACCTACATTTCCGGCACCTACTACGGTTACTTTTGACATAATAATAATTTATTTTTATAGTTCGAATTGTATTTTTTCAAATTTCAAGGCAAAGATACATATATATATTGATTAAAGAAAAATTTCTTTAATAATTTTATGAATAAAATTCGGATTTTTAGATTAAAAATGTGTTACGAAAAAACGGTCTGTTTATACAAGTTTTTTTGTACCTTTGTGGTCGAAAAAATGAGCGAAAGTTCTATCTACTTTTTGAAATTACTAAGCACCAAAGCTTTTACTGATTAGACTTTTATCATTTTTCACCGAATTTTTACTTCAGAATATCTAACTTCAATAATATAACAACATGCAAACAATTGATAAATTTGATTTTGCCGGAAAGAAGGCAATCGTTCGTGTGGACTTTAATGTTCCTTTGAACAAAGAAACGGGTGCCGTTACCGACGATACTCGTATTCGTGGAGCGTTGCTAACCATTAAGAAAATTCTTGCTGATGGCGGTTCAGTAATTTTGATGTCTCACATGGGTCGTCCAAAACAAAATCCAGATCCTAAATTTTCATTGAAACAAATCATCTCTGCTGTAGAAGATCGTTTAGGTATGAAAATTCAATTTGCCGAAGATTGCGGTAATGCTGATGCTCAAGTCGCAGCATTGAAAGCAGGTGAAGTTCTTTTGTTGGAAAACCTTCGTTTCTACGAAGAAGAAGAAGGTAAACCACGTGGCGAATTTGCTACTGAAGAAGTAAAGAAAGAAGCTAAAAAAGCGTTGAAAACTAAACAAAAAGAATTTGCAAAAAAATTAGCCGGTTATGCTGATGTTTATGTAAACGATGCATTTGGGACTGCTCACCGTGCACATGCTTCTACAGCCGTTATTGCTGAATATTTCTCTACAGAGAATAAAATGTTCGGATTCCTTATCAATAGCGAGTTAATTGCAATGGACAAAGTATTGAAAGAAGCTAAGGCTCCTTTTACAGCTATCATGGGTGGTGCTAAAGTTTCTGATAAAATTATGATTATCGAAAACTTATTAGATCGCGTTCAAAACCTTATCATTGGTGGTGGTATGACCTATACATTCATCAAAGCTCAAGGTGGTGAAATTGGCAACTCACTTTGCGAAGCTGACAAACTTGACCTCGCTCTAGAAATTTTGAACAAAGCAAAAGCAAAAGGTGTAAATGTTTATATCCCAACTGATGCTATAAATGCTGATAAATTTGCTGCCGAGGCTAACACTTGTATTTCAAAAACTAACGAAACTCCTGAAGGATGGATGGGATTAGATATTGCCGATGATACTATTGCTACTTTTAGCGACGTAATTGCCAACTCTAAAACAGTGCTTTGGAATGGACCAATGGGTGTTTTTGAAATGGAAAAATTTGCTAAAGGAACAACTGCTATTGCTCACGCTGTGGCAACTGCAACTGCTAATGGAGCCTTCTCGCTGATTGGTGGTGGTGACTCTGTAGCTGCTATCAACAAAAACAATTTGGCTGCCAAAGTTAGCTACGTTTCAACCGGTGGTGGTGCAATGCTAGAATACATGGAAGGTAAAGTTCTTCCAGGCATCGAAGCAATTCGTGGATTCTAAAAAGTAGAATTAATTAAATATAAACGGAGTGCAACACGATGTTGCACTCCGTTTAATTTCTACCTAAAAGAATGTACTGAACAATCATTTTTACAGACAATTGATCGTATGATTTCAGACTGCTTCAATACTAAAAATCAACCGGAATCATTATCATCCATCTTTCAATGGATGCCAACATGTGCGCTAATTATTGATAAAAACGGGATTATTGTGGAGGTAAATGAGCAAGCCATTCGTTTTTTCAAAGCTTCTACTCAGGAAGATTTTATTTTTGACAAGCAGAATATCAAAAATATGATAATAGATTATCATCGTGCCAACGAGTTGATAGAAAGCATCAAAAAAAACAAAACAATCACTGATAAAGAAATTCTGCTCCGTCGATTCGACAAAACCATTGCAAGTGTGGATATGAATGCCTGCATTTTCCCCGACAATCCTAGCTGGATACTTATACAATTCAAAGAAACTTTTCTACACAGTCAGGACATTCTGAACGAACTCTCGCAAGCCTATAAACGTGAAGCCCTTCGACTGAAACCCTATCTGAACAAACCAGGCAAGG
>Ga0136636_10001125_pt1 | contig 15208 bp, 15 predicted proteins | sample AntDrymUQ8522106_2_FD_104653 | JGI IMG/M metagenome (GOLD analysis project Ga0136636, IMG submission 104653) | Polar desert sand microbial communities from Dry Valleys, Antarctica - metaG UQ852 (21.06) | ecosystem: Environmental > Terrestrial > Soil > Desert | place: Antarctica: Dry Valley... | reverse complement strand
CAGGACAGCCATGACAATGTGTCCCTGGTGGCCGAATGTATGCGTGAAAAGCGCAGCGGCCATGTCGGCACCGGCCATTGAACCTGGCGACGACCGTTCGAGAACAACCGACTGAAAGTACCCCGATGAAAAAAGTTGCCATTACCCTGTTTGCAGCCATGCTGATCTACAACCCCGCGCTCGCACAGAGTCAAAAAAGCGGCGTGCCCAGCCTGGACGAGCAAAGCCACAAAGGTGACATGGCCCGCCTGGCGCAAAAGAAAGTCAACGACGACTTCAACCTGGCCGACGAAGACAAAAGCGGCGACTTGTCACGCGCCGAAGTGGCCAAACACTTTCCTTTTCGGGAACAGAACTTTGAGCGCTACGACAAAAACAAGGACGGTAACCTGAACTGGGTAGAGTTTGTCGGGCATGACCGCTGGAAGCGTGAGTCCAAGGCCAACTGACGCCGACCGGAGGTTCAGGCAGTGCCGGCCAGTTGTCGACCACCGCGCTGGTCAGACCGATGATCATCACAATGAACAGAGAAGAGGCGAATTTTTTTGATTTTAAGAGGGCGTTCCAGCGTAAACGCATCGTGGGCGATGTCAAATATGACAATAAGTGCCGGATCGACTTGGGCAACGAGGGTGGGGGCAGGAAACATGATCGGAACTGCTCCGCGTGGCGGCGCGACCTTGTCTCACCACAATACGCAATGCAATCACCCGACGCCAGTCTAATTGCGCATCACTTTCATCAAAGATGGTCAAGACACAACGCCATCGCCAGTCAGCTAAATCTCCGCTAAGGGCGTTGCCGCAGCGGTCTCATCAGCGTCGAGAAGCGCAATTAACTGACCCAAATCAGCATCCAGACGGTGGAGCGTTTCTGCGCTTAGATTTCCCAGTGCGTCCGGCAGAACGCCCTCAAACGGACCTGGCACGTTCTTCAAGAGTCTGCTGCCGGCAGGCAAGATTTTGAGTTGGACATGGCGTCGGTCTTCCGGTGCCTTGACCATCGTGATGAGCTCTTTGCGCAACAAGGTTTTTACCAGATTACTGGCCGTCGACTGGTGAATGTCCATGCTGACAGCGACACCACCCATGCCAATGCCCGGGTTGGCCTTGATCACACTCAAAGCCCAGACCTGTGCACCGCCCAAGCCCACTTGTTTCTCCATCTGTCGAAAGTGAGTTCGAACCGCACTAAAAACCACACGGAACCGGCGCAAGACTCTGGCGGGTGTGACGGATTCAACTGGCAGTGTCTCTGCTGACTTCATAACGGGAGTTTATGGAAATGTGGACGCCCTGATGATAGACATTCAAATGCCCAAACCGATCTTCGTGCCCGATCACACAAATCAATGCATTGGCAGAACCCCTGTGACCGTTCAGATCACATGGCCAATCATCATCAGTGATACATTTGCCGCAATGTATGATGGCGCATGAACCGCTTCAGCGCGGTAGTTCAACGGCGGTAACGATGCGTCCCCATCCTCATATCCCAACGGCTTTCAAGCAAGAGCTCTCAAACTGGCACAAGTGGGCCGGACGCGGTGTGGTGATGGCGTTTGCCGCGTTGGCAGGGCTCACCGTTGTGGCGTTTACTTGGCTCGCTGAACACGCAATGGCCCAATTTTTCAGGTTTCAGACCTTGTACTGGTGGGGGCCGCTGTTATGGACACCCTTGTCTACCGCTGCCATCGTCTGGTTGACATTGCGGTTTTTTCCTGGCGCTGCCGGCTCTGGCATCCCCCAGGTCATAGCTGCCTTGGACCCACAGGCCAGTGGGTCTGTCCGCCGGCTTTATGTCTCGATCAAGCTGACGTTTGCCAAGATTATATTGACGACATGGGGCTTGCTTGCAGGCCTGTCACTCGGACGTGAGGGGCCGTCGGTTCAGGTCGCTGCTGGGGTGATGCACCATGCCAGACGCTGGATTCCCAGGCGTGCGCACATTGCTGAACACAGTTTGCTCATCGCTGGTGGCGCTGCAGGCATTGCAGCCGCCTTCAACACGCCACTGGGTGGCGTGATGTTTGCCATTGAAGAGCTTTCCAAAAAAGCCGAACACCGCAGCAGCAGTTTGATTCTGGTGGCGATTGTGCTCAGTGGACTGATGGGGGTTTCTGTTTATGGCAACGCAAGTTATTTCGGGGTGATCCGCATCGAGAATTTTGGCTTTGGGTTGATTCTTCCGGCCATTTTGGTGGCGCTGTGCTGCGGTGTCGCCGGCGGACTTTTCTCACGACTTTTGATCGTGTCGCTGTCTGGCAGCTCAACGGACCGGTTCAGCAATTATCGAAAAACTTCACCCGTGATGTTTGCAGCGGCTTGCGGGTTGGCGGTCGCGGTGGTGGGCGTGGTAAGCCAAGGTGAAACCTATGGAAGCGGTTATTCCCATAACCGGGCCATGCTGGAAAACACCGGTGACACGTCTCCACTGTATGTGCTCCTCAAATTTGTAGCGACTTGGTTGACCACTTGGGCAGGTGTTCCTGCCGGTGTGTTCGCCCCCGCGCTGGCCATTGGCGGCGCGCTGGGCAACGATCTGGCGCAACTGACTTCCTACGCCAACGCACCCACCTTGATCGCCCTTGGCATGGCTTCTTTTCTGGCGGCAGTCACGCAAGCGCCATTGACTGCGTTCATCATCGTGATGGAAATGGTCGATGGCCATGCGCTGGTGTTGAGCCTGATGGCCTGTGCGATGGTGGCCAGTGGCGTCTCGAAACTCATCAGCGCGCCTTTGTACGCCTCGTTGGCGGAACTGCAGCTGCGGCGCATCCAAAACTTGGCGGCTTCCGCCAAGCCCGAAGAGCATGCATGAAGGCGAATACAGACCATGAGTCATCGCGTCTCTTTCCACGATAGAACGCAGGACAATGCGCCTGGCACAACATCTGCGTGAAGAAAAAGACTGAAAAAAAGGAGCCCCGAAGGGCTCCAAATGATCTCACGTTACCAGTTCTGCTGCTTAATTCAGGCTGGCCACCGAATTATATTCATGCAAATGTATTTTTGGTAAACAATTCAATTGTGTAAGCAAGGCAGCTGAAAGTATGACCGAAGATCAACCCACCAAGCTACCTCAAAACAAGCACCGGCACATCACTCACGCGCAACAGGGTGCTGGTGGTGCTTCCCTTGATCTATTGATTGAGCCACGAGTGGCCAAAGGCACCCATCACCAACAGTTGAGCACCTTGCGACTTGACGAACTCGGACAGCACCTCATCAGTCTCCCCTGCGATCAATTGCGAGTGAGCCTCAAACCCAGCCTTCACCAGCACGCCTTTGGCCTCCTCAAGTTGCCGCAGACGCAGCGTGAATTCCACCCCGGCCGTCACCACCAGCGCCTTGAGTCCTGCCAATAAAGGCGAAGTCTTGATCAGTTCCAGAGTTCTGAACGCCGCGCTGCTGCCGTCGAACGCGAATACAAAAGTTTGGGGCTGGGCAAATGTCTCGCTGGTTGCCACCAGCACCGAGCGCCTGGTTGATCGGATGAGATCCTCCAGATGATGGTCAAAATGCACCTTACCGGCTTGGGTGGCGTGGTAGTGCTCACCCAGCACCAGCAGCAGGGCACCCCGGCTTCCAGTTCTTGCACGGTGGCGACCAACGTGCGCAAACGCCTGCTACGTGGCTTCGTCGCACGCGGCCACCTGGAGTCGCATGACGAAAAGGACATGGCGGCTTATGCCCACAGCGGCGGATTTTCTGTCGATGCCGGGGTGCTTATCGAAGCCGCCGACAGGGTCTGGCTGGAGCGCCAGCTGCGCTACTACGCCCGTCCCCCGTTTTTTATGGATCGCCTCAAACAGCGCGGCGCTGATCTGGTCTACTGCTCTTAGCGACAAAGGTCACGCAGAGCCGACGCCCTCGAGCAAATACGCGGGGGAACTGGTGCTCACGCCACTGGAGCTGATTGGGCGCATTGCCCAACGGGTGCCGCCAACACGCTCGCACCGGCATCGGTACTACGGTGTGCTGGCACCGAACTCGCCACTGCGAGCGGCGGTGACTGCGATGGCGCAGGTGATGTCACTTGCGTCGCCTGTGCCAGTGCACCTGAACGAGAGCGGAACTGGAGGCGCAGTGGTTGCGCCACACGGCATCGCCACCCCACATCAGCCCGGCACGCGGGCCACCGCTGTGGCATGCGTATGGTGCACAGGAGATGGGGGAGTGCGTGGAGGCTTTACCGGACTGGGACTTGGCAAGCCAATCACCGCCCGACTACTCCGATGATCAGCGCACTACTTGGTGACCGTGACAAGTGTGACTGCAACCACCCGCCGGGGTGGGGCTGTGTCAGTGGGTCTTCTTTGTCGACTTTGCGGTTCACTGTGGTGACGGCGGCGTAAATTCATGGCAAATCAGACTGGTGACTGTGGATGCTGGTGCTTTTTGAGGCCCAATTTAGGGGGCATACTTGGACTCATGCGGTTGAAATTCCTATCCTTTTGTCGGGCATGACCCCTGGAAACCTGCGCCAAAGGCCAAGGTCAACTGACCAACCGCAGCCATTTCCATAGACATTGCAGTCGCGCCAGCAGGGTGCGCAGGTGTCGTGTTCACACAAATTCGCGCCCGTCTGACAATATGAATTCACCTGCATAACGCTGCGTGTGCCAAGCTGTCACAGGACAGAACAGGTGTCACACATCGCTACAAAAACCACCCTGTCAAAGTTGGTATTTGCATAAAAAAAACTGTTTTAAATCAACAGTTTACAACTGATGACGCACTGGCATGCAACTTGACTGATTAGATGGCCCGCAAGGGATATTTCAATCAATTCATTGCAAAAATTCAGGAGTCAGCATGATCTACGCAGCCCCCGGCCAAGCCGGTGCAAAAATTGCCTTCAAGGCCAAGTACAACAACTTCATTGGCGGAAAATTTGTGGCTCCCGTGAAGGGCCAGTATTTTGACGTGATCACCCCCATCAATGGCAAACCTTTCACCCAGGCGGCCCGCTCCACAGCCGAAGACGTTGAACTGGCGCTTGACGCCGCACACGCCGCTGCCGATGCCTGGGGCCACACCCCAGCCGCTGACCGCGCCAACTTGCTGCTGAAAATCGCCGACCGTCTGGAGGCCAACCTGGAACTTCTGGCCTACGCTGAAACCGTGGACAACGGCAAGCCGATCCGTGAAACACTCAATGCCGACATTCCGCTGACCATTGACCATTTCCGCTACTTTGCCGGTTGTGTGCGTGCCCAAGAAGGCGGCTTGAGCAACATCGACGACAACACGGTGGCGTACCACTTTCAGGAACCGCTGGGCGTGGTGGGCCAAATCATTCCCTGGAACTTCCCGATTTTGATGGCCGCTTGGAAGCTGGCACCGGCCATTGGCGCAGGCAACTGCGTGGTGTTGAAACCGGCCGAATCCACGCCCATCAGTATCCTGATTCTGGCGGAGCTGATTGCCGACCTGCTGCCCCCGGGCGTGCTCAACATCATCAACGGTTTCGGCCGCGAAGCCGGTATGCCGCTCGCCATCAGCAAACGCATTGCGAAGATTGCGTTCACCGGTTCAACGTCGACCGGTCGGGTGATTGCCCAGGCCGCCGCCAACAACCTGATTCCCTCCACACTGGAACTCGGCGGCAAGTCACCCAATGTGTTCTTCGCCGACATCATGGACAAGGACGACAGTTTTCTGGACAAAGCTATTGAAGGTCTGGTGCTGTTCGCCTTCAACCAAGGCGAGGTCTGCACTTGCCCGTCACGTGCGTTGATTCAGGAAAGCATTTATGACGCGTTCATGGAGCGTGTCCTGAAACGTGTAGCCGCCATTGTGCAAGGCAGCCCGCTGGATACCAACACCATGATCGGCGCCCAGGCGTCCAAAGAACAGCTCACCAAAATCCTGTCTTACCTGGACCTGGGCAAGCAGGAAGGCGCACAAGTGCTGGCCGGTGGCGCACAAGCCCATATGGAAGGCGACCTGGCGGGCGGCTACTACGTGCAGCCCACGCTGTTCAAGGGCCACAACAAAATGCGCATCTTCCAGGAAGAAATCTTCGGCCCGGTGCTGGCTGTGACCACCTTCAAGGATGAGGCCGATGCGCTGACCATTGCCAACGACACGCTGTACGGATTGGGCGCAGGCGTCTGGAGCCGCAATGGCAATGTGGCTTACCGCATGGGCCGTGCCATCAAGGCCGGCCGGGTCTGGACCAACTGCTACCACGCTTATCCGGCCCATGCAGCCTTTGGTGGCTACAAAGAATCCGGCATCGGCCGCGAAAACCACAAGATGATGCTTGACCACTACCAGCAAACCAAGAACCTGCTGGTGAGCTACAGCGAGCAAAAACTCGGCTTTTTCTAAATTCGGCTCGACAAAACTCGGGACTAGCCATGAAACAACGCATGGCCAGCCCCGTCCCTTTTTTCAAGGAGACACCATGGTTGAAAAAGTCGTAGCCACCGCAGCAGCGCTGGAACTTGTTGAACTGCTCAAAAGCAAACACGGCACCGTCATGTTCCACCAGTCCGGTGGTTGTTGTGATGGCAGCGCCGCCAACTGTTACCTGCCCGGGGAGATCACCATTGGCGGCGGCGATGTGTATCTGGGCGACATCGGCGGCTGCGGGTTTTACATCAGCAAGTCGCAATACGAAACCTGGAAACACACCCAGCTCATCATCGACGTGATCGACGCCCGGGGTGGCGGCACCTTCTCGCTGGAAGGCCCTGAAGGCAAGGCCTTTCACACCCGGTCAAGGGTGTTCACGGCGCAGGAATTGAAAGAGTTAGAAGAAAGCGGGCTGTAGCCCTTGCGCTACCTGGCCGCGTTCGGAAAAAACAGCTGCTCGCCGCCAATTTTGTAACCGGCAATCACGCCCTGCCCTGCCGGAGAGGTGACCCAGTCGACAAACTTCTGGCCATCGGCTGCCTTCACGTGCGGGTGTTTGGCCGGGTTGACCAGCATCACGCCGTATTGGTTGAACAGGCGTTTGTCGCCTGCCACCAGCACCTTCAGGTCGCCCCGGTTTTTGAAATTGAGCCAGGTGCCACGGTCGGTCAGCACATAGGCACCGGTGCTGGACGCCATGTTCAACGCCGGACCCATGCCGCAGCCGCAAGCCTTGTAGCCAGTGCCTTGTTTGTCGGCCAGTTCTGCCATTTGCCAGAAGCGCAATTCGGCGGCATGGGTGCCGCTTTTGTCACCGCGCGAGATAAACGGGAAGTTGGCCGCTGCCAGTTTCTTGAGCGCCTGCACCACGTCGTTGCCGGTCACCTTGACCGGGTCAGCGGCTGGGCCCACCAAAACAAAGTCGTTGTACATGACCTCCAGGCGCTTCACCGCAAAACCTTCGGCCACCACCTTTTCTTCAGCCACCTTGTCATGCACAAACAGCACATCGGCATCACCCCGGCGGCCCATGTCAATCGCCTGGCCAGTGCCGAGCGCCACCACTTTCACTTCGATGCCACTGGCTTTTTTGAATTCGGGCAAAAGATGGGTAAACAGGCCCGACTGCTCGGTAGACGTGGTGGAAGCCACCACAATGGACTGTGCCTGCACCCCCATGGATGAACCCAATGATGCTATCATAAACATAGCTGTATGAGCATATTTAATAAGCGCTAGAGGCTTAAAAGACTTAGAATTATTCGCTGAACTCATACCAATTCGCCTTTCACAAATAAATGGGCCGCCGGATACTGCTGTTGCAGCAAGGGCCCGCTGAAAAAATCGCTCACCGACAAATCAGCCAGCACGCGACCATGCTCCAGGTAAATCACCCGGTTGGCCAGGCGTTTCACCTGGCCGAGGTTGTGGCTGGCAAACACCAGGGTCATGGCCTCTAGGCCACTGGAAAATTCTTCGATCAAGGCCTCCACCTCGCGCTTGGCATGGGGGTCCAGGCTGGCGGTGGGCTCATCAAGCAGCAACACCTGCGGCTGCAGGGCCCAGGCACGCGCCATGGCCACACGCTGCTGCTGGCCGCCCGAGAGCTGGCGTGCGTTGCGCAGCGCCAGGTCCAGCAAACCCACACGTGCCAGCGCCTCCAGCGCTTTTGTTTTGGCAGCGCCCCAGGGGGTGCCGCGCAGCCACAGCCCAAGCGCAATGTTGGCCTGCACCGACAAACGCATCAAATGCGGCTTTTGAAACAACATGGCCTGACCCAACCTAGACGCGCTGTGCAGGCGACCGGCTGTGGGGGCCAGCAAACCATGCAACAAGCGCAGCAGCGTGCTCTTGCCGCAGCCGTTGGCGCCTACCAGGGCCACACGTTCGCCGGGCAAGATGCTCAAGCTGACCTCGGTCAAGGCGCGCACGCCCCGCGCGGCCTGGCCAAAATGCACACTGGCACCGGTCAACTCAAAGACCGGCGCAAGCACGCTTGGCCGCGCCACTTGCAGGTCAGCCAGCGCGGCGGCGTCTTTGCCCATCAACGCGGCGGGTTTCATACCGACACCCCCAGCGGCAATGCGGCAACACCACCAGACTCCAGGTGTTCGCGCCAACGTCGCAGCAGCGCAATCAGCACGTTCAACAACAAAACCACGCCAAGCAAAATCAGGCCCAGCCCCAAAGCCAGCGGCAAATCGCCCTTGCTGGTTTCCAACGCAATGGCGGTTGTCATGACCCGTGTGAAACCGTCCACATTGCCGCCCACGATCATCACCGCGCCGACCTCTGACACGGCCCGGCCAAAGGACGCAATCAGCACCATCAGCAAGGCAAAGCGCTCATCCCAGGCCAGCAGCTGGCTGCGCATCAGCGGGCTGGCACCCAGCGATTGCAATTGCTCGCCATGCAGGCTTTCGGCGTCTTCCACGGCTTGTCGGGTGAGTGCGGTCACCACCGGCAACACCAGCACGGCTTGTGCCAGCACCATCGCCTTGAAGCTGAACAACCAGCCCAGATACCCCAGCGGGCCGCTGCGTGACAACAAAAGATAAATCACCAACCCCACCACCACCGAGGGCACGGCCAAAAAGGTATTGAGCAGTGTCAGCACCGCGCCGCGTCCGGCAAAACGCGCCACGCCCAGCCAGGCACCCAGCACCAGCCCCAGGCCACAGGCAATGGCACACGCCGTGGCGCTGACAGCCAGGGACCTTCCCACAATGGTGATCAGGCCCGAATCCATGTCAACAATGAGATGTAATGCGGCAGAAATACTGTCGGTAAAGGAAGTCACAGCGTGCTTGGGACAGACGAGCCGTCAGTGGTTTTTATGAGGTGCGGTATCGTAGCCACCGATCAATTCACTGGCGATATGAAATACCGTGCATAGGCTCCAACTCCACTACACCCTGTCCAAAGACAGCAGCCCGGCGCTGGTGCGCAACCCCTTGATTGACTTGCTGCAGGCGGTGTCAAGCCAAGGTTCGATCTCGGGGGGTGCGCGCGCCCTGGGCTTGAGCTACCGCCACGTCTGGGGTGAACTCAAGCGCTGGGAAAACCAGCTTGGAAATGAGTTGCTGGTGTGGGAGAAAGGCCAGAGCGCGCGTCTGACCGAATTTGCCTCCAAACTGATGTGGGCCGAGCGCCAGGCGCAAGCCCGTTTGGCACCGCAAATCGAGGCGCTGCGCGCCGAACTGGAGCGTGGTTATGCGCTGGCTTTTGACGACAGTGTGCATGTGGTCACGCTGTACGCCAGCCACGACGATGCGCTGTCGCGCCTGCGTGAATTTGCCTTGCAGCTTGACCCGCAAAAGCTGCACCTGGACATTCGTTTTACCGGCAGCGTGGATGCCATCCGCGCCCTCAACGAAGGCCGCTGCGTGATGGCCGGGTTTCATACCCTGTTTGACATGGGCAAAAAGACGCTGACCGAACGCAGCTACAAGCCACTGCTGCAACCCGGGCAACACAAGATCATCGGTTTTGCCAAGCGCACCCAGGGCTTGCTGGTGGCCAAAGGCAACCCGCTGCGCCTGCACACTTTGCAGGATGTGGTTCGCACCCAGGCCCGTTTTGTGAACCGGGTGCGGGGCAGCGGCACCCGCGTGGTACTGGACGATTTGCTGGCCCAGGCCGACCTGGATGCGGCAAGGGTCAAAGGCTATGAGCGTGCCGAACCCTCCCACGCCGCCGTGGCCAATGCGGTGGCGGCCAGCCAATGTGATGTGGCGCTGGGCATTGAAGCGGCAGCCATCACAGCTGGGCTTGACTTTGTGCCGCTGGCGCTGGAGCACTACCACTTGGTGTGCCTGAAATCTGCCCTGGCGCAGCCCGGCATCGTGCAACTTTTGCAACTGCTGCGCAGTGCCGAGTGGCAAGCCACCGTGGCTGGCATTGCCGGCTATGCACCCAAACAAAGCGGTGAGGTGCTGGCCATGCGCAAGGTCTTGCCATGGTGGACATTTGGCACGCAAAAGCGGCCCGCAACCGAATAAGGGGCAGGCCGCAAAACCGCCTCAAAGGCTCTTCAGGTATTCCACCAAGGCCGCTTTTTCAGTGGCGGTAAGTGTGGGCATGGCCGGGTTGACGGCCTTGAGCGCCCCCAGTACCCCTTCAACCGCATCCACCAACGTGGCCACACTTCCGTTGCTGAGGTAAGGCGCGGTGTGCGCTACGCCACGCAGGCTCGGAATCTTGATGCCACCGGCCAGGCCGCCACCCGGGTGCGTCACGGCAGTGACGGTACCCGGGCCGGTGAAGTCTGCAGTCTTATGGCAAGTCGAGCAGGCAGCCTTGCCATTAAACAGCTCAAAACCCTGTTCTGCCTTGCCTTCATCAAAGGCGACAGGCGCCGGGCTGACGATGCTGCGCATCCAGGCCTGCACATCAAGCATTTTGCTGGCCGTGATGTCATTGCCGGGTTGAGCCGTTTCAGCAGCCGCAAGGGCAGTGAGCAAAGCCTGTGGCGGTGTCACGCTGAGTTCGGGTGGCAAGCTGCCTGCTGCCGTGCCGAAGGCGCCGTTGCCATGCATCACCAGGTCATAAACCGCTTCGGCCTGGCTGGCCAGCGCGTTGTTGCTGGTGCCGTTGTTCTTGAACAGGCCGTCCCAGCCAAACAGGTAACCCTGCTTTTCAAGATCGACAAAGTTCCAGATTGGCGGGTTGTTGGTCGGATTCACCACACCATCTTCGAGTGGGTTGTCCGGCAGTGCCCGAATGTCGAAGTTGCCCGGACCCCAGCTGTTCAGCACATTGGCAGTGGCGCCGCCATCGGCCAGACCGGTCACAAAAGGTGTCAGGGCAAGAATGGCACCGGCATTCATTTTGGCGTTGGGGACACCATCAAAACGCGGCTGGCCAATTGGTAAGGGCGTGGCGCCGCCTGAGAGCTGGAACGTGGTCGGCGTGACATTCACATGGCACAGGGCACACGTCAGGCCAGCACTGGTCATGTTGCCAACCGCATCAAAACGTGCACGCACCCCAATCACCGCATCAGCCTGGAGCAGCGCTTTGGTCACGGCCGGGTTTTGCAGGGCGGCATTTTTGGCGGCGAGGTCGCTGCCGGTCATCACGGCAACGATGGCAGGTGGCACCTTGTTGATGTCCACCTGAACACCCAGACCCACCGCAGCTGCCGGGCTGACGTTGTTGAGCAATGTGTGCAAGCCAATCACACCACCAAAGAACGCTTCGTTGCCAAAGGTGTCTTCAGTGAACACGGTCTGGCCGCGTGCCACCGCGTCACCACTGGTGCGCTGCAGGCTGCGAAACGCCACGCGATAGGTGCCACGCGCCTCGGTGGTCAAGGCCACGGCACTCTGGCTTCCAGCGCGAAAAAAACTCGCGCTCAGTCGTTGCCATTGGCCGTTGTGGATGCTGGCGACCTCCCCCAACGTGGGATGGGTGGGAACCGTGCGTGAGCGCAACACCAGCTTGATTGGCTGGCTAAGTGTCACGGCTGCGCCGCTGGCATCAAGCAGGGTTACCTCATAAGCATCGCTGTTGAAATCGGTGCTGGCAAAAGTGCCTGCGCTGGTCGAGGCGTTGTCTGCCGCTTTGCGCACCGTCAATACGGCGTTGGCCGAGAGCGCACCGGCGGGCACCGCCACGCTGACGCCCTGGCCGGCGACCTCAAAGGTGCCACCTGCGCTGGCAGTGACGCTCTGGCGCAGCAAGGCGGAATCGCTGTCGCTGTCGCTGCCACCGCAGGCAGCCAGGGTGGCCGCCACGCCCAGTGCGAGGGCGGTGTGGCGAAACATTGTTGGATTGAATTTCATGGTGTCTCCTGATGGGTGAGGTGCAGTCCGACGGGTCCAATTTCGGCCGCCTTCGATTGCCAGGTCATCATAGTAGTGAGGGGCCGCAAACGCCTGTGACTTAAGTCACCCAGCACCCCAAGCGAACACCCACGGCCAACACCACCAAGTGGTCAACGCCATCACCAACAATCTTTACACAGCACGCATTCACAGGGGTTTCCCCTAGTGCCAGGCCTGTGCAGATGTCAGGCTTCTTTCAGCCGCCACACCTTACGCTGCAAAGCTAAACTTGTGCGCGTCCGACTGCCTGTTTGACCCTACCCGTGACCAAGCTCCGGCAACATTCCAATAACCATGGAGACACCATGACCCTTCTGCTCTCGCTGTCCCGGCTGATTGACAAAATCACCACCGGGATCGGCAAATTCACCATGTGGCTGATTCTGGCCACCACCCTTATCAGCGCAGGCAATGCCATCGTGCGCAAAATCTTCAATGTCAGTTCCAACGGTTTGCTTGAAATCCAGTGGTACCTGTTTGCCGCCGTGTTCCTGCTGGGCGCAGGTTATGGCTTCCTGCGCAATTCGCACGTGCGCATTGACTTTATTGCCGCCAAACTCAGCTCTCGCACCCGTAACTGGATTGATGTTGTCGGCATCATCGCCGTGTTGTTTCCGTTTTGCGTGCTCTCCATCGTGCTGAGTTGGCCGCTGTTCACCAACGCGCTGACCAGCGGCGAAATGTCGCAAAACGCCGGCGGGTTGATCCGCTGGCCAGCCTATGGTCTCATTCCATTGGGGTTTGGTTTACTTGCGATGCAGGGCGTGTCAGAGTTGATCAAACGCATCGCATTTCTGATCGGCCACGGGCCTGATGTGCTGTCGCATGAAGAAAACAAATCCGATGAAGAAAAACATCTGGAAGAGCTTGAAGCCATCGTCACGCGCAAACTGGCAGAAGGAAAATAAATGGAACCCACCTTTTTGGCACAACAATTTGTGCCGCTCATGTTCTGCGGCCTGTTCGCCTGCCTGCTGACCGGTTTCCCGGTGGCCTTTGCGTTGGCCGCGACCGGCCTGGGCTTTGGCTTCATCGGCATGGAGGCCGGTATTTTTCCACCTTCGCTGTTCCAGGCGCTGCCGCTGCGGATTTTCGGCATCATGCAAAACGACACGCTGCTGGCGATTCCGTTTTTTACCTTCATGGGGATTATTCTGGAGCGCTCCGGCATGGCCGAGGACCTGCTTGAAACCGTGGGCCAAGTCTTTGGGCCGCTGCGTGGTGGCCTTGCCATCGCCGTGATCCTGGTCGGTGCCCTGCTGGCCGCAACCACCGGCGTGGTGGCGGCTGCGGTGATTTCCATGGGACTGATTTCGCTGCCCATCATGCTGCGCTACGGTTACAACCGGGTGATCGCCACCGGGGCCATCACAGCCTCCGGCACGCTGGCGCAAGCCATCCCGCCTTCCCTGGTGCTGATTGTGCTGGCCGACCAACTGGGACGCTCTGTGGGCGACATGTATTCTGGTGCCTTGTTGCCGGGCCTGCTCCTGGTAGGGCTGTATATCTTGTTTGTGGTGGTCGTGGCGCTGGTCAAGCCTACCTGGGTGCCTGCCCTGCCGCCAGAGGCCCGCATCTACCGCGAAACCAATGGCAATTCAGGCCACAAGTCGCTGCTGATGCTGGTGCTCATTTGTGCGGCGGTAGGCTGGAGCTGGGCCCAGGTGCACGACACCTTGATGACACGCTGGCTGGAACGCAGCATTCCGTCCGCAGGTGACGAAATCGTCATCATGACCCTGACCCTGGCGTCCATCACCGGGCTGGTGCTGGCGCTGCTCAACCACTTCAGCAAAATGGGCCTGCTCTCAAGGCTGGCAGAGCAGGTCACTTTTGTGCTGATGCCGCCGCTGATTTTGATCTTTCTGGTGCTGGGCACGATTTTTCTCGGGGTGGCCACACCCACCGAAGGCGGCGCCATGGGGGCGCTGGGTGCCTTGATTCTGGCCATTGGCAAAAGACGCATGTCCATGCCACTGCTCAATCAGGCGCTGGAAAATACCGCCAAGCTGGCCTCGTTTGTGTTGTTCATCCTGATCGGCTCAACGGTGTTCAGTTTCACCTTCAACGCGGCGGACGGCCACATCTGGGTGGAACACTTGTTCGCCGACATGCCTGGTGGTGGCTGGGGCTTCTTGATTGTGGTCAACATCCTGGTGTTTGTGCTGGGCATGTTCATTGACTTCTTCGAGATTGCCTTCATCGTGCTGCCCCTGCTGGCACCGGTGGCAGAAAAAATCCTGCCCGGACTGGTGCCTGGCATGACACCCGACATGGCGATGATCTGGTTTGGCGTGATCATTGCCATGAACCTGCAAACCTCGTTTCTGACGCCGCCTTTTGGATTTGCCCTGTTTTACCTGCGCAGCGTGGCCGCCAAGTTTGACTACAAAGACCGTGTGACCGGGCAACCCATCAAGGCCGTGAGCACCAATGAGATTTACAAGGGATCGATTGCCTTCATCGTGCTGCAACTCATCATGGTGGCCTCCATCATGATTTTCCCGACACTGGTGGTGGGCAACATGGCCAAAGACAAGGGTTTGAGCGATGCCGCCGTGATGGAGCAGTTGCAAATGCTTGACACAGATCCCATGAGTGACGCAGCGCCTGCTGGGCTCGAACCACCCCCTGGCAGCGACACCCCTGCCCTGGAAGCGCCGCCAGCGCCAGCAGCACAGGACGATCCCATGAAAGCCATGCAGGACGCGCTTGCTGAGGACGCGAAAAAAGCCAAGCCTTAAAGTGAAACCCAAGCCAAAAAAAACCGCGCTTATAGCGCGGCTTTTTTTCAGGTCAGCGCACTTACAGTTTTTGTGACTGCATGAAGCTGTCAAATCGCTGCTCGGTAAAGCGCGCCCAGAGGTTGGAATCCGCACGGAAAGGTTTCAAATCAGTGTAGATTTTTGCCCAGTTCTTATTCTTGGCATTCAGCTCGGCGTAGACCGCTTCAGTGGCCTGGAACGCGGCTTTCATGATGTCATTGGAGAACGGATGCAGCTTGGCACCCTTGCT
>Ga0136636_10001124_pt1 | contig 15211 bp, 14 predicted proteins | sample AntDrymUQ8522106_2_FD_104653 | JGI IMG/M metagenome (GOLD analysis project Ga0136636, IMG submission 104653) | Polar desert sand microbial communities from Dry Valleys, Antarctica - metaG UQ852 (21.06) | ecosystem: Environmental > Terrestrial > Soil > Desert | place: Antarctica: Dry Valley... | reverse complement strand
GGACCACCCTGCACAAGTGGGTTGTGCATAAACCTAATATCTGCCTTAGCATCTTCCACCACCATTACATCTTCCTCGCCTGCTATGGCATGGGTGCAAAAGGAAAGTTCTCTTTTATTTTCTTTTAGATCTGTACCAACTGCGGCTTTAAACCATTGCCTGTCTTTGTACATAAAGGTTACAAGCGCTATTGGTGTACCGCATATCATAGATGCAAGAAAAGCTATATCGTCATATTCTTTTTCGGTGAGCGTATCTTCTATCTTGTAAGAATTCAACTCTTTAATTCGCTCCGTTTCATTAAACTTTTTCAGCATAGAACGCACAAATTAATTCAAAAAAACTTACTTATGATTTTTTTGAACAAAAGAGAAAGCTAAATATTTTTCATAATGAGTGCCTCATAAGAATAGCTGTTTTATGTTTCTATCGGGTTTTACTTTTTAAGCTGCATAAAGTAATTCATAATGCAATCTTTTCAAAATAACGTCATATAATTCTTCTTCTACAATGGGTGTTCTTGCATCTGCCTCTTTCATTACACTCCAATCACCGTCTTCATCTTCCAAAAAAGTGAACATATATTTTCCATCTGCTTCTACCGGGTATATAATCCCATTATAATTTTCTTCCGGTAAAATATGTATTGCCATTTCTGCGCCTGCATATTTTATAGTTATTTCAATATTTTTCATAATTATAATTTTAGTTTGATTCGAGTATTTTCATAATTAGTTTTTCTTCTTTTGTTAGATCTGTCTTTCCATCATCTACCTCAATTGTATCAAGTTGCTTAAAATATTTTTCAAGACTTTGGTTTTCGTATAGCGAAATTATTAATGGATGTACGTAATATTTCTTACATACAGTTCTTGTATTTCCTAAATGCTCCGCCACTTTATCGAGCGCCTGCACAATGTTTTTTTTGGTGATGGTTTCATTCTCTGCAAACCCAATTTCTTTAAAGGCTAAAAACGCATTAACTGTGCCTGACCATGTTCTAAAATCTTTTGCTGTAAAATCTTTCCCGCTAATGGTTTTAATGTAATCATTTACCATACCTGAGTCAATGCTGCGGTGGCTGCCATCTTCATGGTAGTATTGAAACAATTCTTTTCCAGGTATATCTCTACATTTTTGAACAATCGCTGCAAGCTTTTTATTTTTCAACGATATATCATGCTTTATTCCTTTTTTGCCAACAAAAGTAAATTTTACATTTCCTACTCCAATCTGTACATGCTTATCTTTTAAAGTTGTTAAGCCAAACGAGCCGTACAGTTTTTCGTAAATGTTATTTCCTACTCTTATATTGGTGCGTTCCATTAAACTTACCACTGTTGCCAATACTTTTTGCTGTGTAAGGCCCGGTGCAGATATGTCTTTCTCCAGTTGCAATCTTATAAGAGGCAGCACTTTGCCAAATTCGAGCAAACGATAAAACTTTGTATGATTTCTTAGCGCATTCCATGCAGGGTGATATCGATATTGTTTTCTCATTTTCACATCTACTCCTGTAGCTTGAAGGTGACCGTTTTCTAGCGCACATATCCAAACATTTTCCCACGCAGGCGGTATTACAAGACTTTTTATTCTTTTTAGCTCCTCCTCGTCATCCAACTTTTTTTCCCCCAATAAATAAGAATAATCTTTTGCCGATTTTTTTCTCACAATCCCCGGAACAGTATCCTGTACATAAACCAAGTTTACTGCCTCCGCTGTTTTCGCTGGGTCCTTTAAAATCTTATTTAATTTTTTCTTCGTAATATTTATAACAAGGTCATCAAGTTCTGTCATCAGTTTACAATTTATTAATTTAACCCCAGCAGCATATACAGAAACTTTTATGCCTATCCCATATTGTAGAAAACGTATAGCTTTTTGCCCTTTTTATTGTTAAAAAAAATAGAACTGTGTGTAATCATTTCTACGTATTTAATTTGAATACGCATTTTGAGTATTTAAATAGTTTGGTACAACGTTTGAATTTTTATTATAGATATAAACATATACTATGCAGTACAACGATACACATCTTGCTTTTCTTCGTGAAAAAATAATGGAAACAAAAGTCGCATTGTTTAAATCTGAAATAAATTCGGAGCTTTCACTTCCGACAAATATTATACAGACTGTAAGTACTGATGATGAAGGAAACATTTACTTTTTCACTGCTTGTAATAGTAGTTATGCCGATCATATTGATCAGCCTTTTTATGCTTACTTAGATTATCATAAAAAAGGTTTTGAAAATAGACTGTGTATAAGTGGAAGGGCTGTAATTGTAAAAGAAGAAAATAAAGAAGCGAACTTAACTGTGCAGTTAGATGGTGTTACAGGAAAATCTATCGTCCTTATAAAAATGAAAATAATGCAGGCTGAATTTTTTGGTCAGACATTGCACCAAAACCAATCGTGGCCACAAAAATTAAAAAGTACCATTAGCAATATATTTTTTCCTTCAGCAGAACATCATTATAAATTCGGATAACGTACAGAAACATTAGATTATATTATGGCATAAGAATCAACATTAAAAATGAAAGACTAAAGGCGATATAATGATAAACCCCGAGAAGATTTTTTCTCGGGGTTTGTATTTGTAATAAACTTTTATTTACTTGGTTTTAAACTTCCCAATCGCTTCTTTACTAAAACTGCTCAAAATCAATTTACCACTTATCAATGCTCTTTCGTGTAAAAGCTTATCCCAGTTTTCCGTTCCTTTCCAAAAAACTTTTTTCATTTCTGCCATTGCTTCGGGGTTGGAGTGTGCCAATGTATTAGCCAATCTTTTTACAGATTCATCCATGTTGGGTACATTTTCATGCACTTCAGCAAACAATCCTTTCTTCTTTGCCCAGTCACTGTTGCGCCACATGGTAGCATCTATAGCCAATGCGCTAAAAGCAGCTACACCTATTTTTCTTTCCACTGCTGGGCCTACTACAAATGGCCCAATGCCCACAGCAAGTTCGCTTAATTTTATATCTGCTCCCTCTACAGCTATAGCATAATCTGCTGCAGCAGCAATACCCACGCCGCCGCCAACACATTTTCCCTGTACCCTTACAATTATTAATTTGGGGCAAGTGCGCATGTTGTTTATGACGTTGGCAAAACCGTTAAAAAATTTTTCTCCTTCTGCGACATTTTTTATTTGCAATAATTCATCAAAGGATGCGCCTGAGCAAAAAGCCTTATCTCCAGCACTTTTTAAAATTATCACTTTTGTTTCGGCATGTGTGCCTGCAAAATGAATTTCCTGCGCCAGTTTTTCTAACTGTTTACCAGGCATAGAATTACTTTGGGGGTGGCTAAATTCTATAGTTGTTACACCTGCATGTGTTTCGGATGTTACTAGCCCTTGTTGTGTTTCGGTCATTTGTTATATTTTTTTAATGTGTTCATATTTGTAACAGAATAAACCGGTTATTTTTGAAATAAAATAGCTTTTTTTCTTATTACTTTATATTAAATATCGCCTAAATACCGCCTAAATATCGCCTAAATATCGCCTAAAACCCAAATACGCATTTGTGTTGTTTTTAATTTACCCTCGCCTCTCAAGGCAGTTAAAAAATTATCTACTTTCTTCTTTTTTTGTATCTCATTTAAAATGGCAGATAATTTAGGAATAATTAAATGATCTATTGCTTTACGTTTCGTTGGTCCAAATTTTTTAATGTATTCAATAATAATATCTTTAAAATGATTATCATCAAAACTACGATTGGCAATATATTCAGCTTTTAACTCATCGTTATTGGCAGCTTCAATTACTTTGTACGATAAATAAATATTCGGCTTTCTACCCTCAATAAATTTTTGTTTTTTTAAATAATTATATCCTTCATCACTTATTATTTTCTTTTTTTGCACTTTGTCTAGCAACAAAGTATCTTCTAAACTAAGTGAAGGATTTTTAATAAGTATTCGGGCAAAATCTTCATTCAATATTTTGCCTGTAATAGTGGCTTTACATTTTCCATCACTAAAATCAAAATCGGGCATTGGAAAAAACCGTTGCTTTTGAAAATTGAATAATTTACGAATACCGCCGCCTTGGGTTTCTATCATATCTAAATTCTTCATGGCTGCCACCAAAAATGGATTACGATAATTTTCTTCTGGCGTATCTCTCAATACTACATCTTCAATAGACTTTGGTAAAAAAGAACCATAGTTTGAAAATATCAAATGGTCGTCTTCAAACTCAACAACATTAATGTATCCCTTCTTGGAATAATCTTGGTGAGCAATAGCATTGTTTAACGGCTCTCTTATATTAAATGGCTCATACCTCAAAAACTCGTCGGGAAAAAGTGTTCCATCCCTAAGGTAAACGTATTTTAAATTTCTGATGGTTCTGTAAACTTCGTCAACAGCTAAAATTAGTGGAATAGAATAAACCTCATAACTCTTATCTTGGTTTGTAACTGTTTTTAAATTCCATCTTATTTTTACAAAGGAACCTAAATAATGCTCTGCCTCTTCTTTACCAATAAGTATTAATGCAGTACGGGTAATTTTACCTTTAATTGTAAGTTTTGCTTTGTCTAAAAATTTTGCATCATTCCACGTATGCATCTCTTGGGCATATTTAGGATTTCGTTTTGTAAATTCTATTCTTGCTTTTTTTATTGCGTCAATATCTAGGTCAGTAATTGTAGCGTCAGCAACTATTGCAGCCGTCCAATCTTCTAATGTTGATTGTACTCTAATTCTTTCTAGTTCGTCAATATTTAAAGCACCCAAGCTTTCCCCTTCTCTGCCGTAATAATGTCCTTCAAAAGCTATTGGTAATCCTTTTGGCGCTGGTGGTATTTCAAATAAAATCACTCTTCCTTCTTCTAAAATTATTTCATGTATTTCTATAAATGTTAACCTGTTCGATATTTTATCTGCTATTTCTTTTTTTAGATTATCCAGTTCACTTCTTTTAGTTCTAAACTTAGTTCCAACAATTTTATGTTCATTATTTTCTACACCAAAAACAAGCCAGGCGCAACTCGCTTTTTGCAGATTTGCTTCATTAGATAATGCAGAAAAATACTTACCAAGTTTACCAAAGTCGTATCCGTTTTTGGCTTCTTTAAACTCTACAATTTCATTTTCCGCCTGCAAACTTTGTAGCAGTTTTAATTTTTTATGTAATGCCTGTTCTGTCATGTTATTTATTACACACCCTTTATTTTAATTAGAAATTTTTTCCATTTTATTACGCTTTCATTTCCACCATGGTTAAAATAGTGCCAACACCCACCGCTTCATCGTTTTCATCAAAAATTTCTACAAACCATTTTACAATTCCTTTGGGTATGTCTTGCCCATGTGTAAATGGCAAATCGGGGTTTACTTCTTTCAACTCCTGCGCAGTTTTTTCTTTACAGGTAAATCGAATGTACATGGAGTTGCCTACATACATAGGTTTTACAAAACGCATCTCATCAATACCATAATTTAACAATACCGGGTTTTTTTCAAAACTATCTACAAACAATCCAGCCGCAGCGCTGGTGATGAAATAACCATGTGCTACCTGTTCGGTAAACATTGTTCCAGCAAAATCGGTTTCTCTTTTGTGAGCATAAAAATGATCACCTGTAAGCGTTGCAAATGAATCAATATCTTCCGCTGTTATTTCTCTTTTTTTGCTGATGAGCTGGTCACCTATTTTAAGTTCTTCAAAATATTTTTTAAAAGGGTGCTTGTCTTCTATTGTACCGGTAGCATGCGGCTGAAAGACATTGCTTATTGCCGTTATCATATCTGGCGAACCTTGTATGGCTGTACGTTGCAGGTAATGTTTTACACCACGCATTCCCCCCATTTCTTCGCCGCCACCTGCACGACCAGGGCCTCCATGTACAAGGGATGGCAAAGGTGAACCATGTCCTGTACTTTCTTTGGCACAAGCCGCATTTAATACCAATATTCTGCCGTGATGTGTGGCCGCACCAATAACATATTGTTTTGCTATACCAGCATCAGCTGTTACTATAGATGAACACAAACTTCCTTTTCCTTTTTTGCTTAAAGCTATTGCATCATAAATATCATTATAAGGCATTATGGTACTTACAGGTCCAAATGCTTCTATATTATGTGGTTCTTCGCTGGTAAAAGGTGTTGTGTTTAATAATAAAATCGGGCTTAAAAATGCTCCAGCTTTTTCATCAGCATCAATTACCGCTACACTATCGAGCGAGCCATAAATTATTTGTGAAGTGGCGAGAATTTTTTGAACTTGGCTGCGTACATCATTTCTTTGATCTTGCCCCGCCAATGCGCCCATGCGTACTTTTTCGTTTAAAGGATTTCCAATAGCTGTTGTTTCCAATGCTTTTGCAATTGCTTTCTGTACATCTTCCATTTTATTCTGAGGTACAAATATTCTCCTGATGCCGGTACATTTTTGTCCGGCCTTTACGGTCATTTCTTTTTTTATTTCTTTTATAAAAATATCCCATTCAGGCATTCCAGGTTCAACATCTGTTCCTAAAACAATACAGTTTAAAGAATCTGCCTCCATATTAAATGGCACACTTTCTTTTAAAATGTTTGGATGCGATTTTAATTTTAATCCTGTTACTGCAGATCCAGTAAATGTTACCACATCCTGGCTCGTTACATAATCCAGCATATTTCCTGCACTGCCACAAATAAGTTGCAGTGCTCCTTCAGGTAAAATACCAGATGCTATAATTTCTTTCACCACCGCTTCCGTTAAATAAGAAGTTACTGTCGCAGGCTTTACAACCGCCGGCATTCCTGCAAGTAAATTACAGCCAATTTTTTCAAGCATTCCCCACACTGGAAAATTATAGGCGTTTATATGAACAGCCACCCCTTCTTTTGGTACCAAAATATGATGGCCCATAAAAGTATTTTCTTTACTCAGATTTATCGGGTCACCATCCAAACAAAAAGTTTCGTCTGGTAATTTTCTGCGAAGCGTTGCATTGCTAAATAAATTTCCAATGCCGCCTTCAATATCTATCCAGCTATCTACTCTGGTGGCGCCGCTTTGGTAGCTAATGGCGTAAAAAGTTTCTTTGTGTTTTAATAAATGTAAAGCAAGCGCCCGCAGCATTCGCCCTCTTTCCTGAAAAGTCATTTTGCGCAAAGCGGGGTTTCCTGTTTCTCTTCCGTATTTTAAAACCTCCTCAAAATCTAACCCTTTAGATGTAGCATTTGTTATAACATTTCCATTTACAGCATTGTATAATACCGCTCCTTCTCCATCACCATTTATCCAGTTTCCTGTAATGTAATTTCCAAGTTTTTGCATGCTCAAATTTATGAAGCCAAAATTAATAAAAGGATAAAATCTTCCGCTAATCGTATAACAACAATATCAATCTAAAAATAATACACATAAAAAAACCGACTAAAAGTCAGTCGGTTTTTTAAGCAATTTATGTAATTAAAAAAACTTTGCTCTTGTATCTTTAATATCTGCTTGTTTCCTTAATGCTTCAAACCAATTGTTAGATTGCTGGCGAAGTGCTGCCATTCTTGCCGTTGTTTGCGCTGTTTTTGCGTCTGCTGTAGCCTCTGGTTTGTTTTGTACTAAAGTTGTTTTTATTACATAAACACCATTGGTTCCTATAATTGGAGCAGAGGCTTTTGTTTGATTTTCTTTATTAAATGCTGCGCCTATTACTTTGGGTTCTGCCCCTATTCCATTAATAATCGTTACTGCCATAGTTATAGTTGAATCTGCTCCTGCCATCAACACCTGTTTGCTGTAAGCAGATGCTGCAGATTCCAACGTGGCTGTTGCACCTAATTTAGCAATAATTAAATCTGCCTTTTTCATATTTCTTACGATTGCTTCTGCACCTACTCTGGCAGTTGCAGCATCTTGTGTGCCTTCGCTATAAACTTTATTTACTGTAGCCACTACAAAATCATTTCCAATTGCAATTGGTTCACTTACGTCACCTTTCTTTGCTTCAAATGCCCATCTTACCAAAGATCTGGCATCTTGCATATTTCCCACAGTAAAATCATTTTCTTTAATTACGGTTGGGAACTCTACCATACTCAAACCATTTTTAGCTGCGTAATCTGCCAACTCTTTTGCATTTTTTTGCGAGGACGCTTTTGTAGCTGCAAGGCTAGAAGCATTAATTGTTTCATCGCTCGCCAAAATTGGTTTTGCTAAAAAGGCAATTTTATAAGCAGGGCTAAAATTACTTTGATTTAATATGTCAATTACATGATAACCAAATTGCGTTTTTACTACAGCCTTTTCTCCAACAGGTTTCGTAAAACTAAACTCATTAAATTCCGGCACCATTGCTCCATATCCGAAAGTTCCTAAATCTCCACCTTTTGCTGCGCTTCCATCAGATGAATATTTTAACGCTAATGCACTAAAATCTGCTCCGCTTTTTATTGCTGCCAAAATACTGTCAGCAAGCGTTTTTGCTGCAGAGTCAGATCTAATTGGATTTCCTGTTTGCTGGTCGTTAAGACTTAATAATATGTGGCGTGCTTTTACACTATCCGGTAATTGCTTTGTAGCAATAACTTTTGCAAGTGCATAATTTGCTCCATCAATATATGGCCCTGAAACTACGCCTATTCCTTGTTTTACAATAGTGTCTTTTGCCTGAGATTGTATTTTTGATAATGGTAAATATTCATCTGCAAAAGGAACAGCCGAAGTGTTTCTTGCTATAAATGCTTTAGAATTACTATCTAGCTGAAAAGAATTTTTCAAATCACTCATCATTTGCATAGCTTTTACAGTATCTGCAACCGATGGTAATTGGCTGAACGTTACATAAGATATTGTTCTACCCGCCTCTTGTTTAAAAAGATCCTTATGTTTAGCTACATAATTATTAATGTCCTCATCTTTTACCGTAACTGCACTGTCTGATATTTCATTGTAACCAACCGCTACATAAGATATAGTGGCAAATGCTTTTGCTGCAGCAGCATCTTTCTCCTGCATCCAGGTAGGGTAATATGCAGCTGCACTTATTAGCGAACCATATTTAGCAGCAGCCGTACTTAACTTTAATGGTTCCAAAATTTGTGCATCAACTGATGCACGTTGGTCACCTTTAAATTTCTTTATATTATTTAAAGCTTCTCTTGCTTTTGTTTCATCCAATTTTCCAGTAGCAGGGTCTACCAAACTTCTTTCCTGCATAAAAGGATTTTGCTGGTCGCTACTCATTAATATAGCAGATAATTCTTTCGAACTTAAATTAATTCCAACCTTTGCAGCTTCTTTATAAAAAACTTCTTCAGCTATTGTCTGGTTCCAAACCTGTTCTCTTATTCTTAATAATGCTGCACCTGTTGGTTGTTGACCACTTTGCTGCGCCTGCTTGTTACTTTCTTGCTCTACTCTTTTATTAAAGTTATTTAAATCTATAGACCTACCATTAACTTTCCCTACATTGGTAGAGTTACCAGCAAATAAACTGGTGTTGCTACCAGGGTTTGAATCCATTAAGATAAATCCAATAAGACTTATAGCTATAACTATTATAATTATAGCGGCACCTTTTTCTCTAATACTCTGAATAATCTGCATTTCTTTTTAATATTAATTTTGGAGGGCAAAAATAGGGGAATTAAAAGCTATTAACAAATTGTGGATAATTGTGCTAAAATGTTTGTGGTATTGCTTTAGTAGAATATTGTTTACTTTATTAATTTAGATGTTTTGGGTAGAAAAGCTTTAGTGTTTAAAAAGTTTATTTACTGCTGTATTTAGGGTTATCCACAGCTAATGTTTAAAACCTACAATAATGGTTAATAAAACAGGATTTATCATTTTAAATTTTGGGAGACAGTGTGGGAAACTAAAGCACATTTGGCTGTTTTACATCGACCGCTGTTTTTACTTTCATTTTACAAGCATTCAATTAACACAGAAAATAAAAAAAAACGCTGTTTTATTTTCCACAGAGTTTTTTATTAACAGGTAGGCTTAACAATTACTTAATATTGGCTAAAGCTTAATAATTAATTAGAAAGCGACGATTTTAAAAAATGTTTATTACTTGTTAGTTACTGTTAATAAAACAAACTTTTTACATTTACAATAGTTTATAAAAACGACTTTTACACAAATTAACAGCCCTAATAGTAATAGGGGATTATATAAATAATAAGTATTAATACATATTATGGTAGATATTAACACACAAATTGATTTTGAAAAAATAATTTCCAAAAAAGGTTTTTTGGATTTAGAGGTGGACCCCACGCTTGACCTTTTTGCAGAAATAGAAAAACTGAAAAAAGAAAAAAATGCAATCGTGCTGGCGCATTATTATCAGGAGCCAGATATACAGGATGTAGCAGATTTTATTGGGGATAGTTTAGGGCTTGCTCAAAAAGCACAAAGTACCGATGCAGAGATCATTGTTTTTGCCGGTGTGCATTTTATGGCGGAGACCGCAAAAATTTTAAATCCACATAAAAAGGTGTTGTTGCCAGATTTAAATGCTGGTTGTTCATTAAGCGACAGTGCACCGCCTGCGATGTTTAAAGCTTTTAAGGACAAACACCCAGACCATATCGTTATTACCTACATAAACTGCAGTGCAGGCATGAAGGCATTAAGCGATATTATTTGCACAAGCAGCAATGCACAGGCTATTGTTGAAAGTTTGCCTGCTGACCAAAAAATAATATTTGCCCCAGATAAAAACCTGGGTGCATGGATAAACAAACAAACAGGGCGTAGTATGGTTTTGTGGAATGGCGCCTGTATGGTTCACGAGATTTTTAGCATGGAGAAAATAGTAAAACTAAAAGTTCGTCATCCAAATGCTAAAGTTATTGCGCACCCTGAGTGTGAAGCACCGGTTTTGGCATTGGCAGATTATATTGGAAGTACTACCGGTATTTTAAAATATGCGGAGAAAAGTGATGCCCAGGAATTTATTGTGGTTACAGAAAGTGGCATACTGCACCAGATGCAAAAAACAAGTCCACATAAAACTTTTATACCTGCACCGCCACAAAATACCTGTGCCTGCAACGACTGCCCCTACATGAAATTAAATACACTTGAAAAATTGTATTTGTGTATGAAATATGAGTTGCCGGAGGTAACGATGGATGAAACATTAAGGGAAGCTGCTAAGAAGCCTATTGAGAGAATGCTGCAGATTAGTGCGGAGTTGGGATTGTAATGCCCCCTCTATCTCTCCGCCGAGTGGTGGAGGAGGAAATGCAATAGATATTCTTAAAGACCAATTGTGAAGTTGCATAATAAAAGTTGAAAATAGATAGTATGTTGAGCCTAGCCTTGATAGGAGTGGATATCCTTTTGTGTTTCCGCCTGGCGGACACAAAAGATAGGAACGTATAGCAAGATACAAATGTTCATCAGGGGTATGTGCTCATGCTCCAAATCTTTATACATTATCCACTCGTTTTCCACAAAAATTGATACATTTACAGTCATAATATTTGATTAGTAAATAAAATTTTACATGAAAATGTCTATTCCTTCAGTTGATTTAGCAGATTTTCTTAGTGGTGATCCTGTAAAGAAAAATGATTTTGTACAAAAGCTGGGTAAGGCTTACGAAGAGGTTGGTTTTGTAGCGGTAAAAAATCATGGTGTGCCAGATGAGTTAATTGCTGATTTATACAAATATGTGCAGGAGTTTTTCTCCTTACCGCTAGATCATAAAAGAACGTATGAAATACCTGAACTTGCTGGGCAACGAGGTTATACAAGTTTTGGTAAAGAACATGCAAAAGGCAGCGATGCGCCGGATTTAAAAGAATTTTTTCAATATGGTCAGGTGCCGAGAGATAATTTTAAGGAAGAAGATTATCCGGGCAATGTGCAAGTGGGGGAAGTACCGGTATTTAATAGAACTTTTGATGATGCATATAGGGCGTTTGAAAAGAGCGGTACAGCCTTGTTGCAGGCAATTGCTTTATACCTTGGTTTAGATGAACATTATTTTGATGGATTTGTGCACAATGGCAACAGTATTTTAAGAGCTATCCATTACCCTCCAATTACGAACGAACCAGCCAGTGCTATACGTGCGGAGCAACATGAGGATATAAACCTGATTACGCTCCTCGTTGGTGCCTCTGCTGACGGTTTAGAGATACTTACTAAGCAGGGTGAATGGGTGGCTGTTACTTCGTTACCTGAACAAATTGTTGTGAATGTGGGTGATATGCTGCAAAGATTTACCAATAATAAGTTGATGAGCACAACCCATCGTGTTGTAAACCCTAAAAGAGAACTATGGCATACAAGTCGTTTTTCAATTCCTTTCTTTTTACATCCACGTAGTAGTATGAGCCTTCATTGTTTAGATACCTGTGTTGATGAAGGTCATCCAATTGCCTATGAAGATGCTACGGCGGGTGAATATCTTGACGAACGTTTGAGAGAAATAGGTTTAAAGAAATAGATGTTAGAATATTAGATTTTAGATATACAAATTAGAGCCGCTGAATTTTCAGTGGCTTTTTTACAACTTTGTTTTTATGTTCTTGCAATAGTTTTTATATTTGGTTTAACTAACCCCGCACTTGAATATTTTTAGACACATACCTTTTTTAAAAACAGTTTTTTTTTACAGTCTTACTGCTTTTGGTGGGCCACAAGGGCATTTAGGTATGATGCTTAAAACATTTGTAAATAAAAAAAACTATGTTACTGAAGAAGAATTGATTGAATACAATTCTTTTTGCCAGTTATTGCCTGGTGCAAGCAGCACGCAAACGGTTACGTTAATAGGTTTTAAAAGAGGAGGGGTTTCACTTGCAGTATTAACGTTAATTATTTGGATATTACCTGCCTGTATATTGATGGGTGCATTGTCTTTTTTACTCACCGCATTTCCTGCAAAAAATTATACTGCCAATCTTTTCAAATATATACAACCAATGGCCATTGGTTTTTTATTGTTTGCTGTTTTTAGGGCCTATGGTATATCAATTACCAATTTTATTACTTTTATAATAATGGTTTTAGCTACAGTGCTTACTTATGCTTTTTTTAAAACACCATGGGTTTTTCCAATATTAATTATTGTGGGTGGTATAGCTACAAGCCTTAGCAGTAAAAGGATTCCTGAGAAAGAAGTAATTAAACCAAGGCAAGTTAGGTGGACCAATATTTGGTTATTTGTATTTATTTTTATTTTAGCGGGGATAATGAGTGAGACTGCAAGAAAACAGCAATGGCAGAATAGAAAAGCATATAATTTATTTGAGAATTTTTACAGGTTTGGCAGTTTTGTTTTTGGTGGCGGAGATGTATTATTACCTATGATGTTGGACCAGTATGTAGAAAGACCTACAAGTAAAAAAGTATTAAAGAAAAATCCCGATGCGCTAAAGATTGAAAGAAATGATTTGCTTACCGGATATGGTTTTGTAAGAGCCATACCCGGTCCGGTGTTTTCTGTAGCGTCTTTTACCGGTGGTATGGCGTTAAAAAATGAAGGCTTTACATTTCAGTTACTTGGTTGTGTAATTGGTTCCATCGCAATATTTTTGCCCAGTGCTTTGCTGGTGCTTTTCTTTTTTCCTGTGTGGCAATATTTAAAAAAATTTGTTGTTGTATACCGTGCGCTGGAAGGTATAAATGCTGTGGTAGTGGGTTTAATGGCAGCAGCAACAGGTTACCTACTTAATGGAATGTCATTTTCATTTAGTCAAACATCTGGAATTTTAACCATGGCGGTAATTATAGGGACTTTTTTCCTTTTGAAATATACAAGAATTCCACCACCGCTTATTGTAATATTTTGTGTAATCTTAGGCTGGGTTTTCTAGTTTTGATTTGTAGTATCCATTCAATTCTATTTGTTCCAAAACTTTATCGGTAACCAAATAGCGTATGGATTTATTATTTTTAATATGCTTTCGTATTTGAGTTGATGAAATCTCCAGGAGTGGAGCCTCTACAATTTTTACGCTGGAAGGTAGATTTTCTTTAATTTGAAAGGATGGTCTGGGATAGATCAATATATTATAATTTAATATTATTTGTTTATAATTTTTCCATTTTTCAAAATTTAGATAACTATCACTTCCAATGATTAATGTAAAATGCTGTTGTTTAAATTTTTCGGACAAGTATATTAAAGTATCTATTGTGTAAGAAGGTTTAGGCATTGAAAATTCTACATTGCTTGCTTTTAAATTCTTTTCATCTTCAATAGCAATTTTTACAAGAGAATATCTGTGTTGTTCATTTAATAAGCTGGATGATTCCTTTAATGGATTTTGAGGCGAGACCACAAACCAAACTTCATCAACTTCGGCATTATTTACAATATGGTTGGCTATAATTAAGTGCCCAATATGTATGGGGTTAAAGGAGCCAAAGTAAAGTCCAACCTTCATTATTTAATTTTTAGTAATTTAAATTTCTTCCACTAAAATATGTTCAGCTTCGTTTAGTCTTAAGCTTAAAGTATAGCCTGCAACCGAAACAGAAATAGGATCTTTAAACGGAGCTATTTTTTCAACTTTAATTTTTTCTCCCGGTACACATCCCATTTCCATTAACTTTAAAAAGATATCATCATTCTCAAAACCCCTGATGATTACCTCCTTCCCGATTTTAATTTCAGATAATTTTTTATACATTAGTACTACATTCTATTTTTTAGAATTTGTAAAATTAGGATTTAACCTACGGTATTGATATCGTTATAAAGAATATTATGGCTATTGTATTTCATCAACTTGTACCTGTTACTGTTAAAGACAAAAAGCGTTTAAAGGCTTTTATATTTTCTTTATTTAAAAAGGAGGGGAAATTATTAGCGAACATGAATATTATTTTCTGCAGCGATGAGTATCTATTGGAAATAAACAAGCAACATCTTCAACATGACTTTTACACAGATATTATTACGTTTGATTTAAGTGAAACAAAGAACGGCCCGATTACAGCCGAACTTTATATTAGTATTGATAGAGTGAAAGACAATGCGTTAATTCAGACAACAATACAATCCGATGAACTCCATCGTGTAATATTTCACGGATCGCTGCACTTATGTGGCTATGGTGATAAATCAAAAAAGGACGTAATCATAATGAGAGCAAAAGAGGAGGAATATTTACGGTTATTTTTTGCTTAGAAATATAGTTCCACGAAACACAGTTTCCTACTGAAACATACATTTTTACTTTTTAAGTCTTTATTTTACATTTAATAAGTTCCACGAATCACAGT
>Ga0136636_10001121_pt1 | contig 15252 bp, 15 predicted proteins | sample AntDrymUQ8522106_2_FD_104653 | JGI IMG/M metagenome (GOLD analysis project Ga0136636, IMG submission 104653) | Polar desert sand microbial communities from Dry Valleys, Antarctica - metaG UQ852 (21.06) | ecosystem: Environmental > Terrestrial > Soil > Desert | place: Antarctica: Dry Valley... | reverse complement strand
CTTTTCAAGCGCTTCAGCCAAGCTGTGATCACGGCGTGTGGCGGCATCAGATTGGCTTTTTTGTGCGGCGTCGCGCGCATCGACCAGGTTCAAGGTGCTGGCACCAGGGCAGGGTGTCTGGCTGTAACTGTTGCCACATTTATAGATGTTTTGAGCCTGTAGCCCAGATGATACGGTGAAGAGAGATATCAATAACGTAGCAAGGCAAAGCCCTCGCTGTGGCATGTCCCACACTGTTTTTTTCATTCCTTGGGCTCCGGTGTTGCCACGGCTGGGTCCATCCGTGTTTCAGACGGCATGGCCACGAGTGGGCGGGGTGGTTTGGGTCGGGGCGGCTTGCTGGTGTGCACCAGTCGGGTGGCCTGCTCCATGTCGCCAGCCAGGAATTGTGGCAGGGCTTTGAGTGCACGGTCGATCGTCTGCTCGATGGCAATGCGGTGGTCTGACGAGGGCTTTTTTAATACCCAGTTGATCACTTCGGCTTTGTTGCCGGGATGGCCAACACCCAGGCGTAAACGCCAGTACTGGTCGGTGCCCAGTTGGGCGTGCATGTCGCGCAGGCCATTGTGCCCGGCATGGCTGCCACCCAGTTTGAGCTTGGCTTCGCCGGGGGCGATGTCAAGTTCGTCATGCGCCACCAGAATATCCTGTGCCGGAATTTTGAAAAAATTCGCCAGTGAGGCCACAGATTTGCCGCTCAGGTTCATGAAGGTCTGGGGTTTGAGCAACCAGACCGATTGCCCTTGCACGCTGACCCTTGCCACCATGCCGTGGTAACCCTTGTCCATCACCAGGCTGGTCTTGAGCTCGCGCGCCAGCGCATCTATCCACCAGAAACCGGCGTTGTGACGGGTGTCTTCATAGTCCGGGCCGGGGTTTCCCAAGCCTACAAAAAGTCGAATCATGCTGCGATTATGCAAAACTTGGGGCGAAAAAAAACGGCCCACAAAGTGAGCCGTTTCGCAAGCCTTGAGGGGCTTATTTCTTGGCGGCTGGCTTGGCGGCGGCCGGTTTCGCTGCAGGCTTGGCGCCTGCTTTTGCGGCTGGCTTGGCCGCTGCGTCTGCGGCTGGCTCGGCTGCAGGGGCTTCAGGGGCGGCAACCACCACCACCGAAACCACCACCGGGTTTTTGTTGACACCGTGTTTGACCACGCTCACGCCCTTGGGCATTGGCACTTCAGCCAGGTACAGGGACGAACCTTTTTTGAGGCCGCTCAGGTCCACCTTGATGAACTCAGGCAGATCGCCTGGCAGGCACAACACGTCGATTTCATTCATCACATGGTTGGCAATGCAGCCTTCGGTCTTGATCGCTGGGGAATTTTCGTCACCAAAGAAGTGCAATGGCACTTTCATGTGCAGGCGGGTTGTGGCATCGACACGTTGAAAGTCCACATGCAAAATGAGTTGTTTGAAAGGGTGAACCTGCACGTCACGCAGCAACACGGGGCTTTCGGTGCCGTTGATGTCCATCGTCAGCACGCTGGCATGGAACGCTTCTTTTTTCAGCGAATGCCACAAGGCGTTGTGATCGATTTCGATCTGTTGAGGGGTGGCAGAACCACCGTAAACGATGCCCGGTGTGCGACCGGTGATGCGGAGACGGCGGCTCGCACCCGTGCCCTGCTTGGAACGCTCAAAAGCGGTAAATTTCATATACTTAACTCCTGGAAGAGCCCACCGCGACCAGCGTGACTCCGATTAAAAAAAGCCAGGCACCCAACACGGATGCACTGGCCACTTAAAGTTCTGATCAGAAAAGATTTTCCTGGTCAGAAAACAAACTCATCACCGATTTGCCTGCCGCAATGCGCTGAATGGTTTCAGCGATCAGCGGCGCCACATTGAGCTGCCTGATTTTTGGGCAGACAAGGCCGGCCTGGCTCAAGGGAATGGTGTTGGTGACCACCACTTCGTCAAGTGCTTCGCCATGGTTGATGCGGTCAATGGCGGGGCCTGAAAAAATGGGGTGGGTGCAATAGGCATAAACTTTTTTGGCACCGCGCTGTTTCAACACCTCAGCCGCCTTGACCAGCGTGCCTGCGGTGTCGATCATGTCGTCCATGACAACGCAGTTACGGCCTTCAATTTCGCCAATCACATGCATGACTTCACTGACGTTGGCTTTCGGACGACGTTTGTCAATGATGGCCAGATCACAATTGAGCTGCTTGGCCAAGGCTCGGGCGCGCACCACACCACCTACGTCAGGCGACACGACGATCAGGTCATCGTAGTTTTTTTGCCGCAAATCACCCAGCAAAACGGGTGAGGCGTAAATGTTGTCCACCGGGATGTCAAAAAAGCCCTGAATCTGGTCTGCGTGCAAATCCATGGTTAAAACCCGGGCCACACCCACGGCTTGCAGCATGTTGGCAACCACTTTGGCAGAGATCGGCACCCGGCTGGAGCGCGGGCGGCGATCTTGCCGGGCATAACCAAAATAAGGGATCACGGCGCTGATGCGTTCGGCGGATGCACGCTTGAGGGCATCCACCATGATCAGCAATTCCATCAGGTTTTCGTTGGTCGGCGCGCATGTGCTTTGAATGACAAAGACATCGCGGGCGCGCACATTTTGTTTGATTTCAACAGTGACTTCACCGTCTGAAAAACGACCAACTTCCGCGGCGCCCAGTTCGGTTTTCAGGCACCGTGCAATATCGGCTGCCAGTGAGGGATTGGCATTGCCTGTAAAAACCATGAACTCAGGGGTTTGATCGGCTTGCATGAAGATCCCAACTTTTTTTGTCGCTGATGGCTTGGACGTATTTCATACGAATACGCCATAAAAATTCTGGCAGGGGAAGAAGGACTCGAACCTTCGCATGCTGGAATCAAAATCCAGTGCCTTAACCAACTTGGCGACTCCCCTACACGGGTGATTCATGAGACATGAATTACCGATAACCTGACCCATCTGACCTATGTCGCCCAACCATCCAGTGGGTGAGCGGGCAGATTGTGGCATTGTTTAACCTGAAAACCAGGAGGCACCTGAAACTTCATGTCATGCAATGTCCGAGCAAACACAGCGCTTCCAGAGCCAGTCATTCTGCCGTCAAGCCCCAAGCCATTCAGCCAAACCAAAGCTTGGGAAATATTGGGGCAGAGCCGCTGAGCGATACTCTGCAAGTCGTTACGTCCGAAGCCGTATGCGTCTGCAGCGAAGCCTGAAATTATAGCGGGTTCCGTGTCTCTTTTTAAATCGGGGTGCGAAAAAATTCGTTCGGTGGCAAGTCCTTCAGCAGGTTTTACCACCAGGAATTGCGCCGGAGGCAGCGCAATGGTGCTTAAATTTTCGCCAATGCCACTGACCCAGGAATTGTGTCCGCCAAGAAAAAAGGGCACGTCGGCGCCCAGTGCCAAGCCCAGTGGCTGCAGGGCATCAAGTCCAAGATTCAGTTGCCACAAGCGGTTGAGTGCCAGCAGGGTGCTGGCGGCATCAGACGAGCCACCACCCATGCCTGCCTGGGATGGAATGTGCTTGTCAATGGCGATGTGCGCCCCCAGCCGCGTGCCCGTATGTTGTTGCAGAGCACGTGCTGCGCGCAGCACCAGGTCATCTTCGGGTAGCTGCACGCTGAGGTCTTCACGGCTAAGTTGTCCGTCTGTCCGGACGTCAAAGTGCAGGGTGTCATACCAGTCGATCAACATGAACACTGATTCCAGCAAATGGTAGCCATCGGCGCGCCGCCCCACAATGTGCAGGAACAGGTTGAGTTTGGCTGGCGCCGGGATGTCATAGAGCGATTTCATGGCAACACGAATGGCAGGGTTGGAATTCAGCGTTCCAGGATCAGGCGCAATTGCGCTTGCGGCAAGGGGGAAAGGCGTTGCGCGTTGATTTTTCCCTGCCCGAATTCTGCAAGGTTGACCTGCCAGCCATCGGCCTGCAGGTCTTGCCCAGCAAGCCAGCCAAACAGCGCGATCACCGGGACGTCAGTACCGAGCAGGCTTTGGATCAACGGGCTCAAACCCGCAAAAATACGTGTTTGAGCCTCGGACTCAAGGGTGGCCATATCAGGCGTCCAGCGGATGGCTGCGGCAGTACTTCCCAAAGGAGTATAAAAAGTCAGTTCACCTGCCTGCGGTGTGCCAATCAGTTCGAAAGAAGCGCTGAAGGACTGGCGCTGAGAGAGTGGCTCTTGCGGATGCGCCTCCACTTGCATGGCCAAGCGACCATGCCAGTTTTGAGAATAGTTGATGTTTTTGCCTGTAGCCCTTGTATTTGTTGCGCATCCAGCTATCATAAATATAGCAAAAAAAATACTAACCCGCGCCGCGATTCGGCGCTTCACAAGGTGACCCGTAAACGTTTCAAGGTGTCTTGCAAGGCCTCATTGGAAGGGTTGAGTTTCAGCCCATGGCGCCAGATTTCCAGTGCCTCGGGCTGGCGCTTGAGCGTCCACAGCACTTCACCCAAATGTGCCGCAATTTCTGCATCAGGTTTGGCTTTAAACGCCTCTTGCAGCAATTTCAAGGCAAGGTCAAGGTTGCCGCTGCGAAATTCAGCCCAGGCCAGACTGTCGGTAATGAACGCGTCATCAGGCGACAGTTGCAAGGCCTTGGTGATCAAGGCTTTGGCTTCAGGCAAGCGTTCGCCGCGGTCTGCCAGGGAGTAGCCCAGCGCGTTGTAGGCATGCGGGTCATTCGGCCTGGAGACCATCAAACTGCGCAACAGGCGTTCCATGTCATCAAGTTCACCCAGTTTTTCATGCACCATGGCCAGGTCGTACACCATGTCGAGGTTGTCGGGGTTTTGTGCCAGACCAGTTTCCAGCAGGCTGCGGGCGCGGGCAAACTGCTTGTACTCCCTGAGCAGCTGAACTTCGGCGGACAACTTCAATTGCGCCTCATCGGCAGAATGGACAGGCAAGTTGCGGATCAAAACCAATGCTTCTTCGAGTTGCCCTTGCTCGGCGATCAGGGCTGCACGCCGAATTTGCGCGCGCATGACATCTTCCGGATTTGTCACCCGTTGCAGCCAGGACTGCGCCAGTGTGTATTCCTTACGTTGTTGGGCGATGTGGGCAAGGGAAAGAAAGGCTTGTGTGCGCCCACGCAAAAATTCAGTGTGGTTTGGTGTCTGTTCGCTGGCATCGGTTAATTCAAGGTACTTTTGAAGCTGACGCTGGGCCTGCTCCAACTGGCCCTCTTGTAGGGCCAGCGCACCGTTGATCAGCCATGTGTCGGGGTACTCCGGGTTTTCTAACTGAATGATTTCGAGTTGCTCTTTCGCGTTGACCTCGCGTTTGTCGTTCAGCAGCGCCTTGATATAAGCCATGCGAAATTCCGGTCGGGCATGGGGCAAGTGTTGTTTTACCAGGTCTTCCGCCGCAGTAAATTCGGGGGTCATCAGGGTCAATGCCAGCAAAGCCGGGTGTTCAGCATGCGGGTCAAGGGCCAGACCAATGCTGGCGGCATTCAAAGCAGATGCGCGGTCTGCAGCGTTCAGCCACATGCGCCCCATCGCGGCCCATGCCGTTGGCCCCAACACGGGATCCTTGAGAAAGCTGGTCAAGGCCGTCTTGACAATGTTTGCTGCCAGCGTGTGACCGCTTGCGCGCTCAAAGATGCCAGGGACTGACCAAATCGATTCACGCAGTTCGTTGGCCGGAGTTAGCGCAAGGTCGCGTTTGAGCGGCGCAAGCGTTTCGGCAGTGCGGTTAAGCCCAAGCAGTACCTGCAAGACATACCGATTAGCTTCTTTTGATGCAGGTGCCGCCAGGGTCCAGGCCCGCGCAGCCAGCAATGCCGATTCGCCGGAGCGGGCCTGCAAAGCGATGTGGACCGCACGTTTAAAAAGCTTCGGGTCATTCGTTCTGCGCGCAGCATCCAGAATCAGTGAAAACGCCGCTGCGGGTTCTTCACTGCGGGCGTTCAACTCGCCCAACAGCAACTGGTAAAACAAGGCACTGTCGAGTGCTGAACTCTTTGGTAGTGGCTCTGGCTCGTTCGGGGTTTGGGCTGGCGCGGTGGCGGCCAGAGTCAGCAGCAGGAAGGGCAATAAAAGACGGTGTTTGAAGCGCATCCAGTCATAATAATCCATGCTCGAAATAAATAGCTGCCATGCCAGAATTACCCGAAGTTGAAGTGACGCGTTTGAGTTTTGTTGAACGCATCAGAGGAGCCACCGTGGTGTCAGTGCATACAGGTAAGCCCTTGCGCTGGCCATTGGGTTGTGAGGCCGCGAAATTGGTAGGCAGGCAGGTGCATTCGGTGGGGCGACGTGGTAAATACCTTTTGCTAGAGTTCAGTCAGGGTTGGCTGCTGCTGCACTTGGGCATGTCTGGCAGCTTGCGTTTTGCCAAAGATCTTCCCGCAGCCAGCGCCCACGACCATTTTGAGCTGGTGACCACCCTGGGCACCTTGCGACTCAATGACCCGCGCCGCTTTGGGGCAGTGATTTATGTTGACAGTCTGGTGGAGCCTCAGGCGCTCAAGCTGCTAAGCCGCTTGGGCATGGAGCCTTTGTCTGAGTCGTTTGATTTGCAGCGTTTTCAAGTGGAGCTCCGTCGTCACACGGCGGCCATCAAGCAGGTCTTGCTTGCCGGCGAGGTGGTGGTGGGGGTTGGCAACATCTATGCGTCTGAGGCTCTATTTATGGCGTGTATTCAGCCAACCACCCGTGCCGCCAGCTTGAGCAAGCCTCGGATGGCACGCTTGCATGCGGCGATTCGGGATGTTCTGGCACGCGCGGTTGAAACAGGTGGCAGCACCCTGCGCGACTTCTCCAGTGCGGCTGGTCAGGCGGGCTATTTTCAACTTGAGGCCATGGTGTATGGCCGTGCCGGCCTGCCCTGCAAGATTTGCAACACCCCCATCAAAATGCTCAGGCAGGGGCAAAGGTCAACTTTTTATTGCCCTACCTGCCAGAAACGCTGAGGCACCCTTTACAAAAATTTGCCGCCGCAATGCTATATTGAATCCATTGGGAAGTCCCGGAGGCACATTGGGAAATTCATTTAACGAAAAATTTGATCAGCATGGTGTCTGGCGGCGTGAGTTTGCTTTGCGCCTGAAACTGCTTGCGCAATGGCTGAAAGACCAGGACTTGCTGGATGCTTCGGTAGAAGACCGGCTGCACCGTCTGGAGGCCAAGGTACGCGTCGACAAAGTCATGGTAGCTTTTGTGGCCGAGTTTTCTCGCGGCAAGTCTGAGTTGATCAACGCCATATTTTTTGCAGACTATGGTCGGCGCATCATGCCAGCCAGCGCCGGGCGCACCACCATGTGCCCGACTGAGATGGGGTACGACCCTGAAGTGCCCCCCTGTCTGCGCCTGTTGCCCATTGAATCACGTCTTCAGCCGCAAAGCTTGATGGAATGGCGCATGGCACCAGAAAAGTGGGAGCGCACCGACCTTGATGTCACCAACCCGAAGCAGCTTGCCGAAGCCTTTGCCAAGGTGGCCGAAACGTGTCGCGTCACACCAGACGAAGCCAGGGCGCTCGGGTTCTGGCAAGAAGGCAAGGATCAGTCCAGTGTGTTGATGGACTCGCAGGGCTTGATCGAGGTGCCGAAATGGCGCCATGCCCTGATCAATATTGCGCATCCCTTGCTCAAGCAAGGCCTGATCATTCTTGACACGCCCGGGTTGAATGCGATTGGTGCCGAACCTGAACTCACGGTGAGTTTGATCCCGCAAGCGCAAGCCATTGTGTTCATCTTGGCGGCAGACACTGGTGTCACCCAGTCTGATTTGTCGATCTGGCGCGAGCACCTGGTGCAGGATGACCGTGACACATCAACGCGCGTTGTGGTGCTCAACAAAATCGACACTTTGTGGGATGCTTTGGATTCCCCGCTGCAGGTAGAGTTGCAACTTGAAGGGCAAAAGCAGAGCACGGCCAGCATGTTGGGTGTGCCAACGAGCCAGGTGGTCGCGGTGTCGGCCCAAAAAGGCCTGCTGGCCAAGGTCAACAAGGATGCCGCCTTGTTGGAGCGCAGTTGTCTGGGCGCGCTGGAGGATGCGCTGAGCCAAAACATCATGGGCCGCAGGCAGAGAATTCTGGCAGCTGCGGTCGAGCGTGGCATCAATGAATTGCGCAGCGAGACCTCACGTGTGGTGCACATACGCCGCGGTGACTTGCGTGAACAATCCATGGAACTCAAAGGGTTGCGCGGGAAAAATGCGCCGGTGATTAAAAACATGCGATCTCGCATTGCGCAAGAACAGGCTGAATTCGACGCGGGTGGCGTCAAGATTCACGCCGTCCGTTCTGTTCATTTGAAGTTGTTGCGCGAAATCTTCAGCCTGCTGGGCCCAAGCAACCTGAAGCGGGAAATGGCGCAACTGACGGCTGCCCTGCAGCAAAAGGGTTTCAAGCTGGGCATCAAACCCGCCTATGGCGAGACATTTGAGCGGCTGCAGGCCAATATGCGACAAGTGCAAGCCAAGGGGCTTGAAATTCACGCCATGTTGAAGGCCACCTTTTTGCAACTCAACACCGATTACGGGTTTTCGCTGCAAGTGCCTGACGAGCCACTGGTTGATGCCTACCTGCAGGACATGGCCTTGGTTGAGCGCAGCCATGTGCAGTACCTGGGCTTGGGCAATGCTTTTCGTCTGGCTCAGCCTGCATTTGCGGACCGGTTGGTCCGGGCGTTGTCGACGCGCCTGCGGATGGTGCATGAACTGGCGTTGGCCGATATTGAGGCCTGGAGCAAGTCTGCGGCGTCCCAACTGGACGCACAGTTGCGTGAGCGACGCAAGAATTTTGTGCGCCGTATCGAGGCCATTGACCGCATCGCACAAGCATCCGGCGGACTCGATGAGCGCATTGAGGAAATCAGTAACCGCAGCATAAACCTTGACCAAGTTGAGTTGAAGTTGGCTGAATTGACCGATTATTTGATCGAGATGACGGCGCCCGAGCGCTTTGGGGTCACCATGAATGACGCTGCCTGATAAGCAACTGGTGCTGGTGTCCGATCAGTTTCTGGCTCAGGCCGTGGTTCACTGGCAGGCCAGCCATGGCCGACATGATTTACCTTGGCAAAACACCCGGGACCCCTATCGGGTCTGGTTGTCTGAGATCATGTTGCAGCAGACCCAAGTGGTCACTGTGCTGGATTATTTTGCCCGGTTTTTGCACCAGTTCCCTGACGTGGGCGCGTTGGCACAAGCCTCACTTGACGAGGTATTGAGTCTGTGGAGCGGGCTGGGTTATTACAGCCGCGCCCGAAATATGCATCGATGTGCGCAAGAAGTCATGCACCACCATGCGGGAGTATTTCCGCCCACAGCCCAGCAACTGCAAGGCTTGCCGGGCATTGGACCTTCAACAGCGGCGGCGGTTGCATCCCTTTGCTTCAGTGAGCGCGTTGCGATTCTGGATGGCAATGTCAAGCGTGTGCTGACCCGTTATCTGGGGTTTGATGCCGATCTGGCGCTGGCAAAAAACGAGCGGCATTTGTGGCAACAGGCTACCGCCTTGCTGCCCAGCACCGATCTGCCTCACACCATGCCGCGTTACACCCAGGGAATGATGGATTTGGGCGCCACGCTTTGCACCGCAAACAAGCCGGCCTGCACCAAGTGTCCGTTGCAAACGCGTTGTCTTGCCTATGCCAGTGGAAATCCGCAAGGCTTTCCGGTGAAAACCAGACGCATCAAACGCAGTGCGCAATCACTCTGGCTGCTTTGGGCACGCTCTGGAGAGGGTGCGCTGTGGCTCAGTCAGCGACCCACGCCCGGCGTGTGGGCGGGCTTGTATTGTTTTGCGTTGTTCGACAGCCATGCGGCATTGCAGGCCAGCGTGCCGGTTGATTTTCGTGAACACTTGACGGACTTGCCTGCCTTCAAGCATGTGCTGACGCACAAAGACTTGCATCTGCACCCGGTGCAAGTTCTGTTGCCCGGCGGGATCAAGCCTGACGTGTCGGGCGCCTGGTTTGGGCCAGAACAGTGGCCGCGGCTGGGGTTGCCTGCGCCCGTGAGCAAGCTGCTCCGCCTGGCTTAGCGGGCATCCATTTCGCGGTGGCGCTTGAGAGTGCTCCAATTTCTACCAAAAAGTGCAGCAAGTTGTTCAACCAGGTACACCGAGCGGTGCTGGCCGCCGGTGCAGCCAATGGCCACCGTGACGTAGCTGCGGTGATTCTGTGCAAGGGCTTCAAGCCAGCTGTCAAGAAAATCATGAATTTGTGCAAGCATGCGCGCCACCTCGGACTCTTGCTGCAAAAACTTGATCACGGCTGCGTCGCAACCTGTGAGCTCTTTGAGAGCCGGTTCGTAATGCGGGTTTGGCAGCATGCGCACATCAAACACATAGTCAGCGTCGCTGGGTATGCCGCGCTTGAAGGCAAATGACTCAAACACCAGCGTCAATTGTTTGCCCGGTACCGCAATCATTGCCTTGATGTAGCTTTGTAGCTGCGTTGGCCGAATGATGCTGGTGTCAATCACATGCGCCTTTGCGCGCAGTTCCGTGAGCAGGTCACGTTCCAGTTCAATGGCATCGGCCAGGGCGCGGCGTTGGCCTTGATGGGCCTGCTCTTGCCCGACTTGTGACAACGGATGTCGCCGGCGTGTTTCAGAAAAACGCCGGATCAGGGTGCCGGTGGTGGCATCCAGAAAAATTGAATCCACCTGGACGCCTTGTGTTTTGAGCGTTTCCAGTTGTTTGGGCACGAGCGGCAGTGAACCGGCGCTGCGCACATCCATAGCAATCGCCAATTTATTGGTAAACCCGCTTCGCTCCAGCGTCACCAAAGACATCAGCAACTCTGGTGGCAGGTTGTCCACGCAATAGAAGCCCAGGTCTTCCAGTGCACGCAAGGCCACTGATTTGCCTGAGCCTGACATGCCGGTGAGCAGCACCAATTGCAAAACATTTGATGGGGTGTCCATGTTAGGTGCCCTGAACTTGCAACATGTCGCGCGCGTGGGCCATCGTGCTGGTCAGCAGACGTTCGCCACCCAGCATGCGCGCCAGTTCAGCCACTCTGACGTCACCCGCTACCGACGTCACCTGGCTCTGCGTGCTGGCACCTCGCACCTGTTTGCTCACCACCAGGTGATGGTCGGCACACGCCGCCACCTGCGGCAGGTGGGTGACCGCAAGTACCTGGCGATCCAGCCCAAGGCGGCGCATCAATCGCCCAACGGTTTCCGCCACGGCACCACCGACGCCGGCATCAACCTCGTCAAAAATCAGGGTTTGCGCACTGCCAAGCTGGCTGGTGGTGACGGCGATGGCCAGCGCAATGCGGGACAGTTCACCGCCCGAGGCGACCTTGTTGATCGGGCGTGGCGTACTGCCGGTGTGCCCAGCGACCAAAAACGTGACGTCTTCCAGGCCGCTTTGCATGGGCTGGGCAGCATTCTCCAAAGCCACTTCAAACTGACCACCTTGCATACCCAAACCTTGCATCGCATCTGTGATGGTTTTTCCCAGGCGGGGTGCAGACTTGCGCCGCGCCTGGGTCAGGCGGTGCGCCTGCGCCTTGTAGTCTTGCCAGGCTAACTCCTGCGCCTGTTCCAGCGTTTGCAGGTCTGCTGCCAAGTCCAGCGTGGTCAATTCGTTGCGCCAGAGGCTCAGCAATTCAGGCAGGTCTTCGGGATTGCGCTTGTAGCGTCGGGCCAGTGAGATCCAGAGACTCATGCGTTGGTCGAGCTCAATCAAGCGTTGCGGGTCTGGATCTGTTTTTCGCAGGTAGGCACGCAGGGTGTGCGCCGCATCACTCAATTGCGCCATGCTTGAAGATAAAACCTCTGTTAGCCCTTTAAATACGGGTTCTATATGCTCCTGTTTTTGAATCAGATCAAGGCCAGTTCCAACCCGGCGCAAGGCGTTGTCGTCATCTTCGTCAAGGGTTTGCAGCGCCAGTTGCGCGGCGTTCAGCAGGCCTTGTGAGTTTGACAATCTGCTGTGTTCGCTGTTCAGTGCGGGCCACTCTTCGTAGCTAGGCGCAAGCTTTTCCAGTTCGCCGATTTGCCAGGCCAATCGTTCTCGCTCACTCAGCAGGGTCGACTGAGATGCGCGCGCTTCGGTTAATTTGTCTTGCGCCGCCCGCCACTGCTGCCATGAAGCCGCAGTGGCGGCAGTGGACACCTGCGCAAACGCATCAAGCAAGGCGCGAACAGCATCCGGACGAGTCAGGCTTTGCCAGGCATGTTGACCATGAATGTCCAGCAATTGTTCACCCAAGGCGCGCAGTTGGGTGGCGGTGGCCGGGCTGGCGTTGATCCAGGCCCGACTTTTGCCTTGGCTGTCGACGGTACGGCGCAGCAGCAAAGTCGCTTCCTGGTCAAACCCTGCCTCATTGAGCCAGCGCAAAACTTCGGGCGTCGCTTCGAATTCCGCGCTGACATCAGTCCGGGTACAGCCCTCACGGATCACATTCACATCGGCTCGCCCACCGGTGACAAGTTGCAGCGCGTCAATCAAAATGGATTTGCCGGCACCGGTTTCTCCTGTTAACACGGTAAAGCCTTCTGCCAATTCAAGATCGAGTTCGCTAACGATGACAAAATCGCGCAGAACAATGCGTTTTAGGCTCACGTGGGGCTCACTCCTTCGTTCCAGTGCAACTTTTCCCGCAGGGTATCAAAGTAAGACCAACCTTTGGGGTGCAAAAACCGCACATGGTGGTCGGATCGTACGACTTCGATGCGGTCGCCATGCATCAGGGAGGCCAGTGATTGTTGGTCGAAACTGGCGCTGGCATCCCTGCCTGCTACTAATACAATAGCAATATTTGACGTATTGGCAAGGACTATGGGTCGATTTGACAATGTATGCGGGGCAATTGGCACCATCACCCAGCCAGGAATGGACGGATGAAGCAGCGGGCCACCTGATGACAATGCATAGGCAGTTGAGCCTGTTGGGGTAGCAATGATCAGACCGTCGGCACGCTGATTGGCCACAAAATGTCCGTCCACCTCAACCCGCAACTCCACCATGCCCGAGGTGGCCCCGCGGTTAACCACCACATCGTTCATTGCCATGGCCTTGTAGACACAGTGACCATCGCGCATGACCCGGGCATTCATCAGGCTGCGGTGATCCTCCACATATTCACCACGCAACATCTGCGTAAGTTTTTCGGTAAAACTCCCATAGGGAATGTCGGTGATAAAGCCTAAACGGCCCTGGTTGATGCCAATCAGCGGCACGCCAAATGGCGCCAACTGGCGGCCAATGCCCAGCATCGTGCCATCACCGCCCACCACCAAGCCGAGGTCGCATTGCTTGCCAATTTGTGTCAAGCTAAGTACCGGGTAGCGGGTCATGCCCATGTTGCGGGCGGTGTCGTGTTCTAACACCACATCGCAGCCCTGATCGTCAAGAAACTCCAGGATCGCTTCCAGTGCGCCACGCGAATTGGTTCCGGATGCACCAGATGCAACTGTTTGGTATTTACCGATCAATGCCACATGCTGGAATTTTGACTTCATTATCAAATTACATCACTAAAATGAAACGATGCTCGATGACCGTGCCAAGTTATTGTTAAAAGCGCTTGTGGAGCGTTATATCGCCGACGGGCAACCTGTGGGTTCCCGCACATTGTCCCGCGCGTCTGGCCTGGAGTTGTCACCCGCCACCATCCGCAACGTGATGTCGGACCTGGAGGAACTTGGCCTGATCGCCAGCCCGCATACCTCAGCCGGGCGCATACCGACAGCGCGCGGCTACAGATTATTTGTTGACACCATGTTAACCGTGCAGCGTGGGCATTTGGGCACCCACAGCCTGGCACCCGATCAGCCGCAAAAAGTGATTTCAAACGCAGCCAATTTGCTCTCCAATTTGTCTCAGTTTGTCGGTGTGGTGATAGCGCCCCGGCGCACCTCCGTGTTTCGGCACATCGAGTTTTTGCGTCTTTCAGAGCGGCGTTTGTTGGTCATCATCGTGTCGCCAGAAGGCGATGTGCAAAACCGTGTCATTTTTACCGAGGTGGACTATTCCCAGGCCCATCTGGTTGAGGCAGCGAATTACCTGAATGCCAACTATGTCGGCCTGGCGATTGAACAGGTGCGCGAGCGCCTGAAAAACGAAGTCGATTCTTTACGGGCGGAAATTGCCAGCTTGATGAATGCCGCCGTGACTGCGAATTCAGAGGTGCTGTCCGAAACGCAGGGCGAAGTCGTTATTTCAGGTGAGAGAAATCTGCTTTCCGTCAGCGACTTTTCGCATGACATGGGTCACCTTCGACGCGCTTTTGACTTGTTTGAACAAAAGGCGCAACTGATGCGCTTGCTGGACGTGACAGGACAGGCCGAGGGCATTCGTATTTTTATTGGTGGCGAAAGTCAGGTGGTGCCGTTTGAGGACCTGTCAATTGTCAGTGCACCCTATGAGGTTGATGGCCAGGTGGTGGGTACGCTGGGCGTGGTCGGCCCCACGCGCATGGCGTATGACCGCATGATCCAGATCGTGGACATCACGTCCAAATTGGTCAGCAACGCGCTGAGTCACCACAAGTAGCCCCTTACAATTCACAGCTGGTTCGGGCCGTTAGCTCAGTTGGTTAGAGCAGAGGACTCATAATCCTTTGGTCCACAGTTCAAGTCTGTGACGGCCCACCAATACAGCAAAGGAAAGCACGCTACATAAAACATAGCGTGCTTTTTTCTTTGGTGCCCCGTGTAGCCACTGCGTAGCCACCGGTACCGGGTTTTGTACCGTGTAGCCAAGTCAAGCAGCTCCAGCACCAGGCGTAAAAAAACCCACCACTTTTTGGGGCAGGTCAGGCCGAACATCAATGGCCGTCGCGGTACTGGATATGCCCAGCCACAAATTCCGGTTGTCCACCAGCCCATGCCGCGAAGCGGTCTTTGCAGGTTGCCCACGCTTCGCCAGCGGCTCGCACGATGGGGCATCGCTGAAACCAGATAGCGTCGGTTTCGTCGTCCAGGTCGGCGCGGCCAACGAATAGCAGTGGTCGAGTGACTGGTGCCGATTTCATTTCAAGGGCAGCCAGGCGCTTGCCAAGTGCGGCATTCATACGAAAAGCCCCACGGCATCACTGAAACGGTAAACCACCAGCCCCAATGCCCGCAGGCGCTCCAGTTCACTGTCTGGTGCGTCATCAGGTAGCAAGGTGGGTAATGCGGCCTCGGTGGGCTTGTGGGCCTGCTCCAGCGCGCATATCCGGCGTTCAATTTGATTCATGGCGTTATCCTAAAAATGAGAATTCGAACGGGTCAGCACTCACCCTGAAAACCTCGCACCGATATCTCAGGCGTGCCTGTTGCAGCTCTTCGGCGGTCGCGTCGTCCGGCACCAGGGCGGATAG
>Ga0136636_10001120_pt1 | contig 15273 bp, 19 predicted proteins | sample AntDrymUQ8522106_2_FD_104653 | JGI IMG/M metagenome (GOLD analysis project Ga0136636, IMG submission 104653) | Polar desert sand microbial communities from Dry Valleys, Antarctica - metaG UQ852 (21.06) | ecosystem: Environmental > Terrestrial > Soil > Desert | place: Antarctica: Dry Valley... | reverse complement strand
GTGCGTGAGTAGTTGAATGCGAGGTAGGAGATAAACCCAAAGATGGCGAGTACCGAAAGTTGTATGTATGGAAAGGCAATTAGTTGGGTTAGCAGCCTGGAGTTTTTGTAGTAAAGCTTTTGCCTTGCAAAAATCTCATTATCCTTAGTGGGGTCTCTTAACTCTATATCAATTGGTTCATACACATCACGCATAGAGGCAAGCTGCAACTGCAATTGATTCTGCATTTTTTTTTCTGATTGTGTGGAGTCCATTTTTACGTTGCGGATATAAACAACAGCACCCTTGTCATCCACTAAAATGATGGGAATGGAATTGTTTTTATTAATGATCTGCTCAGTTACAAAGAGAACATTGGTATTAAAGTCTTCGGCAATTGCATACTCCATGGCTCTTGCAAAAAGATCCACTTGTTGCTTCTCTCTTTCTTCGAGTTGTTTTACAAGAACGTTGGTGTAATAGATGGAACCAGCGCTAATCAAAACGGATACGACTAATATTATCCATTTCAACTTAGTGTTGTCTCGGTAAAAGTCCATGGAAGCCGGCAACTGTATTTTCTTGCTCATATCAGTATGGAAATTATGCAAATAGATTTCCATTGCATAACGATGATAAATAAAAAAACCGGATGCAGAGACCCGGTTTTTTCTATTGAGATTTTAAATTAGACTATCCCTTCATCATAAACCACTTGGCCAGCACCTTGTAGCTCACTTTGGTACCAGACATTAAAATTCCCACACGGTAAATTCTTCCTGCTATCCAAGTAGTAAACAGGAACCCGCCAATGAGTAATACCATGGATAATGCTAGTTGCCAACCGGGCACGCCAAAAGCAATTCTGCCCACCATGGCAACCGGAGATGTGAATGGAATAACCGAGAGCCAAAAACTTACCGGTCCATGTGGATCTCTTAGAATAAACATGAAGAGTCCCATATAGCCAATCAATAAGGGTATGGTTACCGGAAACTGAAACTGTTGCGCTTCTTGTTGAGAATCTACTGCTGAACCTACCGCTGCAAACAAGGCACCATAGAGCAAGTAGCCACCCAGAAAATAGAAAACAAATACAAGTGCTATTTTCATCATTGGCAATTCACTCCAGTTGCCAAGCAGTTCGGTGACCTTTGAGTTTTGTTGCGCTACTGCTTCTTTCATTTCCGGATCTTTGTCCATTTGCTGTGTCACTTGCTCCATCATCTGCTTTTGAGGCATCTGAAGACCGAAGTAAGCGAGGGTGCCGGATGACAAAACAGAAATAAGAATAATCCAAATCGTGAATTGGAGCAATCCCACAGAAGCAATGCCAATGATCTTCCCTAACATGAGTTGAAAAGGTTTTACCGATGAAACAATTACCTCCACTACTTTAGATGTTTTTTCATCAATTACACCTTGCATGATTTGAATGCCGTAGATCAACACGAACATGTAAATCAGGATGCCCAAGCCGAAACCCAGTCCATATAGGATACCTGAGTTGCTGGATTTCTCTTCTCCAGTTTCTGAAAGACTGTATTGCTTTAGATTAACTTTTGGACGCAAGCTTTTTAGTGTCGCTTCATCGATGTTATACTCCTTTAATTTAAGATCATGAATTTGTATTTCAATGGAGTTCTCCAGATCGCCCACCTTTTCCATGCTGGGATTTTCCTTGGTATAGATGGCAACGCCTTCCGGTTTGTTAATGTCTATTTTAGGAATGTATAATAAAGCAAAGTCTTCCGTTTCATTGTAAACTTTCTTTGCCTGTTCTAGTGGCATATCTAAAGGAACGAAGGTAAATCGCTTGCCACTTTGAAACTCAAACAACTTACTTTCATCAAGCACTTGCACGGTTTCTGCTTTGGCGGTTTTAGCCTCTCGAATTGCGATGTAGGCAAGTCCGCCAATGATTGCCGGGAAAATCAAAGGCACCAAAATCGTGGCAATCAAAAAAGATTTTTTCTGCACGCGATTCAGAAACTCGCGTTGTATGATTAGTAGAATTTTGTTCATGGTATAGCAGTTTTATACTTCTTGTAAATGTTTTTTCAAGGCTTCATCACCTTCACCTTTCACCAGGTCGATAAATATATCGGCCATGCTGGGCACTTTCTCCATAAAGCTGTGAACCTCTGTAATATCAATCAAGTCGCGAAGTACCTGATTGCCATTTATACCATCACTTACTTTCAGGGTAGATGAGAATAATCCTTCCTCTATTGGTATTTGCTTTATAAGATTATAGCGTTCGCTCGGAAGCCTAAAATTGTTACCTCTATGCTCCACCATAAAAGTATTTGATTTGTATTGTGCCTTAACTTGTTGTTTGGAACCCTCCAGAATTAATTTTGATTTATTGATCAAAGCAATGTGATCACAAAGCGACTCAACTGTTTCCATGCGGTGCGTAGAAAAAATAATGGTGCTGCCATTCTCTTTTAATTCCAGAATCTTCTCCGTAATCAACTGCGCATTAACTGGATCAAATCCCGAAAAGGGTTCGTCCAGAATAATCAGTTTAGGCTCGTGCATTACGGTGCTAATGAATTGCACCTTTTGCGCCATTCCTTTCGAAAGATCTTCAACCTTCTTGTGCCACCAATCTTTAATCTCAAATTTTTCAAGCCACACTTTAATTCGATCCAACGCTTGTTTGCGACTCATTCCTTTTAACTGGGCAAAGTAAAGGAGTTGTTCGCCTACCTTCATTTTTTTATACAAACCGCGCTCTTCCGGCAAATAGCCGATTATACCCACATGTTTCTGTTGCAATTTCTCTCCAAAAATTTCAATGCTTCCCTCGTCAGCATTAATAATCTGATTGATGATGCGGATTAGCGTTGTTTTGCCGGCTCCATTAGGACCTAACAATCCATAAATAGATTTTTCCGGAATGGTGATGCTTACCGAATCAAGCGCCTTATGATTCGTGTATTGCTTGGTAACATTTTGTGTAACGAGTGCATTCACTGGCAATGAGTTTAGTGTAAAACAATTAGTACCAAAAATAACAATAGAATTACAGCGAACCAGAGATTATGGTGTATTTCAACTTATCTTTTCATTGCGAAGGGTTTCAACCTTTCATTCTGAAAAATAAGGGTTAAAAAACCCTAGGCCATGAAATTTACTTGAAAATGATTTTTCCCATCGAAACATCCAGATCGAACACCAATGCATTTGCGCTGTTCTTCGAATAGGCCGCGTTTGCGTATTTGTTAGGGGCAATCTTTTTTAACGAACGTGAAAGATTGATGCTGCATAACCACGAATCATTGATGGTAACAAGCACCGGTACCTCATCGGCAGGAAGTTGAATGGTCAGGTTGCCGGCACCAACACTACCAATTACATGGTTGTTTACTTTTGGGGTGTCGCTAAAATCGAGAAACATATTTCCGAAACCTACATTGGCTAACACAACTTTAGAACGCGCTAGGTTGAGTTGTCTTGCTGTAAGGGAACCCATATCCACCTTCACACGGAATGTGTCCATGTCTATTTTATTTTCGCCTCCGTTGTAGCTGATGTTTACATCGGCACTTCCGGTATAGATTTTTAATTTTTGTACTGATAAACCAGACAGATCAATATTGGCATTGCCCAATCCATATTCCAATTCAAGAGAGTATGGGGTAGTTTCTGTAAGATAAACTTTCCAGAACTTATCAGATGGCCTTTCGTCCGATCCAAAAACACGGTAGGATATTTTTTGACTAACACCATGCTCACCGGCTTGCTCCAACGAAAGATTTACTTTACACGTGGAGCCCTTTAGTTCATTGCTAAATGAATGGGCGTATTCGTCAAGGTCTTGATTGCTATAAATATTAAGGATGTCTTCGTTCTGACTTGGCCTAATAAAGCAATTGCCCGTTTTAGCACTTAACTTCAACTCAACAAGATTACAAGGCTCAGTTTTTTCAACTGAAAATTGCTTTTTGATTTGCCCGCTTACTCCCACGGCCACACTGCTTCCCATTAAAGCCAAAACAATCAATCTCACCATGCCTTCTGTTACGCGTTAGTTAGGTTAATGTTACTGTTATGTAAGAATGGTTATTATAAACCGAGCTCGGTTCAATAAAAAAATAACCCGTAAAGGCTTTATACGGGTTATGTTAAATAAAGTTATGTTAAGGATGGCCAATTAATAGAGATTCCATTCAAAATAAGTTTTTAGGACAAGGAAGAGAATGAAAAGAAGTCCCATAAGTAATGGCCGAAATCTCTTCTTCATAAAAAGATCAAGTTGGCCTATTTTTTTATACTGAAAATATATAAAAGGTTGAAAGGAGATAGCAATTGCACTTAGTACTATTAGTACTTGCATTTTACTATTGAAACTTATCATTACGCTAATTACAGGTGCCATTGTAGCAATGAAACCAGTCATGATCTCTAACAAAGCGATTTTTTTTAATGTCATTTTGTTCTCTATGGGGTTTCTATTCAGCGTAATTTTTCGCGTATACCGGAGTTATTTTCTGCGTATTCCACAGAAGAACACTCCATTAATTTAGGCGATAAAAGTCCATAGAATTAACCTAATCATAAGGATAAGTCGATTTTGGTTAAATCTAAAGTGCTTGTAAGGTTACTTGACTAACCGAAATATTCCTTCATACGCTCGAAAAACCCCTTTTCACCTGCCTCAGGCTGAGGTTGAAAGTTTGGAGCGGTCTTCAGGCTTTCCAGTTTAGCTTTTTCTTCGCTTGATAATTTTTTCGGGGTCCACACATTAATATAGATGAGCTGATCACCGGCACTATAGCCGTTAATGTCTTTCAATCCCTTTCCGCGAAGGCGCAAGATTTTTCCGCTCTGGGTGCCAGGCTCTATTTTAATGCGCGCTTTTCCGCCTATAGAGGGAACCTCTACTTGTGTGCCGAGGGCAGCATCGATAAAACTAATGTGCAGATCGTACACTAAATTATTTCCATCGCGCTTTAACTCCTTGTCTTCAACTTCCTCAATTAAAATCAGCAAGTCGCCAGGCACACCACCTCCGGGTGCTTCATTGCCTTTGCCCGACATAGAAAGTTGCATGCCTTCACTTACGCCCGCAGGAATTTTTACGGTGATCATGTCTTCTTTAGACACAAGACCTGAGTTATCTACTCCAGCCGGACGTTTGTCAATTAGCTGCCCGGCACCATTACACGCTGAACATGTTGTGGTCGATACCATTTGACCCAGCATGGTGTTTACCACTTTTCTTAGTTGACCAGTGCCACCGCAGGTTTGGCAATTTTTGAAGGTTACTCCCTCTGCCCGGATTAATCGGTTTACTTTTATTTTCTTTTCTGCGCCATTGGCAATTTCTTCCAAAGAAAGTTTGAGTTTGATTCTTAGGTTAGACCCCTTGCGCTGACGGGTTCTTCCACCATTGCCACCGCCAAAGAAACTATCGAATGGGCTGCCGCCACCGCCACCAAAAATATCTCCAAACTGACTGAAGATATCTTCCATGTTCATGTCGTGACCGCGGAACCCACCTGCGCCCGGTTTTGAATGACCAAAGCGATCATATTGCGCGCGCTTCTCTGCGTTGCTTAAAATTTCGTAGGCTTCGGCTGCTTCTTTAAATTTTTCTTCAGCGGCTGCATCACCTTGATTTTTATCGGGGTGAAATTGAATAGCAACTTTGCGGTATGCTTTTTTTATTTCTTCCTGCGTTGAGTTTTTGGCTACGCCCAGTATTTCGTAATAATCTCGTTTACTCATAGAAGCTCGATGTTAGATGTTCGAATCTCGAGGTGTGAATCTCGAAGGTGGAGGTTCGAATTAATTATCATGTTTAGTTTCCCAGTTTTGATGAAGCTCAGTCAGCATTTTGCCAATATGATCAAGCTGACCTTCATAGTTTAAATACTCTTCTTCTTTAATGTAGCCGCAATCTTTTTGCAAACCGTATCCAGTTCTGCGTTTCTCCGGCTGACCCTAATGCATCAACTAAATGCACGTTGAATTTGTTTTCATAATGTCTTTTACACCATCCCTCAACAATGTTGGCACTAATCGATTTTGAAGATCTAACTACCTGCGAGGTAAGTGAGTAAAGTTCTTCCTTAGGAAATTTTCGAGAGTCATGGAAAATGCTCATAGCCATTTCATACGAAATGTTGTAAACATCTAAATCCTTATATGACTTTACCATCTTTTGATTTCGTACCTCGAATTTCTAACCTCCAACTTCTAGCTTCCTACAACTACTTTCGCGAAGCGAATAACTTTGTCGTTGAGCAAGTATCCCTTCTCAACCACATCTATAATTTTTCCCTTCAACTTTGCTTCGGGTGCGGGTACTTGGGTAATGGCCTCATGCAAATCAGGATTGAAATCTTTTCCCTTAGCCGTATCCATCGGTTTAATATCGTATTGCTCAAGTGTTTTTCTAAACTTATTCTGAATCAGAAAAAATCCTTCAGCCTCTTTATCGTTTTTATCTTTGAAAGTCTTTTCTCCGCGTTCGAAATCATCCAATACTGGAATCAAAGCTTTTAACAACTGCTCATTGGCAGATTGAATCATCTCCAGTTTTTCTTTCGCGGATCTGCGTCTGTAATTATCAAACTCGGCATAGAGGCGCACGTACTTATCTTTGGCTTCTGCCAATTCGTCCTGAATCTTCTTGATAGGGTCAATTGACTTTTCATTCCCTGAAGTTCCTTCTGATTCTGATTCGGTCGCTTCAGACGTTAAATCCTCCGTTTTATCAAGTTCCTGTTCCTGGTGTAGGTTGTTTTCCATGTTTATACTTTAATGCAATGCAAAATGACAAGAATTTTGCCAATAGTGCAATCTTGACAAGTTGGCGTATGATCTTTGCCAAAGCTTTGTCTGCCAACAGCAGATTCACTAATTTTCCTGCCATGCAATTAAGATTCATTCAAGCAGAAGCGGATTATCGTGCTGCAATGAGAAGGATAGATGAACTCATTTCTTTGGATCCTAGAGAAGGAACTAAACAGATTGATGAATTAGATGCAATCTCTTCAATGATTGCATCCTATGAGGATATTCATTACCCGATCGATTGAATCTGAGCCAATGTCTCGACAGAATGCCCAATTAGAAATTTAATCTCAATGCAACGATTTCCAGATAAGGTCTTTCAACTCCACAATTCCCTGATTGGCAATTGATGAAATAAAAACTGCAGGAATGTTCTTCGGAAGTTCTTGCTGAAGTGCTGCTCTCAACTCCTCATCAAGCATATCACTTTTGGTGATGGCAAGAATTCTTTTCTTATCTAAAAGTTCAGGATTGTATTTGCGCAACTCGTTGATCAAAATGTCGAACTCCGTTCGGATGTCTTTTGAATCGGCAGGAATTAAAAAGAGTAACAACGAATTGCGTTCAATGTGTTTGAGGAATCGAATCCCTAGCCCTTTGCCTTCTGCAGCGCCCTCAATAATTCCAGGAATATCGGCCATTACAAACGAGCGCTCATCACGATACTTTACAACACCAAGGTTGGGTGTAAGCGTAGTAAAAGCATAGTCGGCAATTTTTGGTTTAGCAGCCGATACAACGGAGAGTAAGGTTGACTTGCCGGCATTTGGGAAACCAACTAAGCCTACATCGGCCAAAAGTTTAAGCTCCAAAATAATCCATTCATCGCGCCCGGGTTCTCCGGGTTGCGAATGCTGCGGTGCCTGATTGGTGGGGGTTGCAAAAAACCAATTGCCTTTTCCTCCGCGACCGCCCGGTGATAAAATTATTTCCTGGCCATCATCATTGATTTCGCAAACGATCTCATTGGTTTCGGCATTGCGTGCGACTGTGCCTAGCGGCACGTCTAAAATCACATCTTTACCAAAAGCCCCGGTGCAATTTTGAGCTTCTCCGGGTTTACCATTCTCAGCCGATACATGCTTCCGGAATTTTAAATGAAGTAACGTCCATTGTTGTGCATTACCGCGCAAAATCACGTGCCCACCACGGCCACCATCGCCACCATCAGGACCACCTTTGTCGATAAACTTTTCTTTATGAAAATGCCGACACCCTGCGCCCCCATTGCCCGAGCGCGAGTTGAACTTTACATAATCAATGAAGTTGGGAGAAGACATGGTTAATTTCTGATTTAAAATTTAAAATTCAAAGTGGGCTTACAATTTTGAACCTTGAATCTCGAATTTACTTTTTATCAATTATGGTCGTTATGTTGTTGAAGATTTCACCGATTTCACCAATGCCATGCACCGTGTTTAATCGGCCCATACTTTCATAATGTGGCAACACGTGGACTGTTTTTGTAAAGTATTCGGTAATGCGTTTGTTTAGTTTTTCTTCTTCATCATCCACGCGGTTCTCGGTTGTTCTTCGCTTGGCAATGCGGGTGCGCACTTCCGCTTCGGTAACATCCAAGGCAACTACAAAATGAATAGCGGTGTTGTTGTTTTTCATAAACGTGTCTAACGCTTCCGCTTGCGGTACCGTGCGCGGGAAGCCATCAAATAAAAATCCTTTTGCTTTCGGATTTTTATCTAACTCTTCTTTCAACATAGCGATGGTAATTTCATCGGGTACCAGCGCACCACTGTTCATAATCTCTTTTACACGTTTGCCTAAGTCTGTATCGTTTTTGGTGTGCCACCGAAACAAGTCGCCCGTGCTGATGTGCACAAAACCATATTTCTTAATTAGCTTTTCACTCTGCGTACCTTTGCCTGCCCCAGGTGGGCCAAAGAGGACAAGATTGATCATGATAAACGTTTTTGGTTAAGGTAAAAGTTGCGAAAGATACGGACAAATATCCAATAGTTAACTCGTGGAGGCCGGATGCAAGAAGTTGGGAGTTCGATGGGATTCTGCCATCGTTACAGCGCTGTATAAATATCTGTGTAATTGCGCCCTAGCCCATCATAGTCAAGTCCATAGCCCAACACAAATTCATTTTCCAGATCGAAGCCTACGTATTTTACATCAATCTTTTTTTCGCGGGCGGGTTGCTTTCGTAGTAACGTAATAGCCTCCACCGATTTGGCTCCTAAGCCACGCAGTTCTTCAATTATTTTTTCGAGCGTAAGGCCGGTGTCCACAATGTCCTCTACTATTATAATGTCTTGATTGAAAAGACTCTCGTCATGCCCTATTAACGTTTTGAGTTGCCCGGTGCTGGCCGTGCCTGAGTAAGAAGAAATTTTTACAAATGAAACGCGGCACGGAATTTTTACTGCCTTCATCAAATCGGAAGCAAACATGAATGAGCCATTCAGGATCGGTAAAAAAACCGGAGCCTTGTCTTTATAGTCGTGATTGATTTGGTTTGCTAACTCCATTACCTTTTCATCAATTTTAGCAGCAGTAATAATTTTTTTGAATTCGAGATCTTTTATTTTAATAGTCGGCATAGGCGCAAAGATAATTCAAATTTATACTCGGCCATCACCGGCCTTTTGCATGGCGCCTTTTAAAATCAATTACGTAGCTCACCTTATCAATAGGGAGTATCAGGCGCACGTAGCGATAGTCTGTTTCAATGGGAAAGAAAATTTTACCACGCTGACTTGAAAGAGCGTTAATAGGGCGATCTGGAAATAGTTCAAATGTGCTGTAGTAGTTATTTTCATTTGCTCTAGCACTTGCAAGACCTGTAGCATCGGCCACAAAAAGCGATGAAGCAACCAAGGCATCGCGTGCCATCGCGCGATTTGCATCGGTTTGCGTCCAGCTTTCCTTTTTAATGTCTTTGGCATCCTGCGCAACATCATACACCATCATGCCAATGCTTAGAATATTGAAAAAGGTTCGGGTTGCTGCCAAATTTTTTTCCCGTTCTACATATCGGGCTTCAACTGCCTTCGGACTTTTCGCTAAAAGATAGTTAGTTGTAAGTAACGAATTCAATCCAGACTTCACATGAACATCTTCGTTGTCGATGGGGGTAGAAAACATTTTGGAAGATGCGTAATACCGAATTTGCTGCGGGGCAAACGTTAATTCAGCCTCTGTTTTGTTGATTACTTCAAGATCGAAAACGTAATTTCCATCTTCATAGGCAAGATGCTGGATGTTAATCGTTACATCTGATGTTTCTAAAATAGCCAACGGCTTGGGTAGCTGATGGTTCTCCTGATACAGAGGAACCAGGGGCGCACAGGCCGTGCAGCAAACGATAAACACGATACTTAAAACGCGATTGGAAATCATTACTTGAAATTACGCTAGCAGTTTAGCCAATGATATAAATACCATAATTACCTGTTACCCAAATCAGGCAACCCTATTATGCTGTCTTTTAATTCACACTAGTAACGCGTTCGGGCTAGGGGCAAAGGCAATTCAAATTTATTCCACGATTTGGTAAGAAAATACTTTTAAAGATGCCTACTGCCTGACTTGCTCAGAAAAACAAGAACTGTATCTATCCAAGATCGAACACACAATGATTGGTAGTAAGAGTTAGCATTTAAGCCATTTATGCAAATAGCTTAATTACCTCTGCTACGCATTGAAACTAATAAGCAGATAAAACGTGAGCATATACAAGTTCAAAATCAGTAGCTCCTTAACCTACGCAACCATGAAACTAAAATTTACTCAGTTGGCCTGTAAGATTATTTTTTTCTATTGTACATGGACCTTAGTGAGTTGCTCCATTAGTTACCCAATCCACTCTCAGAAAGATGCGGCCAAAAGTTCGCAAAGGTTTGATTGGCGACATATTAGCTTTGATCTTGAGCTACGTTCACCGCTTAATCACATTGAACAAACCTTTGTGAAAGAAATTAATAGCGATGGCAGCGTCAACTTCAATGTATATGATATCGTGAACTTGAAGTCTGAAGATTTTTTATTGGAAAATCTTGTGTATTTATTGTTAGACGGAAAGCCGATTAAGATCGTGCCTGAAACCAAAGAAAATAATCTGCGAACTATTGACCAGCTCAGCAATGGCATCACTGCCGACCCCACTAATATATCAATGGTAAACGGCTATGCACCCAATAATCAACAAGTAACGCGGCTCAAGTATCAATTAACGCCAGCCATTGTAGATCAAATTATGATCTCAAAAGAAATTGCCTTTCAATATTATTCTGGACCCTCAATACTAACAGTTAGGTTTACGCCCAATAAGATGCGGAGCCTAAAAATGTTGCTTGCCAAAGACGCTTGAGTGAGTGCTTCTTACACCGTAATCAACCCTCTTTTAATTCCTTCCATCACCATACCGGTGCGGCTTAGTACATGAAACTTTGCAAACATGCTTTCGCGAAAGCCATCGATGGTGCGGGCGCTGGCATTCATTTGCGTGCCAATTTCTTTATACGTTAAATCTGTGCACGAGAGTTTTAAAAACTCCAGCTCCTTATCCGAAAGTACCATGGCAAACTCGCTTTGGTTTTCGATAATCATTTTGCCGAGGTTGCTATTGTGCAGGTCGCTATTGTAATAACTTTTGTAATACACTTCGCGGATGGCAAGTTCCAGTATTTCAGGCGAAGTATCTTTCAGTAAATACGAACAACAGCCAGCACGAATCATACCCATAATGGTAACTTCTTTATTATTCATTGAAAGTGCTACCAGCCGAATGCCGGGGTGGTTCTTCTTAATCCAACTGGCTGTTTCTACGCCATTCATTATTGGCATTTCCACATCAATCAACATGATATCGGGTAGGGTGGTCAGTTTTAAAAACTTTTCCTGCAATTCTTTTCCGTTGCTGGCATCCACCACCACGTAAAAGCCAAGACTTTGCAGCATCAAGCTTACCGACTTACGAAACAATTGATGATCATCTACCAGGCCAATGCGAATATTCATACCATGTTTTGAAGTGGAATTTGAAATAAGACCAGCGTGCCCGGGTTTAGTGAATTCCATTTGACAGTGCCGCCCAACAACGCCACCCGGTGCTTAATGTTTGTGATGCCGAAACCTGCCAGCGTTGAATCAGCTGCATTAAATCCTTTGCCATCATCTTCCACTTGCACATGCAGGCTCCCGTTCTGTTGCTTCGCTTCAATTCGAATGCGGGTTGCTTCGCCATGTTTTAATGAATTTTGAAACGCTTCCTGTACCATGCGATACAGCACTAATTGTCTATCGCGGGGTAACGCGAGTTCATGCGGCACTTCTACCTGCATGGAAATACGTTGCGAGGCATTAATGCGGGCAGCTTCGGCCTGTAGGTTTTCAATAAAACTAAATTGCTCGAGCCACTCTTTATTAAGCGACTTGCTGAGCGTGCGCAATTCCTCAATGGCCTGCCCGAGCGTATCGTTTGCTGTTTGTAAGGTTTCTTCTGGTTTGGACAGCTTATGTTGAGCCACCCCAATCAACATTTTTGCGCTGTTGAGCAACTGGCCAATGTTATCGTGAATTTCTTTGCTTACCGTGTCTAACGTTTGCTCCTGACTTTCAAGCCGGGTCTTCAACAATTCTTCGGTGTATTGGTTTTGCAGTTCCTTTTTCTCGTAGATGTAGCGCAACTGTTTTTTCTGATAGATGAGAATGAGGATTATAATGCCGATGGCCACCAGCAAAAAGAAGGCGCAGGCAATTGCAATGAGGGTAACTTCCTGAGAGATATCCATGAACTCTTGTGCTGGGTTTTTTAATCTTCCTAAAAATAAGAGAACATTACGAACAACCCACAAGGATGTAAGGATTATGGCAAACTCGTTTATTTGAAAACATGCTGGGGGGTGGGTAAGTTAGCCCATGTGATTATGAACATTCCTAATCTCATACATGCTGACTTATTTTTTTCTTTCGATAATATATCCAAAACACACCAGCACACGTAATAACACTACCAACAAATAATAAAATATTGTGAACGACCCAAAGATAGCCCATCATTCTACTAAATGAATCGGATGATCCTTCAGAGAAAAAGCGGTGCGTGTAGTAGTTGTAGCTTAAAAAAATTGCAAACGATCCAAGGTGATACATCAGTTGCACGCAAATAAACCAGAAGTCGAAGTTGTTGAATAATGGTTCTTCTGTGACATTAGTCATTATTTGATCCAGAAAAAGAAAGATTAAGACAATAATTCCGGTAGAGGTGATTACAAATCCGATACTATCGAAATAGACTTCCTTAATGTTGATGAAATAGTAGATTAACACGGATAACCCTGCTATTAATGCGACAAGTCGCTTCCATTGATTTTTAAGTATTTCAAAAAAATAGAAACTAAAAGCCAAGCTGGTTATGAGGTATAAAATGTTGTAGAGATAAGTGTTAGAAGTGTCGGAGTCTAATCTAATGGTAGCACGAATCATTAAAGCAGTACAAACTAATGAATACGCTATTAGTATGAGGTATCTTAGTTTCCGTTCTATTTTTAGAAAAAGAAAAAGAAATCCTATAAAGTAGAGCGTATAGGATATAGGTTCTATTATATAAAAAAAGAAGTGTGACAAATTGGTTAGGGAAGATTAACGTTAATGAGAATAGTTTTTTTCTAGCTTGAGTCTGTGAAAAAAAAATTGAGGGTTGAGTATTATATACTAATTACCATCTGGTGGACAAGGAGGGTGAGGACATCCACTAATAGCAAACCCACCGGCTTTACCTTCTTCAATCGGGCCGCGGCCAACAATGGTTAAGGCGCCTACTTTTTTGCCTTCGGTGGTGGTGGCTTCTTCAATACTTACCACGCAAACTACTTTGCCCGGCTTAGTGTCCAGCAACTTTTGCATGTCGCTGGCGCTGAAAATGAATGTGAATGCTTCCACTTTTGTGGCCATAATACTTCGTTTTTAGATTAAAAGTAAGGGTCGCTTCAAAGATGGGTAATTCATCTTACAAATGAAACGGGGTTTTACCCCGCTTTGGGCGGGAATTTTCCCCCCTTTTTCGGGGAAAAATACTCTTGATTTTATTGTTCCCTTGCAACCATCTTTCCATCCATGAATAAACCCAACGTTGATTCCCCTTTGCAGGAAAACACTTTTACCCATCACAGGGCTTCTATGGCCATGGTTATTGATATTTTGCGCGCCAGCCGCGAAATTTTTTACTTTTCATCGGTATTAAAAAAGCGAGAACCCACTGCACAGGCCATGCTGGCAAGCCAACTTGAGCACGCAAGCGAGTTAATAAAGGAACTTTTCGAAAAACTTTCGCACGATCAGTTTCCTACCGGTTGTTGTGAACAATTAGAACACCTCAGCCATAAACTCTATTTCTTATTGGGCCCGGCATTGGGCGAACACCAGGCACGCGTATTAACCGATCGGCTTAAGCAAACCTACCGCGTTCGATTACTGCATGCTGAATTAGTAAACGGCATTATTGATTGTCGCGAACTCGTTTTGCTCGATGAAGCCGCTAATCACTTTCGCGATACCGCTCAGCTTCTTATAGAAAAGAAATTATGATCAAAGACCTTGTATCCATTGGCCACGATATTCGCAGCCTCATCAGTAAGGTAGAGAGCCGCAGCACGTTTGATCGCATTCATCTGGCCGACTTGCTGGAACACATTGGGAATGTGCTTAAGGACACCGGCATTAAATTAAGCCGCGGGCAGCTTCCGGGGCATCACCGCCAAATGGAATTATTAAGTGAAGAGTTGTATTTCAAGCTCGCTTTTTTAGTGGGTGAAGTAAAAGCGCAATCTATTTCGAAGCGGTTAATGCAAACGCAACGCGCGGACTTATTGCGCAGCGAATTATCCAATAACTTTGGTGAACCTGAAATGGCTATGCTCGATGAAGCCGCTGGTCATTTTTTAGACACCTCAAAATTTTTACGAATGAATTAGGTTCTTGCTGACATGATTTTCGAATGTGCGTGATGCAGGAAAAATTTGAGAGGCGGCCTTTGCAAACAATAATAAAAAGCGACCTTGTAAGTACCAAAATATAAAATTCGTATGGCCTACTATCCGTCCCTGCGCGATTATAAAACCAAAGTGGAACGCGTGCGCATTATTGAAAACATTCAGCGCCTTAAAACTTCCATTGCCAAGAGGAACCTTTACCGGTGCGGGAGTAAAAACGGTGATGCTGTTTTTTGAAAAGGATACCTCCACAAAAAAGGTTTGGTTTTACCAGCTTAATCTTGATCGAAACCTAGGCAAAACAAACTCACTCAACGAAAACGATTTGGCTGACTTTGTTAAACTGAAAAAGGCTTTCACCCTGAGCCAGTCGAATGGAGAAAGTGAAAACTCATGGACTGTTTTAAGCAAATATCTTGAAACAGGTGTTGATGAACTTGACCACTAGAAATTACCAATCTTACTGACCAACAAGTATGAATCGTTGGAAGATGCAAAAGAAATTTTGGGTGAGGTTTCTAATATTAGG
>Ga0136636_10001119_pt1 | contig 15282 bp, 10 predicted proteins | sample AntDrymUQ8522106_2_FD_104653 | JGI IMG/M metagenome (GOLD analysis project Ga0136636, IMG submission 104653) | Polar desert sand microbial communities from Dry Valleys, Antarctica - metaG UQ852 (21.06) | ecosystem: Environmental > Terrestrial > Soil > Desert | place: Antarctica: Dry Valley... | reverse complement strand
CTCCTTGTCTCCTTGTCTCCTTGTCTCCTTGTCTCCTTGTCTCCTTGTCTCCTTGTCTCCTTGTCTCCTTGTCTCCTTGTCTCCTTGTCTCCTTGTCTCCTTGTCACGAGCTACATCATGACGACAGTCCGACCACTCCACGAGATCGCCCTGCTCTCCCAGGCCGAGCGCTTCAAGGGCCGCCCCAAGCTTTGCAGCGACTGCGGCGTCTGCGGCGGCGAGCTGCGGCCCACCATGGCTCGCTCCTGCGTCTTCGTGGACAACCAGCACGAGGCGATCGAGCGGCGGCTGCACGGCCGCAACCGCCACGACGGCGACGAGCTGCTGTTCGGCATCCATTCCGCCATCCACATCGCCCGCATGCGCCAGCCCAACCCCAACGCCCAGTGGAGCGGGATCGTCACCAGCCTCGGCGCGCTGCTACTAGAGCAGGGCATCGTAGACGGGGTGATCGTCACTAAGGCCGCCCCCGGCACGCGCTGGGCGCCACTGCCCTTCCTGGCCCGCACGCCCGCCGAGGTGCGCGCCTCCGCTGGCAACAAGCCCTGTCTCTCGCCTAGCCTGGAGATCATCGACGAGGTGCGCGCCGCTGGCCTCAAGCGGATCGCCTTCATCGGCACGGGCTGCCAGGTTCACGCCCTGCGCGCCCTGGAGGCCGAGCTGGGGATCGATCAGCTCTACGTGATCGGCATCCCCTGCACCGACAACACCGCCTACCCCGACCTGATGCGCTTCCTCAGCGTGGCCTCGAAGTCGCCGGAGACGGTGGTTCACCACGAGTTTATGCAGGATTTCCGCGTGCATCTGCGCCACGAGGATGGCCACGTGGAGAAGATCAACTTCGTCGATCTGGACGTCTCGAAGCTTGGCGGCGAGCGCGGGGTCTTCCCGGCCGCCTGCCTGAGCTGCTTCGACTACCAGAATGGCCTGTCCGACCTTACGATCGGCTACCTCGGCGCGCCGCTCCCGCCAGACGAGCGCTGGCAGTGGATGCTGATCCGCACTGAGCGCGGCCAGCAGCTGTTCGAGCTGCTGCGCCCCCATCTGGAGCTTGGGCAGCGCAGCGAGAGCGGCAACCGGCGCGTGGGCGTGCGGGCCTACGTGGGCATGCTGCGGAGACCACGGCCCCGGCCCCCGGCGCCCATCCGCAAGTTTGTGGGCTGGATGCAGCGTACCAAGGGCACTAAGGGGCTGGAGTTCGCCCGCGGCGTGATCGAGATGAAGCTGCTGCGCAACCTCGTGTACGTGCGCGACGCCCAGGCCCGCATGGAAAAGCGCGTCGTGCCGAATTATGTCTACCGCGCCCTGGCCTACCTGGAAGATGTCTACGAAGAGGAGTTCGGGCGACCGCTGGCACCAGACAAGGAGACAAGGAGACCGGGAGACCGGGAGCGCCTAGCGGAGTAGGAGCGATGTCTCCTTGTCTCCTTGTCTCCTTGTCAATGTAAAGAGGAGTCTTACAATGTCCCTCATCCTCGCAGTCTACGGCAAAGGCGGCATCGGCAAATCCACCACCAGCGCGAACCTCTCGGCCGCCATGGCCATGAAGGGCGCCAAGGTGCTCCAGATCGGCTGTGACCCCAAGCACGATAGCACCTTCCCGCTCACCGGCCTGCTCCAGCCCACCGTGATCGACGTGCTCGAGCAGGTAGACTTCCACATGGAGGATGTCACGCGCGAGGATGTGATCATGACCGGCTACGCCGGGGTGGACACGCTGGAGTCGGGCGGTCCGCCCGCCGGCAGCGGCTGCGGCGGCTACGTGGTGGGCGAGACGGTGAAGCTGCTCAAGGAGTTCGGCCTCTACCACAAGTACGACGTGATCCTGTTCGACGTGCTGGGCGACGTGGTCTGCGGCGGCTTCTCAGCGCCGCTCAACTACGCGGACTTCGGCATCATCATCGCCTGCAACGACTTCGACAGCATCTTTGCGGCCAACCGGCTCTGCCTCGCGATCAGCCAGAAGAGCCAGCGCCATAAGGTAACGATGGCGGGCCTGATCGCCAACCGCGTGGACCCCGAGTTCGGCGGCACCGGGCTGCTGGAGCAGTTTGTGGAGACTGTCGGCACCAAAATTATCGCCAAGGTGCCCTACCACGATCTGATCCGCCGCTCGCGCCTGGCCGGCAAGACGCTGTTCGAGATGGAGGGCGAGGGCAAAGAGGATTGCGTGCGGCCCTTCCATGATCTGGCCGAGTATCTGCTGTCCCAGCCCGAAAGCAGTGTGCCCAACCCGCTCCACGACCGCGAGATCTTCAATGTGGTGGGCGGCTGGAAGTAGCAAGGCGACGACCGACGACCGGACACCGACGACCGCCGCGCGGTGTGCGGTTGATTAGCGGTCATCGGTCGTCGGTCGTCACATGCAACCGTTTCGACGCTACGCCGCAGCAGGCGCCGCGCTCTTCAACCCGATGGCGGCGATCTACTGGCTGGATGTAGCCCGTGGGCGTCCGCTCTCCATTGGCACCCTCGCCGTGAGTGCGGCCGGGGCTGCCTGTGCGGCCCTCGCCGCCCCGCGCGGGCGCCCGGCACAGGCTGTGGGCGCAGGGCTGCTCGCCGCCGGGGGCGCCGCCCTGGCTGGTCTCGCCCTGGAGCGCTACGTCGCCTGGCTTGAGCGCGACGCGCAGCCAAGCGCCGCCCCCGCACTGGACGCCCGCCACGTCATCCTGCCCGCCGCCGCCGCCTGCGCCGTGGTCGTGGGCGGCGTGGCCCTGGCCAGGCGCCAGCCCATCGCCTACGCGCCCCACAGCGGGCGGCCCGGCGACTACCGCTGGATCGCCGCTGTGCCGCGCCCCGGCGCGCGGGCCAGCGCCTGGGGCGGCTACCTGCTGCACCAGCTCGCCATGTGGGGCTGCATCTACGCGGGCCAGCGGCGCCGCCTGGCCTACGCCGACGGCATGCGCCCGCTCAACTGGGTGGCCCTCGCGGTGAACGCGGCGGGCGTGGGCCTGCACCTCGCCCAGACGCGCCGCTTCTACGATGGCACCGCCCGCGATGTGCCCGAGGGCACGGCGCTTGGCTCCGTGGCCTTCCTGCTGATGCTCACGATAGCCCTGGAGTCGCCACGGCGCGGCGTTGTGCTCGGCATGCGGCGCCCGGCGCTGCCGCCCGAGCTCACCCGCTTTGCGCGGCGCTACCACGGCTACATCTTCAGCTGGGCCACGATCTACACCTTCTGGTACCACCCGCTCGAGCCGCTGCCAGCCCACCTCGGCGGGCTCTACCACACCCTGCTGCTCTTCGTGCAGTCGGCGCTGCTCTTCACACGCGCCCACCGCGACCCGCGCTGGACGCTGGTGCTGGAGCTGCTGGTGCTGCCGCACGCCGTGATCACCACGCGCCAGAACCGCAGCGGCTACGCGTCGATGTTCCTGTTTGGCTTCCTGGGCGTGTTCGTGCTGAACCAGATGCACGGCCTGGGCCTCTCGCAGCGCACAAAGGCGTGGATCGGCGCGGCCTACGGCGCCGCCGCCCTGGCCTGGTACGGTCGCCCAAACCACTGGCGCCAACTCCCCAAAATCATCCGCGTGCCCGCCCTCGAATACGGCGTCGTAGCACTGCTGGCGCTGCTCGCCCTACTGATTCGCGCCCTGAAAGGGTACAGGGTACAGGGTACAGAGTACAGGGCCGACGCTTGAGCACAGTCCGGTAAATGGTTCGGCAATCTGTGCCATCTGTGGATTACCCCACTGGCAGCCGCACCACAAGCATCGTCCCCCCGCCAGGCCGCTCCTCCGCCCAGATCTGGCCGCCGTGGGCCTGGGCCACCTCGCGGCAGAGCGTTAGGCCGAGGCCGCTGCCGCGCGCCGCCTCGCCCTGACCCTGTGCGAAGGGCAGAAAGACGCGCTCGCGCTCCTCGGGCGCGATGCCCGGCCCGTTGTCGCTCACCCGCAGCAGCAGCGTGCCCGGCTCGTCGCCCGGCAGCCCCTCCACGCGCACAAAGCCCTCGGGCGGCGCAAAGCGCAGGCCGTTCGCCACCAGGTTCGTCAGCATGCGCCGCAGCAGGCGCTCATCGCCGCTGATGCGCAGCGCCGGGTCCGGCGGGGGCGCGTCGAGCCGCAGGCCACGCTGCTCTGCCACCGGCCTCAGCAATAAGTAGATGTCGCCGATCAGCCGCTCTAGCGGCACGGGGCGCGGCACGATCACAAAGCCGTGCTGGAGCCTGCTTACCTCCAGCAGATCGTTGCACAGCTCCACCGCCGCCTGCACGCTGCGCAGCCCGGTGCGCAGCGCGTCGAAGACCGTGGGCGGCACAGGCTGCCCTTTGAGCAGGCGCTGCACCACTTCGATCGAGGCGTGCGTGGAGACAAGCGGGCTGCGAATATCGTGGGCGAGGCGGCTCACGGCGCCGTCGCGCGTCAGGCTCGCGCCGTGCAGCTCGGCGTGGCGGCGCGCGCGGTCGAGCGTCTGGCCAACCAGGGGCATCGCCATAGAAAGGGCGGCGCGGACCTCGCGCTGGAAGGTTTGCCCACCAGGGCGAGCGAGCAGCAACACGCCCTGGGTGCCCCCGGCGCCGGGGATGGCTGTGGCCACAAGCGCGCCAGGCAGCGGCGCAGCGCCGGGGGGCAGGGCGCTCACGCCAAGCAGTTCGGTGGCGGCGCGCACCGCAGGGGCGGCGGCGATGGCGCGGGCTGCCTCAGGCGAGGGCGCGCTCACCCCCAGGGCCGCTGGCGGCAGCCCCTCGGCGAGCAGCAGGCCAGCCTGCGCGCCGGCGAAGGCGGCGCACGCCAGCAGGGCGCCGCGCGTGCTCTCCGACGGTTCAAGCAAGGAGCCAAGCTGAAGCGCCAGGCGGAACAATCCGCCTCCGTCACCATGGTCTGGTGTGCCCGAACGCGGGCTCTGATCGGCCATACGATCTGCTCTCGCCTCAGCCCTGAGCGCGCCACCCACTGCGGGCGGGCGTGTAGTATACCGCACCTAGTTGCGAATGGCTTGCGGCTGCCTGACGCAGCCCTATGCTCGTGCAGGGCTACGTCATAGTCGGCAGGCGGGCGCGTACACGCGCGCCGTGGGGGCGCGCTGCGCCGGGCGCCCGCCTGCGCGGGCGGGTCCGGACGCGTCGGCGCAGGCCGACGCGCGGCCGCAGGCCCGGCCGCTGCGGTTTCAACCGCCTGGTTCTGGCAAGCGCGCCGACAATGACGCAGCCCTATGCTCGTGCAGGGCGAATTGACGGGCCGCCCGCCCCTGTGGTATGATAGCCGCCGATGTCTGATAGAAGCGTGATCTGAGGAGTGGCGTTGTGAGCACAAAGATGAAGATCCTGCTCGTTCAGGATGTTGAGCACCTGGGCAAGGCGGGCGAAATTAAAACTGTGGCCAGCGGTTTTGGCCGCAACTACCTGATGCCGAAGGGCTTCGCTGTCCTCGCCACCAGGGGCCAGGTGAAGCAGGCCGAGGAGCGCCTCAACGCTGGCCTCAAGCGCGTCGACGCCGCCCGCAAGGATGCCGAGGCCCTGGCTGCGCGCATTAACGGGAAGACCCTCAGCTTCACCGTGAAGGTTGGCGAGCAGGGCCGGCTCTATGGCTCCGTCACCAGCGCCGACATCGCTGAGCAGATCGCGCAGCAGCTCAAGGTCGAGCTGGATCGGCGCAAGATCGAGCTGGACGAGCCGATTAAGACGACCGGCACCCACGATGTGAAGATCCGCCTCGTGGCCGGCGTCGAGCCGGTGGTGCATGTGGTGGTCATCGGCGAGGGCGGCCTCGTCACCGAGAGCCCCGCCGATGCGCAGCCCGCCGCCGAGCCCGAGGCGCCCGCCGCCCCGTAGCCCCGCCCGTCGGGCCCAAACGCCTGTGCTACAATTGAGTGACGCTGTGATGTGCCGTGGCGTATGCTGCGGCACATCGTCGTTTCTCCGCCCAATGTGGATAGTCTCTGGATAAACCGGGGAACACGGTGGAGAGCCGGGGGATAGCCGATGGATCGCTCCGTACCGTTCGACCTGCCCTCAGAGCGCGCCGTGCTCGGCGCGATCCTGCTCGACCGCGACGCGATCGTGGCGGTGGCGCCCTGGCTGCCCCCCGAGTACTTCTACCTCGAAAAGCATGCCATGCTCTACGAGGCTATGCTGGCGTGCTACAACCGGCGCGAGCCCCCCGACCTCGCTACCGTCGCCGCAGAGCTGCGCCGCCAGGAGCGCCTCGACCTTGTGGGCGGCATCGCCTTCCTCGGCGAGATCGTCTCCGAGGTGCCCACCGCCGTCCACATCGAGTACTACGCCCGCGCCGTGGAGGGCAGCGCCGTGCGCAGGCGCCTGATCGAGGCCGGCGGCAAGATCTCCGCGATCGGCTACGACCAGACCGAGGATCTGGAGACCACGCTCGACAAGGCCGAGGCTCAGCTGTTCGGCGTCTCGCAGCGCCGCAGTACCCAGGACTTTGTGCCGATCGGGCAGATCGTCAACCAGCTCTTCACCCAGATCGAGAGCCTCCAGGAGCGCCGCGGCGAGGTGGCTGGCGTCGCCACCGGCTACACCGACCTCGACGAGATCACCGGCGGCCTCCAGCCCAGCGACCTGATTATCTTGGCAGCCCGGCCGAGTGTCGGTAAAACGAGTTTAGCGCTCTCCCTGGCCTACAATGTGGCGCTGACCGGCCACCACACGGTGGGCGTGTTCAGCCTGGAGATGAGCCGCGACCAGCTGGTGCAGCGCATCCTCGCCATGCACACCGGCATCGATATGCAGCGCCTGCGCACCGGCAACCTGCGCGGCGACGAGCTGAATTTGGTCTTTGAGGGCATGGGCGTACTCTCCGAGCTGCCGATCTACATCGAGGACACGCCCGGCCTCAGCATTACGGAGGTGCGCTCCAAGGCCCGCCGCCTGGCCTCGGAGACGGGCGTGAAGCTGCTGATGATCGACTACCTGCAGCTGATGTCGGGGCGCCGCAGCGACAACCGCGTGCAGGAGGTGAGCGAGATCAGCCGCGGGCTCAAGGCGCTGGCCCGCGAGATCAACGTGCCGGTGATCGCGCTCTCGCAGCTCTCCCGCGCCGTTGAGGGGCGCCAGAGCCACGTGCCGATGCTCAGCGACCTGCGTGAGTCGGGATCAATTGAGCAGGATGCCGACATCGTGATGTTCATCTACCGCGAGGAGCTGTACGACCGCGAGACAGACAAGAAGGGCATCGCGGAGATCCACATCGCCAAGCACCGCAACGGGCCGCTCGGCGTGATCCCGCTGCGCTTCGAGGCGCGCACCACGCAGTTCCAGAACCTGGAGCGCTACCGGGCGCCGGAGGGGTATTAAGGATTTTGGATTTTGGATCGCCTTTAACAGCTTGGTGTGCGTGCTAAAATAGGCAGCACTAACCATCAGCATTTGGATTTCTGAACTGCCACCATGCAAAGCGTAAACATGCTCGCTGCCGACTGGCCGGTTTCACACTATGTCAACATCTTGCGCCACTACAAAGCGCAGCTGTCGGCGCGCTTTCACCTGGCATCACTGGGCGTGTTCGGGTCGTTTGTGCGCAATGAGCAGCGTGAGGGCAGCGATCTCGATCTGCTCGTCACCTTTACGAGAACGCCCAGCCTCTTCACGTTGGTCGAGCTGCAGGACGAATTGAGTGCTCTGCTCGGCGTGTCGGTTGACCTCGTTGTCAAAGATGACCTGAAACGCCGGGTTGGGCAGCGCATTCTTGCCGAAGTGATCGAGCTATGAGCCGCGAACGTGACGCCCTTGATGCCATCGAGGCTATTATCGAGGCAATCGATGCAGCGCTTGCGTTTGTAAGCGGGTTGGAGCTTGAGCAGTTCCGACAGGATCGCAAGACGCACTTTGCGGTAGTGCGTGCGCTGGAGATCGTGCGCTGGAGATCGTGGGTGAGGCTGCTAGGCGCGTGCCTCAGACCATGCGCGAACGCCATCCGACGGTTCCGTGGCGGCAAATGGTCGGTATGCGCGACCGGCTTATCCATGGGTATGATCAGGTAAGCCTGGATATCGTCTGGCAGACAGTCCAGAACGATATTGCGGCGACCCGGCCCCTGCTCGACGAGCTGCTACGTCACGAGCGAGGCGGTTAATAATTTCGGCCCCACGCGAGGGCAACGCTGGTGCAATACTGCCTTCTCGGCGTGACCCCGCTGCGCTCGCTTCGCGCTGAGCAACCAGGAGCGCGGTGGGCCACCATTGGCTTGCACTGCGCTCGCTGTGTCGCCTGGCTAAGCGGAGCCGATCTACTGTGGGCCGTGCTGGCGGCGCAGCAGCGGGTCGTCAGCGTAAGATCGCTGGCCGCGCTCGCGCCGGCGATCTGCGGGCGGCTTGATGGGCTGCCGCTGGCGATCAAACTGGCGGCGGCGCGGATGCGGCACCTGCCACCCGAGGCATTGCTGGAGCGGCTGGAACGCCCGCTGGCGAGTAGCTTTCGGCGCTGGCAAGGAGTATGCTAGACTAGCGGCGCACGCATGATTCAGTACAAGAGGAGCGCGACCGTGACTACTGAGGCTGAGGAGCGTCCCAGAACAGCGCTGGTTGTGGTGGCCCACCCCGACGACGCCGAGTTCGGCTGCGGTGGCACCATCGCCGCCTGGGCCAGCGAGGGTTGGGAGGTTACCCTGGTGATCTGCACCGATGGCAGCGCGGGCGGCCCCGACGGTGCCACCGAAGTGACCGCCGAGGCCCGCAAACGGCTCACCGCCACCCGCAAGGCCGAGCAGCGCGCCGCCGCCGACGTGCTCGGCATCAGCGAGGTGGTGTTCCTCGACCTCCCCGACGGCCAGCTGGAGCCGACGATTGCGCTGCGCCGCGAGATCGTGCGCCAGATCCGCCGCACACGCGCCTACCGCTTTGTCTGCCAGTCGCCGGACCGCGTCTGGACGCCGAGCTACGCGATTGGGCGTTTCCACCCGGACCACATGGCCGCCGCCACCGCCGCCCTCGCCGCCGTCTACCCCGCCGCCCAGAACAGCTGGGATTTCCCCGAGCTTCTGGCCGAGGGCCTGGCCCCCAGCAAGGTGAAGGAGCTGTACGTGGTGGGCGCCCCGCATCTCAACTACGCCACCGACATCAGCGCGACCATGGAGCAGAAGCTGGCCGCGCTGCGCTGCCACGTGAGCCAGCTCGGCGAGGATCAGATCGAGCTCGCCAAGCGCATGCGCGAGTGGGCCGCCGAGCGCGGTGAGCCCTTCGGCGTGCCGATGGCGGAGACGTTTCATAAGGTCGAGAACTGACAGGGTGACTGGGTGACCGAGCGATCGCTCCGCTCGCACTGACCCGGTGACAGGGTGACAGCTGTCGGCGAAGATGGACGGCCCACAGCAAACGTATGATCTGCTGATAGCTTTGGGCATGCTGCTAGGGTGTCACCCTGTCACCCTGTCCGCTCGCGCGGCGAGCGCCCGGTCACCCTGTCAGCTCCCTACTCCTCCCGAAACTGCCGCCGGTACAGCTCCGCGTAGAGCCCGCCCAGCGCCAGAAGCTCGGCGTGGGTGCCGCGCTCAGCGATGCGCCCGGCGTCGATCACCAGCACCTGATCGGCGCCTTGGATGGTTGAGAGGCGGTGGGCGATCACGAACGAGGTGCGCCCGGCGAGCAGGCGCTCAAGGGCCTGCTGGATCAGCGCCTCGGTGGCGCTGTCCACATTGGAGGTGGCCTCGTCGAGAATGAGGATGCGCGGGTTGGCCAGGAGCGCGCGGGCGATCGTAAGCAGCTGGCGCTGGCCCTGGCTCAGCCCGCCGCCGCGCTCGCCCAGTTTGGTGGCGTAGCCCTCGGGCAGCTCTGTGATAAAACCGTGGGCTCCTACCGCCGTCGCCGCCGCCTCTAGCTCTGCGTCGCTCGCCTCCAGCCTGCCGTAGCGCAGGTTCTCCGCAATTGTGCCTGCGAACAGAAAGCTCTCCTGCAGCACAATGCCGATCTGGCTGCGTAGGCTGGGGCGCGTCACATCGCGCACATCGTGGCCGTCGAGCGTCACCCGCCCCGCCGTCACATCATAGAAGCGTGGGATGAGGTTCACCAGCGTGCTCTTGCCCGCGCCCGTTGGACCCACCAGCGCGATCGTCTGCCCCGGCTCGGCCAGCAGATCCACCCCCTCGAGCTGGAGCCCGCCGCGCGCGCCCTGATAGCCGAAGCTTACCCCCTCGAAGGCGACCAGGCCTTGGACGGGCGGCAGCACGTAGGCGCCGGGCTCGTCGGCCTCGGCGTTGGGCTCGTCGAGCAGGTCGAAGATGCGCTCGGCACCGGCAGCGGCGGCCTGGAGCTGGTTGTAGAGGCTGGAGATGATCTGGATGGGGCGGAAGAACTGCTGTACGTAGATGAAGAAGGCCACCACGGTGCCCACCGGCATGTCGCCGTTGAAGGTGAGCCAGCCGCCCAGCCCGGCGACGATCACGGTGGCCACGCTGCTGAGCAGGCCGATGGCGGGCGTGAAGGCGGCGCTCACGGTGGCCGCGCTCACGTTAGCGTCGCGGTTGGCGGCGTTCTGCGCGGCAAAATTGCGGGCGCTGTCCTCGCCCCGATTGTAGGCCTGCGACACGCGCACCCCGGCCAGATCCTCCTGGAGCTGGGCCGACACGTCGCCGATCGTCTCACGCGTGCGCTGGAAGGCCGTGCGCGAGCGACGCGCGAAGATCACGGTGGCCCAGATCATCACGGGCACCACCACCAGGCTCGCCAGCGCCAGCGGCACGCTGAGCAAAAACATCGCCACGACAATCCCGACCAGGGCGAACAGATTGCCCACCACCTGGATCAGCCCCTGGCTGATGACCTGGTTGATCTGCTGAATATCGTTCACCAGGCGCGACATCAGATCGCCGGCCTTGCTGCGGTCAAAGTAGCTTAACGGCAGCGATTGCACCCGATCAAACACAAGCATGCGCAGATCAGACAGGAAGCGCTGGCCCACAATGCCCATCAGGAAGACCTGGCCCCCCGTTGCGAGCATCCCGATTATGTAAACTCCAAGCAGCAGCAGCATAGTGCGCGTAAGGCCGTCCAGGTCGCCCGCAGTGATGTTGGTGTCAATCGCGTAGCCGATCAGGGCGGGGCCGCCTGCCTGCGCCGCCGCGCTGAGCGTGACCAGGGCCAGCGCCCCGAGCAGCCGGACGCGATACGGGGCGAGGTATGGGACGAGGCGAACGAGCACGGAGGGCGGTTTTGCGGTAGGCGCGGGCAGCTCGGCAGTGATTGTCATATGGCTCTCTTAAGCAAGGGGACAGGGGACAGGGCCGTCTGGACCACGAACGGCGCGAAGTGGCACGAATGGCGCGAACGTCTGGACCACGAATGGCGCGAAGTGGCACGAACCGCGCGAACGCGAAACTGCATACGCGTGCGTGGTCGGATTCGCGGGGGTTCGCAGCCGTTCGCGCCGTTCGTGGTCCAAAGGGCTCGGACGCTGCGGCAATCCAAAATGGCCTCACGCAGCGACAGCCGCAGGCTCGCCCGACAGGGCGGCGATCAGCTCGCAGTACGGCCCGCAGTTGATCGTCAGCTCGCTGTGGCTGCCCTGCGCGATCAGGCGGCCCTCCTCCATCACCAGGATGCGGTCGGCGGCGCGCACGGTGCTCATGCGCTGGGCGATGATGAAGGTAGTCCGACCTTTGCGCAGCCCGGCGAGCGCCTGCTGGATCTGGTACTCGGTGCCAGAATCCACCGCCGAGGTGCTGTCGTCCATGATCAGGATCGAGGGATCGACCAGGAGCGCACGGGCGATGGCGACACGCTGACGCTGACCGCCGGACAGCCCCACGCCACGCTCGCCCACCACGGTGTCGTAGCCCTGGGGCATGGCTGTGATGAAGGCGTGGGCCTGGGCCGCCTGGGCCGCCGCCTCGACCTCGGCCTGGGTGGCGCCAGGGCGACCGTAGGCGATGTTGTCGCGGATCGGCCCGCTGAACAGGTTCGTCTCCTGTAGCACAATCCCGATCTGGCCGCGCAGGCTGGCGAGCGTCACGTCGCGCACATCGTGGCCGTCGATCAGCACACGGCCACCCGTCACATCGTAGAAGCGCGGGATCATATTGATGATCGTGCTCTTGCCGGCGCCGGTGCGCCCAAGGATCGCGAGCGTCTGGCCTGGCTCGGCCACAAACGAGACCTGCTCGATCGAGGCGCGCTCGCTGCCGCTGTACGCGAAGCTCACCTGCTCGAAGGCCACGCGGCCCTGCACGCGCGGGAGGATCGCAGCGCCAGGCTGATCGGCCACCTCCTGGGGTGCGTCGAGCACCTCGAAGATGCGGCGGGCCGAAGCATCGGCCTGGGCGATCGAGGCGAGCGTGCCGCCGAGAATGAAGATCGGCATCAGCAGGAAGCTCAGGTAGGTATTGAAGGCCACAAGGTCGCCGATGCTGAGCGTGCCGCCCACCACCTGGGCGCCGCCGAGCCAGATCACGCCAAGCGTGCCGAGGTTGGCGATGAAGAAGATCAGCGGGAAGGTGCGGGCCGTGCCGCGCACCACGGCCAGGTTCTCGCCGAGCAGGTCGTCGTTCGAGGCGCGGAAGCGCTGCGACTCGTACGGCTCGCGGGCGAAGGCCTTGACCACGCGCACGCCTGCCAGGTTTTCTTGGAGCACCGTGTTAAGGCCGCCGAGCTTCTGGGCCACGGCGCGGAAACGCGGGCCGACGGTGCGGAAGAAGCTGAAGAAGACCAGGCCAATGGCGGGAATCATCAGCAGGGTGACTAAGGCCAGGCTCCAGCTGGTGGCGAGCAGGATGGCCGCGCTGCCGATCAGCAGCAGCACGGCGTTGACGAGCTGCAGCAGGCCGCCGGCGATAAACTGGCGCGCAGTGTCCACATCGCTCGTCACCCGCGTCATCAACTGGCCGGTCTGGGCGCGGTCGTGGTAGCTGAAGCTGAGGGCGGAGAGGCGGCGGAAGAGCGCGTCGCGCAGCGAGAAGGCCACGCCCTGGCCGGCCCGCTCGATCAGGTAGGTCTGCACAAAAGTGAAGAGGTCGCGCACGGCGGCGAGCGCGAGCAGGACGAGGCAGCCGACGACGAGGGCGCGGCTATCACGGGCGCTAATGCCGCGATCCACGATGTAGGCAAGGGCCTGGGGCACAAGCAGGCTGGCGGCGGTTACAAACAGCAGGCTCACAAAGGCTCCCAGGGTGCCGCGCCAGTAGAGGCGCAGGTACCCAAGGGCCCGCCGAAGATCGGACATCGGACGCTCCTTCCGCGCACAGCGCGTGTACTTGGCTGCGCGAAGTATCGCACAGGCTGGGGCTGGTCGGCAAGCTAGGCGTTTGGGGAGGGTGCGTGCCCTCACCCCGGCCCCTCTCCCTCACGGGGCATAGCGTTACCCAGAACGAATGGGCGCGAACCGTCTGGATCACGAACGGCGCGAAATGGCACGAACCGCGCGAACCCGAAGCCGCACGTGGGGGGCCTAGTTCGCGGTGGTTCGCAGCCCTTCGCGCCGTTCGTGATCCAAAGGGCTCGGGCGTCTCGGGAGATGTGGGTAAACCTATGCCCGCTCAGAGCGAGGAGCTTGGGGGGTAAGGGCAACCGCCCCATTTTCGGCTATACTCTCCTGTGTGATTTCCGAAACAATCGACCTCGCCAACCCACCCTACGTCGGCCCCGTCCCCTTCACCCGCAAGGAGACGCTCTATGGCCGCGACCGCGAGGCCCAGGATCTCACCGGCCTCCTGATCAGCGAGCGGATCGTGCTGCTCTACTCGCCCTCCGGCGCCGGCAAGAGCTCCCTGGTCGAGGCTAAGGTGATCCCCGAGCTCGAGCGCCGCGAGTTCATGGTGCGCCCGGTGCTGCGCGTAAGCCGCGACCTGCCCGGCGCCCAGGGCAATCGCTACCTCAACAGCCTCGCCCGCTCGCTCCAGCCCGAGGACGAGCCCAGCCCCGGCCTACCAGCTGGCGTGTCGTTCGAGCAATTCCTGGGGCAGCTCGCCGCCGAGCGCCACGATGGCGAGCTTGCGCGTGACGAGGTGCTGATCTTCGACCAGTTCGAGGAGATCCTTACCCTCGACCCCACCGACATCGCCGCCAAGCGCGAGTTCTTCCAGCAGGTTGGCCGCGCCCTGCTCGACCGTGGCCGCTGGGCGCTGTTCTCTATGCGTGAGGATTACGTGGCCGCGCTCGACCCGTTCCTACGCTTTGTGCCCACCCGCCTCAGCAGCACCTACCGCCTTGATCTGCTCGGCGAGCGCGCCGCCGCCCAGGCGATCAGCGGGCCGGCCAAGGCGCGCGGCGTCAGCTTCGAGCCCGTCGCCATCGCCCGCCTGGTCGACGACCTGCGCCGCATTCAGGTGCAAGGCCCCGACGGCAAGGCCGTGGAGCAGCCCGGCCCGTATGTGGAGCCCGTGCAGCTTCAGGTGGTCTGCCTGCGCCTCTGGCGCGAGTGGGCCGCAATGCGCGCCCCCGACAGCCTTACGATCACTGAGGCCGACCTCGGCGCCGTGGACAATGTTGGCGACGCGCTGCGCGCCTACTACGATGAGCGCGTGGCCGACACCGCCGCCACCGTGCCCGAGGGCGAGTCGGCCCCGCCGCCGCCCCAACTCGCCGCCCGCGAGCGCGCCGTGCGCGAGTGGTTCGACCGCCACCTGATCACGCCCGACGGCATTCGCGGCCAGGTGCTCCAGGGCTTCCAGGCAACCGAGGGCCTCGCCAACAACGATATTCGCCGCCTGGTGGACGCCTACCTGGTGCGCTCGGAGCGGCGCGGCGGCCGCACCTGGTACGAGCTGGCCCACGACAGGCTGATTCGCCCGGTGCGCGCCAGCAACGACCAGTGGCGCCGCGAGCGCCTGGTGCCCGCCCAGATGCAGGCCGGCGTCTGGGAGGCTCAGGGTCGCCCCGCCGGCCTGCTGCTACGCGGCGAGGCGCTCCAGGCGGCGGCGGGATGGGCCGTGCGCGATGATGTGGTCGTGACGCCTCTGGAGCACGAGTTTATCGACGCCTGCCAGGCGCTGGCGCGGGCCGAGGCGCGCGAGCGGCGCCGCAACCGCCTGATCCGCGTCCTCGCCGTGGTCGCCAGCATTGGCGCGCTTGTGGCCGCCACGCTGGCGGTGTTCGCCACCATCGCCCGCAACGAGGCCTCCGCGCGTGAGCTGGCGGGCCGCTCGACCCAGGCGCTTAGCAGCAACGCGCCGCGTGCGCTGCTGCTCGCCGCAGAGGCGATGCAGCGTACCGCGCCGCTCCCGCCGCTCCCAGAGACGATCAGCGCCATGCAGCAGGCGCTCGCTGAGTCGGGCGGCACGCCGCTCCCCGGCTTCGCCGGGCGGGCCCTGGCCGTGGCGATCAGCCCGGCGGGCGACCGGGTGGCGGCCTCCGGCGAGGACGGCAGCGTGCGCCTCTGGGCAACCGCCGACCCCGCGGCCT
>Ga0136636_10001118_pt1 | contig 15295 bp, 13 predicted proteins | sample AntDrymUQ8522106_2_FD_104653 | JGI IMG/M metagenome (GOLD analysis project Ga0136636, IMG submission 104653) | Polar desert sand microbial communities from Dry Valleys, Antarctica - metaG UQ852 (21.06) | ecosystem: Environmental > Terrestrial > Soil > Desert | place: Antarctica: Dry Valley... | reverse complement strand
CGTGAACGCGCCTGCGGGTGCCAAGGGCTGGTTGTTTGATAGTGCGGGGGAACCCAGGGTGGTGATCACCATGGAAGACAATATCCAAAGCATTTACTGGCGTGGACCAAGACAGACCGAGTGGAAGCTGTTGGTAAAAGACGAGGACTTGAAGATTCCCTTTAGCCCCCGCTTTGTGGATGACGAGGGTGGCCTGTATGTGACGCATAAAACAGGGCCAGAGGGTCTGGCGGTGTTATCGCGCTTTGATTTCGCTACAGGCAAGCCTTCGCCCAAACCCTGGGTTCAATCCGAGGGTTTCGATTTCCGTGGGCGTGTCATCACTGACCGCCCCGGTGGCCGTGCGTTGGGTGTGTGGGTGGTGGCTGACGCCGAGACCACCGTGTGGCTAGACGAGTCCATGAAACGCATGCAGGAGCGTGCGGATACGCGTTTCCCGGATCGGGTCAATCGCCTGGAGTGCAGCCGGTGCGGTGAGGCGGACATGGTGGTGCTGGTCAAGTCTTTCTCAGACCGTGAACCGGGCCAATTCTGGGTGTACCGCCAAGCAACGGATCAGTGGCAAGCAGTGGCGCGCGTGAGATCAAACATCAAGGCCAATGAGATGGCCACCGTGGACTTTCAGCGCGTCAAGGCGCGTGACGACCGTGACCTGCCGGTGTGGCTCACCGTGCCGGCCAGCTACAAACCCGGCACTCCTTTGCCTGCTGTGGTGCTGGTGCACGGTGGCCCATGGGCGCGGGTGGGCTATTGGCAATGGCAGCCCATGGAGCAGTTCCTAGCTTCGCGCGGTTACCTGGTGATCAGCCCGGAATTCCGGGGCAGCACAGGCTATGGCGATGCGCACTTCAAGGCAGGCTTCAAACAATGGGGCAAGGCCATGCAGGACGACGTGGCGGACGCCGTGCTGTGGGCCCAGTCCAAAGGCTATGCTGACAAACGCGTGTGCATTGCTGGGGCTAGCTATGGCGGCTATGCCACTTTAATGGGGCTGGTGAACAACCCGGAGTTGTACCGTTGCGGTGTGGCCTGGGTGGGCGTTGCCGATTTGTTGTTGACCGTCGACGGGTCTTTGTTTGTTTGGGATGACGCCTCGGGTGAACAGCGAAAGTATGGCATTAAAAAAATGATCGGCGACTCGTCCACTGAGCTCGATGCTCTCAAGGCGGTTTCCCCTATTGAGCAAGCCTCTCGCATCCGCGCCCCGGTGTTGCTGGCCTACGGCGAAGACGACCGACGCGTGCCCATTGCCCACGGCAACCGCATGCGTGCGGCCTTGCAAAAAGCAGGCAACGATCCCGAGTGGATCACCTACCCAGGCGAAGGCCACGGCTGGTTGATGGTCAAAAACCGGGTGGACTTTGCCCAGCGCGTTGAGAAGTTTCTGGACAAAAACATCGGTGTGGCTGCCAAAGCGCCCTGAGGGGCGGTGGACAACGACCAACGCCTAGCGTTAACGGGAAATACAGCCGTCATTGCGAACAAAGTGAAGCAGTCCATGACTTGAGAAGCCCTGGACTGCCGCGTTAAGCTCGCCGTAACGGCAGGTTTTTCAAGCGCTGCGCGCAAGCTCAGTGCCTTTGTTGTTGGGTCAAAAGCGAGGCACGCGCCTGCCCAACCACTGACTTCAATGCACCCGACGAAGCGTCAAAAGCCACCAACACTGACCCGCTTTTTTAGCAGCCGTTGAGCGCCTTCATCAAGTTGTTCACATCCACCAGATGCACCAGAACTTGGCCCGCGTTGGCTTTGATGAAATGGGTGACCACCGCATCCCCCTTGTGCCCAGCAAAGGGGTTGGCGATCTTTTGCGCTGGGCTGAATTGCGGCACGCCGTGCAAGGCGTCAACCAGCAGTCCTACGGTTTTTCCGCCCTCCCGAACGATGACGATCTGGCTGTTGGCGTCCACCTGGGCGGGTTTGTCGTGAACCAGCTTGCTCAGGTCAAATACCCAAACTGAACGGTCGGCCTCGCCCTCACGCTGCAAGCCCAGCAATCCCACGCAAGCCTTGCGTTCGGCACCGGGCGTGCTGGTCATGCGGGTGGCGGGCAGGGCTTCCAGCACAGACGCTGCGGGTAGGGCAAACAACATGCCGTCGATCAGGAAAGTGGCGTATTCCTCGCCCTGGGCGTCGTTGAGTTCGTCTGCAAATACCACCGCTTTGTTGCCCTTGCCATTGGGCTGGCGCACCGTTCCAAACGACTCGTACACCACAGCCAATACATCGGCCCGGTAGCCGTCTGACACTTTGAATTCTCTATAACCGCTGGAGACAGCGCAGCCCACAATGGTGTAGTGGCCGTCATGCACCAGAATTTGTGAGGCACTGCTGCCGTTGGGCAAGGTCAGCCAGTTCGGGTTGATCTGCAGCGTGGCCCCCACGGGTCGGGTGGGGTCGGTACTGGAGATGACGGTGCCCGTCCGGTCAACGAACAGGGCTTGCGTGCCGGGCTGGTTGCCCAGCGCACTGCCCAGCATGGCCACAAACTGAGGTTCTGAATCAAACACGATGCCGATGCCGCCCACGATCTGGGCCTGATCCTGCGGGTGCCGAATAGCCGCGTGAAACACGTAGGTCGGTTGGCCTTGGTACAGGGCGTTGGCTTCAAAGGCACTGACGCAGTAATCCTGCTCGGTGGCGCAGTTCAGCACGCGTGCCAGCAGCGCGGGGTCAATAGTCTGGCCGATGACGTTGGGCTCGTGCGGGTCGGCTTGGGTGCTGGAGACGATTCGCCCAGTGGCGTCGTAGACAAACAGACGGGTGTACACCGTGTAGAGCTGGTTGATGTAGACCAGAATCTCGTGCACACGCTGCAGCACCTGGGTGTCACGGTAGGGCGCGGCCAGCGCGTAGCGCAGCTCGGGCGTCAACGCCCACCAGCGGCAGTCGTTCGAGCGCTCGTACAGGTTGCGCTCCAGCAGGTCCACCAGCAGCCGCGAGACGAATTCCGCATCGCGCAAGCTCGATGCCAGCACGGTTTCATACAGGGCGCCAATCGATTTGGAGAACAGCTCGTTGCTGCGCGCACCGGTTTCGCCAATTTGGTCCAAGATGGTTTTGAGCTTCATCAGTTCGCCGCGCTGCCCGGTGGTCATGACCTGGCCGTTCCAGACCACGCGTGAGATGGTTTGCGCCGCGCTCATGATGGCGTACAGCGGGGGCGAGAAGGTCTGCGCGTGCGACAGCAGGCCCTCGGCAATGGCCGGGTCCAGCGCGGCCAAATGGCTACTGCCTTTGCCCGCAAACGCCACATCCACCGGCATCATCACCTGCCCTTGCCAGCCAGTGGGGCCCGCGTAGCCCTGGTAGCTATCAGACTTCATGGTGCGCACCAGGTACTCGCGCCCGGCATACATCATCAGCTCGGGCTGGCCGGTGTGGTTCACCGGCACCTTGGCGCCCGGCGGCACCCACAGGCTGTCAGAGCTTTCAATCACCCGGTTGTCCGCGTCCAGCAGCATCATGTTGGTGCGCCCAGCCACATCGCCATGGGACTGGAAGATGCCTGCCATCTCCTGCTCAAAGTTGAAGCACAGGCACAACACGCCCACCACGGCACCCGTGTTGGGGTGCAGCATGCGCTGGGAGTAAATCAGGGCGCGTGACTTGCCGGGGCGCAGGTCGCTGGCCCGAAAGGTTTCCACATAAGTGCCGCTGGCCAATGTCTGACGGATCAGCGCGTCGGCGCTGCCTTCTACAGGCGTGGCGTCGTCAATTTGCACCAACACGTTGCCGCGCGCATCCAGCAGAACAATGTCGTCGTACACCGTGTACTTGCTGGCATAGGCGCACAGGCGCAACCGTGCGGCGTCCTGGTCACTGTGTAGGCCAGCAACAAAGGCGCACAGCTCGCGGTCGATGGCCAAAAACCCCACATCGGCGGTTCGCTCGAACAGGTTGCGCACCACGATGTCGATCACATAACGCGCCTTGGTGCCCAGCTCATCGAGCACGGTGGCTACTTTTTCGTTGACCAAACTGGCCACCAGGTCTTGCTCCAGCCGGTTGAAGCCCTCGCGCGTGGCGGCCATGGTGGGCAAAATGGCCTTGGCCTCTTGCGGGCAGTTCATCTTGGCCGCGGCTTCGATCATGCGCCACATCAGGTTAAGTTCGCGCAGCGATTGTTCGCAACGAATCACGTCGCGCATGTATGGCAAATAAGTGTCCATATCCAGCCGATGGGCGCTGTGCATGCCTGAGTTCTCCAGTGATTGCTTGCGCGAAAGACCACGCAGACGGGCTGCGCAACGACGCATTGTGTGATTTATGACCGCGTTTTCGGCTTGTTCAAGTTTATGGCTGATGCCGCATGCAAATCACGTGCCATTCGTGGCGATTTTTCGCAACTGCGGCAACCGCGGCAAGGTGGCAAGGCGGCAAGGCGGCAAGGCGGCAACCGTGGCAAGGCGACAAAGTGGCAAGCTGCTTGTCTGCTTGTCTGCTTGCGCGAGGATCAGTGGGGTTGCGGGGTTGGCAGCGCCATAGGTGGGGCGGCCAACGGGCGCGTCTAGGGCAGGCGCGCCGGGGACGGGCTGCGATCAGGCCGCAGCGGGTGTCAAGCCGAGCAGCTTGGAATGGATTTTGATGACCACTTTGCGAAACGACGTGGTGTTGTCGATGGACACGCAAGGGCGGTGCAGTTCCAGCGGCAGAAACACCACGTAAGAACCTGGCTTCACGTCCATGAAGAACTCGTTGGCAGGCACGGGGTACAGGGCGATGTCGCGGGTGTCAAACATCATCTGGCTGGCCGTCAGATCAGGCTGGGGCAGGGAGAAACCAAAACGCTCGGTGGCGCTCACCGGGATTTGTACGTCGGCGTATTGGTAGTGGTTTTCGGTCAGGCTGTCGGCCACGGCGCGCGGGGTGGCGTCTTGCACCAGATAAAACATTTCGTCGCCTTCGATGGGGTAACGACCGGGGGGCAGCGTAGTCACATCCACCGATTGCACGGCTTGCAGGGCACGCACCACGGCAGCGGGCAACACGGATGCTTGAGCTTGAACGTCAGACAGCAATCCAATCATCATGAGAATTCTCCAGTTAACTAAGTTCGGGAAACCCGCGATCTTCGCCCGAAAACCGCCCCGCCTGAAGCCACGCGCCGGAAAACAGTCGCGCAGTTGGTGAAAAGCGGTGGGGGCTATAGTGCAAATGCTGAACCCGGTAACGGCCTGATCAAGCAAGCGGGGGTGACTGCAACAAGAGAGGATCGGGTTTTATGGAAAATTTGCACTAGGATTTTTTTGTGTCATGCGCCTCGCAAGCCCAGTGTGCAAGCGGGTTGCGGCGGAATTTTTTTACAAGATGTATCGTCAAGTGCCGGATGTAACGACCGGGGTTTGATGTCTGCATGGCGTTATGCATCAGTATTCGCATGAGCTCCCTCTTTCTCTTTGGCGCTGGTGCTAGCTTTGGCAGCGGACCTTGCTCGCCATCCCCACCTGCACTTGCTTGGCGGAACACTTTTCGATGAGCTTCGCAAAGCTGGCGAAGTCGCTACGCGCGTCAGTGACGAGTTGGCCATGCTCTTTCGTCAGGATTTCGAAGCGGGCATGCACCGATTTTGGACTGAGCACAACTATTGGACATCGGAACTCCTTCGTGACATGGCCCGCTATTTTGCAGCGTTTGAGCCAGCCGATGGCAACCTGCACATGGCACTGATCGGCGCTTTGGGTGGAACGCGAAAATAGGCCGTGTTCGCCACGACGAACTATGACTTGCTGATCGAGCACGTGATATGTCGCTCTGGGCTGCTTATCACCTACGGTGGCCTTCCCGCAGCTCCGCGTTATATCCCCATCATCAAGCTCCACGGGTCTTGCAACTTCCTGCCTGATATGGACAATGGCGCAATTCGGGGTATTGGTTTTGATTTAAGCCAAGCAGGCGATGCGTCCGTTCTTGACGCACCGATCAGAGTAGTGCAGACAACCCGCGAGATATTCGATTTTTGTCGACTTGAGGATGCGATTGCGCCCGCACTTGCCATGTACCACCCAAGCAAGCGTGTCCTGTACTGTCGGTCGTTTGTTCAGTATCAACAAGCGACCTTCCTATCCTCGGTTCATTCAGCATCGCGAATCTACGTCATCGGTCTTCGCGTGCACACAATTGACGAGCATATTTGGCAACCTCTTGCAACATCGAAGACACCCCTGTTCTAGGTTGGACGCGAACCCGATCAATTCCGAATGTGGTCTAAGCAAAACCACCGAAGGTCGGCATTTACCATTGCGCAATCGTTCTGGGAAGCACTACCCTTTATAGCTGCACATCATGCGTGAAATCGAGCGCTTACACCGGAACCCCTCAAGCGGAGCGCCAACAGGTTGGCCTCTATATGCAAGCCGGGTCGAGCCTGTCGTGTCAAACGTTGGGCGTCCTGACTTCGTTTACACGCGTGCCTTGATCCGTAACTACACTGTAGTTACAGTGTGGGGACGAGCACTCTTCACTTTGAATGGGATGAGGCGAAGGCGAAAGCCAACGTCAAGAAACACGGCCTGAGCTTCCAAGAAGCGAAATTCGTCTTTCTGGATGATTACGCGAAGATGATCGCTGATCCAGACCACTCCCTCAGAGAAGAGCGCTTCGTTCTATTGGGCTATAGCTCAAGCTTGAAGCTTCTTGTCGTCTGTCATTGCTATCGTGCAGAAGGGCGCGTCATTTGCCTCATCTCTGCACGAAAGGCAACACGCAAAGAAGCACTAATTTACGAGAGGTGAATATCATGCGCGCCGAATACGACTTTTCCAAAGCAGTCAAAAATCCTTACGCTGCACAGCTCAAAAAGCAAATCACGATTCGTCTGGATGAAGAAAGTATTAGCTATTTCAAATCCATCTCAGAGGAGGTCGGCATTCCCTATCAAAGCCTCATCAATTTGTACCTCAGAGATTGCGCCGCGTCGAATCGTAAGCTCAATCTCAAGTGGAAGTGACATCCAGCGCATAAACAACTGCCTTAAACCGCGATTGTTCATTAGGCGGCCCTTCGGACCTGCATGGCGCCTGGCGGGCGACTTGCGGTCATTTTGAACCCTTGCTCAGTGTCCATAACCGGGCTATGAACGCCTCACAAGTGCCCTAACTGCCTCGCAACTCGCCTCGCCATGCAACCATGCCCAAATGAAATTTCTCGGGTAAAAGCAAGCATTGCTCACACAGTCGGATCAGTTCAACCCGCCTCAAGACCGCACGGTAACGGTCTGGAACAGCCTTTGGATCGACGTCAACGCCTTCGCACCCAGGCAGGCAGATAGCGCCGTGCTATTGCCACGGGTGTCCCTGAACATTTGCAGCGCGTAGTGCTGCACGCCCAGCTTTGCTAAGTGCTGGGCCAGCGCCAGCAGATTGGCCTCGTCATGCACACCGGGGTAGACGGTGGTGCGGCATTCATGCGCTACGCCGCTGGCGATGATGTGTGCGGCGGACTCCATTGGGGCTGGCGCGCTGCCGGGCACGCTGGTGAGGGCGTCGTAGTGGTCTGGGGTGCTTTTGATGTCCAGCCCCACCCAGTCCACCAGCGGCAGCACCTCAATCAACCGGCGCGGGTACATCCCTGCGGTGTGCAGACCGATGGCAAAGCCGAGTGCGCGCACCTCGCGCATGGCATCCATCAAGGCCGGGTCTAGCGTGGGCTCACCGCCACTGAAGACCACCGCATCAATCAGGCCGACGCGGCGCTTGAGGCGCGCCACCACCTCGCCCCAGGCGATGGGGCTGTGGGCGGTGCGGTTTTGCAGGTGCGGGTTGTGGCAGTAGCAGCAGGCCCAGGGGCAGCCTTGCACAAACACCACGGCAGCGAGCTGGCCCGGATAGTCGGTGGCCGAAAACGGCGTGTAGCCGCCGACTTTCAACGTTGCAAGGGTAGGCGCGGTCACGGTTCAGGGGGTGAGCGCGGGCTGGCAGGCGTGTTCGGAAAAGCTGGTGCGTTCGCGGAACTCGCCTTGTTTGCCGATGTTGAACGACGCCATGGGGCGGTGGTAGCCCATGACGCGGGTCCAGACTTCGCAGCGCTGGCGTTCGTCGTCGCGCAGTACGACCGGGGCGTGGGGGGTGGACAAAGGGGTGGCTTGCAGTTCGATCATGGGGTGCCTCGTGGGGTGTTGGTTGGTGAGGTTGGGGCCGCTTGCGCGGTTTTCTTGCGGATCAGGTCTTCGTCGCACTTGGGGCAAAACTCGTGGTGACCGCCCAGGTAGCCGTGTTTGGGGCAGATGGAGAACGTGGGGGTGATGGTGATGTAGGGCAGCGAGAAGCGCGACAACGCGCGTTTGACGAGTTGGCGGCAGGCTTCGGCGCTGGACAGCGGCTCGGTCATGTACAGGTGCAGCACGGTGCCGCCGGTGTATTTGCGTTGCAGGTCGTCTTGCAGCTCCAGTGCCTCAAACGGGTCGTCGGTGAAGCCCACCGGCAGCTGGCTGGAGTTGGTGTAGTACGGCATGTCGGGCGTGCCCGCCTGCAAGATGCCGGGGAATTGCTTGGCGTCCTCCTTGGCGAAGCGGTAGGTGGTGCCCTCGGCGGGAGTGGCTTCCAGGTTGTACATGTTGCCGGTTTCGTCCTGAAAGGCCAGCATGCGGGCGCGCACATGGTCGAGCAGGCGCAAGGCCAAGTCGTGGCCCCAGGGCGTGCTGATGTCTTCTTTGTCTTGGGTAAAGTTGCGGATCATCTCGTTGATGCCGTTCACGCCCAGGGTGGAGAAGTGGTTGCGCAGCGTGCCCAGGTAGCGCTTGGTGTAGGGGAACAGGCCGTTGTCCATGTGGCGCTGGATGACTTTGCGCTTGATCTCCAGGCTGTCGCGGCCCAGCTCCAGCAGCGTGTCGAGCGCTTGCAGCAGGCCGGGTTCGTCGCCTGGGTGCAGGTGGCCCAAACGGGCGCAGTTGATGGTAACCACGCCCAACGAGCCGGTTTGCTCGGCCGAGCCAAACAAGCCGTTGCCGCGCTTGAGCAGTTCGCGCAGGTCCAGCTGCAGGCGGCAGCACATGGAGCGAATCATGTTCGGCTTGAGCTCCGAATTGATGAAGTTTTGGAAGTAGGGCAGGCCGTACTTGGCGGTCATCTCGAACAGAAGCTCGGCGTTGGCGCTGTGCCAGTCAAAGTCGTCGGTGATGTTGTAGGTCGGGATCGGGAAGGTGAAAACCCGGCCTTTGGCGTCCCCGGCCATCATCACTTCGATGTAGGCGCGGTTGATCATGTCCATCTCGGCCTGGCACTCACCGTAGCTGAAATCAACTTCTTGCCCGGCAATCACCGGAACTTGGTCGCGCAGGTCTTCGGGGCAGACCCAGTCAAACGTCAGGTTGGTGAACGGGGTTTGCGTGCCCCAGCGGGACGGCACGTTCAGGTTGTAGATCAGCTCTTGTAGGCACTGGCGCACTTCGGCGTAGGGCATGTTGTCGCGGCGCGCGTAAGGGGCCATGTAGGTGTCAAAGCTGCTGAAGGCTTGCGCACCGGCCCATTCGTTTTGCAGCGTGCCGAGAAAGTTGACGATTTGCCCGACCGCGCTGGACATGTGTTTGGGTGGGCCGGATTCGACCTTACCCGGAACGCCGTTGAGCCCTTCGTTGAGCAAGGTGCGCAGCGACCAGCCGGCGCAATAACCGGCCAGCATGTCCAGATCGTGGATGTGCAGCGCAGCGCAGCGGTGGGCCGCGCCCACTTCGGGCGGGTAGACGTGGTTGAGCCAGTAGTTGGCGATCACCTTGCCCGAGACGTTCAAAATCAGCCCGCCCAGCGAGTAGCCTTGGTTGGCGTTGGCGTTAACGCGCCAGTCCAGCTGCTGCAGGTATTCGTTCATGCTGGATTCGACGTCGACCAGCGTTTTGCGGTCGTTGCGCAGATTTTTGTGCTGTTCGCGGTAGACGATGTAGGCGCGCAAGGTCTTGGGGTAGCCAGCGTCGAACAGGGCGGCTTCGACGGCATCTTGAATCTGCTCGATGTGCGGCGTCGCATGGCCTTGGACTTTGATTTTGATTTTGATTTTCGGCGCGACCAGGTATTGGGTCAGGCGGCGGGCTTCGACGGCGTCGAATTCGCCGGTGACTTGCGCGGCGCGCTCCAGCGCCTGGGCAATTTTGGCGGCGTCAAACGGTTTGATGCCGCCGTCGCGCTTGATGATGTGGGTGAAAACAGGGGCAGTGGGTAGGTTCATGGGTATCCAGTATGGCGCTATATTTAGCGCGAAACGGGATGCTAACCACTACCCATGGTGTTTTCTGTGCCCCGGTTGCGGACATCGGCCAGATTTCTACATTGTTTGACGTGGATCAGAAAAGACGCAATTTTTGGACAGCGCGCTGCCAAAAAGTCCCGAAATCGGCGGGGCTATGCCGCTGCGCCGTGTTCAGTTGCCAAATTAGCCTCTAGCCCAGAAGATACTTGACTCTATAGCTATAACACTGATAGTAACGGCAGCGCGTGGCTCAGATCAGCGGGAAGTGGATGCAGCCCATCTGCGTGGAGATGTCGTGGCTGGCCGACTTGAGCATGACCACGATGCTGTCTTGCTGGCTGGGATCAAAGCGGAAGGTCGGAAACGAAATGCTCAAGCCGGCAATGGGGCGGTTAAGGCGGTCAAAAATCGGCACGCCTAGGCAGTAAATGTGCTCGTCAAATTCCTGCCGATCTTCACTGTAGCCTTGGGCACTCACTTGGTCGAGTTCGACGCAGAAGTCGGTTATGTTGGAAATGGTGGTGTCACGGTAGCGCTGAAAGTCGGCACCTTTGAGGATTCGTTCGCGCCGCTCTGGGTCTTCCCAAGCCATCAACACCTTGCCAATGGCGGTGCAATGCAGCGGCGCACGGCGGCCAATGCGCGAGTACATGCCCAGCATGTGGCGCGAATCGACTTTGTGAACGTAGATGATTTCGCTGTCGATGAGCGTGCCCAGGTGAACGGTTTCGCCAGTCAGATCGGCGAGCTTTTGCATCGGGTTTTTCGACAGGTCCACCAGATCAGGGTATTGCAGCGCCTTGGCGCCTAGCTCGAACACGCGCATGGTCAGGCCATAGCGTTCAGAGTCTTTTTCCTGGCGCACGTAGCCCAGGGTCATCATCGTTTGCAGAAAACGGTAGACCGTGGCCTTGGGCATGGCCAGACGAACCGACAGGTCGGAGATGCCGGTTTCGTGGTTCTCGGACAAGGCCTGCAGCAGTGCAAAAACTTTCAGGACGGCAGCGACCGATTCCGGTTGCTTGGCGTCGAAGGTGTCATCAGCCATGGTTTTCGATTTCTATGAACAAAATTTCAATCGGTGTGGCCTGCGCCCAGCCGTGGGGCCGGGCGCGCAGGTCAAGCAGAAAATCGAGCCATACGGCGGGATGTCAGTTTGAGCCTTCTGTCAAGGTGCAGACAAGCGGGGCTTGGCCGAGGTTTGCGCTGCTGCTTAGCGTGCCAGCCAGCCGCCGTCCACGGCCACGGTGTAACCGTTGACGTAGTCAGACGCTTGCGAGGACAAGAACACCACGGGGCCAGCCATGTCGGCGGGCACACCCCAGCGGCCAGCGGGGATGCGGTCCAGAATAGCCGCGTTGCGGGCTTCGTCAGCGCGCAGGGCAGTGGTGTTGTCGGTCGCCATGTAGCCGGGCGCGATGGCGTTGACGTTGATGCCGTGCTTGGCCCATTCGTTGGCCAGCGCACGGGTCATGCCCATCACGCCGCTCTTGGAGCAGGTGTAAGACGGCACGCGGATGCCGCCTTGGAACGACAACATGGACGCCACGTTAACGATCTTGCCGCCAGTGCCTTGGGCGATGAATTGACGCGCCACCGCTTGCGAGAAGAAGAAGCCGGACTTCAGGTTCAGGTCGATCACGTCGTCCCAGTCTTTTTCGCTGAAGTTGATGGCGTCTTCGCGGCGGATGATGCCGGCGTTGTTGACCAAAATGTTGACGCTGCCGGTGAGCTTGGTGGCTTCGGCGACGAGGCCAGCGATGCAGCTAACGTCACCCAGGTTTGCGCGCAGGTCCAGGAACTTTCGGCCCAGGGCTTCAACTTGCTTTTGCGTGTCATCAGGAGCAGCCACATTGACGCCAACGATGTCTGCACCCGCTGCGGCCAGCGCCAGCGCCATGCCTTGGCCCAAACCGGTGTTGCAGCCGGTCACGATGGCAACTTTGCCTGCCAGAGAGAATTGATTGTTCGACATAGAAATCCTTTGAAAAATAGAGGTTGAATCGGGTGTGGTGATTACAGGATGTCGGTCATGGCCAAGTGGTCCATGTCCTTGAACACCTGGTTTTCACCCACCATGCCCCAGATGAAGGTGTAAGCCTGTGTGCCCACGCCAGAGTGGATGGACCAGCTTGGGCTGATCACGGCTTGTTCGTTGCGCATCACGATGTGACGGGTTTGCTTGGGTTCACCCATCATGTGGAACACGGCAGCGTCGGCCTTCATGTCGAAGTAGAAATACACCTCCATGCGGCGGTCGTGCGTGTGGCAAGGCATGGTGTTCCACATGCTGCCGGGTTCCAGTTGGGTCATGCCCATGACCAGTTGGCAGGTGGGCAACACGTTAGGCACCAAGTACTTGTAGATGGTGCGGCGGTTGCTGGTTTCTGGCGAACCCAGGGTTTCAGGAGAGGCTTGGTCGATGGTGACCTTGCGCGTGGGGTAGCTGGTGTGCGCGGGGGCGCTGTTGAAGTACAGCTTGGCGGGTTCCGCGGGGTCCACGCTGGTGAATTCCAGTTTCTTGGCGCCTTGGCCGACGTACAGCGCTTCGCGGGCGGCGATTTCATAGGTTGTGTCATCCACCAGCACGCGCGCAGCGCCGCCAATGTTGATCAAACCGAGTTCACGGCGTTCCAGGAAATAGTCGGTGCCGGTGTGGCGGCCCAGTTCAGGGGCAAACGTCACGGCTTTGTTCACGGGCATGATGCCACCGACGATGATGCGATCGATTTGGCTGTAGGTTAGCGTGGCTTCGTCAGCCTTGAACAAACCATCAATCAGGAAGTGGCGGCGCAGGCCTTCGGTGTCCAGAGTCTTGACGTGATCGCTGTGAATTGGCTGTCGAATATCCATGGTTCTACCCTTGAGTTGGCGCCGTGTCTAGGCGCATGATTGATGTGGCGTGCGGCGGTGATTTGCACAAATTCATACTTTTTGAAAGTTGGTTCTTATTTATTGAACCAGCGTTTCAAAATAGTTTGTCGATGATACCTGAACGGTATGGACCTGTCATGACATTCATGAAATGTTACCCGCAGTGCCACCGAATCCAGTCGTGTTAGCGCTCGTGGCCTAGGGCGGACTGCGCCAATTGCGCCCAACACCAGCGAGGCCAATCCCGCGAAGCCCCGCAAACTGGCACTGCAGCGCGAACCGCGCCCGAACCAAAAATCGCACGCGTGATGAAAAACGCAGGCAAAGCGGTCGATGCGGCCAAGAAGCCAAAAAAATCTCTCGGATTTCTGACGACGCGTTGACCCATAGCGTCGGACTCGGCAGCGCCAGCTTTCTTGCGAAACCCCGCCACGTGGTCGGCCTGTGTTGCGCTCAGGCGGTGCGTTCGAATCAAGAATAATTAGGCCGACAGCTTGGGTATTTATTGGTGATTGCGCTATATTTTTTTCAGACAATTGAAGGTCTGAAATGTTGGATTTCCATCTATGCTTTAATCTTCCCCGAACTCGGGATGGCGGCGTCCACCAAGTCCTTGTTTTTAATCTAAGCACTGGGATCATATGAAAATTCAACGACTTATTTATAGTGGCATTCAATTGAGCTTAGCCACGGGCACAGTTTTGCTTTTGTCCGGGTGTTTGGCCACTGCGCCCACCATGGGTGAAAATAAGGGGGCGGTGTCTGGTGCTGCTGGCGGTGCGGCGGCTGAGGGCGAGTCTCAAAAACTGGAAAAATGTGAGAGCACACTTGGCACATTGAGCATGTATGAAGACCAGGCGGCGCCTTGGTATTTTCAATTGCGCGACCACCAACTTGGGTCGACTATTCCCGTGCTACGGCTGATGATTCAACAGAGTAACTGTTTTGTCATTGTGGAGCGCGGCAAAGCCATGGCCAATATGGAACGTGAGCGTGCCCTAATGAGCAGCGGTGAGTCCCGCAACGGCTCCAATTTCGGGCAAGGACAAATGGTCGCGGCTGACTACACGATGAGCCCCGAAATTCAGTTTTCTGGCAAGAGTGGTGGTGGTGCCGCAGGCGGTTTTGGTGGCGCCCTGGGTCTGGTCGGCATGCTGGCTGGCAGTGTTTCCAAAAACGAGGCATCCACCACGTTGCTGCTCATCGACAACCGCTCGGGAGTGCAGATATCGGCGTCCGAAGGGACTGCCAAAAATTTCGATTTTGGCATTTTTGGTGCGGCCTTTGGTGGCAGCGGCGGCGGCGGCGCAGGCGGCTATTCCAAGACGCCCCAAGGCAAAGTGGTGACAGCGGCCTTCGTTGACTCATTCAATCAAATGGTCAAGTCTTTGCGCAACTACAAGGCGCAGCAAGTCAAGGGTGGCCTGGGCACCGGTGGACGTTTGGGTGTTAGTGGCGGCACAACTGATGCCTCCAAAGAGGCGGAAGCCGCGCCAGCGGCAATTCTTAAGAAGAAGCCAGCCGCTAAGCCGGTTTCCAAGTAAGACGAAAAGCTGTGCGCGCTTCACTGTAGTCAGAGTGCGCGCACCGTCTTTATCGGGCAGGAGTTGCTGGTGCTACGGCATAGTAGCCGCCCACTGATTGCTGGTTGGGGTTGCCAATCCATATGTCGGTGCCAAACACATCGACACATCCCCCCCAAGCTAGTTCGGTACTTTTAGTCGCGGTTTTGTTGACCGCGCTGAATACCGCTACGACGCTTTCCGAGGGGCCAATACTGTAGCAAACGCGCACCCAGGCAGAGTGTTCAGCGCCCATGACAATGGAAGTAGTTGATTCCTGCGCTTCGCTTGCTGCTTTGCCAACCCATTTGGCACCCTGAGTTGGCCCCGGGTTGTAAGCAAAAGCGTACTGCGCATGAGAAAAATTAACGGCGCTCGCACCAATAGTTAAAGCAATTCCGAAGAGAGCGGGTTTAAGCATCACTTGCATCTTTCATGGTGAGGATTTAGAGCCAAATTATCGCCACTTAGTACCTGCCAGGAAACGCCCATTTTTGAAAATTGACGTGTTCAAAATTTGAGTCGTTGGGAGAAGATGTCGATCGTTCTCAGCATATGTAGTGCCTGCCAGAAAACCTCCGCGCCCCAATGACAGATGGCCATTTTCCTTTACGAAGATTTCCCCAATTCCTTCGATTCCTGCGTTTTTACGTGCCCCAGGCCCCAAAAATCGGATTTCT
>Ga0136636_10001117_pt1 | contig 15295 bp, 14 predicted proteins | sample AntDrymUQ8522106_2_FD_104653 | JGI IMG/M metagenome (GOLD analysis project Ga0136636, IMG submission 104653) | Polar desert sand microbial communities from Dry Valleys, Antarctica - metaG UQ852 (21.06) | ecosystem: Environmental > Terrestrial > Soil > Desert | place: Antarctica: Dry Valley... | reverse complement strand
TTGGTGGGGATCAGGTCTGAACTGCAGTGCACAAGCGCACAAGCGCCGGCATCAACCAGTCTTCGCTATAAATGTTGCGTGGTCGGTCTGCATTGAAGCGTCGCCGGCGGGTCCGACTGGCACTGGTGAAGTCTCGTGGTCATGTTGGTATCGAAGATCGAGGTGCTCCTGTGAACGCTGCAACCGAACAGGCCATCAGCAAAGTACCGGAAGTCACGCTGGTGTTCTGGATGATCAAGATCGCCGCTACGACGCTTGGCGAAACCGGCGGCGATGCGGTGTCGATGTCGATGGACCTTGGCTATCTCGTTGCCACTGGCATTTTCGCAGTGCTGTTCGCCGCTGCCGTTGCACTGCAGATCGCCATCAGGCGATTCGACCCGTACGTGTACTGGTTCGCCATTATCACGACCACCACCGTGGGCACGACGCTCGCCGACTATGCGACGCGGTCGCTCGGCATCGGCTACTTCGGCGGCAGCGCGCTGCTTCTGGGCTTGCTGGCCGCATCGCTGCTGGTGTGGTACCGCGTCACGGGTACGCTATCGGTCGAATCGGTGAACACGCCCAGGTCCGAGATGTTCTACTGGGCGACGATCATGCTCTCGCAGACGCTGGGAACGGCACTCGGCGACTGGAGCGCAGACACCGCCGGCCTGGGATACCTCGGGGCCGCAGCCGTGTTCGGTGCGCTGCTGATGGTTGTCGCGGGTGCGTACTTCTGGACCCGAATCTCGCACACGGTGCTGTTCTGGGCCGCATTCGTGCTGACACGCCCGCTGGGCGCCGTGGTCGGCGACTTCCTCGACAAGCCGGTCGCCGCCGGCGGGCTCGCCTTGAGCCGCTACTCCGCATCGGCAGCGCTGCTGGCATTCATCGTGGCCTGTATCCTGTTGTTCAAGCAAAGGCCAGCCAGCGCCAGCCATTGAGGACGCGAGATAGCTGGGGCAGGCCCTGAAGCGTGCCCAAAGTGATGTGCGTCCCGATCATTGCCAGACGAGCTGCCCGCCGCAAAAACCAAAGCAACCGAACCAGTAGCCATCAAGCCGGACCAGCCGGCTTCTCGGCTCTTGGCTCGGCAAGAATCTCGCGCGCGCGCCCCGGTTTCCCCCACGCCTTGTAAAGCTCCTCGATGCGCTCGCGTGCGCCATTGATGCGTGGGTCGGTGTCCGGAAACTGCACGCGCAGGCCGCGCCAGCTGGCCAGCACCAGCGGCTCGGCCTCGTCGTAGCGGCCGCTCTGGTACAGGGCCTTGCCGTAGTTGCCGCGGATGGCGTTGAGGTGCCAAAGGCCCGGTGGCAGCGCCTTGTCGGCGCGCGCCAGCAATGCTGCATAGCCTTCGATCGCGCGCGCACGATCGCCGCGGTCGCGCACGATCGATAGCAGATTGTTCTCCAGCACGATGGTTTCCGGATGGGTCTCGCCGTTGACCTTGCGGTAAAGGTCCACGGCTTGCTGCATCAGGAACTCGGCACGCCCGAAATCGTCGCGATCGCGCGCCATCACGGCGAGGAAGCTCAGCGTGCGCATGGTTTCCGGATGCGTCTCGCCGAGCACCACGCGGCGGCGCTGGTAGACGTCGTTCATCTCGAGTTCCGCCTTGGCGCCCTGTTTGAGCGCGCGCAAGGCGATCGCGTAGTTCGCGCGCATGGTCAACACGTCGGGGTTGTCGGCGCCGAGCACGCGTGCGCGCAACGGAATCACGCGCTCGAACTCGATCACGGCCTCGGCGTTCTTGCCTGAGTTGCTGAGCGCGGTGGCCACGTGTGCGAGGTAACGCAGCGTCTCGGGATGTTCCGCACCGAGTACCTGTTCGGCCGACAGTGCGGCCTCGCGATAGCGCTGTTCGGCCATCGCGTAGTCGCCCTTGCGCAGCGCCAGGTTGGCCGCGCGCGAGAGTAGTTGCAGCACGATCGGATGCGCAGGTCCCAGGCGCTTGCGTTCGGCCTCGTAGGCGCCGCGCAACAGGGTGTCGGCCTCATCCCACTGGCCTTGGGCGCCGAGCAGGTCGGCGAGGCTCGCGGCCGCACCGCTGGCTTCGGTGCTGTCGGCGCTGTGTGCGTTGCGTGCGCGCTCGAGGTTCTCGCGTGCCAGCGTCACGGCACCCTGCGGATCGCCGAGTTGGCCGGCGATGTCGGCCGCCGCGCGTCGCGCCTCGTCGGCGCTGCCCGCGGCCAGTCCCGCGACCCCATCCAGCTTGGGCAGCAGGGGTGTCAGGGCCTGTTGCGCCTGCACCCACTGTCCGCGATCGGAAAGCAGCATGGCCTGTTCGAGTGCGGCCTGAATGCGCTGTGGCGCATCTTCGGCATAGCCCTGCGTGGTCGCCGCCACCGCAAGTTCGAGCTGGATCGCGGCCGCATCGAACTGGCCGAGCCGGCGCAGCGTGCGTCCGAGCAGGGTCGCAACATCGCCGCGCAGGCGCGGGTCGTCAGGCAGCGAGGTCTGGATCTGTTTCGCAGCGCCGGCCAGCGCATCGACCATGCGCACATTGCGCGCATCGGCATCGGCTCCGAGGAGTTTGTAGGGATCGGGGGCGGCGATCATGTCCTCGAGGAATCCCTGCGCGGCGCGCGCGCGTGCGCTCTCGCTCTCGGCGCGATCACGCTGGGTTTGGGCGTCGACCAGCGCCGCTTCGGCGCGTGCGCGCTGCGCGCGGGCCTCGACCGCCATCCACGTGGTCCCGACCACGCCCACCATCAGCGCCAGCACCACGGCAACAGCGGCGCCCACGGCCAGCCGGTTGCGTGCGATGAACTTGCGGATGCGGTACGACTGGCTCGGCGGTCCGGCCAGCACCGGCTCGCCATTGAGATAGCGCCGGATATCAGCCGCAAACTCCGACACCGAGGCATAGCGCTGCTCGCGCTCGCGTTCCAGCGCGCGCAGCGTGATCCAGTCCATCTCGCCCTTCAGACGACGCGCTTGGACCGCGCTGTCGGACGCCATGGAGCGCTTCCACTCTGTGCTGTGCCCGCGGCGCGCGATATCGGCCACGCAGCGGCTCGGCGATTTGATCTCGAACTCGCGCAGCACGCGCGGCAATTCCAGTTCAGTGGTGCGCGAGAGCACTTCGCTGGAAATGGGCTGCTCGCCGGTGATCAGCTTGTAGAGCACCACGCCGAGCGAATACACGTCGGTGCGGGTGTCGATCGCGGCCGGATCGCCTGCGGCCTGCTCCGGACTCATGTACGCGGGCGTGCCGATCGGCACGCCCGCCATCGTGGAGCCGGTCTCGGGACGCCCGTAGTTGTCCATGCTCTTGGCGATGCCGAAGTCGATCACCTTGACCAGTTGCTGGCCCTGGTAGTCAGCGACCATCAGATTGCCCGGCTTGATATCGCGATGGATCACGCCTTTCTGGTGCGCGTGCATCACGCCTTCGCACACCTGCAGGAACAGCTCCAGCCGATGCGCCAGGTCGGTGCCACGGCGATCGCAGAACTCGGTCAGCGGCACGCCGGGCACGTACTCCATCGCGAAGAACAGGCGGCCCTCGTCGGTGGCGCCCACGTCGAGCACCTGCGCGATGTTCGGATGGTTCATGCGCGCGAGCAGTTCGCGCTCGGAGCGGAAGCGCGCGAGGATGTCCTCGCTGTCCATGCCCGCCTTGATCACCTTCAGCGCGACCTGGCGACGCACCGGCTCCAACTGGTCGGCCAGATACACAGCGCCCATCCCGCCCACGCCGAGCTGCGCGGTGATCCGGTACACACCGATGCGGCGTCCGATCAGCGAGAATTCAGGCTCACTGCCGCGCCCGTATGCGGGCAACGACGGGGTGGGCGCGGAGCCCGGCGGCGGTGCCGCGGTGGCCGCAGGATCGCGCACCGGCACAGGCGTGACCGGCGGTGCGCGCGTGGGCGCACCGGGATCGGTTGCCGGCAGTGGCGTGGCAGCGGTGGCCGGAGACGGCACCGCGTCCTTGTCGTGGGAAGAAGTCATTGGGAGCCCTGGCTTACCGCATCATCGCGCCGCGCGCGCTGCAGCCGCAACCATCAGTGCGGGGCCCGCTTGCGAATGCCGCCGTGAACGGCGCTTCGCGGCCGCCATCGGCGCACCGGCCGGCCTCCGATGAACTGCACGGTTGCTGCTCGCCCAAGGCAACCTGGCGCAAACCGCGTCGACCCCGCAGACCCGGACAGGCACTGAAACGCGCCCTGGATAGTCCCTGTCCCGATCGTCGCCTCCGATCGCACGCACGACCGCGGTTCTACGCAGCTTCTGCCAACGTGCTCTACTGGGTAACCCGGAGAAAGGACACCGCCATGCCCCAGATGCGCATGCGACTCACCGCCAGTGCCGACGACACCTCGCAGTTGATCAACCGGATCTCGTCGCTGCACGGCGTCGAATCGGTCGAGGAGATCGCCGATCTGATGCCGCACATGGATGATCCCGATTCCAGCTCCGACGGGCTCACCGACAACATCGGGCCAGGCACGCACCTCGTCGTTGTGCAGGCCAGCAGCGACCACGATGTTCGCCACGTACTCGATACGGCCGAAATCTGCGCCCGCGAGATGGGATTCGTACTTGAAGTGGTCGACGACGAATTGCATTTCGGTTGACGCCGTTTCTGGCGACGCAGGCCGGGTGTTCGGCCGGCAACGTCAGATGGCTGTTCCCGGACAATGGGCTCAGAAGCTTGCCCAGAACGAAACGAGTCGGATCGGGAGGGCAGGCCGGGACAGGCAGACCGGGACAGGCAGACCGGGACAGGCACCGAAACAGGCAGACCGAGGCAGACTGGGAAGGCACCGAAACGTGCGGGTACCCGACCTAGGGCTCGCGAATTCTGGATTTCCCGGATTGCGTCTTCTGGATGTCCCGGATCGCAGTCGATTGCGTCTTCTGGATGTCCCGGATTGCAGTCGCTGGAGGCATCGTGGACGATGCCGTTTTCCGGCGCAGCGCAAGTCACCACGACGTTGGACTCGCTCCCGAGCCGGATGCGTCAACTGCGCACGTCCGCACGTCCGGACCTGTGCGGGGTGCGCCGGGTGACCGGCGTGCCTACCGCGATCTGCAGCGTGCGCGTATTGCTGCCTGTCCCTATTCGCTCCCATTGAGTTGAGGAAAGCGCATGGGGCGGGCTAGGGGACTCGAGCCCAGAGCTCTGAAGGCGCTCAAGGATGCGCGAACGATTCCTGTCCCGATCGTTGTGGCACGCTCAGAAGGCCAGAACCCCGTTGAAGCACACCGCAGGCGTGGTGCCCGGAAAGAAGTAGCCAATCGCCTCGCAGGTTTCGTCGGTCTCCGGGGATTGTCCGAACTGGACGGTGAAGTTGCCGGGGTTGTTGTAGCTGCATTCGGTCCTGAGCGGGTTCGCGGCGGTAAAGCTCAGGAATGGCGGCTGTGCGAGTTGCAGGACATTGGGACGCTCCCAGTCCGTCGACTGCAGCAACACCATCATGCCGGTACGCAGCTGCGCGAGCGTGCTACGTCTGAACGTACGCGTGGTGAGCATCCAGAAACTGGTGTTGGCGCGCGTCGGACAGTTGTGCGATGCGGCTCCGGTGGCGTTAGGAGGAATCAAGATCTGGCTGGTTAGCGCCAGCAGTGGCGCTGTCGCGGTGTATGGCGCGCCCGGCAACTGCGCCTCCATCTGCACGCTCGCCGTCGCGGTCACCGCCGCGGCGGTGGGATTGGAGAACTGCAGTTGCAGGCACAACGGCTGATCGGGCTGCAGCTCGAGCGCGAGCGGATTGCCGCCGCCGTCGCGCGCCGAGAACTGCAGGTCGTTGGTCGGTGGCTGGGCGAACAGCAGTGGTGCTGCAACCAGCGAGCCCGAGCTGCAGCACGCGCCAGTCTCGAAGGTGCCTTCCGGGCGGCACTCCTGCGGCACCGCGCCCACCCCGTAGGTGGCAAAGATGGTCAGCGCGCTGACACCGGGATCGCGCGTCGCCGCGATCCGCCGCACGGCCAGCGGCACGCTGTTGCCCGCGCGGAAGTACAGGCTCTTGATCAGCGACTGCCCGGGCGCCACCGCCGTGCCCGGCGCATCAACGCGGAATCCAGGGCAAACGCCGGGCCCGGCGCCAAGGTCGCAGAACTGGCGCGGCTCGAAGCCGTTGGCGAACACGGCGTCCTGGGCGCGAATCGGGGAAACCCACAGCGTCGCCACCAGCGCGGCTGCATAGATCAAGGCGTTGATTGAACGCATCGACGGCTCCGTGGGGCGCAGGTGGAAGCTGGCAGTGGCGCCGGATTGAATCAGCGTTTCGAACACCACTCCATCATAGCCCGTTTGCCGCATGGCGCTTTGCCCCGAGCGAGTCGGCATGTTTGGTCGCCTCCCCGCCTGGGATCCGTCGCTGCGCACCGTGCAAACTCCTGTAGGAGTGCGCCATGCGCGCGACCGCAGCGATCGGCTGCATCGTGCACCCCGACCGGGCCGGTCGCGCACAAGGTGCGCTCCTGCGCGCCGCACAAACCACTGCAGGAGCGCGCCGCGCGCGCGACCGCAGCGATCGATGGCACGGTGTACCCCGGATGGGCCGGTCGCGCACAGGGTGTGCTCCTACACGAAGCACAAAACCACTGTAGGAGCGCGCCGCGCGCGTGACGGACGGCAGACCGGGACGTGCACTGAAAGGTACTCGAATTGAAGGCTTTCCTGATCCTCGCTGATCGTTGTGCTCCTCCGCCGTGGTTGACCGGCGCGACGGGGTGCCACCCCAGATGCAATTTCTCGCGACGCCCGTGTCGTTTCGCCCACCGGACTCCGTAATAGATCAGCAAGCCACCCCGGAGGACCGACCCATGACCCGAAACGAGCGCTGGTTCCTTGCCGGCTTCGCCCTGTGCGCGGCCGGGCTGGCCGGGGCGCAGTCGCTGACCCGCAGCACGATCGACGCCGGCGGCGGGCGTAGCAGCGGTGGGGCCTACCAGCTCGAGGGAACCATCGGCCAGGCGGATGCGCAGTCCTCGAGCGGCGGCACGTTTCGCCTGCGTGGGGGCTTTTGGGTGCCGACGCAAGCGCCGCAGGGCGAAGCGCTGTTCGCCGATGGTTTCGAATGACAGTTTCGAGCGAATGGTTTCTGTTGACGAGTTTCGAGTAGCCAGTTCCCAATGAACACAGGAGAACGTTCCATGCCGATCGCCATTTGCATCCGTCGCGGGGGCCCGTGGCTCGCCGTGATCCTCGCCGTGTCGCTACTGCCGCTGCCCGCAACGGCTGCACCGCTGGGCAGCGCATTCACCTACCAGGGCGCACTGGAATCCGCCAGCGCGCCGGCCACTGGTCCGTTCGACTTCGAGTTCCGCATCTACGACGATCCGGCTGCGGCGCTGCCGCTCGGCGCACCGGTGCTGCGCGACGACGTTGCGCTGGCCGGCGGTGTGTTTACCGTTGACCTCGACTTCGGCACCGCCGCGTTCAACGGCCAGGCACGCTGGCTGGAGATCGCGGTGCGCCCCGGCACCTCGTCCGGCGCCTACACGCCGCTACTGCCGCGCCAGCGCGTCGCGCCAGCGCCGTACGCACTGACTGCCAGCAGCGTGCCTGCGGGATCGATCGCCGCGACCGAGATCAACTCCGCGCAGGTGCAGCGGCGGATCACCGCTTCCTGCGCGGTGGGCAGCGCGCTGCGCGCGGTGTCGCAGGAGGGAACGCCGACCTGCCAGACCGACGACACCGGGGCCGCGCAGTTGGCCTTTCATGCCGCGCAAGCCGACGCCCATGGCCCTCTACTGTGGACCGCGCCGGACCCGTTGACCGCACAGACCCTGCGCGATGCGGTGCGCATCAACAGCGTCGTGAACACCGGCGCCACGCTCTACATCAACGACGCCGGTACCACGGGTCCCGCGCTGCTGTTGGCCAATGCGGCCAGCAACGAGGGCGATATCGCGGTGGTCGCGGGCGATGCCCTGCAGATCGGCAGCTGGGACATCGCCACTGCGGCCTACACCAATAATCTGCAGATCGACAGCACCGGCCGCGTCGGCGTGGCCGGGTCGCTGGGCGTAGGCACGTTCAGCCCGAACCACCCGCTGGTAGTGCAAGCCGACGATGCCATCGTGCAAATCCGCGATGACGTCGCCGACAACTCTGCCGCTGCCGCGCGGCTGGAGCTGCTGGAGCGGTCCGGCGGGGCATTCAACGGCGGCGGCTTCCTGCAGTGGGATGGGGCGGCCAACCGCCTGTATGTCGGCACGATCAATGCCGGGACGCCGTCGAACCTGCTGGTGCTCGACCGCGGATCGCAGAGCGTCGGCATCGGCACCACGACGCTGGACAACAGCTACGCGCTGTCGGTCAACGGCAGCATCCGCAGCAAGGAGATCGTGGTCGAAAGCGGCTGGGCCGACTACGTGTTCGCGGCCGACTATCGGCTCGCACCGCTGGCCGAGGTCGAGCGCCACATTGCCGAACATGGCCACCTGCCCGACGTGCCCTCCGCCGATGCGATCGCCGCCGGTGGTCTGCCGCTGGGCGAAATGCAGGCCACGCTGATGCGCAAGATCGAGGAGCTGACCCTGCACCTGATCGCGATGGACAAGCGCGTGTCCGCGCTGAATGCCGACAAGGATCGCCTGCAGAAAGCGCTCGATCGCGCGCCGGAGCCCACACCGTGAGCGCGGTCCGCGCGCTCGCCCTTCTTGCGGCACTGGCCTGCGCGCTGCCGGCGCTGCTGACACCACATCGGGTGCAAGCGCAGGTCACCGCCGCCACCTTGCCAGTCACCAAGGGTCGATATCGCATACCGTACGCCACCGGCACCGACGTGCGCGCCAACAACGATCATCGCAACCACCCTGCGGCGCGCAACCGCATGGATCTCGGCGGCCGCAACGGCGGTCCCTATACCATCGCCGCCGCCGGCGACGGCTGGTTGCGCATCATCGAGGACGACAACACCCTGTGGTGCCCCAATGTCGACCCAGGCGATCCCAATCCCTGTGCAGGCGTGGCCAACTGCTGCGAGGCCGACAATGCCAGCTGCAACAGCAACTGCCGCAACAACTACGTCTGGATCGAACATCCCAACGGCGAGTGGAGCAAGTATTCGCACATGGTGACCGGTTCGGTCGCGAACAACGGCCACCAGGTCGGCGAATTCGTGCAAGCCGGCGCAGCGCTGGGCACCGAAGGCCGGATCGGCTTTGCCTCCGGCCCGCACCTGCACTTCGAGGTCGCGATTCCGGACAACGGCATCGATTCCATCAGCAGCAGCGGTTTCCTCGTCAACGACGCGGATCCCGGCACGGGCAGTTTTCCCGATGAAGACGATAATCCCAACGACTACAATCGGCAGAACCGCGTGATCGCCTTTTGCACCGGTGGCTCGGCGGGCATCTGGCTTTCCGGTACCCAGGCCACTGCCGCCGCCTGCGCGCAAACCTGCAGCGCCGTGCTTTCGCCAAATGCCATCGCGGTCGCGGGCTCAGTCACCCACGGCCAGGCCAACCTGGTCACGCCAACCGCAATCTTCCGCGTCAACACCGGCGCCGGCCGCGCCGTGCAAGCGCAGACCCGCGTCACGCTGCAGCCGGGCTTCGTGGTGCAGGAAAACGGATTCTTCGCCGCGTCGATCGGTGCATGCAACAGTCCGGGATCGGCCATCGCGTTGCGATCTCTTGCGGCGCCCGATGGCGCCGAAGCAACGCTTGCAACCATCGGAACGCCGGTGCTGGAGGCCGGCGGACTATCGGCACACTGCCAGGATGATGGCACTCGCTGAGTTTGCAGCCTTCGTGCGCGGGCACTGCTCCGCCGCTGCCCGACCGCGACGATCGGCTGCACGGTGCGCCCTGGATGGGCCGGTCACGCACACGGTGCGCGCCTACACACCACACGAACCACTGTAGGACCGCGCCGCGCGCGCGACCGCAACGATCGGCCGCACGGTGGGTTCCGGATGCACGGTCGCGCACACGGTGCGCTCCTACACGCCGCACAAACCACTGTAGGAGCGCGCCGTGCGCGCGACCGCAGCGATCGGCTACACGGTGCATTCCGGATGAGACGGTCGCGCACACGGTGCGCTCCCGCACCTGCATTACTGCCGTGCCGCTAAGATCAACGCGGCGCGCCGAACCCGAACGTCATCCTCTCCGCGTCCCGCACGCAGTGCGCGCTGGGTGCATCGACAGCCAGCCACCAAGTCTGCGTTGCCGGATCCCGCTGGGGTCAAGCGAAGCGTTCGGGACCGAACAACGCAACACACGGGCGATGCTCCGGATGCCGCAACGACGCATATTGAACTACCTGCACGTCCGCCGCGCGCGCGGTTACCGCGATCTGCTGCGTGGCGGTGTAGTCGTCCGGTGCCATCCATAGCGCGCGGTCGACATCTAGCGGCGCGCGCGTGAGGTCGATGCCGCGCGCTGCAACCTGCGCCATGAACGCCGTGTGCGCCATCGGATCGACGCGCTTCAAACCGGCACTGTCGGCGAGGAATCGCAACGCCACCAGCCGAGTTCCGCTGCCGCAGTCGGCAGGTCGAGAGCGGCATAGAACACACCGGGATCGGTCGCGGCGCGGAATCGCGACCCGTGATTGCGGGGCGGATATCGAAACGGCGTTCCCAACAAGTAGTCGAGCCGCTTCATCGCTGCGGGCAGCGGCGGTTTGCTCGCTTCCAGCAGGCGCTCGAGCACGGCCTGCTCGGCCGCGCTGTCGACCAGCTTCAAGGTCGATGCCTGGTGCTGGGCCTCAACCATGCGCCAGAACCCGCCCGCGATGCGATGCGCCTCACACGCGAGCGCGGCTGGCGTCGAGATAGCCGACGACATGGACCAGTCCTTCGGTCTTGCGAATCAATTCGCGTTGCACGCCAGAGCTGCATTCCAAGGTCTACAGACCAGGACAGGCTGCAGACCAGGACATGCAGACCAGGACAGGCACTGAAGCGTGCGCGTATTGATGCCTGTCTCTATTCGCTTTGAGCAGGTGCTGCAGGGCCTACGCGCGCTGGCAACCCAGAACTGGCGCCGCCTGAAAGTCGAGTTGCAGACCTATGCGGCGCTGCGCGGGCGGTCCTCGGTGCGGCTGGCCGACTTCCTTTACGACCAGCCGCTGGAACTAAAAGACATTTACCGATCTGGAACTGGCCAGGGTCGCAGCGGGTGGACGGCACTGAAGCGCGACGCTGGCCTCATCATCGCAGAGCCCCGACCTGAAGAGGACTACTTCAGCCGCCGCTTCGGCGACTTGCCGCACGTGGATGACCCGCGCCGGCTGGACTTAATGGCTGCAATCGGCGCAAATCAAGCTCAGGCAGAAGTGCTCGACGCGCAGCGTGTATTGGGTTTACAGATGCTGGCCTACCTGATCGATGGCCGCCATGAGCAGGCGGCAGGCCATCAGGCATTCGCAGAACGGCTGAAACGACATCCCGCGATCGCGTCAGAGTTGGTGGAGCTATCGGGCCTGCTGCAGGCGCGCGGCACGCTGGGCGCCAAGGTATTTCCGGGGCTTGAAGACACGCCCTTTAGCCTGCACGCTGCCTATGGGGCACGCGAGGTGTTGACGGCGGTGGGGTGGCTGACAGCAACGCGCCGCGCGCCCTTCCAGTCCGGCGTATTGCCCTTGAGCAGCCGCAAGACCGAACTGTTGTTCGTGACGCTCGACGAGAGCGAGGGCTACCACGACCGCATTTCCTACAATGACTATGCGATCAGCGCGGAGCGCTTCCATTGGCAGACGCAGAACAGCGCGGCGCCGGACACAACCGGTGGTCGGCGGTATCTGGAGAGTTCGACCAACGGCTGGCAATTTAAGTTGTTCGTGTGGCCGCACAAGGGTGATGCGTACCGAGCGTGTGGGCGCGTGATGCTGGAGTCCGCTGAAGGCGACCGGCCCATGAGCATCGTCTGGAAGCTGGAGACGCCGCAACCAGCAAGGCTGTTCCGGGAGTACGGTGTGTTGCGCGGGGTGTGACGAGCTGTTTCCTGATTGCGGTGGGTCCAAAAACTGAGCCGCCTTGGGATTCATGGATGTTCCGGCATCTCAAGATTTGGAGCCTCCATTTATCCCGGGCCGGTTCAAGACCTTTCCGCCAACACGATAAGCATCTCGGCAATAATAAGAATTTCGTCTTGGCCCTCGTGCATGCTGATCGGGATCGGCTCAAACCCCGGCCGATCAGAGTCAGGCCGCAACGTAATGCGTTCATGCCGCCAGCCTCCTTCCTCCGCTGGCACTTTCTCGCTTGAGTAGATCTTCACGGTATACCGGCCACCAGTCTCGGGATCCGCAATACTGCGGTGTTGAACCACAACTACCTTGCCTTCGCGCGTACCGGCCGGATTCGCGCGGAACAGACACCAAGCGCCGTTCGGGATGCGTCGGTTCATCGACTCGCCGACCACCTGCGCGACGAACAAGCCCGCTTGCGGACGTACCCAGTCGGGCAGCGCAACCCACTCGTTCGCGCCGTCTTCCAGGGCTTGCGCATTTGAGAAGGTGCCGGCGGCGAACCGAAGGTCGATCAGCGGTGCGGCCACTACGCCGGAATCTCGCTCTTCCTTCGTCACCTTTCGCAATCGGACGACACTCGACATCCCACCGGCCATCGCAGTCGCGACGACTTTCTGGCTATCGGCAACGGCGGTTGTGGGCTCCGCCCTCAGCCGCGATCGCAGGTATGCCGCCAGCGGCGCATCGGTGCAGTATACGTAGCACCCTTTCATGCCGCGGGTCATCAGAGTACGGTATGTGTTCTTTATGATCGCATCTGCCAGTGCGCGGGCGCTTTCGGGCTCGGTCCTCAACTTCGCCTTCAGCCCCTTGACCGACTGGTCCGAAGTCGCGCGCTTCGTCGCGTCGGTAACGATATGTCCGTCGCGGCACGCGAGGTCTGGGCCGATGATGACGCCTACGTAGTCCAGCTCCAGCCCTTGGCACGTGTGGATGCACCCCACTTGTTCCACCGAGCCCGGCGTCACGATCCACAGGCTGCCGTCCTTGTCCAGATTCCAGCGGCGTCGGTAGTCGAACTGCGGCAGTTCAATGTCCCAGGCTTGCGGGTCTCGCTTGCTCGGCCACCTCCAGCAATAGCCTGCGACGACGCGTGAGCGGTTGTTGGCGCGGTTCTTCAATTCGACCAGTGAGTGCAGTTCGGCAGGGTTGTCGAAGACGCGGAAGTCGTACTCGGCGCTGCCGAGGGTTTGATTCGCGGTTTCGCGGATATCCAGCGTGTGGTCGAGCCACGCGAGATAGCCGTCCGAGCCGTTGCACCTGAACTGCGACGAGAGCTCCAGTTCGGTCACCTCGGCGCCGAGATCGAGCGCATGACGCCGAAGTTCGTCGGTATGGCCGATGTCGAGCAGTGTGACACGCTGGTCGTTGTCAACGAAGAACACTGTGCAGCGTGCGGCGCGGATCAGCTCTTTGACCTGGTTGTCGCCGAGGTTGCGGTACAGACCGCTCTTCTCGTTAAGGCGGTGGGCTTCGTCTACAATCAAGGTGTCGTAACTGTTGGCTTGGCTATTCACAAACGCGCCAGAGCCGCAGAACAGGTTGCTGATTCGCGTCTTTGTGAAAGTCCCCGTGAGCTTGGCTTCGTAGACCGCTCGCGGGGCCGCATTCTTTGAAACGTAGCGGACATTGCGCGTTCGTGCGATGAGCGCGCCGAGCAGGTTGATCGCGATCACGGACTTGCCGGTCCCCGGTCCGCCTTGAACGATGACGACCTGCTTCTTCTGTGCCGCGCGTGCGTCAGCCTCCAAGATGCTTTCGTGCGCCACCTTCTGGTCGTCGATCAACACGAACTCGGGCTTGCCTTGCAGGAGCCCGGCGACGCTGTCGATCAGCAGCTTCGACGGCCGGATTCGCCCGTTCTCGATCGCGTACAGCGCTCCCTTGCGGTCGCCGTGGCGCACGTGTTCGCGGATGAAGGCCTGCAGCTTTGCGCGCTCGCGGGCCAGGAACAGCGGGGCGCGTTCCAGATGTGCGCGGTAGTGTGGGTGGTCGATCTCTCCGTCGCGTGGGTGATTGTGCAGGTACGCGCAGGGCTGCAGCGTCATGCTTCCGTCCTGCACGGCGGCGTTGAAGTCCTGCAGATAAGCTGCGTACGACCAAGCCTGGTAGGACGGGTGCGTGCCCTCGCGTTCACCCGTGCGGCCACCGCGGCGTGCCCACACGATGGCGTCCTTCTCGCTGCGGCGGGATTCTGACCACTGCTTGAGCTCGACGATGATGACCTTGGTGCACGCATTCGCGTCCTCGCCGGTGATCACGAAGTCGATGCGCTTGGAGCTCTGCGGCAACTGGTACTCGATCGCAACGCCAGCGTCGCCAGGAATCTCGTCATCGACCAGCACCTTGGCCATCTCCAGCAGCGATTGCTTCCATGACTGGATCTCTGATGGGCTGACACCGTGGCCCGTCACGCTGCGGTATTGCCGCGATACGACATCTTCAATGTCGTCGCGCAGCGCATGATCGAGGAACTGACTCTTGCTGGCTTGGTAGATGATCACGGTGGGGTCGCGCTCACCGTTCGTCGTACTTCTTGCTGCTTCCGCGCGCCCGGTCGACCGGGTACTTCAGCGCGTTTAGCCGCAGCTTTGCTTGCGCTGCTGCGATCGGGTCGATGCTGAGCGCACTCGCAAGCTGGATCAGGTACAGCAGTACGTCCGCGATCTCTGCGCCCGCGGCTTCGCGCTTCTCAGTTGAGAGGGAGCGGCTCTGCTCTTCTGTCAACCATTGAAAGTGTTCCAATAGTTCCCCCGCTTCAACGACAAGCGCGGAGACCAAGTTCTTCGGGGAATGGTACTGCTGCCAGTCCCGGTCCTTGGCGAACTGGTCGAGCTGCTGTGCAAGATCGCGCAGGGAGTCGCGCATATTCTCGGGACTCTTCGATAGCTGTAGCGAGCACGTGGTTGGTCTGGATAGTGTAGCGGGCCTTCAGCGCGCCACTGGAAAATGGTGTTGCGTCGCGTATTCAAGCTGCTTCGCGGTAGGCAGGTTCCTTCGTAGCCGCGGCGCAATCCGGGCCACGCGTTCTCCCGAAACGACGAAGGGAACGGCTTTGCGCAGCGGTTCGAGGTTGTGAAACATAATGTTTGTCCCGCCCATTCGGTCCGCATCGGCGAAATGAGCGTTCATGGCGTGGCCTGCAGTTCGTTGCTTGTTTCGGCTTTCTCGGCCGGCAACCACGGATCGTCGGTGGCGAGTTGGGCGATGCCGAAGGCGACGACGTCTTCGGGGCTCAAGAAATCTATCGACTCCGGCGGTGTCTCCGACGCGCGCGCTTGGAGGTCTGCCGACACGCCGCGTTCATGCTCGAACGCCACGATCTCGGCGGCATTGGAGATAGCCCAGCGTGCTTGACGATTGCCTTGC
>Ga0136636_10001116_pt1 | contig 15298 bp, 13 predicted proteins | sample AntDrymUQ8522106_2_FD_104653 | JGI IMG/M metagenome (GOLD analysis project Ga0136636, IMG submission 104653) | Polar desert sand microbial communities from Dry Valleys, Antarctica - metaG UQ852 (21.06) | ecosystem: Environmental > Terrestrial > Soil > Desert | place: Antarctica: Dry Valley... | reverse complement strand
TCCGGGCATCGAATACTTTCCGCCAGAGGGCGTTCCATGCAACCAATTGAATCTATTCACGATTTAACCGGACAGTAGTGAATAACTATCTACAATATATAAACAATCAATTCGATAAATTTTCACGGGATCACTATCATTCACCTGTCGCCTCGTTGGACGTCTCTTAAACCCGAAGAAAAGGAGCTGCACCATGCAATCACTGATCAATACCGAAATTCTCCCGTTTAACGCCACGGCCTTCCACCAGGGCAAATTCGTCCCGGTCTCCGACGCCGACCTGCGCGGCAAGTGGTCGGTCGTCTTCTTCTACCCGGCCGACTTCACCTTCGTCTGCCCGACCGAACTCGGCGACCTCGCCGACGAGTACGCCGACCTGAAGAAAATGGGCGTCGAAGTCTATTCGGTGTCGACCGATACGCACTTCACGCACAAGGCCTGGCACGACGTTTCCGATACGATCAAGAAAATCGAGTACCCGATGATCGGCGACCCGACCGGCAAGATCACGCGCAGCTTTGGCGTGATGATCGAAGAAGAAGGCCTCGCGCTGCGCGGCAGCTTCGTCATCAATCCCGAAGGCGTAATCAAGGTCTGCGAGATCCACGACCTCGGCATCGGCCGCGACGCCAAGGAATTGAAGCGCAAGATCCAGGCCGCGCAGTACGTGGCGACGCATCCGGGTGAAGTCTGCCCGGCCAAGTGGACGCCCGGCGAAGCGACGCTCTCGCCCTCGCTCGACCTCGTCGGAAAAATCTGAATTGGTGTTTAAGCACAACGGGCACGACGCAAAAAATAAATTTTGACCTGTTTTTTGTCGTGTTCGTTGTGTGCAACTCGTCGTGGTTGACTCAAACAGGGAAGAAAAAATGCTCGACGCCGCCATCAAGACCCAGCTCAGCGCCTATCTGGAAAAACTCCGACAACCGATCGAACTCGTCGCCTCGCTCGACGACAGCGAAAAGACGCGTGAGATGCGCGCGCTGCTCGGCGACATCGCCGCGCTGTCGCCCAAGGTCAGCGTGCGCGAAGACGGCAAGGACGCGCGCCGACCGTCGTTTACCGTCGGCCGGCCCGGGCAGGCGGCGCGCATCGCCTTTGCCGGAATCCCAATGGGTCACGAATTCACTTCGCTGGTCCTCGCCCTGCTGCAGAGCGGCGGCCATCCGCCGAAAATCGACGCCGAGCAGATCGCGCAGATCAGGGCGCTGCCCGGCAGCTTTCATTTCGAGACCTTCATTTCGCTGGCCTGCCACAACTGTCCGGACGTCGTCCAGGCGCTCAACCTGCTGTCGGTGATCAACCCCGGCATCAGCCACACGATGATCGACGGCGCGCTGTTCCCGGACGACGTCGCGCGGCGCAGGATCATGGCCGTACCGACCGTTTATCTCAATGGCCAGGAATTTGGCCAGGGGCGCATGACGCTCGACGAAATCGTCGGCAAGATCGACCGCGGCGCGGCGGCGCGTGAAGCTGAAAAACTAGGCGCCAAGGGTGCCTTTGACGTGCTCGTGATTGGCGGCGGCCCGGCCGGCGCCGCGGCGGCCATTTATGCGGCGCGCAAGGGCGTGCGTACCGGCGTCGTCGCCGAGCGCTTTGGCGGCCAGGTGCTCGACACGCTGGCCATCGAGAATTTCATCTCGATCAAGTCCACCGACGGACCCCGGCTTTCGGCTGGCCTCGAGCAGCACGTGCGCGACTACGAAGTCGACATCATGGATCTGCAGCGCGCCGAAGCACTCGTCGCCGTCGACGGCGGCTTTACCGAGATCAGGCTGGCGAGCGGCGCAACGCTCAAAAGCCGCTCGGTGATCATTTCGACCGGCGCCCGCTGGCGCGAAATGAACGTCCCCGGCGAAAAGGAATACCGCGGCCGCGGCGTCGCCTACTGCCCGCACTGCGACGGCCCGCTGTTCAAGGGCAAACGCGTCGCCGTGATCGGCGGTGGCAACTCGGGCGTCGAAGCGGCGATCGATCTCGCCGGCGTTGTCGCCCACGTGACGCTGATCGAATTCGATAGCGCGTTGCGCGCCGATGCCGTTTTGCAGAAGAAGCTTTTCAGCCTGGACAACGTCGAGGTCATCACCAATGCGCTGACCAGCGAAGCGCTCGGCGACGGCGAAAAGGTCAACGGCCTCGTCTATCAGGACCGGGCGAGCGGACAGTCGCATACGATTGCCCTGGCCGGAATTTTCGTGCAGATCGGCCTCTTGCCCAATACCGACTGGCTCAAAGGGACGCTGGCGCTCTCGCCGCGCGGCGAGATCGAGGTCGACGCGCGCGGCCAGACGTCGATTCCCGGCGTTTTTGCCGCCGGCGACTGCACGACGGTGCCGTTCAAGCAGATCATCATCGCCATGGGCGAAGGCGCCAAGGCGTCGCTCGGCGCCTTCGATCATTTGATCCGCAGCACAGCGCCCGCGTGAACAGTGGGTAAAAAAATGCCCCGCCGGCTTTTAGTCGGCGGGGCATTTTATCGGGCGAAGATTTTAAGGCAGCTTGACGGCGTTGATGTCGACCTTGGTGCCTTTCTTGACTCCGATGCCGAGCGTCTTGACGAAGGACACGTGGTGGCCGCGCGTCGTGATGTTGTCGTCGTGCACGCCGAAACCGACGTTATAGACGCCACCGGCCTGCAAGGTCTTGTCGTCGTTGCTGGCCAGACCGAGCGGGCGGATCAGGACGACCGTCCACACGCCGTCCTTCCAGCTGGCGATGGCGTTGTTGTCGGCGGCCGACCCCTGCGCGTCGGCGCGGCTGTTGATGTAGTCGGGGATCATGTCGCCTTCTTTCCAGCCGGCGTTCGCATCGAAGGGAACCGCGTTCTGCTCGCGGATCAGGAAGTGATCGCCCTTGCGCAGCTGATCGACGGTGATCGACTTGTAGCCGACCTTGCCCGCATCCCACATGAACTTCGGCGCGTGCGTCTTGGCATCGGCGTTGCCGGCGAACATATTCTTTCCGCTGTCGAAGTTGCGCCATTCGAGCACATAGCCGTCGTCGGCCATGCCGACCGCGTAACTGCGGTGCGCGCGCCACTGGATCAGGTCGACGAAGCCGCCGGCGGCCTTGACTTTCTCGATTTCGGCTACGGTCTTTCCGCTCTTCCAATCGTAGGGATCGCTGCGGCTGGCAGGCAGGTACTTGCGCACGTCGTTCCTCTTGATCGCCTTGAACAGCTCGTTGGCAGCGACTTCGTCCTTAGTGAACTGCTTGGCCATGTCGCGCTGACCGTCGTGACACGAGAGCCAGCAGCCTTGCGCGGCAAATCCGGGGACCTTGCCGTCGTCGATCATGATCGACATGCGGTCCTCGTAGAGCGCCTGCATCTTGCCGTCCTGGACGATCTTGTCGAGCTTCGGGAAACCCCAGACCTTCCATTCCTTGCCGTCAAAGCGCAGGTACTGGTGCTCGGTTCCCGGGTAGGCGTTGAGCGTCGGCCACTGGAAGCGCAAATAGGCGTTCTTGTCGTCGTAGGCGGCCTGGACCTTGAGGTCCTTGTAGCCGTCCTTGCCCTTGACCGGCATCGGCTCGAGCGGACCGGCCTTGACCAGTTTTTCGCCAAGTTCGCGCTCGGCGTCCTTTTCGTCGTGGCACGAGACGCACGAGGCGCCAGCCCTGACGCGTTTTCCGGCGCCCTCGTGGGCTTCGCTGCTCAGCCACTCGAGCGAGGACTGGCCCGGGTAGAAGAGCGGAACCGTGACCACTGGGACTTTCGACCAGTTGATCTTGGCCGGATCGGCGGCAAGAGCCGGGCTGCACGCAAGGGCGCCAACAACCCCCATGGCGGCGATTCGAGCCATCATTACGTTTTTTTTCATGTCACTTCTCCGGTTGTTGTAGCCCACCGACAGCCTGCGTCCACAAAAACTCTCGCGTACCAGGTGCAATAAGCGTGTAAAGAAAAGCCTAACGCGGCGACATCAGAGGCGGATGAATCAGCATAGGTCAATTCCTAACCCGCGCAATGACCGGTGCCACGGCAAGCGGTTCAGCGCACGCTGTTGCGGGCGAAGGTCGTAGACTCACGCGTGCGAGCCGGCGATTCCCGATTGTCTGGCACAAGCCATCGCCACTCTATTCTTTGCACATCGCCTTGTCTATGCACATCGCCTTGTCTATGTCGCGTCGTTCGCGGGCGCGGTCGCGCGCAGCAGATCGCTCGCGTCGCCCGCGGCGAGCGCCGGCAGGATACGACGCGCTTGCTCCTGCAGCGCGCGGTACGAGGTCTCCCACTGTCCCTCGCGTGGCCGCGTCAAGGCGAAGCGGCGGACAAAGGCTTCGAGCGCGTCGGCCTGACGGCCGACGCGCTTCGCCTCGGCCATCGCCGCGTCGTGCTCGAGCGCGTAGACCATCTCGATCCGGTGATCCTCGCAGACGCCGATGCACGGTCGCGGCGCTTCGATTTTGGCGCAGCCGATGCACTGCCATACCGTGACGCGTTCGACGCCGGGGTGGTGCTCATGGACCATGACTATGTCCCTCACTGAAGCGGACGAAAACGCCATTATGCGGCAGCCGCGCCGGCGCAGCGCTCAGACCGCGCGCCCGGCGCCCCGCCGCGGCGGCGAAACGAATAAGGCGCTCTTGCCGTATACTCAGCGCCTCGTGTCACCCTTCCCTCTCCCAATATGTGCCCCGTCGCCTTCCCCGCACCCGCTGTTGCGCCCGCCGACCCGGCCCGACTTGCTGCCGGACTCGGTCAATTCTTCACCCCACCGGCGATCGTGGACTGCATGCATGCGCTGGTGCGCAACACCGGCCGGGTACTCGAACCGGCGTGCGGAGACGGCGCCTTCCTGCGCCATTTTCCGGGCGCCGTCGCTATCGAGATCGACGCGGCGCAGGCGCCGCCGGGGGCGCGCGTCATGGATTTCTTTGCCCTGCCGGCCGGCGAAAAATTTGCGACGATCATCGGCAACCCGCCCTACGTTCGCTTTCAGGATATCGGCGAAGAAACGCGGCGCCTGACCGAAGGTAGCGTCCTCGACGGACGCGCCAACCTTTATCTCTTCTTCATCGAGAAGTGCCTGCGCCACCTCGCGCCCGGCGGCGAGCTCATTTTCATCACCCCGCGTGACCTGCTCAAGGCGACGTCGGCGGTGCCGATCAACCGCCTTCTTTTTTCCGCCGGGACGATTACCGACTTCATCGACCTGGGCGATTTGCGACTGTTCGACGGTGCGACGCCTAACTGCGCCATCTGGCGCTTTGAACTTGGCAAGCACGCACGGCGGGCGCGTTACGCGACGCTGGGCCTCGCCGACGGCGTCGGCGGCCTGGCTCGCCTGCAGTGGACGACGCGCCGTCTGGTCGAGGCTGGCGGCCATTTGCTGTTTACGCGCAAGTCGTATCCGCTCAAGCTCTCGGATATCGCCTTCGTCAAAGTCGGCGCCGTGTCGGGGGCCGACGATCTTTACGCCAGCGACGAATTCGGCGATCGCGACTTTGTCTGCTCGTCGACGCTCGCCGACGGCCGCACGCGACGCATGATCTGGTGCGAAGCCGGCCAGCCGGCGCCTGAAGCGCTGCTGGCGCACAAGGAGCGCCTCATCGCCCGGCGCATCCGCTCCTTCGACGAGAGCAACTGGTGGCGATGGGGCCGCGGTTATTTCCAGTCGCAGCAGCCGCGTATTTACGTGAACGGCAAGACGCGCCGGCCGCGCCCTTTTTTTGTCCATGACTGCCCGCATTACGACGGGTCGGTACTGGCCATCTTTGCCCGCGAACCGAGCGTCGACATGCACGCCCTCGCCGAAGCGCTCAACGGCGTCGACTGGGACGAGCTCGGTTTCGTCTGCGACGGCCGCTTTCTGTTTTCCCAGCGCAGTCTTGAGCAGAGCCCGCTGCCTCGCTCCTTCGGTTCGTTCCTGCCCAAGGCCGGTGTAACATGGTGGGACAAGCTCAGGACGCTATTCTGACAACTGACATCGTGCTCGCGGGCGTGATTGGAGACAAGCCATGGTTCCTCATCTGACGACCGCCCTCACCGGCCCCCTTCTCGCGCTCGAAGCGAAATTTCTCGACGCCGCGCCGGACATCGAACGCTGGTTGCGCGGCCAGTGGCAGGAGCACACGCCGCCGTTCTACGGTTCGGTCGACCTGCGCAACTCGGGTTTCAAGATCGCGCCGGTCGATATGAACCTCTTCCCGGGCGGCTTTAACAACCTCAACCCGGCGTTCATGCCGCTCTGCGTCCAGGCGGCGATGACGGCGATCGACAAGATTTGTCCGAACGCCAGGCGCCTGCTGCTGATTCCCGAAAATCACACGCGCAACCTGTTCTACCTGCAGAACGTCGCGCAATTGATGACCATCCTGCGTCTGACCGGCCTCGAGGTGCGCTTAGGCTCGCTGTTGCCCGAAGTCGACAAGCCGACGCCGGTGCAGTTGCCGAACGGGACGACGCTGCTGCTCGAACCGCTGGTGAGGATCAAAAACCGGGTCGGTCTCGACGGTTTCGACCCGTGTGCGGTGCTGCTCAACAACGATCTGACGGCTGGCATCCCCGACATCCTCACCAACCTCGACGATCAGTTCGTTCTGCCGCCAGTGCACGCCGGCTGGGCGGTGCGCCGCAAGTCCCAGCACTTCGCTGCCTACGACGAAGTCGCCGACGAGTTTGCCCGCCTCATCGGCATCGACGCCTGGCAGATCAACCCGTATTTTTCGGTCTGCAACAGCGTTAACTTTCACGAGCGCCTGGGCGAGGAGTGCCTCGAGGCCAGCGTCGATGCGGTGCTCGTCATGATCCGCGAGAAGTACAAGCTCTACGGCATCGCGGAGACGCCTTACGTTGTTGTCAAGGCTGACGCCGGGACTTACGGCATGGGCGTAATGACGGTCAAGGACGCCTCCGAAGTAACCGGGCTGAACCGCAAGCAGCGCAACAAGATGTCGGTCATCAAAGAAGGCATGAACGTGACGCAGGTGATCATCCAGGAAGGGGTGCACACCAACGAACGTGTTTCCGACGGCGTCGCCGAACCGGTCGTCTACATGATCGACCGCTACGTTGTCGGCGGCTTTTACCGGGTGCACAACGAACGCGCCAAGGACGAGAATCTCAATGCGCCCGGCATGCACTTCGAGCCGCTCGCCTTCGAGACGAGCTGTTGCCTGCCCGACCAGTGCCAGACCCCGGACGCGCCGCCCAATCGCTTCTACGCTTACGGCGTCGTCGCCCGCCTCGCGCAGCTGGCCGCCTCGCTCGAACTCGAGCGCACCGCACCGCCCGAGGAGTAGAACATTCACCATCGCGACGGTCACGACGAAAGCGCAGCAACGATGTTTGCGTTGTGCAGGAAGTGGCGTTGCGGTAGATTGCTTGGAATTGTCAGGAGACGGTCGCATGCGCTTTGCTTTCATTCTCGATCCGCTCGATACGCTGCACGCCTATAAGGACACCAGCATAGCCATCATGCGTGCGGCGCAGGCCGCCGGCCATTCGGTGTATGCAATCCAGCAGCCGTCGCTGCTGTGGACGGCCTTGCACGGCGTCTGTGCCAAGGCGGTGCATATCGAATTGCTCGAAGATAACGACGACTGGTTCGTTGAAATCGACCGCCGCGGCGTTCCACTGCGCGATTTTGCCGCGGTGCTGATGCGCAAGGACCCCCCGTTCGACATCGAGTATGTGACCAGTACCTGGTTGCTCGAACGCGCCGTCGCCGAGGGCGCGCGCGTTTTCAACCGCCCGGCGGCCTTGCGCGATCACTCGGAAAAGCTCTCGATCCTCGAGTTTCCCCAGTTCTGCGTCCCGACGCTGGTCGCCCGTGACCCGGTGCTGATCCAGCAGTTCATCGATTTCGCGCGCGATACGATTCTCAAGCCGATTGATGGCATGGGCGGCAGCCAGATTTTTCGCGTCCAGCACGACGAACCCAACCGCAACGTCATTATCGAGACGCTGACGCACGAAGGACGGCGGACGATCATGGCGCAGCGCTATATTCCGGAAATCGCCGATGGCGACAAGCGCATCCTGATCGTCGGCGGGCAGGTCGTTCCGTATTGTCTGGCGCGTATTCCGAAAGCCGGCGAGACACGCGGCAACCTCGCCGCCGGCGGCCGTGGCGTGGCCCGCGAATTGACGCCACGCGACCGCGAGATCGCCGAGGCACTGGCGCCGGTGCTCGCCGCGCGCGGACTGCTGCTGGTCGGCATTGACGTGATCGGCGACTGGTTGACCGAAATCAACGTCACCAGCCCGACGTGCATGGTTGAGATTGCCGAACAGACCGGTTTTGACGCGGCGGCGATGTTCGTCGCCGCACTGGAGCGTGAATGCGCTCCAGCGCCGGCCATCGAAAAGCAATAGGCGCCTTGCACGAAAAATCCGGCGGGCACGCAAACGGTGTTTCTGCGCGCCGTGTGCGCAGCGTTGCGCGCTCGATAGGCTTCGCGTTGTTGCTCGCGCTCGCCTCCTGCGCCAGGGCGCCGCTCCATCGCCACGAATCCTTCGTTTTTGGCACGCGCGTCGAGTTGCTGATCGCCGGGGTCGAAGCGGCGCAGGCTCGTCCCGCGGCGGCGGCGGTCCTGCGCGAATTTGACCGCCTGCATCGCACTTACCATCCGGCACAGCCGTCCGAACTCTCGGCGGCCAACGAGGCAATCGCCGCCGGTCGAGAAATAGCCGTGGCGCCGGAAATGGCCGCGCTGATCACCGACGTCCAGCGCCTGTCGGCGCTCGGCGACGCGCTGTTCGACCCGGGCATCGGCCGGCTGATCGCCCTCTGGGGATTTCAGTCGGATAGCTTCGCCGCCGTCCGCCCGGACGCGGCGGCAATCGCTGCCTGGCGCGCAACCCGGCCGTCGATCGCCGACCTGCGCCTTGACGGACTGCGCCTGACCAGCCGGAACCGCGCCGTGGCGCTCGACTTTGGCGGCTACCTCAAGGGCGTCGCGCTCGACCGCGCGACGGCCATTCTGCAGGCGCATGGCGTGCACCATGCGCTGATCAACATCGGCGGCAACGTCATGGCGCTCGGCACGAAAAACGGCGAGCGCTGGCGCGTCGGTATCCGTCATCCGCGCGAGCCGGGCCCGCTGGCGACGGTCGAGCTCGACGACGGCGAAGCGATCGGCACCTCGGGCGATTACCAGCGTTACTTCGAGGCAGACGGCAAACGCTACAGCCATCTGCTCGACCCGCGCCGCGGCGAACCGGTTATGCATACCCAGGCGCTGACCGTGCTCGTCAGCCGTCGTCCGGCGGCCGGCACGCTCTCCGACGCCGCGTCCAAGCCGCTCTTCATCGCCGGCGAACGCTGGCCGGAACTGGCCGCACGGTTCGCGGTGGACCAAGTGCTGCGCGTCGACGGCGACGGCCGTATCACGGTGAGCGCGTCGCTGCACCGGCGCCTTGACTACGTCGGCGGGGCGCCGAAGGATATTGCCGTTGTCCCTTGAAATTCTTCCCTGGCGCGACTCGCGCGCAGCCTGAGCGCCGAGAATCACTTAGAATATTGGCTACTATGGCCGTTACCCGAAAAAGCGAGCGATGATCGGCATTCTCCTGATAACGCATGGCACGTTCGGCGAAAGCCTGATCCAGAACGTCTGCCACGTGCTCAACAAGCGCCCGGCACTGATCGGACAACTCGGCGTCTCGGCGCAGGACGATCCGCTCGACGTGCTACCCATGGCGAGGCTGCTGGCCAAACAGGTCGACGAGGGTGAAGGCGTGCTTTTGATGACCGACATCCTCGGCGCGACGCCAGCGAATCTCGCCCTCAAGTTACTCGACCCCGGACGCGTCGAGGGCGTCGCGGGCGTCAGCCTGCCGATGCTGCTGCGCGCGCTGACGTATCGCAAGCACGGGATGGAAACACTGATCAAGAAGGCCATCAGCGGCGGTCGCGATGGCGTCATCAACATGCACCGGCATTAGCCGGTTGACCACAGGATGTCTCAATGGCACGCGCTGAAATAGAGATCACCAACAAACTGGGCCTGCACGCCCGGGCCTCGGCGAAGCTGACGCAATTGGCCGGCCGCTTCAATTGCGAAGTGTGGATGGAAAAGGGGCCACGCCGGATCAACGCCAAGAGCATCATGGGGGTCATGATGCTGGCCGCCGGCAAAGGCTCGAAGGTCGTCGTCGAAACCGTCGGCGCCGACGAACAACTGGCGCTCGAGTCGCTGCTCAAACTCATCGCCGACAAGTTTGGCGAAGGCGAGTAGCCGGCGATGAGCTTTACTTTGCACGGTCTTGCCGTTTCCGGCGGCATCGCCATCGGTCAGGCGCACCTGATCTCGCAGGCGACGCTCGAGGTCTCGCATCTCGTTATCGCGCCGCGCATGGTGGAGAAGGAAGTCGCGCGACTCGAGGCCGCGGTCGAGCGCGTGCGCGCCGAATTCACGATGATGAAAGCCAGCACGAGGCACGCGCCGACCGACATCGGCGCCTTCATCGACCTGCATTTGATGATCCTTTCCGACGCCGAGCTGTCCGAGGCGCCCAAGCAGATCATCCGCGAACGGCGCTGCAACGCCGAATGGGCGATCGTGCAACAGATGGAGATTCTCGTCGCCGAGTTCGACAAGATCGACGACGCCTATCTGCGCGAGCGCAGCTCCGACGTGCGCCAGGTCGTCGAGCGCGTGGTCCGCGAACTCGTCGGCCAGCCGGGCCACGCCGCCGTCAAGGCCGGCAAGGGCGTACGCGAGCAGAACCTGATCGTCGTGGCGCACGACTTGTCTCCGTCCGATGTGATGGCCTTCAAGGATCAGCACTTCGCCTCCTTCGTCACCGACGTCGGCGGCGCCACCTCGCACACGGCGATTCTTGCGCGCGGCATGGGCATCCCGGCCGTGCTCGGCTTGCACAACGCCCGCCAGCTGATTCGCGACAAGGAAACGATCATCGTCGACGGCACGCGCGGCGTGCTGATCGTCAACCCGGACCGGCGCGTGCTCGACGAATACCAGCTCAAGAAGAGCCAGTTCGAGATCGAACGCGCGAAGCTCAAGCTGCTCAAGACGGCGCGCGCGACGACGCTCGACAAGGTCAAGATCGAGCTCCTTGCCAACATCGAGGAGCCGAGCGACGTCGGCGCGGCACTTGAGAGCGGCGCCGAGGGCGTCGGCCTGTTTCGTACCGAGTTCCTCTTTCTCGGGCGTGGCGACATGCCGGGCGAGGACGAACAGTACGAAGCCTATCGCAAGGCCGTCAAGGGCATGGACGGACGGCCGCTGACCATACGCACCTTCGATCTTGGCAATGACAAGGCGATGCATTCGGACGACCTGCCCGAGTACGGCAAGCGGCTCAACCCGGCGCTCGGCCTGCGCTCGATCCGGCTGTCGCTGGCCGAGCCCAATGGCTTTCATGCACAACTGCGCGCCATCCTGCGCGTCTCGCGGCTCGGCAAGGTCAAAATTCTCTTCCCGATGCTCTCGCATGGTCACCAGATCGACCAGACGCTGGCCGCGCTCGAACGCGCCAAATCGAGCTTGCGCGGTGACAAGATCGCCTTTGACGAGGAACTCGAGATCGGCGGCATGATCGAGGTCCCGGCGGCGGCGCTCGCCGTCGGCCTGTTCCTGCGCCGGTTCGACTTCATCTCGATCGGCACCAACGACCTGATCCAGTACACTCTGGCCATCGATCGCAGCGACGAGAACGTCTCGCACCTCTACGACCCGCTGCACCCGGCGGTGCTCATGCTGCTCGCGCACGTCATCAGCAGCGCCGAGAAAGCGCACATCCCGGTCGCCATGTGCGGCGAAATGGCCGGCGACCCGACGCTGACCCGGCTGTTGCTCGGTATGGGGCTGCGTCAATTTTCGATGTATCCGACGCAGATCCCCGAGGTCAAGCAAAAGATCAAGCAGAGCGACATTTCCGAACTCGAAGCGATCGTCCGCCGCATCCTGCGCCTCGAGGAATCGGCCAAAATCCAGGAGCAGATCGACCGGCTTAACGTTTGAGCGGGTCCGCCGAGCGGGTGCGCCGATTTGACTTTTTCCAGGGCCGGCGGTAAGTTCCGCCACAGCGCCGATTTGAACGATCAGCTTGCGGGCGCTTTATAAATACGGCTAAAGCGCGACCAGCCCAGTCCGCTTGTTTTGCCGATTGGGCTTTCATTTGTGCAGATGCGATGACCCTATCACTCGAGAACTCCGTCGGCGTCGTTGCCCCGCAACGCGTCCGTTTCAATGCCTCGATGCCGCTCAAAAGCGGCGCCCGGCTACCCGGCTTTGAACTCGTCTACGAGACCTACGGCACGCTCAACGCGGCGCGTACGAACGCCGTACTCGTCTGTCACGCGCTCTCCGGCGGTCACCACGTCGCTGGCGTTTATGCCGACGAGGGCGGCAATGTCGGTTGGTGGGACAATCTCGTCGGCCCGGGAAAACCACTCGACACGCGCAAGTTCTTCGTCGTCGGCGTCAATAACCTCGGCGGCTGCTACGGCTCGAGTGGGCCGATCTCGATGAATCCGGAAACCGGCAAGCCTTACGGTGCCGATTTCCCGATGGTCACCGTCGAAGACTGGGTCGCGGCGCAAGCGCGCCTTGCCGACCACCTCGGCGTCGATACGTGGGCCGCCGTCATCGGCGGCAGCCTGGGCGGCATGCAGGCGCTCGAGTGGTCGCTGCAGTTTCCCGAGCGCATCCGGCACGCGATGGTGATCGCCTCGGCGCCCAAGCTCTCGGTGCAGAACATCGCCTTTAACGAAGTCGCCCGGCAGGCCATCATTTCCGACCCCGATTTCCATGGCGGCCATTACGCCGAACGCGGTGTCGTCCCGACCAGCGGCCTGCGCCTGGCGCGCATGGTCGGCCACATTACCTATCTTTCCGATAGCCAGATGGGCGAAAAATTCGGCCGCCAGCTGCGCCACGGCGAACCGGGTTTCAGCTACGACGTCGATTTCGAGATCGAGTCCTACCTGCGGTATCAGGGCGACAAGTTTGCCGGGTTTTTCGACGCCAATACTTATCTGATGACGACCAAGGCGCTCGATTATTTTGACCCGGCAAACGCTTACGACGGCGACCTCGCCGCGGCGCTGGCGCGCGCCAAAGCGAATTTTTTCGTCGCCAGCTTCACCACCGACTGGCGCTTTGCGCCGGCGCGTTCGCGCGAGATCGTCTTTGCCCTGCTGCATCACCGGCGCCGCGTCGCTTACGCCGAAATCGACTGCGACGCCGGGCACGACTCGTTCCTGCTTGACGATGCGCATTATCACGATGTGCTGCGCGCCTATCTGGAGAACATAACGGTATGAGTCCGCAACAAGCCAGGGAACGCGAGCGTTTCGATTTTGCCGTCATCGCCAACTGGATCCCGCCCGGTGAGCGCGTCCTCGACCTCGGCTGTGGCGACGGACGCCTGCTGCGTTATCTGCGCGAGACCCGGCAGATCGAGGGCTACGGCGTCGAGATCGACCACCAGAGCGTGCTCGGCTGCATCCGCAACGACATCGACGTGATCCAGATCGATATCGAAGGCGGTCTGTCGGGGTTCGAGAACCAGTCCTTCGACCACGTGATCATTTCGCAGGCGCTGCAGGCGATGCACGCCACCGAGCGCATCCTCGGCGAAATGCTGCGCGTCGCCGAAGAAGCGGTCGTCAGCTTCCCGAACTTCGCCTACCGGCGCAATCGCGCGGCGATCGCCGAAGGCCACATGCCGGTCTCCGAGGATCTGCCCTACGAGTGGTACGAAACGCCCAACGTGCGCTTTTTCACGATCGCCGATTTCGAGGCGCTGTGCGCCAAGCTCGGCATCGAGATCCGCGAGCGCCTGGCTTTTGACGAACAGGGTCAGCCGGTCAGCGACGACCCCAATCTCAACGGCAGCCTGGCTTTCTACCGTCTCGCCGGCGGCCGGCGCTAAGCGCGGCATTCGCTATGCGCGCCCTGGCACGCAGCCACCGCCTGGCGGCGGTCTTGCTCATGGGCTTTGCCTCGGGCCTGCCGCTGGCGCTCACCGGCCAGGCGCTGCAGGCCTGGCTGACGATCGACGGGGTGAGCATTGCGACGATCGGCTTCTTCGGCCTGGTCGGCGTTCCCTACACCTTCAAATTCCTCTGGGCGCCGCTGCTCGACCGCTTCGAGCCGCCGTGGCTCGGCCGCCGGCGTGGCTGGCTGGTGCTCTCGCAGCTGGCGCTGGCGGCGACGCTGCTCATGATGGCGCGACTCTCGCCGAGCGCGCAGCCGATGCTCTTCGCGCAGTGGGCGGTGCTGCTCGCCTTCCTCTCGGCATCGCAGGACGTCGTCGTCGACGCCTACCGCGCCGATCTTCTGACCGACCCGACCGAGCACGGACCGGGCGCGTCCTTGCACGTCTTCGGTTACCGGCTGGCGATGATCGTCTCCGGCGGCATCGCGCTGATCTGGGCCGACCAGTGGCAATCGTGGCCGCGCGTCTATGCCACGATGGGCGCCATCATGGCCGGCGCCGCCGCGGTTTCCTTCGTCTTCCTGCCGGCGGTCGGCAGTCAGTTAAAGCCGCTCGCGTCGCGCGCCGGCAACGAGATCGCCGGATTCCTGGCGATGCTCGCCGGGCTCTTCGCCGGCTATTACCTGGCGCGCGCCATCCTGATCCTGCTCGGCTTTGACGAGGGCAGCGGCAACCACTGGCTGCAGCTGCTCTTCATCGTCTGCGAAATCGCGCTCGCCCTGCCGCTCGCCTGGTGGTTCGCCAGACTCGCCCGCTTCGAGACCCTCAACGCCTCGCTGGCGAGCTACTTCGCGCAGTCGGGCGCGGCGCAGTTTCTCGTCCTGATCGTCCTCTACAAGCTTGGCGACGCTTTTGCCGGCAGTCTGACGACGACTTTCCTGCTCAAGGCACTGGCCTTCACCCAGGGCGAAGTCGGCATCGCCAACAAAATCATCGGCGTCTGGCTGACGATCTTCGGCGCCGTCGTCGGCGGCGTGCTGATGATGCGCTTGCGCCTTTACCGCGCGCTACTCCTGTTCGGCGTTCTGCAACTCGTCTCGAACGCCGGTTTCTACCTGATCGCCGTCCTCGGCAAGGGCGCCTGGGGCAGTATCACACTGCCGCCGTTCGACTGGCTCGTCGTCTCCTTGCGCGACCCGGCCTCGCTCGACTTTCTGCTGCTTACCGTGGTCGCCGCTGAAAACGTTACTGGCGGCATGGGCACCGTCGCGCTCGTCGCGCTGCTCATGGCACTGTGCAACCACCGCTTCACGGCGACGCATTACGCGCTGCTCTCGGCGCTCGCCGCGGTCGGCCGCATCTACGTCAGCCCGGTCGCCGGCGTGCTCACCGAAACGATCGGCTGGCCAGCCTTTTACCTGTTCTCGGTGCTCGTCGCGC
>Ga0136636_10001115_pt1 | contig 15301 bp, 10 predicted proteins | sample AntDrymUQ8522106_2_FD_104653 | JGI IMG/M metagenome (GOLD analysis project Ga0136636, IMG submission 104653) | Polar desert sand microbial communities from Dry Valleys, Antarctica - metaG UQ852 (21.06) | ecosystem: Environmental > Terrestrial > Soil > Desert | place: Antarctica: Dry Valley... | reverse complement strand
TGATGGCTTGCTTGTTTATATTAATTCATAAAGTAGCACGCAAGCCAGAGTATGAACTAATGAGTATTCGAGACACAAGAATTATGATTATTGCACATTTGTTTTCTGATCAAGAAACAATTTCAAAACTACATAATCAAATGCTCGTAAGGCACAAAATAGGAAAGAGATATTGACCGATTATATAAATATAAAAATGACGTTTAAAGTCAAATAGTAGAAATAACAAATAATGAAAAAAATGAAAAAAAAATTATTAACGGTTTCATGTGCATTCCTGCTTGCATTATTTATACCCACAAATGGATTATTAGCAGTGAAAATACAAAAGTCATATAACGCGGATGTTATTATCTATGGTGGCACACCGGCTGCCATCATCGCAGCAGTAGAAATTATTAAAAGTGGGAAAACGGCTATCATTGTCAGTCCCGATGTACATTTGGGCGGACTGTCATCGAGCGGTTTAGGTTTTACCGATACAGGAAATAAGGATGCCATTGGTGGCTTGGCACGTGAGTTTTATCAAAGGGTTTATTCGCATTATCAGGAGGAATCGGCTTGGAAGTGGCAGAAAAAATCTGAATACGGAAACGTAGGACAAGGTACGGCAGCCATGGATGGCGAAAACCGAACCATGTGGATCTTTGAACCTCATGTGGCGGAGTCAATCTTCGAAGCTTTTGTAAAAGAAAACAAAATAAAGGTTCTGAGGAATGAATGGCTCAACAGAGAAAAAGGAGTAACAAAAAAAGACGGTAAAATTATATCGTTCAAAACCTTGTCGGGAAAAGTGTTTGATGGAAAGGTGTTTATCGATGCCACCTATGAAGGCGATCTGATGGCTGCCGCCGGGGTATCATATCACGTTGGGCGCGAAGCAAATTCAGTTTATGGCGAAACCTGGAATGGTGTGCAGATTGACAATACTCACCATTTTCATTATTTTAAAGATAAAATTGACCCATACAAAATAGCTGGAAAACCTGAAAGTGGCTTGTTATTTGGCATTTCTTCCGAAAAGCTTCAGCCAAATGGTACTGGTGACAATAAAATTCAAGCCTACTGCTACCGGGTTTGTATGAGCAATAATAGCCAAAACCTCGTTCCTTTTCCCAAACCCACCAACTACGATCCGACCCGATATGAACTACTTGTAAGGGTATTTGATGCAGGTTGGATAGACTGGTTCAGGAAATTTGATTTACTACCCAACCGAAAAACAGACACCAACAACAACGGACCGTTCAGCAGTGACTATATTGGTATGAATTTCGATTACCCTGAAGCTACTTACAATCGACGCAAACAGATTATAGCCGACCACGAGAATTATCAAAAAGGTTTGCTATACTTTGTAGCCAACGATACCCGTGTTCCTTCGGAAATAAGAACAAAAATGCAGAACTGGGGGTTAGCCAAAGATGAGTTTTCCAGCAACGGTAACTGGCCTTATCAACTATACATACGCGAAACCCGCCGAATGATTGGCAAATATGTATTGACCGAGAACGATGCAATGGGCAAAACCAATGTGCCAAAACCTGTGGGAATGGGTTCATACAAACTCGACTCTCACAATGCGCAACGCATCGTTACCGCCGAAGGATTTGTGCAAAACGAAGGCGATGTGGGAGTTCATCCGCTCCATCCATATCAAATTTCTTACGGTTCAATTGTTCCTAAAAAAGAACAGTGCAGTAATTTGCTTGTTCCAGTTTGTGCCTCCACCACCCATATCGCTTATGGTTCTTTGCGCATGGAACCTGTGTTTATGATACTTGGCCAGTCGGCAGCAGTTGCAGCAGTTATGGCTATCGATGGGAAAACTACAGTCCAAGAGGTCGATTACAATGTGTTGAAAAATAAGCTTTTGGCTAAAGGGACAATACTCGAATTAAAAACCAAATAATAAAATTATCATGAGAAAAATCCAGTTCTCATCCCGTTGGTTTTTGCTCCGTTTCTTGCTCATTCGCAGGCACAGGATGCGCGCACTGAACTGAATGTGAATAGCATTTTGCGGTTCAACCAAATGGCAAACACCTTTCCTCATGCCAAATTCACTCGCAAAATTCCCGTTCCGGGTTTGGCATATTTGGCTTTGCCCAAGATAGAGGGATATGAAACACTGTATATAAATCAAAAATATATACAGTGTTTTTGCATTTTTATAGAATTTTATTTTTTGAATACATCAAGGTATAAAGTATTCCCAAAGTTCTTTGGCCACAACAGGATTGGGTACAAAATTGAATTTTTCATTGTCTTCTTCAAACTGTACGTAGATTGATTTTGTAGGATTGATGCCAAACTCTGTATAGATTCGCGGAGATTTTTCAATCAGGATGGATGCGTTATATGCCGTGTTGGCTTTCCACGAAATATGGTTGTCTTTGTCCAGCATGGGAAACCATGCCAGACCTTTGTGAGCGCGTACATCGTCGTAATCGAAACCATATTCACGGTCGCACCAAGCACCAAAAGTTAGCGGTTCGTTGGGATTGGCACTGATGGTTGCATGTGCCCAAAAGGGTGGAACAATCACCACTTCGCCCGCCACTGCGTGCACCGCAAAGCATCGCCCAGGATTATCGCCCGCCGTTTCCTGCATATAAATAATGGCTTCGCCCGACCAAATTTCATACACTTCCGGGGTCGACCAATTGTTGGCATAAGCCGATTTTTTATGAATGTGGCCTTGGCTACGAACAGGTTCATTGCCAATACGTCCGGCGGCGTAAGTCACCGCACCGTAAAGCAAATGCAGTTCTTCAAATTTTGCCTTGTGAATATTTTTACCCACATCCATAGCTATTGAATATACAATTTCGGGGCCTTCACTAGTTGGATCAGCCAGACTTTTGCGAATGGAATCAAGCGTGCGGTTTTCAACCACCGGACCAAAACAATCGGAACTATATTCAAAACCTAACTTTCCTTTTGCCGGAAACACATTTATGCCTGGATTAAATACTTTATTCATGTAATTTATTTTCAAAATATTCTAACTTAGTAGTTACAAGTTACGAGTTACAAGTCTGATTATATAACCATTAGTAATGAAAAACACAACATTAATTATTTCAAATTACTTATTATACTTGTAACTAACTAATTTCTTCCAGTTCTTTTCCATTGGTTTCTTTTACGAATTTCAAATCGAAAAGCAAACTACCCACACACATTATTGCCAAGAGGATAAATGTGTTTGCACCGCCGATTTTTTCTAACAAAATGGGAAATAGCAATGACACAAAAAAGCACGAAATCCAAACAAAAACAATGGAAATTGACATGGCCTTTCCACGTACATTGTTAGGGAAAAGTTCAGCAATTATAACCCAAGTTACTGGACCAAGGGATGATGCAAACGCAGCTATAAATGTGAGAATAGCTACTAGTGTAACCGTACCGCTCCATCCGTAAGTAAAACACAAGGATAGAATAAACAGCGAAATAGCCATAATAGTTGACCCTATGACAAGCAATGGTTTACGGCCAATTCGGTCTATAAAATAAATGGCCACCAAAGAGAAAAGCAAGTTGATTACTCCAATCAGAATAGTTTGGTAAATAGCAGAATCTACACTTAAACCCGATTTTTCGAAAATCATAGGCGCATAATACATGATGGTGTTTATTCCGGTAATTTGTTGAAAAAATGCCAGTCCAATGCCCACCATCATAGGCAAGCGAAGTTCCTTTGCAAAAACAGCTTTGAAGCTCGAATCTTTTTTGTTTTTCAACGAATTTTGGATAATATTCAATTCTTTATTACCCACTTCAGTTCCATTAATCTTTACCAGCGTAGATTTTGCTTTTTCGATTTCGCCTTTTTGCACCAACCAACGCGGACTTTCTGGCACAAAAAACAAGGCTACGAAAAACAAAAATGCAGGCAAAGCCATAACGCAAAGCATCCAACGCCAATTATTTTCGCCCGTGTTTACCAATAAATAATTGGAGAAAAAGGCTATTAAAATACCAATAACAATGGTTAGTTGATTGAGTGAAACCAACTGTCCACGCTGTTTGGCGGGAGCAATTTCGGCAATGTACATGGGCGAAACCATAGATGCAATACCCACAGCAAAACCACCAACAACCCTGAAACTGACAAATACCAGAACTGAATTGGCAATGGCAGTACCCAAAGCTGAAATAGCAAAAAGAAGTGCAGCTGTACTCAGAACTTTTTTACGACCGTACTTGTCGGTAGGTGCGCCCGAAAGGATAACGCCTACAATGCAACCTAAAATAAGACTACTCACCACCCACCCTATTTCTGTTCCCGAAAGCGAAAATTGTTTTTCGATAAAGGGAACAACGCCCGATATGACAGCCGTGTCGAAGCCGAAAAGCAAGCCGCCAAGGGCTGCCACAGCGGATATCAGATAGAGAAATTTTGTGTTTTTTTCTTGTGTTTTCATATATTTTTTTTATAGACAACGGTCAACTGTTTGTTGTTTTCCTTTTAATTATTTATGAGTTTTTGCGAACATAGGCCAACATCGTTCCGCATTTTTGACCAATGCTTTTTCCAGTTGGTTTCATGGTGTAAGCCCCTACGGCAGCAGGCACAATAAAGGTTTCGGCATAGTGCACTTCAAAGGGTTCGAATGCATTCGTCGGACTTTCAATCAAAATTTCATCACCTTCCACCAAACAAATTACGTGAACATTGTCTTTGGTGTTCATGCTTACTTCCTTTGTAAACCAATGCCGACGGGTTTCAATAAATTCGCGTTCGTGGAGTCCGGTACGCTCTTCTACCCAGCCATCACCTTCGGCAACTTCCACAACAGCGTTGACCAAGTTTTTACGAGTCCATTCTGTAGTTCTGTCCCACTGAATCACGTTTTTGGCATGTTCAATATTGATAGCTCGTGGACGGCCATCAATTCCTAAGCGTTCCCAATCCCACATTTTGAACGTAAAAATATAAGGTGTAGCACTGATTTCCAACACCATACTGCCAGCCCCCGAGCAATGAACCGTTCCGGCAGGAATAAGGAAATGATCGTGCGTTTCAACTGGCCAAATGCCAACGTGTTTCTCCGCATCAAAAGGTGCGCCTCCTGCTTGTGCAACTTCCAAATCGTGGATCAATTCATCGGGATTTACACCCTCTTTGAGTCCAAGATACACTTTTGCACCCGGTACAGCCTTCAAAATATAATAACTTTCGTCTTGGGTGTAATGCATCCCGAATTTCTCCTGAATATATTCTGTCAATGGGTGAACCTGCAAACTCAAATTTCCGCCTTCAATGGTGTCCAAAAAGTCGAACCGAATTGGAAATTCATCGCCAAAGCGTCCATGGGTAGCTTGTCCCATCAACTCTTTGGGTTTGTAAAAAACAAGGTTGATAGAAGGAATTTCAATGACATCGTCGCCAAACTTAAGTAACAAACTATTCTCCTCTGGCACACAATTAAAACACCAAGCGTAATTTTGTTTTGTAGGGTCGAGGTTGCAATATTTTTTCATCCATTGCCCCCCCCAAGGTCCGGGATCGAAAAAAGGTACCACGCTGAACGGACGATTTACTACCTGATTCATTCCTTCGATAATACCTTTGGCAGCGACCATTTTGGGTTCGTTGCGTGCATTGGTATCGAGTAAATAATCCCAGCGGAGCATTGTTTTTTTCTTCCAACGGTCGAGCACTCGCCAATCCACAAAAAAGCCTTGTTTGTAGAGCAACATCCAATCGGTTGTATCTCTGTTTCGTACACCCAAGTTATCCACTTCGTGCGTACGCATTCGGAGTTGAGCTTCCCAGCGAGCCATATCGGCATAAATAAATACATCGGAATCAGGACAAACATAAGCTGCTCCCGAGCCAACAACCAGTACTAATCCTTCTGTGGCTGCAACAATTTCTTTGCGCGCATTCTCCACTTTTATCGGATCAAAAAATGCATCGATAGCAAGGCGAGTCATGTAACCAAAAATACGGTCATCTGTTACATCGGGGAATACCATGGTTTTGATTTTTTCCTCCTCCCACATTAAATCCGCAACATTTACCACCAATTGCGGTTTCAAATATTCAACTAAAGCTTGTGTGGTTTTTTCCACTAAAACGCCTTGGTAATAGTCAACTACAACAATACTATTGTTTTCACCTAATTTGGAAACATCTGCAAGTATTTGTTCACCAATAGTTGACCAACCTTTCGCAACCTTGAAATTTCCCTTTACTTCTACACTGGGTAGATTATTGAATTTAATTTCGTTCATTTTAAATTATGTCTAATGTCAAAGTTATCAGGTCAATAGTCCTAAAACTATTATCTTAATACTTTATTTCTTGATATATTCATTCAAAATATATGCAATCCCCAACATACCAGCTTGGTCGGTAAAATGCGCACTGTCAATTTCAACCGTTCCCCAAGGAGTCCAGGCATGTTGCGCCACTTTTTTACGAATATATGGGAGAATTATTTTTTCGCTTTTCATCACACCGCCACCAATAATTACTTTTTCGGGGTCGTAGGCATGAATCATGGTTACAATGCCCGCACTCCATGCATCGAGGCAATGGTTCATCACATCGTTGGCTGTTTTGTCGCCCAATTGTGCCAAGGTAAAAAGTGTTTCAAAGTCCAATAGCTCGGCAGTAAATGCTTTACTTTGCGCAAAATACGGATGAGCTTTGAATAGTTCGGGCAATTTCCATGTTGACGCTTCCGACTCCACACAACCCACATTGCCGCACGTACATTTGCTACCGTGCATATTGATGGTGAAATGACCACCCAAACAACCAGCCTGAAAATGCTTACCATGTAGCAGTTTTCCTTCTATCATGGCCGCTCCGCCAATGCCCGTGCCAAGGGTTACGAGTACCAAATTGTCGCATCCTTTACCAGCACCATATTGCCACTCGCCCACCAACGCAGCTCGTGCATCATTTTCCACATAAGCGGGAATTCCCCAGGTTTTTTGAGTCCAATGATTAAAATCAAAATCCGCAACATCACTGAATTTTTTATTGATAGAAAGTACACGCATTCGCTTGGTGTCAACAATGCCCGGAATGGAAACCCCAACTCCTGTCAATTCGGTTACCAAAGTTTTCGTATCATCGAGCATCATTGCCACTGCATTTTCAATGGACTGTAAACGAGGCAGAAGCCCGTTGTCGGAATAAGCAGGCAGAATGGTTTCTGCTACCACTATTTCATTGTCCACCAAACTCAGTTTTAGGCGTGTTCCGCCAAGATCTAAGGCTATTGTTTTCATTTAGTTACAAGATTTCATTTACAAGTTACAAGGAAAATAAATGACAGTTGCGAATTACGAACTCTTAACTACAAACTTTTTGAACGAAGATTTTTAAATGCAAAATACGCAAATCTGAAATTTTCGATTACTTTAATAGTTATAATTAATTTTCTCTAAATATAGAAACTTGGTCTTAAAGTCCTCCGCCGGCTGGCGGAAATTTAGGGGCTACTAATTTCGCTTTTCCATCCACTTCCACCAATCTTGCTGCAAATCCATTTTCTGCAATTTCCTGATAGTCATGTCCGGCATCCGAAGGCCAGCAAGCACCCACAATTAGGTTTTCGTTGCCAGTGTTTGCCAATCGGTGAGCTATTTCACCTCCAATATAGTGCAGGCTTCCAGGATAAACTTCTTCGGCCCAGACTTTTCGGTTTCTGTCCATCAAAATCAACATGCCTTTGCCTTGTACACCCCAGTAAAATTCAGCCCTGTCGCCCAAAGAATGAAAATGTCCTTTGGTCATAAAATACTCATTGCCCACTTTGCCCGGCATAATAGTGGATGCGCCAAAGAATAAACCGCCCGAAGTTCCGTCTGCAACTGCTAGCCACGATTGTACGGTGTAAGCCATCGTATCTTCAGAAAATTGACAGACAGACTCTTGGTCTTGAAAAATGGAGGCCACTTCTTTCAGCGTGCGTTGTTGGTTTATAATTGGTTCACCGGTAAGGCTGTAATTATTCAAACCTAATGTGACGGGTGATTTTGTAATTTCTAAATGGTTCATCTTATTATATTATTGGATTAACATTGAAATATTTATACTCAGCGGCTTCGCCAATTTTCAGAAAACGGCGGCTGATAACTGTCTGGCCTTTTTCTGGCGTAAATTCTGCCACCAACACATAGCCGCCCGCTTGGGTGGGTAAGGTTATTGAAACTGGTATGTCTGTACGAATATTAGACGGAATATTGACTTCAAAATGTTGTTCCAATGCCGATTCTCCCATTTGGTTCAGCAGTTTTACGACCACCGTTCCTTGAACTGTTTTGGGCAAATTATTTACCCCTGCTAGGTTGAAAAGCAGAGCCGAACCTGCTTTGTGTGGCTCAATAACTTTAGTATATCGTTCGTCGGTAAGGTTAATAAACGCAGCTACAGGTGCAAAAGCGTGCTGAAACCAGTCCAAAGTAGGTGTAGATTTTAGGTCTTTGATATTACCTGAAAACCAGTCGCCCGTATAGCCGTAGTTATTGGTCAATACACAAAATGCAAGTACTCCAGCCACAGAAGGTTCACTTCTCAACCACTCGGTTTCAAGCTGCATCCAGTAGGCTTGAAATTCCCAATTTTGCTCAGGGGTAGAGTTTTTTCCTACATAATACTCGTAGGCATTTACGGTTAGCTTACTCGGCATTCCATTGCGCCAAAGCCACACCCAGCCGTACTCATTCACCAACTGTGCAGAACTGGACTGTTGCATATCCGTTATAATTAGAGGTTTGAAATCCAAATTTCCCACAGGATAAAAATTTTGGCTTGCTCCTGGTTGAAGGCTACTGATTCGACCCATATAGGGATGAGGTTCGTCCATTTCGTCCAAAGCCATATTGTCGCCAGTCATATATCCAGCATCCCAAATGCGGGTTGGGTCTAGCTTTTTAAGTTCGGGGATAAGCGTTCCGCCAATATAATTGTCCCAATTTTCATTAATTCCATCCCAGATTGCAATGCTCGGGTGGCAACCATCGTTCCATACCCAATCGGAATATTCTTTGCGGATTTGCTCATCCCAACCGTGATTTTGCCAGTAGAGCCATTCGTTTTGGTACAGCAATCCGTATTCGTCAGCCAAATCGTACCAAAAATCGGGGGCAATACCCACACAAATCCGTATCATATTCCAATTCAACTTTTTAGAATTGTCAATCAACAGTTTTTTTACCCATTCTTTGTCCCATGCCAAGTTTCCACAATCGGGGTCTTCAAAAAAGCGTTGGAGGGTAATGTTAGTTCCGCGCATGGTAATTCGCTCGCCGTTGAGGTAGAAAAATTTACCTTTTCGAGTAAAATCACGCATCCCGAATTGCTTCGTTAATTCATCAGAAACACCATTCTGGTTTCTCAACGTTGCTGTTGCTTTGTATAGAAAAGGTTTATCAGGAGTCCAATTGGTAAAGCCGGACATTGGAATTTCCAATTCTGCCACTGAAATATTGTCGCGCTTGGTAGCAAACCGTCCGCTTTTAGTAGCCACCACTTTACCCGTCAGTTTTTCGGCAATAGCAATTTCCAGTGTTACAGAATCCGTCATTGAGCCACCGTAAAAAATCTGCGATGGCATTAAATTACGCAACTGAGCTTTGACAGTTATTTTTTTATTTGCTACCGAAGGCAACACCAGCAAACGATTTACCCTTACTTTTCCTGTAAACGAAAGCAATACATCGTCCCAAATGCCAGGCATGTAATGCTCTTTTTCCTTGTCCGTTCCACCAGCAGCTTCGGCTGGCAACCACACGCGGTCGCCCACTTTAATCAGAATTTCATTTTCCATTCCCGCTTTCAACGCTGCCGTAATTGGAAATTCCACCGGAGTATAACAAGCCATTGACGTACCCATATCAATGCCATTGACATATACTTGGCTAACATATTGGCTCTTTTTTATGGTAATCATCGTTTCTTTACCGCTCAATTCCTTTGGAATAAAAACCGATTTCCGATACCAACTATAACGGGGCGTATAGTCCAAATTATATAAATTATGTTGCTCTTTGGCTTCCACTTTGTTTGGACGTTTGAAGAATTTATCATATTCTTCAATTTTTGGCACAGCCAAATGTACCAAACCAGGAACTGGGATTTTACGGGTAAATTTGGCAGGTGGAAAAGCGTTGACCGTTTGGTCGAACTGCCAGATGCCATTCAGATTAATTACAGTGCGTGCATCCTGTATCTGCGAATAAGCCAGAAACGGAGCAAAAACCAGCAAGATTAAAAGTAGATTTTTCATTGTAAAAATATAAAGTATTGTTGTGAAAATTTGGAGCTATTCGATGGTTCCTACATCTTCATGTTTCAGCCCATTGGTTGTAATTAGGCTAATACTTTCGGGAAGAAGTTGAATGCCTTTCAATTTGCCTGCATTTTTATACACCTTTGTTGGGTTCAGTTTAAAGGAGACATCTTTAGTTAAATATTCAGTAACCTGATAAAGACTGAAACTCTTCTGGATTGCTGAATGGAGCATGGAAATATCCATCACTACCGACTCTTTTCCATTATTTATCATCAACACCGACACATTACCATCCCTGTTTTTGTAGGAAGTAATCACAACGCCGTCCAATTTTTGGTCGCTTTTTGTAGCTAAAACACTTGCATATTTCCCCATAAAACGGGTAATAATGGCAAATCCGTAATAGGCTTCATTTTCGGGAACAATAGATTTTAGGTAGGTTTTAGTGGGTATATCGTAAGTTTTAACCAGTTGCCATTGAGCATCCATGTCGCCACGATTGGTAAAGCTCCATCGATTAAATCCATCAACACCCAAATTCATTCCCAATGCAATGTCTGAGGCATTAGAAAGTGCCGCTCTAAAGGTTTTTGGACCTGGATGATCACCCCCAAAACCCAAATCCATGTTTCCTATTTCGGAAATAAAAAACGGTTTGTTTTTCGATTGTGCATATTTCACCCAGTCGCCTATAATCTGTTCTCCATTATTTTTGTTATAAAGTCCAAAGTACGAATGTATATCAAATGAGCCTAAATACTTTTCAAATTCCATCTTTTCAGGTTCGCAAGGAGGCAAACTCACCCAGTCGGGACCCGAAATAGGTATATTTATTTTTTCTGATTTGAATGTTTCATTTAGTTTTTTCCAGGCATCCGTGATGGTAGGTCCAACGTGGCTTCCAGCAGTCCACCAATATCCCCAAGGTCCTCCCGGAGGTTCGTTGGTCATACAGAAATATTTAATGCAAGTTTATTTACGGGTTTCGGTGAGGTATTTAAGAAGTGTGGCAATACCATTGGCAAAATCATCCACTGATTTTGGCGAACTAATTAAAGGATGAACGCCACCGTGCGAATTCCATGCCACCTGACTCCACATTTGTTGCAGAAAAACATCGGCATGATTGGCTTCGCACCAATCGAGAATGCGGTAAAGTGATTGCATTTCATCGTTATCCCAATCAAACTTATTTCTCTCGGGTTCATACATGTGCATCGCTAGTTCTACACGCACAAAGTTCAATCCCAACCAACTAGCATGTTTGTAAAGCTGATTCCACGCAGTAGTATCACTCAATGGCGGATTACCTGCATACGCACTTCCGCGCGACCCGACAAAGCGCGCCGGATAATCGTATTTCGAATTATCAAAAGGCATTTCGTGAATAAGTGCATGCCACGAAGCTCCAATTCCACCTTTCATTTGATGGGTTACATTTTGGGCATCAACCTCAAGGTTGATATGTTTCTCATTTTTTGCCATAGCTATAAAATTTAAAAAAAAAAGAAATAACAGGCTAAAAACCTGAAATTTTTGGATGTGTATTTTTTTCATGAAAGTAGATAATAGTAAATAAAGAAATTATTATTCGATTAAATGCAGAAAATTTTATTGCAAAGATGACACTCTTTTTTGAATAAAAGATATAACTTTGTTCCGATTTACTTGGATTATCTTACGATTCACATTTCAACCAGTACAATGCACAAACAAAAGGAAGGATTTAAAGGACAACGGCTTATAACTCTTAGTCCCGAAGTGCTCATGAACAGCCAACTAAACCCGCTTACAAAAACCTTGTATGTAAGTAAAATCGGATTTTTCCCCGCTGTAAAATTTCATTTTATAAACAAAGAAAAAGGAGTGGATTATTACATCCTTATTTATTGTACTTCGGGCGAAGGTTGGTATAAAATTGGAGGAAAAACGGTTGAAGTTTCAGAAAATCAATATATCATTCTGCCTCCTGACTCGCCTTATAGCTTCGGAGCAAACACATCAAATCCGTGGACGATATACTGGATGCACTTTAAAGGAACACTGGCCTCTACCTTTTTCGATGCTCCTATCCTACCCCGTCAAATTTTGCCAGAGTCTGATTCTCGTTTGCAGGACAGAATACAACTTTTCGAAGAAATATATGCCAATCTGGAATTAAGTTATCATAGCAACCATTTTAGCTATGCCTCCATTTGCCTATTTCATTTTCTGGGTTCATTTAAATACCTGGAGCAATTTCGCCGGATAAGGAATATGGATATAATTGAAAACAGTTTTAGTGAGAAAGTAATTTATTTCATGCGCGAAAATGTAGAGCACAACCTTAGCCTTGAACAATTGGCTCGGCATTACAATCTTTCTATTTCACATTTTTCGTCCCGTTTTTATAAGGAAACAAAGCAATCGCCGATTAAATATTTCATTGCGCTAAAAATAGAGAAAGCTTGCCAATATATTGAGCTTTCGAACCTTAGAATTACAGACATATACCCAAAACTTGGATTTCAGGATGGGGCATATTTTACCCGAATTTTTACCAAGATAATGGGCATTTCACCTTCAAAATATCGCAAACGAGAAAGTCATAGCTGATTGAAATACAAATCTCACGATTTTTAAATCAATTATCTACTCAGCTAAAAGTTATACAGCGATATAGATAAAATTCATTAAGTCGAATAATTTTTCTCACATCTTAGAACGATTATCCAAACATCTCAATAACAGAAGAATAATAACTACCTTTGGTTGCAAATAGAAATAAACCATTTAAAATTCGTAAAATAAGAGAAGGACTCAATGCTCAACTTCATTTGGTGGGTAACAATTTGCGCATCAACCTGAAGGTTGATGCGCATTGCCAGTTAAAAGTATAACAGATTATACTTTATGTAATTGTATATTTCAAATTTAATCTTAAAACATTGTTCAATATTAACTATTCAACCTTAACCGAATCACCTTCTAATCTTATTGTTTTAACTACCGCATTTATATCGGGTTGACCGCCACCGACCGATATTTCGAATGATCCAGCTTCGACCACTTGGTTATTATCGCTGTTGTATACCGAAAAATCTTCGGGCGACAAAGTAAAGTTAACCGTCTTTTGTTCTCCTCTTTTGATAAAAATACGTTTAAATCCTTTCAGCGCGTTAATGGGAACAGCAACTTTTGTTGTTTTATTAGAAATGTACAACTGAACAACTTCTTCACCATCCATACCTCCAACATTTTTAACATCTGCTGTCAGAGTTATTTTCGAACCTGTTTTAGCACATTCATCAACACGAAGGTTACTGTATTTGAATGTCGTAAAGCTAAGACCATATCCAAAACGATACAATGGGGCACCATTAAAATAGCGATAGGTACGACCTGTCATCTCGTAATTTTTAAAGTCCGGCAACTGATCAATTGACTTGTAGAAAGTCACAGGAAGCCTTCCTGAAGGGTTAAATTCGCCAAACAATAAACGTGTAAGAGCTGTTCCCGCGGCTTCTCCAGGATAAAAAGCCTGAATTACGGCCGGAAGTTTTTCATTTTCCCAGTTTAGAGCTATTGCACTACCGCTGAAGTTTACATAAACGATAGGCTTTCCAGTTTTATAAAGGTCGGCCATCAAATCTTCCTGAACTTTTGGCAAGTTAATATGGGTGCGGTCGCCATGCGAGAAACCATCAATTTCGAGGGGCATTTCCTCTCCTTCCAGACTAGCAGAAATTCCGCCGCAAAAAATCACTACATCTGCGCTCTTAGCTGCTTGTAGTGCTTCATTCCTGAAATTGCGGGACGAATCGACCCACGTCAAATTGGCGGAAGGCTCAATGCTATTAGTATACGGCGAAGAAATCACGCTAATATCAGCCTGAATTTTATATTTCTTACCTTTCTCAAGAATTTCGCCTTTTGAATCGGCATCCTTGTCGTTGATTTTCACTTTCACATTTCCGCCAAACATATACGTTCCTGATTTCTTCGGAATAAGAATGCCTGACCAGCGAACAGAAAACTGGTCTTCGATCAAGCCGTTGAGTGGTGATTTTGTCCAGTAAAAATCAATGGTATTATCTGTTTTCTGAATTTTGGGTTTGCCAATAAATTTTGGTTCGTCAAAATATTCAGCTTTCAGTCCAGGTTTCAATGCACCATTCTCGGTATGAAAAAGATTTTCGGCACCAATAACTTCATGATTAGTATAAACACCCGGAACAATAGGGCAGCCAGCAGCATATAGAACATTGCCGATGCCTAATTTTTCGCGTAATGCTTTAAGCGGTGTAATCGGATTGATTGGAGTTCCATTATAATTACCTACAAGAATGTCTGGGTTATTGGCATTCGGACCAATCAACGCTATTTTTTTTACGTTTTTTAATGGCAGTATACCACTGTTTTTCAATAGAACAAGTGATTTCTCAGCTGCTTCTTGTGTAAGTTTCAGGTGTTTTTCTGATCCAACCACCGATATTGGTATTTTGGTAAATGTAACCTGATCTTCAGGATCGAACATACCTAGCATGAAACGTGCTTTAAAAAGCCTTTTCAGCGAAATATTAATGTCGCTTTCATTTATCATCCCGATATTAATAGCCGAATCAAGGTTGTTGCGAATAAAGTTTTTACTTTCCTCGCAATTCAGATCGGTACCCGATGAAAGAGACCAGCCCCAAGCTTGTTCAGGAGTTTTAACTACATTATGTGCATTCTTTGTGTAGAAATCAGTAATAGCTCCACAATCGGACACCACATACCCATCGAAACCAAATTGATTCCGTAGGATGTTGCTGAGTAAAATATCGTTTCCACAGCATGGTTTATCACGAAAACTGTTATAAGCACACATAACCGACTGCACATGAGCTTCTTTTACAACCATCTTAAATGCAGGTAGGTAAGTGTCATATAAATCGCGATCGTTCACAAAAATATTATCGGAATGACGGGTAAACTCCGGACCACTATGTACAGCATAATGTTTTGCGGTAGCAACTGTTTTTAGGTATTTAGGATCGTTTCCCTGAAGCCCGTTG